>Ga0114994_10000138_pt1 | contig 40873 bp, 27 predicted proteins | sample ArcticOcean_MG_C_9_FD_87043 | JGI IMG/M metagenome (GOLD analysis project Ga0114994, IMG submission 87043) | Marine microbial communities from western Arctic Ocean - ArcticOcean_MG_CB2_152 | ecosystem: Environmental > Aquatic > Marine > Oceanic | place: Arctic Ocean: Canada Basin | collected...
CTCCTCGATAGCGTTGTCCCCAGCCCCTAGGGCGGCGGCCGGCCGTCTTGCTCCTCGATAGCGTCGATAGCGTTGTAATTTATTAGAAACCCGTACCACGCGGAAAACCCGAACCCGCAGAGATGTCCGCTGTGCTCTCTCAATTAGCACCGTAGGGCAGCCCCGTCGCACGCGTAGAACAGACAGGCTCTCTTGATAATAGCGGAGAACAGATAGCAGAATGGGCGGCGCCTGGCGCGGCCGCCGCAGGGCGCTCCTCCTCCTCGCAGCACCGAGCGCCTGGGCGGCCTCCCGGGAGCGCTGCGACTACACGACGCCGGCGGGCGTCGACTGCGCGACTTGCCCGAGAGGACGATTTCGACCCGTGAAGAACACGGTCGAGGTCGGGACCGCACGAAGAGAATGCAAGGAGTGCCCGCGCGGGCGGTACGAGCAGGAGGCCGGCGCCGTCGGCGAGTGTTCTGGGAAGTGCCCCGCCGGGAAGTTCGTGGACATGTTAGGAGCAAGAACGGAAGATGATTGCATCTATTGCCCGCCGGGCACCTACGGGGCCACGGAGTCCTTGACCAGCCGCGCGTGCACCGCGGAGTGCCCGGCGGGCCGCTATTCGCTGGAGCCGGGCCTGACCGCCGCGACGCAGTGCAAGCTCTGCCCCCCTGGGTTAAGGACGGGCCAGTGCGACGACCCGCACGTCACGCGGAAGGGCTTCTTCGACTCGACGAGCGGTGCGATCGATGAAAGAGCCCACGCCTACATCATCGACAACGACTACAACGCGCGCCCGGGTGACCGGTCGCCCATCGACCTGGGGCCGAACGACCGCGTGAGCGGCACCTTCTGGGTCGGCGCCGGCGGCTTCGTGGGCGGGAAGCAGGCGGAAGGCAGACCGAACCCGGACCGTGAGCAGCGCTTCGACCCCATCCACAAGACGTGGCACCCGGCCCTCGAGAACACGGCCGGGCGCACGAACCGCGTGTACGACAACTCGGCGGGCGCGGACTCGGACACGCGGGGGAACTACGAGGGGTGGTAACACGTATGGGGTTTGTTTCACACACATGGAGCTTAGGCCCCCCGCCGGTAGGCCCAAAGCCCGTCCGCGTCGGCTAGAGTCGCGAAGTCGAGCCCGAGCGGGCTCGCGAAGGCGGCGACGGCCTTCGCGTCGCGGTGCGGCGCGACCGTCACGCACAGGCCATCTTTGCCCGCCCGCCCCGTCCGCCCCGCGACATGTAAATAATCGTCGCACGTCTTCGGCCGGCCCAGACTGAGGACGACGTCCACGCCCTCGGGGTCCAGACCCCGGACCTCGTTCGGCGCGAAGACCACGACATTTTCGAAGCCGTGCGTCGCCAAGTAGCGCACGACGGGGTCCGGGTCGCCCGCGTTCACGATGACCAAGGGGTTCGCCGCGTCCAGCGCCTCGAGGGCCGTTTTCAACGCGTCGAGCGCCGGTTGGCCTGGGCCCTGGTCCCAGAAGGGGCAGACGACGTGGCGGAGCGTGGCCGGCGCCGTCACAGCGCGGCCATGAACCGGCAAAGCGACGCCGCGGAGGACGCGGAGCGGTTCTCGCACGCGTGACGGCGCGCGGCCCCCCAACTGGTCGGGCGTCGGTTGCGACGCGGTCCTCAAAATGTCGTCCATGTGCCGCCGTAACGGTCGGCCCACCGTCGCCGAGGCCGCCACGACCTGCGCGTCGGGCCTCTTCTGGATCAGGCGCCGCAAAATCTTCGCCGCGGGCCGCTCGCGCCGGTGCTTCTTCTGCTCCGCGTCCGCGTAGCGCCCCGGCACGCGCAGCAACGAATCGACCTCGTCCAGCACGATGCAATCGATGCCATCTAAATCTTCCTGCGCCGCGAGCACCTCCTTCGCCGTGTGCACCGCGAACGCGTTCTCCGGCAATAGCGCGTCGATGACGCCCCCGATCTGGTCCGCGAGCGCCGTGCTGGGCGTGAGCACCAATACGCGTCTCTTCGCGAGCGGGAGCGCATACGCTAAAGTTTTGCCACTGCCCGTCTCCGCGTGGAGCACGGCGTCGTCGCCCCTATTCAACGCCTCGAACGCCGCCGCCTGGATTGGCGTCGGCTGCGCGTGCGGCAGGCGCTCCCTTAGGCTGTCGTCGAGGCCCAGCGCTTCCCAGGAGTCTGCTTGCGCTTCGGCGGCAACGTCGTTTATTGAGGCGTTCGCTTGTGCTGCGTCCACGCCCGCAGCGTCCGCTTGTGCGGCGCCGGCGTCGACCTCGAGTATGCGCTCAATCAGCGCTGCCTTGGTGCCGCCTACCTTGAGCCCGAGCGCGCGGCATATGTCCTTCAGGTCGGGAACGCGCAGCGCCGCGAGCGTTACGGCGGGGACCAGTGTGCTCGTGGTCGACGCAACCGACGCGTGCTCCGCGTCGCTCGTTGCTCGCAGTGCATGTGCATGCCTCACTGGTGCTGCATGCCAAGCGCTGCAGCGCACGACCAGCAGCGCGGCAACGCGAACCGCTGCCAGCATTGCGTACAAGCGCGTCTTGCAAAAATGCAGCACTGCGCAAAACCCGCACTTTGCACGGGTTCTTTTACTTTATTTTACGGCTTACAGTACGAGCTTGTAGCCTAAGGCAACGCTGTCACGCAGTAGCCAAGCTCCTAACGCTTCGCGAGAGAGCAATTCGAGCATCTGTGCGGCTGATCAAAGCGGCTCCAACTCTCCCTGCTTGGGCGGCACGACGGCTCGATGCCGCGACGCGTCTTCGTGACGGTCGGCACGACGTCCTTCGACGAGCTCATCGCCGCGACGACCACGCCGCAATTCGCAAAGACGCTCGCGGCACTGGGCTTCGACGCACTGCGGCTCCAGGTCGGCCGCGGCGCGGCGCCGCCGGACGGCGTCGACTGGTTCCGCTTCTCGCCGACAATCGCGGACGAGATGCGAGAGGCGGACGTCATCATCAGTCACGCGGGCGCGGGCTCCATTCTGGAGGCGCTCGAGCTGGGCAAAAAACTCGTGGTGTGCGCGAACGATGCGTTGATGGACAACCACCAGCTGGAATTGGCGGCCGCGCTCGAAGCGCGGGGCCACGTCGTCGTCGTGCGCGGCGTGGGCGATCTGGGGGCGGCGCTCGGGCGCGTCGTCGAGGCGCGGATCGTGCCCTACGCGCCGGGGGATGCAGAGCCCTTCCGGGCGCTCGTGGACGACGAGGTGCGCCGGGTGTAGTATATGTTGAAAATGTTATGGTAGGAGCATGCTCGCCTTCGCGACGAGGTACATGAAGAAACAGCTCGTGATCGCGACGAGCGGGACCTTCTGGAGGCAGTCCGAGATGCGCGAGAACAGGTTGAGGAACAGACAGAGCAACACGACCAATGCGGTTGCTGCCAGCGCCCCGGCGACGAGCGCCAGGGGCCCGATGGCGCCCCCGGCCAGCATCGGGACGAACAGCGTCAGGTCGTCCAATGAACCGCAGAACGCCACGACGATCAGCGTGCGCAGCGAACTCGTGTCGAGCTCCTCCTCGTCCTCGTCCGCCTCGCCCGCCTCGAGGTCCACGTCCTCGAGCTCCTTCTCCGCGTGCAGCGGCGACGCCGCCTGCTCCTCAAAGGCGCCGAGCGCGCGCGGCGAGGGCGCCGCGGCGTCGTCGGAGCCCTCGGATTGTACTTCCAACATCTCGACGCCGGTCACGTCGTCCTCGGCATTCGATGGAGACGGCTTCTCCTCGTCCGACGTGGGCAGCTTCTCAAAGGCATCCCGCGGCCGCCAGCAGCAGAGCTCGCGCTCCTCGAGCTCCTCGAAGAAGAGCTTGACCGAGTACAAACCGAGGCCGGCGGCCGCGACGCAGGTGAGCAGCCGCTCGCTCGAGAAGTTGTGCAGGTGCACCCACGCGTCCAAAGCTTCCTCGCCGCTCCGCGCGATAAAAAACGCCAGCATGGTCTGGAGCAAACAAATGACGCAGTAGACGGCGATGTTTCTTCCCCGCTCGACGCGCGACAGCTCCCGCGTCAGGAACTTGGCGAACCACAGGACGTCGTCGATGGACGACGCCGTTTTCAATACGAAGGCCTCGGCCGCCTGGGCGGCGAAGAGCGCGACCGCGTCGCGCATGGTGCTGTGCCGCGGGTCGCGGGGGCGCGGCCGGTGCTAGACGGTGCCTGCGCCTCTTCGCGTCTCGCGCAGGCCACGGCGGTAACGCAAAAAGTAATTGGGTTCTAGATTTTTTGTTTGTGGGTCACCGGTGGCGCCACGGATGGTCACCGCCTCGCAGACTCAAATTCGGGTCACTGTCGCTCCGGCAGCAGCACCAGGACTCGTCCGGAGCACGCAGCGGGTCGAGCAACGTGTGCAGCGTTTTGCAGTTCGTTCGGGTCTTGAAATAGGAGATCAAGCATCGTTCGGGGAAAGACTACGTCGCCTTTTTGTGGCTGTCTACCTGGTGTAAGCGAAGCCATGCAGTCCAAGAACCCGCACTTTTGAGGAGTCGGGGAGGAGTAAAACCCGTCAAGTCACGTCAGGAGTTTTTAAATGCAGTCATTTATATCATCTTTAATCGGCACGGGCTGCCTCTCGACTGCAAAACTCTGCGCGGGCAGTCTCTAAACCGCACACGGGCGTGATGCTACCATTGCTTGTCCTCTGGCTTCTGCCCGCGGACGGCCATGATGATTATACTGTAGTGCTCTCCATTGATGATTGCCCCGACGCCAGCTGGTCCTACCGCGAGGGCCGGTGCTACAAGCTGACGAGCGGCGCGCACTCGTTCGACGCCTGCAACAGATTGCACTGTCCGGCGCTGGCAGAGGAGTCCACGCTGGCCTGCGTCGCCGACCACTCGATCAACCAATTCATCGCCGGCGACCTCGGCGGCAAGAAGCGGGAGACCTGGGTCGGCCTGCACCAGCACCGCACCGATCAAACGGACAAGCGCTGGTCGCGGCAAGCATCGCACGGCTGCACCTCTACGTTTACCGCCTGGCGCGACGGCGAGCCCAACGACTGGGCTGGCTGCACCGAAGACTGCGCGATGATGGGCTACGAGACGGCCGTCGTCGCGGACCAGAAGAAGTGGGTCGACGTCGACTGCGGCCACAAAGCGCGGTGCGCCTGCGAGTACCCGTCCGCGCTCGCGGAGGGCTACGTCGCGCCGCGCGAGGTGACGCGCGAGCAGTGCACGTGGTTCCGCGTATATGAAGCGCTCGTCTGGGCGTCCCTCGGATTGTTGATCTGCACCGTGGTGTTGCTCATGGTGACACTCCGCGCCAAACCGATAACGGAGGAGCCTGCCAGCCAGGGCGAGGTGGCGAATCAAAACCCAATGATTGATATCGTCGATGTGCCGTTCGCGACGCCCTACCGTGTGGAGAGCGGCCTCCCCGCGGACAACGCCGAGGCGGCGCGGCTGGCGCGCATTGTGCTGCGGCTCATATTGGGGTTTACGCTGCTGAACCTGCTCTGGAGGGGTTGCACATGGATCGTTATCTTATTCTATGGAATCTCTCGGAGTGCCTCAACCTGGGTGTTTTCTGTGATCGGCCTATTGATGACACTTATGGCAGCAAAGCTCGGCGTCGCGAGTGTCAAGGCCCCGAACCATGAGGTATATAAGGGCTGCGGAAATGTGAAAGCGTTCAGTTGTTTGAACTGGATTCTGGTGGCGCTCTATGGGGTCGGATTTGTGATCTCTCTTTTGAGCTTGCCGTGGGACCCGGCCTACCACGACGTGGTCAGCAATTTTGTTTTCACACTTGGCTACGGTATGATCGCGAGATTCTCGGTTAGGCTGCTGTCAGAGTTACATACTCCGCCCCCACCGTTGCCCGTGGCGGATGCGCGCGAAGTTGATGTGCCCGTCGTCGAATGCGAGCTCACTAACGTGCCGCTCGCCGACGAACCGAACGCGCGCGTCGTTGTCGCAGAGCGCGTGGTGTAATGTGTTGTTCAATGATACTAAAGGGTACTAAAGGGGATCATGAAAGCTGGGCGGCCAGTTTTTCTTGAGGCGCGGGTTTTTCGATCAACACCCGGCAGCGGGTCTTAAAACAACCACAATTTAAACGTCTAACCACCAACGTCTACCCGTCGCTCGACGACCCGGACTCGGAGCCGGAGTCGTCGCCGTAGCGCCGCCGCCGCTTGTCCGCGGCGTTCTCCGACGGCGAGCGGCGCCGCGGCTCCGGCGGGCGGCGGCTCCGGTCCCGGTCGCGGTCGGAGCGGTGCGCGTCGCGCCGGTCGTCGCGCCGGTCGCGCGAGCGGCGGCGCCGGCCCCGCGACCGCGACCGCCGCCCGCGAGATCGAGACCGCGACCGCCGGCGCCGCCCGCGCGACCGCGACCGCGACCGCCGGCCCGACTGATGCAGGGGCACCTGCAGGGGCGTCGACACGACCGCGCCGAACGCGGGCGGTTTCGCCCCGAAGGGCGGCGGCACGCTCCCGAAGGGCAGCGGCATGAGCGGCTGCGGCATCAGGGTCGGCGCCGCCCCCAAGACGATGGGCTGCAGTGCAATGGGATTCGGCGGCGCCATACCAAAGGGCGGCGCGCCGATGGGCGCCAGGACCCCGCCCATGACCGGCGCCGCGAAGACCGGCATGGGGATGGGCTGGGGCGGCGGCCTCACTATAGCCTTCCGGCCCTTTTTCTTCTGGGAGATGGCTTCCAAGGACTGGCGCTGGGCCTGCAGGAGTTTCTGCAGTTTTTGCATTTGTTCTTTCATAGCCGCCGTCTGGGCCTTGGTCTTCTTCTTGGTGGACGCGGGCGGTGGCTTAGTAACGGAGGGCGGGGCGGAGTCGGCCATGGTCGAGCGTGGCGCGATTGGTGCGACTGGCGTGACAAAGCGCGGTGGCGTTTTGAGCTGCGTAGTACGGGCGGGTCCACTCGGTGCCGGCGTGCCTCGCGCGGTGTTTTTGTGCTGCAGGGGGATGCTCGGGCTTTTTTGCTGCCTAGGGTCTTGCGGTTGCAAAGCAGCGAAGAGCTATTGCGTGGTGGATATAATTAGGTTCGAGTGCTCCCTTGAGCCGTCGTGGCGTGGCGCGCGAGCACTAATGTGGCAGCGAGGGAGGCTGGGCAGTGCTTGGGTGAGGTTGGGTGAGGCGGAGATGAGGCGGCGGCGCGTTTGAGATGGGCCTATCGGCGTCCGACCATCCTGCCTGCTCCCTATGAAATGCCTGTGAGGCTAACCGTCGTTTATGAATTCGCGCGGGTTTATGCCAGTGCGCAGCGCAAAAAATACCCCCAGGGCTGCCCCAGAGTAACACTCAGCATGCCCTCGCCGCCCAAGTTTAACCTCAAAAAAGTGCGCAAGCGCAAGGAAGAAGGCAGTCCCCGCCAAAAGGAGAGAGACGAATTACTACGGTCCAAGGAGGTGCGCATGGCCGCCATCCGCCGCGCGAACAACATCCGGCGCTCGGTGCGCAACCAGATCGTGTCGGCGCTCGTCGCGGCGCCCGCGGCGCCCCAGGTGCAGTTGCCACCGACGCGGTCGCCATGAGACGTCTCGTCGTCGTCGCCATCGTCGCGGCGCAGGAGGCCCCGGTCACGCTCACCTACCGCGGCGGCAGCGCCCGCGAGGAGGCCCGCCACCGGCCGGAGACGCTGGTCCGGAAAAAGGGAGGCGCGCCCCTAAATGGCGACGGCCGCTACGCGTGGCTCGAGCCTGAGGAGTGGGCCGCCTACACGCAACGACTCTACGGCTCGGAGAACGCCACGACCATCCAAAAAGTGGACGTGGTGGACCGGTCCCTGCTCCCCCCCGCTTTGATGAACGAGCACGGCCCGCCGCGGGGCTGCCCCGCGTCCGACGACGAGCCCTTCAAGCGCTTCAACTGGCACGCGCCCTTTTCTAAGCTGAGGTACTTCCGGCGGCGCACGGCCCTTGATAGTCCGCCCCCGGCCTTTAGGAACCACACCAAGGTCGAGGTCTCGCACTGCGGCGGATCCCGCTTCGAGAAAGCGGGCGCCTTCTTCTACGCCTTCCGCGGCACGGGCTTATATGTGGACGTCGGGCGAACCCTGGCCTTCGAGAGCCACGACGACGCGGCGCGCTACTTACTGGCGCGGCCCTGCGCGCCCGGCAAACCGGCGGACGCGCAGCTCGGCATTTTTCAGTGCGACGCGGAGCTGCCCGCTATAATCGCCGCCGCGAAAGACAATGGATGGGACTCGCTCCAGTTCACGCGCCACTGCGACGCGTTCTGCACGGGGCCCTCGCCCGAGGCCCTCGCGCGGGCGCGGACGGCGGGCAAGGACCCCTGGACCATGGCGAGCATGTCGGACGCCCTCTCGGGCGCGAACCCGCGGGCCCAGCTGTGCGGCTTCGAGGTGGTGCTGACGCGCTTCGGCGGCGCGGACGCGTGCCCGGCGGGCGTCCAATTCTTCCGGGGCTGGGGCGGCGGGGAGCGGTGCGCGTGCGACGACAAGCTGGGCCCCCGGTCGCAGCGGGGGCGCTGCGCCGCGTGCGCGCCGTTTAAGACATAATGTGTTTAACAATAACTACAGGGGGCGTTTCGGCCAAGTCGCGCGTTGTAACAATACTACAGGGGACCGTGGCGGTAGGACAAGTCGCGCTTTAAAATGTCGCGCGGAGATGCACTGCGATGCGCCGCTTGATCTGCGGCAGCGCGACGCGCAGGCGCGACCGCATGAAGCCACTCAACCGGTCGAAGTCATCGGGCTCGTACGAGGCGCCGGCGTTCGAACAAAACCCACCAGCATGGGCCGTCCGCAGGGGACACCACGCGTCGTCTTCAAAGCCGACGAGCGGCAGGCAGATCAGCAGCGTCCGGTCGTTAGTATGGAAGGACACGGGCTGGGTCGTGTAGGCCTCAATGTCAATGGGAGGCAAGTCTACACCGAGCCGCTCGGCTGCCTTTCGCGCCCGACCGAGCTCGTATGACGGGTCGAACGTATCGCCGGCCAGCGCGTGCATCGATGCATCAATGGAGAAGATGACTTCGCACCGCCGCTGCAGGAGGGGAAGCCAGCCGAGGTTGTGGCAGAATCCGGCGTCGGCGAGGCGGACCGTCGCCCCGCCTGCGTGGAAGGTGGCTGGTTCCACTAAGGATGCTCCGGGATCACCGTGAGAGGAAGCCAGATATTTCGCGGCCGCGCTCATGTAACCCCCCTTCCCGCAGCCTTCGACCTTTTCCAACGTAGCGCAGAACGCGGAACCGACTACACCTAACAAAGCCCCGACAGGTTCGCCCCCCGTCGCGGCGCAAGGAGGCTCGTGCAAGCGCCGTCCAAACGCACACGCGTCGATCTTCCGACCGCCGATGTGTCCCACCTGATATGGCCCGAGCTCCCACCACCGCCAGGCCGTCCGCTCGTCGGGCGCCTCCGTGCCGGCCGCGACGCAGCGGCCGCAGCGCCGCACCACATCGCCAAGGGGTCTCGCCCACACTTTTGCTTCGAAGTCCACGTCCGTCGAGCGCATGCGCGCCAGCGCCTCGGCGAGCGTCGCCGCGCCGAAGCCGGGGCAGCACGCGTCGCACACCGAAACGCCACACGCGCGGCAGTGGTGCCGCGCACTAGTAAACGAAAAGCTATCCCCGCATCGCTCACAGCAATTCTTCGACGACCACTCCGGGCCCACCTGGACGGGCTCCACGGCCGTGAGGAGCGGGAGCGGTGCCGCACCCCTCACGAGCCGTCTGCGGAACGCCGCCAGCCCGAAGCCGCCTTGCGACGGCGGCGGTAAGAGCGTGGCGGCGAGGTGCGCGCCCCAGACGTCCACGATGCCGACGTCGTGGCCGTCGCGACACCGCGCCGCGAACCGGGGGAACACGAACGAATCCGGCGCGGAGACGCTCCCTCCGAGCCAGGCCGAGTCGGGCGCGCGCAAATCCTTCTGGACCCGTTTCCTCAGTATTTCTGGGAATACTGAAGGAGCGAAGGTGTCTTCCGCGTAGAGCGCCGCGAGCGTCCAGCAGCTGCCCGAGACGCCCGAGAGATAAGTCGTCGCGTTCAGCAGCCCGCATTGGTGCGCCTCGGCGAGAAAGCCCGCGAGCGCCGTCGCCGCTCTCAAACCTCCGCCGGAGCCACAGATTCCGACGCGGCCCGGACACGGCTCGCCGAGGAACGCCTCGAGGGCCGGCCTTGTCTTCGCGTCTCGATCGTTGACCCAATCGCTCTCCTCGACAAACGCCACGCCTCGTCCGCCCGATCCGCGCGTCCGCTCCGCCACGCCCTTCTTCGCGAGGTCCGCGTACTGCGCCCAGCGCCGCGGGTCGCCCAAGTACGACTCGTCCGCGACGCGCTGGCCGCCCGCGCCGACGACCGCGCCGGCCACGGCGCCCGGCGGGCCCGCCGCCAGCATGCCGCCCAGCCCGCCCACGAACGCCGACCGTCCCACCCGCGAGAGCGACTGGTAGCACGCCGTGAGGCCGCCCAGGATCACGGCGCCGGGCGGGCCGCCCACGACCAGGCCCGCCGCGGCCGCCGCGGCGACGGGCGTCGAGGCGTCGCTCGCCCGCAGGGCGAGGCCGAGCTCGTACACAAACAGTTGAAACTCGTTCTCGTTCAATGAACCGCGGTCCTTGCTGTCCGCGGCGGCCCACGCTTTCGCGCGCGCGGGCTTGCCCACCGCCGCGAACCGCGGGTGGTCGGAGACCCAGCCCACCGCGGCGGCGCCACTGATGAGGCCGTTCTCCTGGATGCCTATGAAGGCGCGCACGGCCTCGTTGGATTCCTCGATCCCCAGCATGATGGCTTGGTAGCCGTCTGAGGGACTGTCGCCGAGACTGTAGCGGCTGCCGCGGAGACGTTGGTCGAGGAGGCAGATAAACTAAGGTAGTACTTCTAGTAGCCTGTCTCAGTGGGCTGCCCGGGAACGCTGCCGCGGCGGCGTCGGGTGGACCTGTACGGCTGATGCCGAACGGCTGCCGACCGTAAGCACCCGCTCACGGGCCCACACCTCTCTCATGCAGCTCTTTATGGGCTCGAGAAACCCGCGTAGAACTTTACGGAAACGCGGCATGAATTTTTTTGCGTATCGTTCGGTTCGATACTGGTCCAAAGAGATCAATAGGAAGATTACTGGGGGCCGAAAAAAATAATTTCTTGATTCGCGGTGGCTGAAGTGGCCAGTCGCACCGGCGGAATGCTGTCAATTCGTGGTCCGCAGGTCTCCCTGGGGCCGCCTAGGGTCGGTACTAGACGTGTGCAATCGCCTACACCGTACACACCGGCGCTTGGATCATAACTACCAATTCTCTCAGCAGCCCAGCTCATTTAGGCATGAAAGGCAGAGTTCTGAGATCCAGAGCTTTGAGAGCTATGGGTTGCCCAAAGCTCCTGCGCATGCGGTGTAGACGACTAACCAACTTCAGCCCTAACCCATAGGGAGTCCGAGAGCCGCTCTGCATCCAAAAAAAGTGTTTTATTTGGGCGCGATGCCACCCGTGAACGTCATACGATGAGGCGCATTGGTGCATCAGAGCACAACATCCTCGTCACGCAGGGCAATCTTGCGAACACGTATGACTCGCTTGCACGACCTGAAGCCCTGCCCTTGCGACGAGACGTATACACTGGAACTTTGAAGCTCTATGGCGGCAAACATAATGCCACCTTCATAGAAGCAAGCAACTACGCAAATTCTCTTGTTGGTTTACTGCACTTCGAAGAAGCCAAGTCTTTGATGCGCAAAACGATGCCCGTGGCGGAACGCATTCTCGGAAAAGGACATAGACTCACGCTCAAGATGAGGTGGATTTACGCGGAGGCGCTCTACTCAGACACCGGCGCCACGCTCAACGGTCTCCGCGAGGCCGTGACGACCCTCGAGGAGACAGAACGGATCGCGCGGCGGGCGCTTGGAATCTACCATCCGGTCACGTCGGGCATGGAGGGGACCCTTCAAGAAGCGCAAGCGGCGCTCCGCGCCCGCGAAACGCCGCCGTCGGAGAGTGCGTAATGACTGCCCCCCCCCCAAGTTGGGGAACTAGTTCGTAACAAAACTGGCCTCACTACATTTACCCAGAGAAAAGCTCACCACCAACTCCGCCCGTGCCTCCCCCGCGACCAGTCCGCCCCGTCGACGCTCATGCGCTCCACGGTCGGGGGGCCCTCGAGCACTCGCGGATCAGCCCCGGGCACGCGCCGGCGCGCGGCGTCCATGGATTTCCGCAAAACCGCCTTCGCGTGGTCGCCGCGCTTCTTACGCGCCGCGTCCCAGTTTCTTTGAGGATCGTTCGCGACGTCGAGGAACGCGTGGAAGCGGCCCGAACCGGCGAGGTGGACGCGTTTCGCGCGCTCGGACCGCGGCGGTTTTGGCAGGTTAGCGTCGCCATCGGTGAGCATGCGATCCACTTTTTGCCTTAGCACGTCGAGACGCCGCTCCGCATGTGTTTTCTTGGAACATTTGCAGGAGAAGCCCGCGCTCGTCCCGTAGACGCAGGAGCACTGGCCGACGCGGCCCCGGCGCGCGGGCTTAGCCCGCTGGCGCCGCGGCCGCGGCGTCCGTTTCGGTACTGCGCGGCGCCACGTCGTAAACGCGCACCGTAACTCCTGGCGGCCGCGGTAGCAGAAGAGGACCTCAACGACCCGGTTCGCGCATTCATTCTGACGCAGGTCTTTTGATCGCATCTCCTTGAGTGTCTGCGCCCACCGCTTAAATCCTTGCCCCAACTTCAGGTGGAGGAACAGTTTTATCGCTTTGCCGGTCACGATCCAGCGCCGCCAGCGGCTCCAGCCCCGCGCGAGGCCGACCCGGGCACGCCACTTGCGACAGGCGCCGCCGAGTTTACACGCGTTCCGTCGCAGGATCTCGAGCCGGGCGCGCCAGAGCCGCAGCGCCGTTCGAAGTTTGCGGCGCGCGAGCTTGTGCAACGCGGCCGACAGGCGCGCGCCCTCCCTGCACCGCATTGCTTGGAGTCGCCACTTCTGGAAGAGCGGCGCGTCCGCGCAGCGTTTGCGGAGGGTCGAGAGCGCGCGCCGTCCAAGATCCTGGAGCCGGGCCAGGTCCCGGTCCTGATTACGCCAGCGCGTCCACCCGCTCAGCAGCCCGGTCCGCGACAGCGCCCGGCGCCAGATGGCGCAAATTCGCGCGCGCCGCCGCCACCGCCTTAGCGTATTTGCGCAATGGTAGCCGTCGGCGATGGCGTTGTTTTCGGCGTCGCGCGCCGCGGCCACGGCGGCGCGCCGCCGCTTGAGGGCGTCGCAGGCCGCGAGCCAGTCGCACGCGCCGTAGCCTCCATCGGCGGCGCCTCCCGCCGTCGCGTGGACGAAGCGCGGCCCGCGCGCGGCGCCGAAGGTCGGTGCGGTCGGCTGGCGCCGGCGGAGCCTGAGGAGTTGGAGGCCGTCCATTGGCGTGGCAGGCAGCCCCGAAATGGTGAGTAGAGTGCAGCGCAAGGACGCAGCACGTCTGTGCCTGGCCGCAGTCAGTTGTGGCGTCCAACACGATGCACTGCGCTCGGCGGCCGTCAACTGGCTGCCCATAAAACCCGCGCGTTTCGAGCATTCTCCTGTTATTCGCCCTCTCTATAATATTGGTCTTGCGCCCTTATGCTTTCGACTTCTTCGGCGAGCGGAGCGAGCTCGACGTCAAAACGGGTTCAAAGCTTGCAAAAATTGACCGACGAGCGAGGGAACGGCGCGCCGCACAAGCGAGCATCGCCCGCTTAATATAACGCGAGCAACGCTGTTCGTTTGCCGCCGGCCTGGCCTCTGGTGAATGAAACCGCCGCCTAGCGGCCGCTAAAAGTAAAAAATCACAGCAAGCACTTTACACCGATATCCCGTGACGACCACTATCCTTTATTCATGGCCGTACTTTTGTGCTCGCCGCAGGTCGCCGCGCGTCTTGCCGCGATCGTCCCTGTGCTCTTCCTTTCTCAACGGCGCAGGTCCCTGTGCTCTCACTTCTCTCCCACCACCTTCGTACGTCCTGTGATAAATTGATTGCTAGTCTACGTAGTACGTACACACGTGCCGGCTTGCGAAACCCGTTTTGAACTCGAGTGTGCGAGCGTGTGAGGCGTGATTTAGCGCGGCGTGACATTCACACCGCATCGGTGCTCTGCGAGCGTTGGGAGCATATCACAGCGCCTCCAAGCAGGCCTGCAGTGATAAACGCATCCGTGTCGTACACGCAAGCTGCACACGCCAGAGACAGCGCACCGCCTCTAGCGCCCGCCTCACGCCGCCGACGCGCTCCAAAATGGTCCTGGACTACTCCAAGTTCGAGGGCATCGAGGACAGCGACGAGGAGACGGCGCGGACGACTGAACCCGTGCAGCTCGGCACGACGCGCGAGGCCGGCAACGAGCTCTTCCGCCAAAAGAAGTACGCCGAGGCCATCGCCACCTACTCCATGTTGCTGGACGACGCCGACGCGCCGGAAAAGACACTTCTGCTGTGCAACCGCAGCGCCTGCCTCCTCATGGTAGACGACGTGCTCCGAGCCGCGCGGGACGCCAAGGAGGCCACGGCGCTGCAGCCAAAGAGCGCCAAGGCCTGGTACCGGCTCGCGACCGCGGAGCTGAAACGGGGCCAGTTCAAGAACGCGCGCATCGCCGCGGCGAAGGCGCTGGGCCTGGAGGACTCGGCCGCGACGCGGGCGCTCCTCAAGAAGGCCAAGGCCTCGGGCCTAGGCGATCTCTATGGCGACCGCGTTGCGGCCCCGAAGCCGGCGCCCACCGTTATGGAGCGGCAGGCGCGCGACGCGCAGCTGGCGCTCGAGCGGTTACGGCGCATGGCGCGGGACGCTGGGGAAGGGGGCGCCGCCGCGCTGCAGGACGCGCACGGCATGTGCGTCTACTTCACCAAGCTCGCGTCGTCGCCCGCGGACTTCCGGGAGATGGTCTTCCCGGGGGAGCCGCCCGGGGCCTTTCATAGCCTGCCGGGCACTTTGCAAGCGTTCCTGAACGACGCGCGGTACGCCCCATCCATCAAAAAGCGGTGGCCCACCGTTTTAGCAAAGGCCCACGCCGTCCTGCAGGGCGCGAAGCAGCAAGGGAAGGATGCTGGCGAGACCATGCCGACCGAGGTGGAACAAACGCTGTGGCCCCAGATCGTGGCGGAGGCCTACGCGCGCGAGTTCCAGGAGTGTGCCGCGGAGGGGGTTGCGGTACCGACCGCGGCGCCGCCCGTGGTCAGTGTGGACGCGCTGCCGCGCCAGGCGTGCCGGGCGCTTTCTTTAGATGCGGACGCGTCGACGTGGGGCGGCGTCGCGTGCGTGGTGCCCAAGTTCCTGGGCGCCGACTGGCACGCGGCCGTGGCGGACGATGTCGCACGATTGATAGACGAGTCGCGGCGGGCCACGGACGGCAAGAAGAAGCGGCTCCAGCAGCTCGTGTGCGACGGCGCGACGCCGGGTGCCTTGGCGTCGCAGGGGGCCGTGGCCTGGCTCGACCCGAGTGAATTGGACGCCGACTTCCCCGCGCTCGCCGAGCTCGCGACGCGGTTGCGGGGCCTCCCCGAAGCCCTGGCGTGGGCGGCGGCCTCGGCGCCCGACCAACGGGTCGTGAGGCCCCTGCTGGAGCCCGCGTTCCCCGCCGAGTGGCAGGCGTGTTCGGCGCTCGCGCCGCCCACCCGAGGCCCCCAGCTGTTCGTCCTGGAGCCCGACCACGTCGTCGATAGGGACTTGTTCCGGTGCGACGGCGACGGCGAAGGGGCGAAGCCCCTCATCTCTGCCCTCTATTTTGTGGACGGCGGGGACCCGCGCGCCCATTTGGTGGATTCGGACCCCGCCGCGAAGGTATGCGCGACGCGGGGGGGCGACCTCGTGCTGAAGCGGGCGCCCGACGGCGACTTCGCGCACCTCGGGCCGGAGCCCGACGCTCTGGTGCTGTGGCGGTCGAAGCTCGCCTACCACGCGCGCGAGCCCGTCCGGCGCGGCCGCCGGGCGGTCATACGGCACTGGGTCTTCGCGGCGCCGGACGTGCTGGAGCGGAACCTCCCTGAGGCGGTGTGATGTGTATATCTTTGTGTTTTGTCTAAATTGTCTTGAGACTCGGATGATGTTTTCAATTCAGGCGTTATGTTAAAACCCGTTTTATCGACAATTAGGAGGTTTAGCACTCCCTGCCAAAGCGGCCTTATACGCTAGCAATAATAGCCATTGGTGCGAGTATTGGTGCCAGTTGCACTTAGCCTGCCTTGGCCGCGCGCGCGCAGTAGGAGTGCTCCAGAGGGTTTTAGCATGGCGGCCCTCGACGCCGATAAACGCGAACCGCGCGTGCTCTCCGTCCAGTCCCACGTCGCGCACGGCTACGTCGGGAACAAAAGCGCCGTCTTCCCGCTGCAACTGCTGGGCTTCGAGGTCGACGCGGTGAACAGCGTGCAGTTCTGCTGCCACACCGGGTACCCGGTGTGGCGCGGCCAAGTATTGGGGGGCGATGACCTCTGGGGGCTGGCCACGGGGTTGGATGAAAACGGCTTGCTAGACGGCTACTCCCATGTGCTGACGGGTTATATTGGCTCGGCCACCTTCGCGCGGAAGATCGTTGACCTCATTAAACTTGTGAAACAGCGGAGCCCCGCGTCCACCTACGTGTGCGACCCCGTGCTCGGCGACCACGGCAAGCTGTACGTGCCCGCGGAGCTGGTCGAGATTTATAAGACGGACGTCGTGCCGTTGGCGACGCTCCTGACGCCAAACCAGTTCGAGCTCGAGCTCCTGACGGGCACGTCCATTAAGAACGAGCAAGACGCGGTGGATGCCGTCCAGGCGTTGCACAGGCAAGGCGTGAAACAAGTCTGCGTCACGTCGCTCGACTACGTGTCGGACCAGGTCGTCATGCTCTTATCACTGGGAGGGACCCAATACATCCTCGCGCTGCCGCGGCTGCGCGGGAGGTATACGGGGACGGGGGACTTGACCACGGCCCTACTGCTCGCGTGGCTCTCGCGGCACCCCCTCGAGCCGGCGCTGGCGCTGGAGAAGGTCGGCGCGACGCTGTCGGCGGTCTTGCGGCGGACGTTGCGGGAGCGGAGCGAGCGCACGATCGCCGGTAAGGTCGTGCCGCCGGAGATCGCCCTCATCCGCTCGAAGCGCGCGATCGAGGACCCGCCGCGCACGGCGCCGGGCGGCGAGTATGCCCTCGTCGCGCGGTGCCGGATGGATTCACTCAAGGGTGTCGTCTTCGTAGACGTGGACGTGGACCGCCGGGCCGAGCTGGATGGGAGGAGCCCGCCGACCTGGCTGCGGCGGGCGCCGCGGCAGGGCGCACTCATCGTCGGTGGTGTTGGAAAGAGCAAGTCGCGCGCGTTCCATTGTTCGGACGGGTCCGTGGCGTCCTTCTGCGAGCGGCGCGGGCTGGAGGGCAAGGCTGTTTTAGCGGTGGTTGGCTCCTCCGACGGCGCGGCCCAAGCGCAAGCGGCGGGGTGCCTCGTGTGTGCGTTGCTGCCGGGCGCCGCCGCCGCGGCGCGCGACGAAGACGAGGGTTGGCTCAACGGCCACCGCCTCCTGCGGATGACGCGGGGCCTCAGCTGGTTCGCCGACGACGCGTCCGACGACGACGCGCCGCCTCCCTCGGAGACGCCGGCGTGGGCAGCCGCGTGCGCCGTCTGCGTGTCGTCGCTCGCTGGCTTAGACCGCTACGTAAATGTTTCATAGTTATTAGAAGCTACACGCAAAAATTCGCAGGGGGATCGCGTCGTGCGCCGCGTCCATCTGCACCTCGACCGGCGGGCGCACGTCCGCCTCCACGAGACCTAACGCCACGAGCCGCTCTAATTGGCCGGCATCCACCACGGAAGGGTGCAGCAGGAAGTAGTGCTTCGGCAGCCCCTTGAGCACGCCCGTCCGGTCCGGGATCGAGAGGAAGCCCCCCTTCCACTTCTTCCCGGCGTACAGTCCCTCGCCGACGGTCCACGCGGGCCCTAAGGCCTCCGCCGCGCTCGTCACGTAGGGCGTGCCGCAGTGGTCCGACACTGTCATCGACACCGCGAGCTCGCCGTTGTTGTTCCGGTTCCACCGCTTGGCTAGTAAAACGGGCAGCTCCACGGTCCGCTCGACGACCCCTGATCTTAAACGCGACACGGGGATCGTACAGGCCGCCCGGCAGTCGATCCAGCCCGCATCATCTAATGCTTTTTGAGCGCCGACGACGGGCGGGACGCCGGCGTAGCACGCCGGCAGCCGCGCTTCCGCGAACTGGGCCTCGGTCAGCTCCAGCGCGGCCTTGCACTCCCTGTGGGCCTCCCGCATGGCCTTGACCTTGGGCGACAGGCGCGCGGTCTTGGCCAGGGCCTTGACCGCATCTTTTAAACGGGTGGCAACCTCGTCCGGCAGCGGGGCCCCGTACCCGCCGCCCGCGCAGCGCTTCGCGAGTTCTAAATTTGCCAGGCCCAGGCGGTACCAGGCCTTGTCGTACGTTTCGTCGGCGGCCCGGGCCTCCGTCGCATTCGAGGCAGCGTCCCGCAAGGCCGCGAACACCGACGGCCGGTCGAGGCGCTGGCCGTCCGCCACGGCTGCGCGGGAAAGGAGCGCTTGCGCTCGATTTGCTAATAACACGGCGGCCAGGCGGCCGACGGGGGGCGGTACTAACGAGAGCGCGTCGTCGTAGCACTGCGCCGCCTGCGCGAAGTTCTTGGCCGCGAGCTGCTTGTTGCCCTTATCTTTGAGCGCCGCGGCCTTCGCGTCCGTCGTCTTCGCGTCGTTGAGGTCGACGACCGCGCCGCCCCCCACGTCGTCGCACTCATCCAAGTCGTAGCAGTTCTTGGCGTCGTGCATGAGGGCCGCGACCTCCGTCGCGCGCTTCGCCGCGGGCTGGGGCGCGCGCCGCGGGATATCTAGAGCAACGCCGCCGTCGAGCGGCGGCGGCGGCGGCGGCGCGGCCGCGGGAGTTGGCGGCGGCGGCAGCGGCGCGTTCTTTAACGCGGCGGCCTCGGGCACGACGTACAGGTCGCTCGCTACACTGGTAGTGATCATCGCCGCTCTAGAGAGCACGCTGCCGTTGCCGAGGCAGAGCCGGTGCGCGTCCGCATCCAGGGCGTGCGCAGGGTGCTTCTTGGAGTAGTTGTCGCAGAAGGCCGCACACAGCTTGCGGAGGGGCGCCTTCTCGGTCACCCAGCGCGGCGGGATCGTGAGTTTCAGGGAGTGGTGCCGGGCGGCATCCGTGCCTTCGCGGTAGTGGAGCGTCGTCTGGAGCTTACCCTCCCCGGGCGCGCCGGTCCCGCGCGGGCCGGTCTGCGGGTCCGAGAGCACCTTCGTGGAGACCCAGCCGCGTATGCCGTCGCTCTCGATCTGCACGCGCTCCGCGTCGCCCTCCATCACGGGCGCGGCGACGACCCGCACCGTGGCCCGCGCGGGCAGCTCCTTGAGCTTGTTGCTGGAGAGCGCCTTGCCTTCGCGCATGAGCGCGCCGTTCCGAGCGCGCACGTAGCAGGTGTCGCCGGCCTTAAAGAGCGCCATCGTCGCGGTGCTCATGGTTGTCATCGTCGCCTTGAGTCCTCGCAGCGACGATTGTGACAAGAAGCAGTAGCGTCGCCTTGTCCTCGCAGCGACGAGTGTTGTTTGTGACTAGAAGCAGTCGATTCGTGCGACGAGCAGCAATGCGTGCCGCGCGCCGAATTCGAGCTCTAAAAGGGCGAAAAGCTTGACGAAACCCGCGCGATAAGATCAAGCCTCGCTTCGCTCGATATTGCCTCCGGAGCAGTGCGATGCAGCCCTGGCTGATACGCACGCTTGCGCTACTAGGGTCTCGGCACCCCAACCTGCCTGCCACCGCGCGTTATGCGTTCTTCAGCGTGCACGCGAAAGGTTGTCAGCATTATTGAGCGCCAGCTCGCTCCGCACGGCTCGCTCCCCAGCCCTCTGCTCGCACACGCTGCCCCGGGCCGTATAAGCTGAGGTGCCCACCCGACTGAGTGGCAGGCACTGGACTCATCAGGACTGTCGCGTCCTCCGCCACGCCGTCGCCGCGCGTCGTCGCCGTGCCCAGAACCCGCCGCTTCACCGTGACGAAAGGACTATGACCAAGGACACGTTCAACGCCGAGCTCGCCGGGGACGCCCGCGTGCTCAAAGTCGACGTAAAAACGATGTATAAATTAGGAAGGAAGCTGGGCAAGGGCGCCTACGCCGTGGTCCACAGGGGCACCCTGCTCACGGACACACACGTCCATAGGGCGGTGAAGATCATCGACGAAAAAGCGCTGGGCCACGAGGACATCGAGGCGTTGCACATTGAATTGCAAACGATGCGCAAAGTCAAACACCAAAACATTGTCGATTTATATGAGTGCTTTTTGTGGAGGGACAAGTTCATCATGGTTTTGGAGCTGTGCAAGGGGGGCGAGCTCTTTGATCGAGTCGTGGAGAAGGAGCACTATTCGGAGCGGGAGGCGCGGCGGTGCTTCGCGCAATGTGTAGAAGCGATCGGGCACTGCCACGAGCACGGCGTAGTCCACCGCGATTTGAAACCGGAGAACCTATTGTACGCCGACGTCGAAGGTACTTCACAAGGTGACGTGATTAAGATGGCGGACTTTGGATTGGCCTCCATCATTTCTCCGGACCACTTGCTGACCACGGCCTGCGGCACGCCCGGGTACGTGGCTCCCGAAATATTAGCACCGCCCAAAAAGGGCTATGGCAAGGAGTGCGACCTGTGGTCGCTTGGGGTCATCCTCTACATCTTATTAGCAGGCTACCCCCCCTTTTACGACGAGGAGGGCAACACGGCACAAATATTCAAGCAGATCAAGGCCGGGAGTTACGAGTTCCAGTCGCCCTACTGGGACCCAGTGTCTTCGGAGGCGCGGGACGTCGTGAGTGGCCTCATGACCGTCTCGGTGGACAAGCGCATGACGGCCGAGGGCGTTTTTGGGGCAAAGTGGATCGCCAGCGACGCGCACGCCTCCGAGGTGCACCTGCCGCACTTCGCGGCAAACCTGAGAAAGTACAACGCCCGCCGGAAGTTCAAGGGCGGCGTGGACGTGGTCATCGCGGAGCTGCGCATGCTGCGGGCCGCGCACGCCTCGGAGGCGGAGGCGGAGTGAGTAAGGTTCTTAGTCTTCCTAGTAGTCGTCTCCATCCTCGCCGCGGTAGTCCGAGGGGGGGTCGGCGAGCCAGTCGATGTCGAGGTTAGAGACGTAGCATATGACGACATCCTCGTGCCCTTCGACGTCGTCCGGCATGTAGCTCTCAAGTCTGAGACGGCCAGTGGGGATATCCAGTATCGGATGAATTTTCATACCGCATTCCACGGCCACGTCCTCCCGCCTCATGCTGCAACCTTCGGGGGGCTCCGCGAAGCGAGGACTTCCGGGGGCAACCTCCGGCCTGAAATATAATGTTGGCGAAGTCAGTGGACCCTGTCCTTCATACGCGATTTTAAGCTTACCATTGTAGAGTAGTAATGTCTTCGAAGCTGCAGTGACATAAATGCGCAGGGCGGGTTTCTTTGCAGGCCCCGACCCCGAATATCGAAAGCCAGTCGCACGTCTCGCTACCCCCAGCTCCGGCAACGTCTCGTCCCACCAGCGCTGAAGTTCAGTCGGCACTTGCTCGCTGGTCCACAGCTCCGGCGATAGTGTTGACATGCGGCCGCTCCATACGAAGTACGGCTCGTATTCAACATCTCTCTTCCCCATCTTCCTCGTGCACAACTCGTACGTGACGATGATACGCGACAGAGCCTCCGTGTCCATCTCCTCGAGTTCCTCGAGGTCGTCCAGGCGCGGCCGACTCACGCGCAAATGTAGTTGGCAAAAAAACGCAGACGCGTAGTCGAACGGCTTGGCGGTCGGTAATTGCGACTCCGCGCGCGCGATGGAGATGAGCAACGGGAATTTGCGTGTGGCCACGACCTTCCAGGCGACGGCTGCGGCCGCGCGCAGGCCTTGTGAGGCGCTGGCGCAGCGCCCGAGCTCTATTGCTCCACAGCACTCCAGGATAACCACGTCCACGTCCGGAGAGAGAAATGGTGCCATTGATCGTGGCTTGATGCTTGCTCGCGACATCTTAAACGTTCGCCCGTGCTGATCCTGGCCGCGCCGGCGCGCTCCTTAGCTTAAGCTGGGTGTATTGTGCGGGTTTCTTGCGCGGGTTTTTGAAACCAAAACAAATACACGATGCTCGACCACTCGACCACGAACAGCGCTTGTGTTCAAAACACGTGCTGGCCCTCGAGTGGCAGCAATGGTGCGACTCATCCCCGCGACCAGTCTCGCGTGCACCGCAGCCCTCGCACCCAGCGTCGGCACCGTCAGCAAGGGTAATCGGATAATAACCGTCATCGGTACGGCCCACACGCCGTCGTTGCAACAGCGCGAAGAAGTGGAAGCGCTCATAGCGGAACTAAATCCGGACGCCGTGCTGGTGGAGCTCGACGCTGAGCGCCTCGAGTACGCCTGGCAGCAGCCCGAGGACGCCTACGGCGGCGAGCTCACCGCGGCCGTGCGCGCCGCGCGACGGATCGACGCGCCCGTGGTGCTGGGCGACGCGTGCCGGCCGCTGCCTGCGGTGCTCGAGGCGAGACCGCTCTTTGACGTAGATCGGACGCGCCGCGCCTGTCAATTGCTGATCGGGAAACCCGTCGCGACGGGTGTTGCTGTGGCGCGAGTGGACGTCGTTCAAGCCCTCGCGAGCGATCCGCGGAAAGCCCTCCCGTTGCTGTTGGGGGTGAGCGTCGCCGCGGTCGCGACCGCAGCGACCGCCCTCGCCGCGCCGGTCGACGCGCCGGTCCTCACGGCGGCAGCGGACGCCCTGGCCATCGTCGCGACAATCAGCGCGGCGCGCGTCGCGGATGTTTTACTCGTCGCGCGCGACGACGTGCTCTCCGAGAACGCGCTGCGCGCGCTGGACTTCGGCAGCCGCATCCAGAGCCGGAGCCTCGAGCGCCACCGGTTTCGGTTTAGCACGGATCCCGACGGGTGCAGAACGGCGGCAGCCGCCTTCTTCGCCGAGCGGCGCGCGACGCGGCCGTTCCTCACGCTGCGGTCGCCCCTGAAAGTCGGCGAGAGGCGGCGAATGAATCTCTTCGAACCGCGGTGGCTCGCCATGCTCGACGGCGTCGCCACCCAGAACGGCGGGTCGCTGCGCAACGCGTCGCTGGCCACGATCCACGCGGCGAACCGCTGCTACCTGCGCGACGGCGCCGGCGTCGACGCGGACGTCGTGGTGGACCCGCACGGGGCGTGCGTCGCGACCATCGAGCGCGTCGAGGAGTCGACGCGGCCGTCCGGGGCGCGGCGGGTCGCGGTGTGGCTGCGCGGCGTGGAGGCGGTGCGCGCGGAGGGGCTTTCTCCGACCGACGCCGGCTTCCTCGCCGGAAACGTCGCCGCCGCCGCGCCTCGAGAGGACGAAGCGCCCGGTGCGGCGTCCGTCGTCGCGGTCGTCGGTCTCGCCCACGCGAATCCCATCCTGGAGCGGTGCGCCGAGCGGGGGATGCTCTCATCGCGCGAGCGCGGCGGTATGGACCAGGAGGTGGCTCGCGCGATCGCGGAGCGGGAGCTCGCGGCTGCGCTTGAGCCGCTCGCCTGGGAGGAATACGACCGGGCCTCTCGTTAATTTGTGTTGAAAATCTTTCGCCCCGCGCGCCAAGTCCCCCGGGCGCCCCCAGGCGCCCGAGGGCGACACTCGAGCTAGCCTTTGGGGTCACATACAATGTATTATGGGTGCTTCCGGAGGACGACGACGCGCGTGTCCCGGACCCGCTCGACGACCTCCACGACGGGGAACATCGAAGCCAACGCCTCGACGGTCGCGTCGAGGCGGTCCCCGGCCCCGCGGTTCGTGTGCGCGAGCCAGATCTCCCGGAGGTCCGGGAGCGCCGTGACCAGCTCCGGCAGGGCTTGGGCGGCCTCCTCTGCGTAGAGGACGTCTGCCATAATCAAAACGCGCGGCAGGCCCACGGCGGCGTTCCACTGCGGGATGGCGTCGCGGGCGACGTCCCGCGGGACAACGCGGACCGTGTCCTCAAAACCGTTGCGGGCAATGTTGCGCTCGAGCAGCGGCAGGACGCGCCCGTGGTCCGTCGCGTCGCCGCTCAAACCGCGCGCCGCGAGCGCGAGGCTCGTCGCGCCGACGCCGGCGCCGACCTCGAGGAATACCCCGCGGTCCCCCAGGGCCGGCAGCATCGCTTCGTCCAGGGTCGCCAGGTACGCCGCTAATACTAAACCCGCGTTCCAAAGGTGGCTCCCACAGGCGTCGCCGAACTCCTCGACGATGCGTAGCGAGACGTCGCCAAATCTAAGGTCCCGGATCGCTTCGAACTTTGGCGCGTCGTCGCCGCTCCCGGCGACGACGCGCACCTCGGCCGCGACGCTTAGAACATCGAGCGGCCCGCAGCGCTTTCCCTTGATGAACGGCTCGGCGACGATGGAGCACCGGTCGGTGAACGCCTCCACCGGCGCAGCGCACACCCACCGGTCGCCGGACCGCGTCGTAGTGACGTCGTGCGGCGCGCCCTCTATTCTACAAGTTACGTCGAGCCCCTCCACCATTTCCGCTGTTGAGCCCTGGTCGTCGGTCACGTCGATCTCCCAGCGCACGGGCGCTGTACGATTGACCGAGAGCGCGGTGGGCGGCGCGCGGCGGAAGCGCAGGCGCAGGAGGCGCTGGCCGGCGTGCGTCGCCGCCGCGAGCCGCGTCTCCAGCTGGGCGGCGCGCGAGACCGCCGCGGCGCCCGCCGCCTCGGCGGCGTCGGCGCGCGCGAGGGCCGCGAGGACCTTGGCTTCCAAGTCGTGCTCGAGGGCTGCCATCGATGCGTTGCTCTCGGGCTTTTGATGGGGCAGCCCCGGTGTGGCGCAGGGCTCCAAAGCGCGGAGGCTAACTATAGATCTCCTTAGTGTTACTCTGCAGCCGAGTGCGCTCGTGCTGCTCCAATTAAATGGCGCGCGGAGATTACGTGCGGGTATTTTGGCCGTAGCGCCCTCACTTTGGCGTCGACGATCTCGGGCGCAGAGCCGCACAACGTGGAGAGGCAGCCCGTGTAACACACCGGCGCAGAGCCGCACACCATGGAGAGGCAGCCCGTGTAACACACCGATGGCGACGCGCGGGGCGGCCCTGCTCCTGGCCCTGCTGGCGTCGGCCGCGGCGCAGGCCTTCAAGCCCGACGACACGACGATCCGCACGGCCGTCACGGCGTGGCTCACGGCCCGGAGTGATGCCGAAGCGCTTTATGGGTCCATCAACGACTGGGACGTGAGCGAGGTGACGGACATGGTCGAGCTCTTCGTGCCGCCGGCGGGCTCCAGTGCCACGGACTTTAATGATGACATCGGCGCTTGGGACGTGTCACGGGTCACGGACATGAGTCGCATGTTCCAGTACGCCACGCGGTTCAACAAGCGCCTGGAGAACTGGGACCCTCGAAGTGTAACAAGCATGTCCAGTATGTTCCAGGGCGCCATAAGCTTCACCCAGGACCTGGGCTGGTGCCTGCATGGTAGCGTGGACGTGACCAGCGCGTTCAAAGCGACCCTCTGCGAAGCCACGAGCTGCGGCGTTGACACGCAGGACGCGGGCGTCGGGAACGGACTTTGTCCGTTCCCGACGCCGGCGCCGACGCCGGCGCCCACGATCACGTCCATTCCAACGGTGACCCCCTTTCCGAGCTCGGCGCCGACGCGCATCCCCACCCCGAAACCGACGCAGTATCCTACTGTATTACCCACGTCCGACGACGAGGACGTCAAAACGCCCTGGGACTGGCGCCCGTATGCGGCGGGCGCCATAGTGGCTTTAGTGCTCGTGCTCGGGTTCTATGGCGGGAAATGTTTAGCGAACTGCGGTGGTAAACAATGGTCCGGCGTCGTCACGGCCGTCCGCGCCGCGAACGGCCGCGTCGTGCAAGTATTAGATAGAAAAGAAGCGACGCGCTTCTACGACGTGGCCTACGACGACGGCGAGACCGAGACCCGCATCCCGGCCGGGCAGCTGCGACGGCGCCAGGGCCCACCCGAGCGGAAGGTCCCTTTGATCGCCGGGGAACCGGTCCGGGTCAAGTCGGCGAAGCGCGCGCGGAAGGAGAAGGCGCTGCAGATCGCGAAGAAAAATAGAGAAAGAAATGCCAAGCGCTACGCGCGGAAGCGGGCCTCCTTCGAGACGGGCCGGCGGCGTTCTACGGAAGAGCGCGAGGCCGAGGCGGCACAGAGGCGCCAAGGGTGCTGCGGGAAGATGCTGGTCGCCGTCGGGTTGCTGCGCGTCCCGGAGTGCCCGGCGGGGCCCGAGTCGCCCTACGCGCGGAAGGAACGGTTACGGCGGGAGCGAGAAGCGAAGAAGAAGACCAAAAAGAAGGTCCCGCGCAAAATGGCGGCACAGGTCGAGGTCCGGGAGGAGGAGATTATCGACCACTTGGCCCTGGCGGCGGAGTTGACTGCATCGACCGTGTGCCTCTGCCATTATTTGCCGTGGTACCAGTTCGATCGGGAGAAGGCCGAGGTCGGCTTCCATTGGACGTTGAAGGATCAGGGCTTTCGGTTCGGGGGGGACGGCGCAATAGCGGCCCACTGGTCGCCGCTGATCGGGCCGTATGACGGCCGAGATCGCAGAGTGGTGCGGTACCACCTCGCGCTCATGCGGGAGGCGGGGATTCGAGGGGTGGTTTGTCGATGGTTCGGGACCCAGCAAAGTTACTACGCGGAGCACAATTTGAGAGCGGCGGACGTGCTGCTGGAGGAGTGCTGCAAGGAAGATATGAAATTTACGATCTGCTGGGACGACCGGGGGGCCTTCGCGGCTTCAGGTCAGGCCACGTGGCGGGGTTCCACATCGTCCACGGCGTCCGTGATCGAGCAGGAGGCAAGTTTAGTTGAAGTACTGGCCAAGGACTTTACGTACCTGAGGGACCACTACTTCGACAAGTCGGCGTTTGTGAGACACGGCGTGTACGACGAGCCCGTCATTTGTTTGCTGGGGCCCACCAAAATCACGAAGGCGCGGGTCTGGGAGGAGGCCATCACCCAGGTCTTCCCGGATTTGAAATTGCGACCGAAGCTTTTGGCCATGGCGGGCTCGCCGGTGCAGGACGCGCACGCCGTCGATGTTGGATTATATTCGTGGCTGCCTAGAAAGATGCAGCCCCAGTGTACTTTAAGAGGTGTCGGCGACTACGTGGACGACTTCTACGAGGACCCGGCGGCCTTCATGGGGTCGGCCTTTCCGTCGTATCGGGATTTCTATGCGGAAGGAAACGACGGGCCGCGACGAGGCTTTATCGGGCCGCACCGCGGGAAGACCCTGGATGCGGGTATTGACTCCGCGGCGCGGTGGAAGCCGCCCTTCCTCCAACTTATTAGTTGGAACAACTGGCAGGAGGGCACTATGTTAGAACCGTCGGCGGAGGAGCGCTTCCTGCGCTTACTCAGGTTGCAGAAGCGGCTCGTCGGCAGAGACGACGCCAGCGCCGAGGCGGCCTTCGTGGCCATTCAGGCCCAGGCCGCGGAGGTTTTCCGGACGGAGCGGGCGGAGATCCCCGAACTGAGCGACGCGGGCCCACCGCCGGCCGAACACATGTTCAACCTTGCGTTAGCCTTCCCGGAGGCGGTGGAAGAACGGGACCCGGACCGCCTGGAGAAGGCCAAGCGGCCCTTCGCCACTGAACAGGCCAAGGAAAAAGTTATTTTTGCGGCGGCCCCGTCCGTGCAATCCATCTACCCGACCGAAAGCGTCCCGGACTCGTTCCAGGACTCGGACGCCGTCTCGAGCAGCTGGCTCAGCGTGTCCCTCTTCGACGGCGAGGACGCCCCGCCCCCCGAGGGCTTCTTCGAGGATTTGGGCGGCTACTCCGAACCAGATTCCGACGAAGAGGAGGCCGTGTCGCCGCTGCGGCCGTCGCAGGACCTGGACGGCTTCACGACGGCGCGGTCGCGGTCCTCGGCCGTCTCGGACGACGCGTCCTGCGTCAGCGAGGCGCCGGTGCCGGCGCCCTACGTGCCCGAACCGGAACCGGAACCGGCGCCGGAACCGGCCCCGGCGCCCGCGCCCGCGGCCCACGTCGTGATTGAGGTCGACGACGCGACGCCGTCGCGGTTCAGCCAGGCGGAGGCCTTTGGGAGCCCTGGGAGTGACGTGGACCCCGGGGCCATCTGGGCCGACTACGAGGAGGAGCACAAGGAGGCCGAGTCGCCATCAAGTCGGGGCTCGCGCCCGGGCCGGACGCGCGGGTCGTCGCGGCGGCGGATTCGGAGCCGGTCGCGGTCGCGGTCCGCCTCGTCGACGGAGGAGGCCCTGTTCGAAGCGGAGGAGGGTCCCAGTATTGACCAATGCATCAAGGAGCGGTTGGAGGAATTAAGGATCGACCAGCACAAGGGGCTGGAGGTCGGGAAGGTCTACGGGTACGTGCCAAGCGTGGAGAAGGGCACCCTAACTATGCCGCGGCCCCTCAAGTTCAAGAGGAACACGGAAATCCTCAAGACTGAGAAAGATGTGGAAGAAATCGCTAACTTGGCCATGGTGTGCCAGGTCTGTCTCGAGGAGTGCGAGGATTTTGGGCAACCTTTAACTATCACGGTGGAGTCGCACCTGCGCGGGCAGACGCAGGTCCACGCCATGACTTTGTTACAAAAACGGGCGGCGTGTGGCCTTGCGAAGCGCCGGGCCAAGTGCGTCGCTAGGTATCTTGTGGCGCACGGCATCCCTCGAGTGAACGTGGTGGCGGCGGGCGTCGGCGTCTCGGACACGCCCGGTTTAGTAGTGTTCCTGGACGCGTGCTCGCGGGAAGCGGCGTTGAAGGCGGCCATGATGCCCGCGTACGCGCCCAGTGTCGCCCGGCGAGCGGACCCGCGCAAGGTCAAGCGCACATTACCGTGGCAGAAGTCCGCGCTGCGCCAGGCCCAGGAGTATGATATGAGACCCGAGGTGCACGTCGTTGAAGTACGGCCGCCGTCGTCGGGCTACGGGAAGGTCGCGCCTTCCAAGAATTTGGTCCACGGCGCGAGGTCGCCCACGCGGGGGCCCATGGCGCGCCGGTCGACAAAACGGGGAGATCTGGAGATGCTCAACAAGGCGGGCCGGGCGCCGCTCCGCATGCCGACCTCAGGCCTCTGGACGCCGCAGTGGCCGCCCCGGGAGGAGGGCGCCGACGAGGATATAAGGTTAGAGGGGGAGCGCGCGCGGCGCGTGGCCGACTTGCGCGCCGACACGTCGGCGCGGTCCCTCGTTACGTCGCGGGGCCGCCAAGCCTTGTCGCCGAAGCCGAAACCGCCGACGCCGCCCACGAACTTCGAGCCGCTCCCGCTCGCGTCCCACGACCTGGACAGCCCGACGCACGCGGGGCTCGTGGCCGTGGCGGCGCGGACGGCGCGGAGGTGGAACGGCGAGCAGCGGCTCCAGCGGAGCCGCAACGTCGTGGGCCTCTCGCGCGAGATCCTCGGGTCGCGGGACGTCGACCGCATCGCGCCGCCGAAGGCCACGCTCCTGCCCCGGTCCGTGCGGTCGCTGCGCTACGTGCTGGGCGGCCGCCAGGAGCCCGTCGAGATCCCGCCCCAGCCGCGCGCCGAATGGGCGGGGCGGCGCGTCGCGCCCGCGGCGAACGCGGACGCGGCGTCGCGGCGGTTCATGAGTACGACCCACCCGGGGACCTTCGGGGCGGGGCGATAGTAGTAAGGGCGTTGTGTTTTCTATTCCCCTGCTTTACCCCCTCCGGTTACACGGTCCCTGTGTCATCGGCACCTAGTCGACTTTGTGGCTCCACCCTATGTGGACCTTCGCGCCCTCCGACCATCTTGGATACCTACCTTATAATTATTATTACGATTAAGCGCATGAGCGCGATGTGGTGGTCCGGAGTTCGGCGGGTGTGTCGATATGGGCAGTACTAGATGATGTGGGTGAACGCGTCGAGGCGGCGCGGTGATCATGGCGTAGTGCCGTTCGATCGTGACCGCTTGGAGGGCGCAGTCGGCTCGCTCGTCGGCGCGGCCGTGCTCGTGGGCTCGGCCGTGGTCTCCGATACGTTCGGCGGCGACGGCATCTTTGCCGCCTCGGTCAGATCTCGGTGCGGCGCAGCCGGAGAAAGGTCCGATAATTCAGCGATGTCATCATGCGAAAAGGAACCAACCCGGCGCTTCGGGCTGCTGACTGGAGACGTCGACGGCGGAGGCGGCGGGCTCTTCGAGTTCTCCTGGAGGCGGCGCTGGGTGAAAGAGTCTCGTCAGTTTCGCGAGCGTGGCGCCGATGTCGTTCTCGGCCTCTGTCATGTAAACGCCTGGCATGAACCCCGCCTTAAAGGCAAAAAAGATGGATCCCTAAGTTGAAGAATTCTACAATTAGCTGTACTTACGCGTGCTTCCCTCATCAGCTAAAAACTTTTTTCTTGGCGTCACCTCGATTTTGTACTCGGCGATTAATCGGCTTAGTAACGATACGAGTCGTGCGCGCAACGCAGGATGATGGAGAGAGAGCCGTGTAGCCAATAGTGCGTGCGGGTTTTATGTGCGGGTTTCGCGAGCACCTCGACTCACAATTTTTCCTCGTCCCACTCCACGGAGGTACTCGACGCATAACTGCACGCGGTGTTTGCCGAATTGCATCGCTGCCCTTGCAGCCACTTAGAGAGAGTTTGTTAAAAGCCGAGCTCTGCTCGGCAGACCACGACCGCTGAAAACCACCGACCGGCAGTATCGATAACGATGGACACCGTCGGCGTCGTCCGCCTGAAGCTCACCGGCTGCGGCCAGAACCTGGAGCTGGAGGTGGAGAACGGCGAGACCATCGGGAGGGTGTTGGACAAGGTCGCGGAGGAAATGGCCGGCGGCGTGTCGCGCCGCCACGTCAAGCTCGTGGCGCGCGGCAAGACGTTGGACGAGGCCCAGGCGCGGCTCACGCTCGAGGCCGCCGGCGTGCGCGACCGGACGAAGATGATGATCATGCACACGAAGCCCTACCACGCGGAGAAGGCCGGCGTGGCGCAGCTCGCAGCGATACGTGCGCGCGCCGACGCCGTCGCGGACCCCGCGTCCATCTCGGGCCAGGAGATGCTGACGCGGCTGCTCTGCGAGGTCGACGGCGTCGACGCGGCCAGGAGCGAGTGGCTGCGCGCGCAGCGCAAGGCGCTCGTGAAGCGGCTGTCCGAGCGGTAACATGAAACAACTTATCGGTAGTACTTCTCGTTGATCGAGTAGTGGTCCCGGCCCGTCTTCACGACGCGCAGCAGCCCGTCGTTGAACAGCACGCGGAACTCCCCGAACGGCAAGGACAGCGGCCCGACGGCGTCGTAGGGCCCCAGCTCCAGGTCCTGGTTGAGCACGCGCCGCGGCCGGAGGCCCGCACCCTTGAGAACGAGCTTGACGTCGCCGGGCGAGGCCTCCGTGAAGCCCGTCACGACGCGCTGCTCGACGGAGTCCTCCGCCAGCTCCGCGCGGAAGGTCGTGAGTAGCACCGCCGGACGCCACTCGATCACGTTGACCACGGTGCCCTCCTCGGCCGAGATTTCCTGCCCGATGCGGCCCAGCGTCGGCGCGAACGGCAGGCCCGACTCGAGGCTGGTGATGTCCGGGGCGTCCGTCCAGAGCAGGGTCCAGTCCCCATCGAGGGGTACCGGCGTCAGGTCCTTCGCGGCGTCGGCCAGGGCGTGGATGGCGTTGCGCACATCCGCAGCCATGCTCTTGTCTTTCTTGAACCCTCTCTCAGTGCCCTGAATCGCCCGGAGCAGCGCGTTCTTGGCGACGGCGACGGCGTCGGGCTCTTTTTCCCATTCGGTGCCGGTCGGCGGCGTGGCCTCCGGCGTCGTCAACCAGTCGCTCGCCTGCCCGAGTTTCGTGGCGCTGGGGAACTCGACGCTGCCGATCGCGTCGTTCGGCGTCGCGTCGTCGGGCGTTGCACGCAGGGCTGTCGGAGCGCGAGCCGAGGGCTGCAAAGCAGCGGTGCAGGATAAGCAAGCTAAGAGAGACAGGCGTGGCATTGCTGTGAGTGATGCGAACGAGTGCGACTGATTCGTTACGTTACGTGCGTTGGAGCAGCTATGCGATGATGATGCTGCGAGAGATTCAGAGGCCACCACGCTTTTGTTGATGTGAAAAAAAAACCCGTCATCGCCCAAACAACTTCAAAAATGATAACACTAGTCTTATTCAACAGAGCACATCATCGTCGCCGCCGCAGCTCCGCGCCCGCGAAGTGCAGCGCCACCTTATCCGTCGAGACGGCGCCCTCCAGCAAATCGGCGACGGCCCACGCGCTCAAGGGTGGGCCGACGCCGTCCTCGAGGTCCCCGCCCTTGATGTAGAGGAGACTCCCGTTCTTCGACACAAGCGGGGCAATCGCCTCGAAGAAGTCCGGCAGATTCTTCACGGACCGGCCCAGCACGAGGTCGTAGCGCTTGGTCTTCAGGTCGGCCGGGGCGCGGCCGTGGATGCCGTCCACGTTTTGGCACTGGGCAACTTCCGCACACGCCTTGACGACGTCGATTTTCTTTTTGGTCGAGTCCACGAGGTCGAAACGCAGGTCCGGCCGGCAGATGGCGAGCGGCAGGCCCGGGAAGCCGCCCCCCGTCCCCACGTCCACGACATGGGAACCCGGTGGAAGTTGCGCGAGCGGCGGCGCGGCGAGCAGGGCCAGCGACGGTAAATAGTGCCGCTCAATTAAGGTAAGCGGGTCGAGGCCCTTGCGCGACACGACGTTGATCTTGGCGTTCCAGTCGTACAGCGCGCGGGCCGCGGCCTCGAGCCGCGGCCAGGCGGATGGTTCGACGAAGGGGCACGCCGCGCGGTGCGCGGGCGCGAACCAGTCGTCGCTCGCCGGCGGGGCGGGCGCCGCCGGTGCGCCCTCGACGCTCGCCGGCCGTGGCGCGCCCTCGAGGAGGCGTTCGACGAGCTCGGCCTTCTTGCCGCCGACTTTCAGGCCCTGGTCTCGCAGTTTATCCTTCAGCACGGGCACGGTCAAACGCTCGAGCTCGCCGCGCGATGACGCAGCGAGAGAGAGCGTCCGCAAGCGCCGCGAGAGACTGCAGCGACGGACGGCCCCTGCAACCACGCGTGGACGCGTGGGCGCGAGGAGCGCGCGCGCTGACGCCGCGATAGAGATCAGCATCACAGCTGTCCTATGCATTGATAAGAACGCGTCGTCAGACCGCTGCAGCGCTGATGCAGCGTCCAGCAGTAGGCGAATTGATGAGTAGTGGTGCAAACTGAGCGCTGCTTCAATATGGCTCGTCGTGCGGGTCCGTTGGCTTCCGCACGCGGCCAAGTTGGGAGCTGGGGACGTACTGCTCGACGCGCAGACGCTAAATAAAGCTAAAAAAGTGCACGGACGGGTTTATCGTGCGGATTTCTCAATCCTCCGCGCGGCAACTTCAGAAAGCTTAGCCCACCAGAGAGATCGCCGCGGTGCAACATTGCTCACAGCACACGCGCCTTGCATAGCTGGAACACCTCCGCAACCGCGCAATATGGTACGACGGCGATTGGCATGCATCCTGGTGGCCGCCGCAGCGACGGCGATCCGTGCGCCGCGACGATCCGCGACCGCCCTCGCCGTTCGCGGCGGCGCCACGAAAACCAAGAAGGCGAGCAAGGCCAAGGTGATGGACCCCACGGGCACGCCCACCGTCGCGAAGCTGCTGCGGCCCGCGACGGCCCTGCAGGCCAAGTACGAGGCCATCGCGGCCGAGGACCCCATGCGCGGGCTCTTGATCCAGGTCGGGGGAAGCATGATGACCATGAAGCTGATCAGTAAAATTCTGAAGAAGTCGGGGGACAAGCAAGCCGCGCTCGTCGGGCGCTTGTTGTACGTGGCTTATCTGGCCTTGCACCAGCTCATTCTGAACTACGTGGAACAGAGGATAGAGGAGCTCGACGACGAGTCCAAGCTAACGATACCCGGGAATCCCATGCTCGCGCAACTGGCCAAGCAGCAGGGCCAGGGCGGCGGCGAAGTCGCGCAGGCGCTCGTCGAGAAGCTCGGGTCCAAGGAGACCACGGTCAAGGCCTATGACCTGGACATGGTCCTCAAGGGGCGGCGGTCCCAGGTCGGCTCGCTGTGCGTGACGGCCTACCTCCACCTGAAGAAGGGCATGGTGCAGCCCCTGGTGGCCCAGGTGGTCATGGGCCTCGTGGCTCTGCTGCGCGACCCGCTCGTGCGCGTGCACGTGTTGGGCGAGGCGGTCGACCGGCCCTTTGCGCCCCCGCAGCCCGCGTGGCTCAAGGCCATGCAGGGCCAGATGGCCGAGGCCTCCGAGAAGGCGGCGGCGGAGGGCGTGAAGGACGGCGAGGCGGCGGAGGGCGACGACGAGGACTCGGAGGAGGGGGACGACGACGACGCCGACGACGATGACGGCGACGCCGATGATGGCGACGAGGAGGAGTATGAGGAGGATGAGTAAGAGATGTGCTTATTTCTTTTTTGGGATAGTGACCCCAGATTATTCCGGGGCCCTGGGTAGGGGTATTAATTCAAAAAAAGGGGGGGGGCACCAACCCGCCGGGCGAAGCGGAGGGCCATGAGGTCGATCGTGGCCGTATCATGCTTAGCGCTCCATCAACTCCGCGAGGGGCGGCATCCCTTGGTAGGTGATCTTGAGGTGCGCCATGATCGCGTCCATCTTCTTGTGGAGCTCCTCGACGCGCGCCTCCTGCTGCTCGGCCTTCTGCATCTGGCCGACGTTGCCGCGGGAAACTTTCTTAGAGTTGAGGACCTGGACCATGTGGTCGACCCAGGGTTCGTAGACGGCACCCCCCTCAATTAAGAGGCAGCCAACGCACGGCGGGCACTCCGGCATCTTGCCCTGGCGGCCCGGGAGGAACTGCATCCGGTCCGTTTTGACCGCCTTGAGGGGCACGTTCACGCAGCACATCGGGAGTTCGGTGTCGTCCTTGGCGATGGAACCGAGCTGCGCGTAGGGCGTCCGCCGGTTCTCCCTGCGCGGGATGCGTCGCAACGGCGGCGGACGACGGGACTGACGTCTTCTGGCCCTCGGGATTGTAGGCGTGAACGTAGCTGTTGCAGCAGTTGGGCGCGTACTCGATCGTGTAGTCCAACTCGTCGTCTTCGAGTATCAACATGTGCGCGTTCGCCTTCCACCAGAAGCATTCCGGCCACTCCTCGACCCACCGGTACACACTGTGCCCTTGCGCGTTCACCTCCACGGGCTGGACGGCCGCCATGGGGTGCTTTACTCCTCTCGGTGGGGCGAGGAGTGGTCGAGGAGTGCTGTGTCGCGTGGGCTGCCTCTCGGGTACGCGTGGGGTGCCGACGAGCTTGGGCTGCCTCTCGGGTACGCGTGGGGTGCCGACGAGCGTGGGCTGCCTCTCGAGTGCAGCTTGAACCGCTCACGCCGACTCACGCGCTAGTAAGATCTTCATCCTCGATGCTTTGCGGGTTTTCTTGGACGGGTTTTTGCGCTCTTATGGAACAACCACCCCCCACCCAATCCAAATAGACACAATGGAGTGCGCTCGGGGTCCGTACTAGTGGGGCTAGTCGCAATAAGTAGTCACACACAACCCTTACTCTCTTGCGCATACGCGCAACGCGACAGCAAGCGGCATCCTAGCTGTAGACTCGGAAAGTGAGTAAGCACGGGGCCCGCGCGTCAATACGCCGCCGCCAGGGCATTTATTTAGTAACCTTTACTTTTCCAACAGAAGCCGCCTACAAGTCACCGTTCCATAGTCAGCCCCTTCACCGCCACCGGCGCAGACCCGCCGTTGGCCCGCTTTAGCGCCTCCACCAATTCGCCGGGCGAAGCAGCGAGGGCGATGAGCTCGATCGTGGCCGTAGGCACATCTTGTGTGTCAAGACTATCGGCAACGCTAGTTTGTATTTCCGTCATGTGCTTGCTCGTTATTATCACGTGGTATAGGCCTGGCGTGTTGGGTTGTATGCACACGTAGCCGCATAACGGAACAAGTAATCCGCACGGGATAACCCAAGCGAGCGGATCCGCCCAGGGCACCCTCGGATCCAAGCGCTCGAACCAAAAATTTGATGAGAGACACCTCTTGCCGTGGTAGGTCCGGACGATGATATCGCCGACACCATCCCAACTCATGCCCTTCCAATTGTTCTCTCTATCCCTGCCGATCAAGCCCTTGTCCGTCATGATGAGCGCCTTGTCGGCGTGCGCCGGCCACGCCACGTCGCGGTGCGGCACGCAGGTGGCAAATTTGATGTGAGGAACGCACGCAACCGGACATATGATAAAAATAGCCGACTCCAGCAGCAAGCACGGACCGGCTTCCGTGCAGGGTGCTCGCGCCGATGCGAAGAGGCCGGGCTTTCCGTGGCACCGGTGCACCTTCTGCTTGGCCACGTTAGCCGCCGCCCACAGATCTTTGTCGTACGCGAAGGTCTCCTTCACGGAATCTCGACCTTGTCGACGGTGTCGCCCCCGAGGTACGACACCACGCCCACAAGGTGGCCGAGTGGAGCGGAGCCGTCCACGCTACCCGTCGCGAGGACGCTGCCCGCGACGACGCTGCCCGCGACCACGACCTCTGCTTCAGGAGCTACACTTGCCATCGTCGAACGGCTACCAGCATAAAGCGAGGCCTACGACCTAAAAGTGGGCTGCCTCTTGAGTGCAGCTTGAACACTCTCACGTCGACGCGGTCAGTCGTGTTTGGTGTGCGGGTTTTCTTTGACGGGTTTTACGCAATAATACTTTTGCGCGACGCACTCGCAGCACAAGCGCGCGTGCAGTTTGGCATCGCGCCCCTGCTGCCATTCATCGACGTCGCGACGTCTGCAAGCATTCGTACACCCGCCAGAGATAGCGGTGCTCGATTGAAGGCAGCAGCAGCGCTTGCAGTACTTGATTGCAGGCAGCAGCCATGGCCAAGGTCAACCCGCTCGCGCTCGAGGCGTGGAAGCCCAAGGCGGGCGAGAGCCTCCACGAGGTCATGGCGGGCAAGGTCCCGGCATGTTTTAGAGTAGGCCACCCGGAGCCGCGGCCGATCCCGACGGTCGCGGTGCAGTGGGCCTCGATGGCGGCCAACGTCGCGAGCATCATGAGTCAATGTACGGACAAGCGCCGCTTCATCATGCACTACCCGGAGCAGGCGCCGTTTCAGGCGGCCGTGATGTTCGACGTGGCGGAACCGGTGAAGGCGTGTCCCCCGGGCGCGGGCGACGCGGGTGCCCCTCTGATCATCATGCGGTACCGCAAGCACGACGCGAGCTGGACGCCGGACCAGGCCAAGGAGGCCGTCGTGGACTTCTATAAGCGGCAGCGCGACGGCTTTATCCGGGAGGAGGCGGCGGTGGTGCAGCCCGGCGAATCTATTGTGGGCATCACGGCGCCCTCGCGCGAATGCGTGGAAGAAGGCCTGCGGACCTTTGCACGGAACGCGAAGATGCTGGAGTCGAGCTTCGCGGACAAGTTCGCAGACTCGCCCGTGAAGCCGACCTTTCTGGCGGGCACGACCGTGGATCTCAGCGCGCTGGGCAACGGTGCTTATGTTGAATTGAAGGGCATGGCGACCCCGGGCTACGACGGTCTGCGCGGCCTCATTTTGGCGCGGGCCGAGAACCACCCCGACCGGTGGGCCGTACAACCGGTGCACAAGAAGCATATTGCAACACTCAAGGCCCTCAAGCACGCGCGGCCCCTCGCGATCAAGGACTCGTCACTCAAAGTCGTGGCCGCGTCGGACGACGAGAACTCCGAGGACGACGTGAGCGACGCGGACTAGGGGGTAAGGAACCTGTCGCGTTTAGGCCACATTTCCAGGGCTTTGCAAGGAAAATCCGACAGGTAAGGAACCACCTTTTCAATAGTAAATTACCCGCCCTTCCGCAGGTCCACCAACTCCACCTCGATCAGCAGTCCCTCGTCGAAGCGTCGCGCGAGCCGGCGCTTCGCGCCGTAGTTCGAGGGCTGCGGCAGCAGGTCGTCCTCGATGCACGCGTCGTTGTCGATGATTTTGGCTAGGGGCACGATGGCCTGGCCCAAGACGTCCATGCCGCCGGCCGACGCATCGCCCGAGGCCCCGGCGCCGTTCGTGTCCGCAGAGCAGCTCGCGTTGATCTTCTTCCAGCCCTTTTCTGGCACCACGAAGAGGCGCCGCGAACCGCCCTTGCGCATGCCAACCAACGCTGAGTCCAGCGCGGGGATGAGCTTTTTGGCCCCGACCACGGCCTGGAGGGTGTCTTTTTCCAGGTCGTCGTCCTCGCCGTAACCCAAAGAGAAGACGGGCGACGCCTCGCCGCTCAGGTTGTCCGTGGCGCGCTTGCCGAGGCGCATCACACGGTACTTCAGAAGCACGCCGTCGCCCTTAGCGACTTCATTTCCTGACCCCTCCCGCACGTCGCGCCAGCGGACGCCGTCTTTTGTGGTCTGGAAGGGCTGGTTCTGCGAGTCGTACTCGGCGGCCGCCCGCTGCCGGCCAGTCTCCTCGCACTCGTCGATGGTCACGCACGTCCGCTTGTACTTGGCCGCTTTGGGCGGCGGGGCGGAGCCCTTGACCAGGGCGTTCGCGGGCAACGCGAGGAATGTTGCAATCGCGCCGGCCGCGAACGGGCGCCGTGCAACGCTCTGCATTGTGCTCGTTTTGCTGGGCTGTAGGGCCGCCGACGTCGCCAGCGATGCCGCAGCGATGGCGTATGCGAGGCTTGAGCGCATGATTGCTTATTTCTTGGCCGTCTGTTATCTCTGGCCGGCTGCAACCGATGCTCTGCGGTTACATCAAGTTCAGAGCTGTAAAACCCGTTCTAAGATTTTTTAAGCTCGGACTCCTCGGACGCCTCCATGCACCAAACTCATGGTTATCGTCAAGCCGAAAAATGGTTGCACACAAGTCCGTGACTACAGAGGCCGTAGACGAAGGCCGTAGACGGAGGCCGTCGTTTGTCCCGCGTCGACGCCGACGGAACTGCAAGCCCTGCTACAAAAAAACACCCAAATTAAGTGGAGTGACGGCGGCTCCAACATAACTCCCGCACGTCTCGTCAAGTCCGCCATTCTGAAGGACCGCCCGCTCCGCAAGGCCCCCACCGACGACAAGTCCGACGACTGTCACAAGTCCCGTCCCGTCGCTGTAGGTCGCTAAAATAAAGGAGCCGCCGTTATGGGATCTAAGAAGAGCACCGGACTAGTAGGACGTGGCCCGGTGCCCCCCCCGCTCAAAACGCCAAGGCCGCGGGGCGGTCGTAGGTCCGTCGCGATCCGCCAAAATAAAACCAGGACCCGCCGTTAATCTAGAAGGCCGCATACTAGAGAGCGCCGTTTAATCTAAAGCCGCGTCCTGGAGCACCACCGTCTCATCTCAAGCCGCGCTGGGATCTAGCCGCGGCGGCGCGAGCTGTCCCGGCGCGACCGCTCGCGCGATCGGGACCGGGACCGTTTCCGGTCGCCGCGGCCTCGCTGGTCGGGGACGTTGTTTGGGTAGTGGTTGTCGCTCGCGCGCGGCGGCGCGCGCGGGCCGCGGTGGCCTTTGCCACCGGGCCCCGGGCCGCCGTTCGCTTTTTCCCTCTCTTCCTGGTTCCGCCGTTCGTTCGTGCGGTGGTCCGGCGGGATCGAGGGGTGGTAGCCTGGCCGCCGCCCCGACCGGCAGTCGCGCACGTGGTGGCCCTCGCCGCAGTTGTAGCACTGGCCGGCGAAGCCGCCGCCGCCGATCTGCGGCACGTAGCCCCGCGGCGGCGGCGGGCCGCCCCCGCGCGGCCAGCCCCTGCCTGGCGGCGGGCCGCGCTCCGGGTACCCGCCGCGCGGGCCGTCCCCGCGCGGTCCGTGCCAGCCCTTGCCCGGCGGCGGGCCGCGGCCCGGGTACGCGCCGCGCGGCCCCTCGGTGCCGTACCCGCGCGGCGGGCGCGGGGCCCCGTACCCGCGCGGCGGGCCGCCGCCGTAGCCCCCGCCCGGGTACGGCGGCGGCGCGCTCAGCACCGCGTACTGGTTCGCGAAACTGTCGTCGACCCGGGGCGGCGCCGGCCCGCGCCGGGGCGGGCCGCCGCCGCGCTCGGGCTCGACGTAGTGCGCGACGGGCCCCTTCTGGTTCATGGCCCGCTCGTACGTCACGCGCTGGCCCACGCGCAAGTCGTCGCCCGGCCCCCCCCGCGTCATGTAATAGATTTCCGGCGAGCCGTCGTCCGGCCCGATGTAGCCGCGCACGTACTTTTTTTCGCCGTACGCCATGCTGCCGTCCGACGTGCGCTCGTTCTGCTCCCGCCGCTCCAGGTTCCGGATGACGCCGGACACGCGCGGCGGGGCGCCGTCGCGCGGCGGGCCGCGGTCGCGGTGGGGGGGGTGGTCGCGCGGCGGGCCGCCGCCGCGCGGCGGGCCGTGGTCGCGCGGCGGGCCGTTATCGGACGCGCGCCGATGTTCGTCCGGGAGGCGCTGCATCCGGCCCGCGTCGCTCGCGATGCGCTCCAGCAGCGGTTTCGGCGGGTCCGCGGGCCGCGGCCCAGGCGGCCGGCGCGGCGGCGGCTTCGCTAACAAAGCGGCGTCGCCGCGCGGCGGGCCCCAGGCGGGCGGCTTCTCCGCGGGCGCGGGCCCCGGGTCGCGCGGCGCCGGCGGAGGCGCGTGCGTGTAGACGTCGTAGGGCGCATTCCGCTTGTGGGCGTCCCGTAGGGCCTTGGCCAGGCGCGCCGTCGCCTTGTGCACGTCCGACCGCGCCCGCGTGCCCAGCTTCAGGGCATCCACGATGGCGCGGGGCCAGGCGCAGTAGAGCGCCGGCCGGAAGGTCTTGGCGTCGGCGTCCGGCTCCGCGCAGCAGTGCACGAGGCAAGCGCCCAGGCGGAAGGGCGGGGGCCGGTCGTGGGCGTCGTCTAATCTATCAGCTTTGGTGCCGTAATGCGTCGGACCAAAGGGGAAGGCCAGCCTCAGATCGGCGACCGGCGTCCGGCGGTCGTCGGGGCACGCGCGATGCAACTCCGCGTCGTCACTCACAAAGACGTGGCAGACGCAGTCGTCTAATGCATGATCTTTTTGCTGCTTGAGCCGCCCCTCCAGCGTCGCGATCTCCGCCTCCGGCGCCTGGCGCGCCCGCGCCGCGGCGACCTTGGCCCGGTCGTCTTCAACGCGCCCCGCCTGGTCCAGGCACCGCTTCACGTACCGCTTCAAATCTAGCGCACCCAATCTATGGC
>Ga0114994_10000139_pt1 | contig 40828 bp, 38 predicted proteins | sample ArcticOcean_MG_C_9_FD_87043 | JGI IMG/M metagenome (GOLD analysis project Ga0114994, IMG submission 87043) | Marine microbial communities from western Arctic Ocean - ArcticOcean_MG_CB2_152 | ecosystem: Environmental > Aquatic > Marine > Oceanic | place: Arctic Ocean: Canada Basin | collected...
CCAAGTATGAGCCCAACACGAATCTCTTTAAATAGAATTTTAGATGAATTTTCAAACCCTACACGCCCAGTTGCCAGGCCGCGAACAATCATTGTTGAAGATTGAGTACCAACGTTACCTCCCATACCTATAATAACAGGAATGAAAGCAGCTAAAGCAAGCGTATTTTGCAATACATCATCAAAGACTCCAATAATATAAGCGGCTATAATTCCGCCTATCCAACTGGCAAATAGCCAAGGTAGTCGAATACGTGCGTTCTCCCAAGAAGATTTTAAAAGAATTTCTCTATCTTCACCAGCACCTACCATTTTTAAAAAGTCTTCTGTTGCTTCTTCACGTATAACATCAACAACATCATCAACGGTTACAATACCTAAAAGCTTTTCATCAGAGTCTATTACAGGTACAGCTAAAAAATTATATTGAGATACTATTCTCGCAACTTCTTCTTGGTCAGTTTCAGGACGCACAGTCTGCACTTTTTTAGTCATGATATCTTTTAGCATTGTATCACTAGGAGTAGTTACGAGATCTCGAAGTGAAATAACACCAGTTAACGCGCCTTCATTATCTATAGTATAAAGGTAAAAAACCATTTCAGCTTCTTCCTGATCTTGTAATGCTGCAATAGCTTCTCTTGCGCGAGTTTCCTCATGTAATGTAAATACATCAGTATACATAAGAATTCCAGCACTATCTTCAGGATAAGCCATCATCTCCTCAAGCTCTTCCTGCTCTTCAACTTTAAAGAGATCAATTACAGAGGCAGCATAGGTTTCTTCAACAAGGCCCATTAGATATGCTTGTTCATTCGAGCTTGCGTCTTCAAGAATAGCAGCAATTCTTGAAGGAGCTTCATTTTCAACAATTCTAATAGTGATGGCTTCATCAAGTTCATTTAAAAACTCAACAGTTTTTTCTGAAGGTTTCATCATGGCAAAAACGGTGTCTTGTTCTAAATCATTAAAATAACGAAATATTAATGCCATATCAGCAGGGTGAGTCTTATCAACAAGTTTAATAATATTCGTTTTAGCATGACGCCTCAATAGTCTTCTAAAAGTATCACGTAAAATAGAAATCTCAGTGCTAAACATTTCTTTTTTCATATTAAACGAATCCTCTCGTATTTAAGCGTTTAAAACCATACCAAAAAGAAAAGACACCTATAAAAATTAGAATTGGATTTATATGTCCATTCCAAATAATTATTGGTTCGAGAGAATCTTCAATAGAAGTAAACAATAAAGAGGTAGCATTAATAATAACATGAAAAATTATACATGGTATAATAGAATTTGTTTTCCAAGCTAAAAACCCTAATAAAACACCAAGAAAATATATTTGAATTATCCAAAAAGGATTAAAATGAATTACAGCGAAGAAAAGGCTTGAAAATAAAATTGCGCGAGTTACATCATTCCATGCTTTTTCCAAGCCAGTCTGCAAAAAGCCTCTAAATAATAACTCTTCACCTATAGGAGCAATAATAACAATTGTTATTATTAGTAGAACAAGAGATAAAGGATCCTCCGGTTTTAGTAAGGCTTCAAGCTGTAAAAAAGAATCTGGAAGAGGGATTATCATACCGACAAGAATATTAAGTTCATCAGATAAAATCATAGCTCCGATGGAAATAAAAAATGTGGTATAAATAATATCTCTAGAAACAAGATTCAAGCGAAATGAATCTATAAGATCAAACTTTTTTCTTTTAAGGTAATAAAGAACAGGTACTATTAAGAATCCTTGCCCAATAAACATAGCAAGGTAGGTCGGGAGTCCAGGATTAGCACCTGAAAGGATGGCCGGATCCATTGTGCCAAAGATTGACCCAACGATCAGTGCTGAAAGCACTGATAATAAAACTATTATAAAAATAAAACGAACTGAGAGGGCTTGGTTCATCATAATACTCTAAATTAACCTATTATTCATGAAGGGAAAAAGAATCCATTATTTTGTCAATTCATATAGTAAAATACCCATTGATACACCGATATTAAGAGACTCTCCTTCACCAACTTTAGGTATGGAAATCAACTCTTCCAAGTGTGGATGAGAACTTTCAGATAACCCATGTGGCTCACTACCCATTACTAGTACCCATTTTTGATTATCAATATTTAGTGACTCTATTGATCTTCCACGATGATCAGCTCCTAATATTTTATAGCCCTTAATTTCTTTTAAACTTAATTCACCTAGCCAAGAAATATTGAAATGAGCTCCCATAGCACTACGAACTACTTTCGGGTTATATGGGTCAATTGATCCACGAGAATAAGCAATTTGATCAATTCCAAACCAAACAGCGGTTCTTAATATAGTCCCAAGATTTCCTGGATCAGATATATTATCTAAAAAAATAATATTTTTATTTTTATTATATGATTGAAATTTTGAAATTTTACAAATAGCTAAGATACCAGATGAAGTTATAGAAGGTGATATATTATTGATTTCTTTCGATGAGATTATTTCTGAAGGTATATTTTTAACTCTTTCCATTATATCTGGATTATTTTCAGAAAAGTTAGTTGTATAAAAAAGAAGAGTAATTTCAGCATTTGCTTCAATCGCTGAACCAATTGATCGACGGCCTTCAATTATAAATTCATTATTCAAAAAACGATATTTTCTTTGATGAAGGGCTTTAGCTTTTTTTTGACTATTCAATTAGCTTGGTACTCAATTTGACCATTTATAATAGTATATTTAATTTTAGTATTTAATAGTTGATTATCTGGAATGGTGATAATATTCTGGGAAAAAACGGTAAAATCAGCATATTTACCAATGTCTATTGAACCTTTTATATCTTCTTCAAAACTGCCGTAAGCAGGATTAATAGTGTAACTTTTTAAAGCTTCCATCCGAGTCATTTTTTGATAAGGTTCGTAGCCTCCTTTAGGCTTTCCTTTTAAAGTTTGACGGGTTGAGCTAGCATAAAGTGATGCGATCGGATTAATTGGCTCAACAGGGACATCTGTTCCATTTATAATAATTGAACCAGTATTTATTAAGTCTCTCCAAACATAAGCACTTTCTTTGATTCGTTTTTCGCCCAGTCTATTTATTGCCCATGGCCGATCAGAGGACATATGAATACCTTGAATTGAAGGGATTACCCCCATTTTACCAAAACGTGGAATATCTAAGGGATCAATATGTTGAGCATGTTCTATTCGCCAACGATGATCTGTTGCTAGCTCTGGTTTTTCATTAAACACTTTTTGATACTGATCTAAGACTTCTCTGTTCGCCCTATCACCTATAGCGTGCGTATTAACTTGAAAACCATTTTTCAGTCCATCTCTAGATACTTCATAAACATAATCCATAGATTGCGTTGCCATGCCGAAATGTCCAGGACGATCTCTATAGTCATCCAACATCCAGGCTCCTCTTGAGCCAAGCGCTCCATCTGCATTTAATTTTATTGAACGAATTGTTAAATAATCATTCCCGGTTCCAACCTCAGGCCCTTTATCATACCAAGTTTTAAGTAACTCGGGGTCTCTACTGGTAAGCATAACATAGAGCCTAACTTTTAATTCACCCTTTCTAAGACCGGTCCTCATATTATTAATAGCAGTTGACCCTGATCCAGCATCTTGAAAAGAAGTAATTCCATTTTCAAGACATGTTTGAACTGCTAACTGTAATGCCTTTTGAGGGTCGCCTTCTCCTTCGACATATTTATTTACTAGACCCTGAGCTCTTTCATTGAAAATACCAGTAGGATTGCCTTTTAGATCTTTGATAATCTCACCTCCAAAGCCAAACTCAGTTTCTGATGTAATACCAGCAATTTCCATTGCTTTCGCATTGCCAAAGGCAGCGTGGCCACTAGCATGTTTTAACCATAACGGATTATTTGGAGAAATTTTGCTAAGTTTATTATGTGTTTGAAATCCTTTTACAAGGTCTATTGGTTTAGAATCCCATTTACTTTGATGCCAACCTCTACCCAAAATCCATTCGCCTGGCTTTGCCTTTGAAACAGCATCAGCCACCATATTTACCAATTCATTATAATTTGCTATCGCAGAAAAGTCTAGGCGCATTTTTGCATAACCAAGGCCCATAAAATGGCCATGCCCTTCAATTAATCCAGGTGTCATGGTTAAGCCTTTCAAATCTAGTATTTTAGTATTTTTACTTTTGAAAGATTTAATATGATTTTTTGAGCCAACACCAATTATCTTACCTTTTCTTATAGCCACAGCATCGATAAGTGGATTTAAATCATTCATGGTGTAAATAGTCCCATTTTCAATAATCAAATCAGCTTTATTAGATTCACAGCCAAGTAATATAAAAGTAATAATTAAAATTTTGGGAAATAGATGTTTCAAATGGCCCTCCTTTATTAATTCAAACATTATGAAAGTAATCTCTAGAGTATATGAGACCCAATCAATTACAACCTACAAATTTCGTTGTAAGGCTTTTATTAAGCCACTAATTTCTAATTATAATATTGAAAGAAAAAGATGTCAAAAAGCGTTACACCACAAAGCGAAAATTATAATACATGGTATACAGATGTTGTTACTAAAGCAGACCTAGCTGATTATGGTCCAGTTAAAGGTACGATGGTTGTAAAACCTTATGGCTTTGCTATGTGGGATTTAATTAAAGAGACTTTTGATAAAATGATTAAAGACACTGGTCATGTAAATGCATATTTTCCGCTATTTATACCAAAATCATTTTTAGCAAAAGAAGCTGAACATGTTGAAGGCTTTGCTAAAGAATGTGCTGTTGTTACACATACCAGATTAAAATCAGATGGCAAAAATGGGCTTGTTGTTGATCCAGATTCAAAACTAGAAGAAGAAGTTATAGTAAGACCTACTTCTGAAACTTTAATTTGGTCAATGTATAAAAAATGGATACAATCATATAGGGACTTACCATTATTAATAAATCAATGGGCAAATGTTGTTCGTTGGGAGATGAGAACTCGACTTTTTTTGAGAACAACAGAGTTCTTATGGCAAGAAGGGCACACGGCTCATGCTAAAGCAGAAGAAGCAGAAGAAGAGACACTACTTATTTTAGAATTATATCGCAAACTTGCTGAAGATTATCTGGCAATGCCGGTTCTCACAGGGTTTAAATCAGAATCTGAAAAATTTGCTGGTGCAGATAAAACGTATTGTATCGAAGCTCTTATGGGAGATCGGCGAGCTCTCCAGGCTGGAACTTCTCACAACTTGGGTCAAAATTTTGCCAAAGCATTTGATGTTACTTTTCAAACAAAAGAGAATAAAGAAGAATTAGTTTATGCAACAAGCTGGGGAATAAGCACTCGTTTAGTTGGTGGAGTTATTATGACGCATGGCGATGATAAGGGTTTGCGATTACCACCTAGAATTGCTCCATATCAGGTTGTTGTTGTGCCTATTTTTAAGAATGGAGAAAGCCAAGAGATATTAATTAAATATTTGGAACCAATCTTATTAAAGCTTAAAAATAAGGGAGTCCGTGTTCATGAAGATTGGAGAAAGGGAAGTCCGGGGTTCAAGTTTAATGAATGGGAAATGAAAGGTGTTCCTATTCGATTAGAAGTTGGACCAAAAGATATAGAAAAACTTCAAGTTGTAATTGCTCGTCGAGATACAGGAGAAAAACAATTTGTAAAGAAAGAAGATATAGTTAATCGAATCCCAGAGTTGCTTGATTCAATACAAAAAACCCTTTTTGAACAAGCAAAAGAATTCAGAAAGAACAATACTCATAGCGTTTCAACATACACTCAATTCAAAGATGTCATTAAAAATAAAGGTGGGTTTATTCGTTGCGGTTGGGATGGAACCTCTGAAACAGAAAGAACTATTAAAAATGAAACTAAAGCAACTATTCGAGTTATACCCTTTGATGAGAAGATAGAAGGTTTAGATTGTATTTTTTCTGGAAAGCCTGCTAAGCATGAAGCAATTTTTGCAAAAGCATATTAATTTTTAATAATATTTATAATTAATTTTATCATGATATGATAAAAAATTCAAGTGCAATTGTTTTAAAACGCTTTCCTTATAGTGAAACAAGTCTTATTGCTAGATGTTTTGTTAAAGATTTAGGTAAGACTAGTTTTATTGTTCATGGCGCGCATAGAAAAAAATCTCCAATGGGAGCATATTTTCAACCAGTAAACTGTTTAAACTTAGTTTTTTATTTTAAAGAAAATCGAGAGCTCCAAACAATATCAAAAGCATCTTTTGATTGTTCTTGGCGTAATATTCCTAAAGATTTAAAAAAAATTTCTTATGCGATGGCAATGATTGAGTTAACCGATAAATGTCTTACAGATAATGATTCTCATAATAATCTTTATAATGAATTATTTAGATCCTTAAAAGAAGTAGAAAATTCAAATAATCAACTAAATCTTATTTACTGGCATTATCAATATAGTTTATTAACATTTTTAGGTTTCAAGCCAGATTTGAATCAATCTGAATTAGACTTTGTTCCTTTGCCCAATCCTTATGAAGGTCCAAATTCAAAAGAAATTTTCAATTACTTTGAAAAAGCCGAATTAGAAATAAAAGAAAATTTAAAAATAACTGCAAAAGATAGAAGAGTTGTGAGCAATTATTTGAATACTTGCCTAGGTATACACTTTGAGGGCGTTAAAAATTTAAAATCCCTTAAAATACTTAGAGAAATCCTCTCAATTTAATGGAAATATAAAATTATAAACTAATATGAGATATCAATTTCAATCAGAACCTAGGAATATTGATTTTAAGCCGCAAAACTTTACAGAGGCAATAAAAATACTAATATCTATAAACGCTTTATTATTTTTATTTAGATATATTTCTCAATCACAATTTGACCTAGCGCAAATATTCGGATTATCTTCAAACACTGTATGGCCAATGATTTGGCAACCATTTACATATATGTTTATTCATGGAGATTTCTTTCATATTTTTATGAATATGTTTGTACTTTGGATGTTTGGATCAGAGATGGAATCAATATGGGGGAGAAGAGAATTCTTAAAGTTTTACTTTATTACAGGTTTTGGCTCAGGTTTAATATGGCTTTTATTTAATTTTAATGGAAATGCTATTTTAATTGGAGCTAGTGGAGCAATTTATGGGATATTACTAGCTTATGGATTAATGTTCCCAAATCGAAAAGTTCTGATATATTTCCTTTTTCCTGTAAAGGTAAAATACTTTGTTATTTTTCTTGGGTTCATAGCTTTTGTTTCATCCTTAAGTTATTCTGGATCAAATATTAGTCATCTTACTCATTTATCAGGTATGATGATTGGGTTTATATATTTGAAATCAACATGGACAATCCGTAGGTTTAGTTTATTATTAAACTCTTATTTAGCTAGTATAAAATATAAAAAGAGTATAAAAAAAGAAAAAAAAATAGCGAATATTCAAACAAATGTAGATCAGCTTTTAGATAAGGTAAGTGATGTTGGGTTTGATGCTTTATCGGAAGAAGAAAAAGATAAATTATTTATTTATAGTAAGCATCTTGGGAAAAATATAGAAAAAAATTAATTATTTCTTTCTTTTATCAATTACTTTAAAGACTTTTTCTCCTTTTTTTGCCATTCTATACTTTTCACGGGCAAGCTCTTCAATATACTTATAGTCAGTTTCTAATTTTATTTTTTCATTTTCTAATTCAACTTTTTCTTGTCGAAGAGTATTAATTTGGTTTTGAATCGAGGCTCTTTCCTTTTTTAAAGTGTATAACTGATAAAGACCATGGTCGCCAAAAAAGAAAATGATTATAAGAGATAGCGCGCCAACTAGAAGGATACTCCGAATAATTCGTTTTTGAATATCAGTTTTATATACTTGTTTGGAGTTTTTTCTTTTAACTCTTTTTGAATTACTATTATTAATCATACTCTTCCTAAAATATCAATGTCCGGATATTTTGCTTTTGAGCCAAGTTCTTCTTCAATTCGAAGTAGTTGATTATATTTTGCAATGCGATCTGTTCTTGATAAAGATCCTGTTTTAATTTGCCCCATTCCCATTGCTACAGAAAAATCTGAAATGGTAGTGTCTTCTGTTTCTCCGGAACGATGTGATACAATAGCTGCACAATTATTAGCTTTTGCAAGTTTAATTGCATCAATTGTTTCAGAAATCGACCCAACTTGATTAAGCTTAATTAAAATAGCATTCATTGATTTTTCATTAATTGCACGTTGAAGATGTGAAATACTAGTAACTGTCAAATCATCTCCAACAATTTGGCATTTAGACCCAAGCTCCTTATTTAAAGCATGCCATCCTTCCCAGTCGTTTTGATCGAGCCCATCTTCAATTGAAACTATAGGATATTGAACTACAAGAGATTTTAAATATTCAATCATATTATCAGAAGTATATTTTTTCTTTTCAGAAATTAAATGATATTTACCATTATTATAAAATTCACTTGAGGCAACATCTAATGCTAAAAATATTTCTTTTCCTATAGAGTAAGTTGTTTTTTCAATTGCTTCTAAAATAAAATCTATTGCTTCTGCATTTGATCTTAAATTTGGAGAAAAACCACCCTCATCACCAACAGAAGTATTCAGGCCTTTTTGTTTTAAAACAGATTTTAATTGATGAAAGGTTTCTGCTCCCATCTGAAGCGCAGCCGAAAATGAGTCTGCGCCTATTGGGAAAATCATAAACTCTTGAATATCAACATTGTTATCAGCATGGCTGCCACCATTTAATATATTCATCATTGGAATAGGTAGCAGATTGGCTTCTTTACCTCCTAAATATTTATATAGTGGAACTCTCTTTGATATTGCACTTGCTCGGGCGATTGCCATAGAAACACCCAAGATAGCATTAGCTCCTAACTTATTTTTATTTGTTGAGCCATCAAGCTCAATCATTATATTATCTATATTTTGTTGATCACTGGCATCAAGACCTTTTAAATTATTTAAGATTGTTGTGTTAACATTCAAAACTGCATTCTTAACACCCAGTCCTAAATATCTACTTTTATCTCCATCTCTTAACTCAACCGCTTCATGTTCTCCGGTTGATGCTCCTGAAGGCACAATTGCGCGACCAAAGGCTCCATCTTGCAATTTTATATCAACTTCAACAGTAGGGTTTCCTCTTGAATCAAGCACTTCACGAGCAAAAATATTTGAAATTTTCATTTTAAACTTTTATTTTAAATTTTTATTAATATATAATATATTGATTTTAGGAACTTTTAAGATCATTCACGAGGAGAAAACATATAAAAAAAATGATTAGTCAAAAATTGTTGATTAATTCTATTTTTTGTTTAAATTCTAACAAGTGGAAAAGATAACCACATACACAAAACGCGAAAGAATTGAACCAAGGGGAGCATGGGATACATGCCCCCTTTTTTTGTTCAATTGAACCTAACCAAGGAGGAACCTAATGGCTGATTTTACTTCAACCGTGCAGGGTATTGCCAAGTCCGTAGTTGGCTTAATTAAAGCACTTATTGTGATGTTTGTATTTGTAAACATCCTTTACTCAACTGGGTTTGACCCCGTTGGCGGAATAGTAGATCTAGTTGAATCTTTCCTAGACGGAGGATTTTCAGGTCTATTAGCCTTGTTAATATTTGTCTCTTTCGCAGGTTAACCAGTAGAATGAAGGGTGTTTTTTTTGAGCCCCTTTCTGCTTTAATAATCCTAGGAGATAACAAATGAATAAGGCCTTTGAAACCGTAACTGCTTTTATCGGAGAGATAACTAGTCTTTTAAAAGGATTAGTTGTTCTCGGTATTGTCGTTGGAATTCTTTTTGACGACTACTTTGGTGTTATTGCAGGCATTGGCGATTTAATGAGTAAATTTGGCGATGCTGGATTTGCTGGCCTACTTGCTTTAATGCTAATAGTTTTTTGGTACAAAAAATAAATACCAAAAAAGTAAGTTGATTAACGCCTCGCAGAAATGTGGGGCGTTTTTATTTATAATATCAATTAAATCTAAAAATATATTTTATTAGACTTTATTTAGCATTTATTGTTTATCGTTTAAAGTGAGGATAATTTCTAACCCATGTTATCTAGATTTTTAAACATTGCTCTTAAATTAACAATCTTAGCTACAATTAGCTATGCGGGCACAATACGGGTAGTTAACCGTGTTGATAATTCAATTGATGATATTATGACTCTTGATAAGCTTAGAGGTACCTATGTATCCACTCTAGATATTTCAAGAGTATTAGCAAAGCGAGAGCCCTTTATTAACAAAGAGCGTGGCAAGATGGTACTTTATATTGGTGATCATAGAATAAAGATTTCTGGGAATAGTAGCTATTTATTAGTTGATGATCAAGTTTTTCAAATGCCTATGCATACAATTCTAACGGATAATGATATTTTCCTTCCAGCAGAGGCTTTCTTTGATATAGTTAAACGCATAGCTATGCCCGGCATAAAATATGATTCAAGGCGTATGGTTTTAGATATTGATATAAAAGCATTTACGATTACAGGTGTAAATATTTCTCAAAAATCTAATGGTACAATTATAAGAATAAAGACTCGCAATTTATTTCCAGAAGGAAATATTAGTTCGTTTTTTCATGAAAATGGATGGTTTTATTTAACAGTGGCAGGAGGGTTAGTTGATACAAGCGAAATAAGACGAACAGATACTCGGGGTATTATTAAAAGTATTGCGGCAGATCAATTAGGGGAATCATCGCAATTAGCATTTCAAATTCGAACAAAAGTTGAGAGTCACGAACTATATCAAAGCAAAGACCCAAGTGAAATTGTCATTTCATTAAGGACTTCTATTAAAAATAGTTTAGCGCAGATGAAAAAAGTAAAAGACCGTTGGAAATTAGATACAGTTATCCTTGATGCTGGTCATGGAGGAAAAGACCCCGGTACGATGGGGAAAAGAGGAACAAAAGAAAAAAACATTGCTCTTGATATTGTAAAAAGAGTAGGGCTACTTCTTGAAAAAAATACAAAGTTAAAAGTTATCTATACCAGGACTGAGGATATATTTGTACCTCTTTGGAAAAGAACAAAAATGGCGAATGAATCCAATGGCAAAATTTTTATTAGCATTCATTTAAATGGAAACCCAAATAAAACAGCTTACGGTTTTGAAACTTATTTGCTTCGCCCTGGTAAAACAGAAGACGCTATTGAAGTTGCATCTAGAGAAAATGAGGTAATTAAATTAGAAGATAGGTCAAATGATAAATATAAAGATTTATCTGGGGAGAATTTAATTATGGCAACAATGGCACAAAGTATGTTTATGAAAGAAAGTGAAGAGTTAGCAGCAATGGTTCAAGAGGAAATGTCAAAGAAAGTTAAATCTAAAAATAGAGGTGTAAAGCAGGCAGGTTTTCACGTTTTAATTGGAGCAAGTATGCCAAATGTATTAATTGAAGCAGGTTATTTAACTAATAGTAATGAAGAGAAAAATTTGCGGAATCCAAAATATAGACAAATAATTGCAAACTCAATTTATAAGTCAATTGTTAAATTTCGTTATTCAAGAGAGCAATATCTTTCTGAAAGTTAATTTTATAATAATAACTTTATTTTAAATATTTTTTATAAACGATAACTTATTCCAATTAAGCTAAAATAAAAAATGATAGAATTAGACGATTCTAGAAATATTAACAGTCAATTAAATTATCTATATAATCTTAATAGGCTTGGAATTAAAGTTGGATTATCTCATACTATTAAATTATTAGATAAATGTGGTAATCCACATAAAAATTATAGATCTATACATGTTGCCGGAACAAATGGAAAAGGTTCAACATGTTCAATGGTTGGAGAAATATTAATGGCAGCTGGCTATAAAGTGGGAGTGTATTCTTCACCACATCTTGTTAGTTTTAATGAGAGAATTAAAATTAATAATATATTTATTAAAGACGATGAGATTGCATTATTTATAAAAAATTATAAAAACGATATTGAAAAAATAGAGTCAACTTTTTTTGAAACTACAACAGTAATGGCTTTTAAACACTTTGCTGAAAATAATATTGATATAGCTGTGATAGAAACAGGCTTAGGAGGAAGGCTAGATTCAACAAATGTCATAACTCCATCAGTAACAGCTATAACTCCCATATCGCTAGACCATCGAGAGATTTTAGGCCCGGATATAGAATCTATTACCAAAGAAAAAGGTGGTATAATTAAATCTGGAATACCGGTAGTTTTAGGTAAACAAGCGAAACTTTCATTATCGATACTTCGCGAAATATCAAGAAGTAAAAAATCAAAAACTATATATCAAGAACAGCCTCAAGATATTAAGATTAGTGAAGAGGGGACATCGTTTAAAATTAAAAATAAGTTTTTTAAAATACCATTAATTGGAGGTCATCAAGCATTTAATGCAGCTTTAAGTATTGCAATTATTAATAATTTTGACTCAAAGATTAATTATAAAATTATCCAAAAAGGTCTAGATAAGACAACTTGGCCAGCAAGGTTGCAAAAAATGTCAATTAAACCGCTTATTTTTTATGATGTTGCTCATAATGCCAAAGGAATTCATGCTATGCTAGAGTCGATAACTTCATTAAATGCTTGTTCGCCTGTTGGATTAATTACATTAAAGAGCGATAAAGAAATAAGCATGGTAGTTAAAGCGACTTATGGAAAATTTAAATCACTTATTATAAGTGGAAGTAAAAAAAATGGTTTACTTGAAGGAAAAGAATTAGCACAATCATTTGAAAAATTAGATTACTCAAATTATATTATTGAGAATTCATTTTTAAAAGCATTAGATGATTTAGTTAAAACATCAAGTAAATTAAATGTTCCAGGAGTAATTTTTGGTAGTCATTACGTTGCAAAAGAAGTTTTTGATAAATTTGGATATTTGATTTAAAATTATGTAATATCTTTATAGTTGGTAGGCGTTAAACCCTATTTTATAGCCTAAAAAAGGCAACTTCCCAACATTTTATCAATTTCAAAGATTTTTAATTGTTTAAACAAGGTTATTTTATATGAATGTTAATGAATTACAAAAGCTAAGAATTAATGAATTAGCAGATTTAGCGTCTGAACTAAAGATTGAAAGCTTTTCAGGTTTAAATAAGCAAGAGTTAATCGTAAAAATTCTTGAGGCTCAATCAGAAAAAGACGGAGGCGTCTCAGCTAGTGGCGTTCTTGAAGTTCTAAATGAGGGTTATGGTTTTTTACGTAGTCCTAATTTTAATTATTTACCCGGACCAGATGATATTTATGTTAGCCCTTCTCAAATAAAACGATTTGGATTAAGAACAGGTCATGAAGTTGGAGGCCAAATCAGACCGCCAAAGTTAAAAGAGCGCTTTTATGCACTATTAAAAGTTGAAGAAGTCAATGGTAAAGACCCTTCAGAGATTAGAAGAGCAATCCTTTTTTCTAACCTTACGCCATTGTACCCTGATCAAAAATTTAATCTAGAAGATAATCCAAAAGATTTATCAACTCGCGTTATTGATCTGATTTCTCCTATTGGCAAAGGTCAGCGTGGATTGATTGTAGCCCAACCAAAAACAGGAAAAACAGTTCTTGTCCAAAAAATAGCAAATGCAATAAGTAAAAATCATCCTGAAGTAAAAATGATTATTTTACTTATTGATGAGAGACCAGAAGAAGTTACTGATATGAAGAGAAACGTTGAAGCTGAAGTAATAAGTTCAACATTTGATGAACCACCAGAACGTCACGTTGCTGTAGCTGAAATGGTCATTCAGAAAGCACGTCGAATGGTTGAGTTTGGAGATGATGTCGTTATTCTTTTAGATAGTATAACGCGACTTGGTCGTGCACATAATGCAGTGATTCCTCATAGTGGTAAAATTTTATCTGGTGGTGTAGATGCAAATGCGCTAAGGAAACCAAAACATTTTTATGGAGCTGCTAGAAATACGGAAGAGAGTGGAAGCTTAACTATTTTAGCAACGGCACTAATTGATACTGGAAGTAGAATGGATGAAGTTATTTTTGAAGAATTTAAAGGTACTGGAAATATGGAGCTTGTTCTTGATAGAAAATTAAGTGACAGGCGTATTTATCCATCTTTTGATTTAATTAGGTCTGGGACAAGAAAAGAAGAATTGTTATTAGATAAAAAAGTTTTAGCTAGGATGTGGATACTTAGAAAACTACTAAATGAAATGAGTGTAGTTGAAGCGATGGAGTTTATCCAAGATAGAATGCGTAGAACAAAGACTAATGAAGAGTTTATGGAAACTATGAGTCAATAAAATTAAATGGTCTCTCTTTTTAATATAATTTATAAGCTATGAAAGTATAAATATGAGCTCTGAGTATCCTAAAGTACAGACAATTACTGTTAAGCTCTTTACAGATAAACCAGTTCGTAAAACACCTTACCAGGTAAAAGGTGTTTTAATGCGCAAGTTTCAAGGTAAAGAAATTGTTCCTATGCTTGATGGATCATACCGTGATAAATTTCTTTATCCACGCATTCAAGTAAAAATTTTAGATGAGCAAATTCATTTTGTTGCAGTTTCTGAAGGGGTTAGCCCCATCAAGGATGTATTGTCAAGTTTAGACGAGCTTGACTTTGGCAATATAACGTTTAAAATTTCAGATAAAGAAATTGAAGAAAAAGAAGATTATTTTAAGCCAATATCAAAACTAATTAGTTACCGCTTTGTTACACCTTGGATAGCTTTAAATCAGGCAACTGGTAATCAATATCGTAGTTTGGAAAATGAAGAAAAAGCGCCCTATTTAAATAATCTATTAGGCCAAAATATTGTTTTTATGTCAAGGGAAATGGGTCTTGAATTAGAAAATAATATTTTTACTAAAGTGAAATTAGAATCTTTATCCCCAAAATCAGTTGATGAAAATAATTGGGGAGCGTTTGATGGTGAATTTGAAACTAATTTTATTTTACCAAACCATTTAGGTATTGGCAATGGTATTACTAGAGGATATGGAACAATATTGGGATTATATGAACCTAATATTCTTTCAAAAAAAGGAGCGAGTTCTGAACAAAAATCAGAATTAGATGCAGGATTATTAAAGGATCCAGAGCTTCAAGAAATCGATGTTCAAAAAGTACCTCATCCTAAAAAGACAAGTGGAAAATTAAAATTTAGAAAAAAGAAGCCTAAGCGGAGTAAAAAAATACTCTCAGAGGAATTTGATATAGAAGTTGATGAAGGACCAAAAAGAAAAAAACCTTTAAGACAAAGCGAAAAACTAAAACCTTCAAAAAAACACGGTAATTCAAATAAGCCTAATAATAAATCTTCAGAAAATGAAATCAACTTTAACTCTGAAGAATATCATAAAAAACAGCATAGCTTTTAAGGTGCAATAGAATGACTATTTTAGCTGATCGAGTAGAACGAGTAAAACCTTCTTTTACGCTTGAAATGACATCTCGTGCGGCTGAACTTCTTTCTCAAGGGGTTGATGTGATTGATTTTAGCGCAGGTCAACCAGACTTTAATACGCCAAAAAATATACGTGAAGCTGCAGTAAAAGCTATGGAGGCAGGTAAAACAAAATATACTGCTGGTGCAGGTACAATTGAGTTACGAAAAGCCGTTTGTTCTAAGCTATCAAGAGAAAATTTTCTGGAAATTAATCCAAATCAAATATTGATTTCTAATGGCGAGAAGCAAAGTCTTTATCTTGCTTGCCAAGCATTATTTCAAGCAGGCGATGAAGTCTTAATTTTTAAGCCATATTGGGTATCCTTTCCAGAATTTGTAACACTTTCAGATGCTAACCCAATTATTGTGGAAACACATCAAAAAAATAATTTTGAACCTAATATTAAAGATTTAAAATCAAAAATTTCAAATAACGTTAAAGGGATAATTATTAATTCACCATCAAATCCAACTGGAAGTGTTTGGTCAGATGAGGCAACTATTAATATTCTAGCCTTAGCAAAAGAAAATAATTGGACTGTTATATCAGATGAATGCTATGAAAGATTAGTTTTTGATGGTGAGTTTACTAGTGCACAGAAATTAAACATTGATAATAATATTGGTGCAAATATCATAACATGTATGAGCATGTCAAAAACTTATTCAATGACTGGATGGAGAATTGGTTATGCCTTTGGCGAGGAAAAAATAATTAAAGCGATGAGTAAAATTCAAGGTCAGGCAACTTCATGCGCTAATTCTATAAGTCAATCAGCCTCTGTTGAAGCATTGACGGGTGATCAATCAGCAGTAGAATTAATGAAAAATAAATTTAAAGAGCGTCGAGATTTAATGGTTTCTCTCTTAAATGATATTCCTAGTACACAATGTGATATGCCAGGCGGTGCTTTTTATGCTTTTCCTGACTTTTCACATTATTTAGGTAAATCTTTTAATAATATAAAGATTAAAAATTCATTTGATCTATCTGATTTATTTCTTAATCAAGCGCAAGTTGTTACGGTTCCAGGAGATGGTTTTGGTGCACCAGGTCATATCAGATTTTCTTACCCCATCAGTAGTAGTTTGATTCGTAAGGGAATTAAGAGAATTAAAAATATTTTAGAAAAATTAATTTAAGTATTTAAAGGAAAAAAATGAAAACAAACACACATCCTGATTATAAGCTAAGCAATGTAAGTTGTTCCTGTGGACACACGTTTAAGGTCCATGGTACAATGGGAGATCAATCAATCGAGCTTTGCTCTGAATGTCATCCATTTTATACTGGTAAACAAAAATTAGTGGACACAGCGGGTCGAATTGAACAGTTTAAAAAGAAATACGGCAAAACAAGTAAATAATAACTTTAAAATAGGAATGACATAATCATCTTTATTTTGATTATGCCACTTTTTTATGATTAAAACAATTCTTCTCACAATTATGAAACCCTCTATATTAGTTGGGGGACAAGCTGTTATTGAAGGAGTTATGATGAGAGTTCCAGGAGCTTATGCTACTGCTGTTCGTGACCCTGAAGGAAAAATTCATGTTGATCGTCATGAATTTAAATCAATTACTGAAAAGTCAAAAATTTGGAATAAACCAATATTTCGTGGTATGGCTGGACTCTTTGAAGCGATGAAAATGGGTATGACAACTTTACAATGGTCAGCGGATATTGCCATGCCTGAAGAAAAAGATAAAAAACCAAACCCTATAGTAGAGTTTTTTTCAACAATTTTTGCTATAGCATTAGCCTTAACTTTATTTATGATTGCTCCTATGTGGTTAACGACAAAACTTTTAGATGTTGAACGTGAAGCTGTCGCTTTTAATATAGTCTCTGGATTTTTTCGAATAACTTTTTTTATAATATATCTTATTCTTATTTCTTTTATGAAAGATGTAAGTCGCTTATTTCAGTACCATGGAGCTGAGCACAGAGTTGTATATAATTTTGAGTCTGGGAAAAAAGTAGATATAATGAATGCACAATCATTTCCGACTCAACATCCTAGATGTGGTACCAGCTTTATGTTTATCGTTTTGCTATCAGCAATAATAATTTTTTCAATAATAGATTCAATTGTATTATCTATTATAGGAGATATAAGCTTGCCGATTAGACTTTTAGTTCACTTGCCAATGATGCCACTGGTTGCTGGTTTGTCCTATGAAGTCATCAAAATAACTGCACGAAAAGGTGATAGCCTTATTTTTAAAATATTACGAACACCAGGCCTTTGGCTTCAAAATATTACAACAAGCAAACCTGAAGATAAAATGGTAGAGGTTGCTATTATTGCGTTAAAAGAAGCTTTTGGAGATAAATTTGATGAGATGCAAGGTAAAGAGTATGTTGCGGAAGCAATTGGGTGATTAACAAGTTAAAGGCTATTATTTCACATTATGATTCGCTAGAGAAGCAGATGCTAGATCCTGAACTTGTTAACAAACAAAGCCTTTATACAGAGCTAGCTAAAGAGCATAGTCGATTAAATCCTGTTATTATAAAGTCAAAAGAATATCTATCAACTCAACAAAATATCGATGAAGATAAAGAAATATTATCTGGAGAGGATACAGAACTAAAAGAGATTGCTAAAGATGAGCTTGAAGGTTTACAAGAAGCACTTAAAAATTTAGAAGAAGAATTAAAAGTATTGCTTCTTCCACATGACCCAACAGATGATAAAAATACTATAATTGAAGTAAGGGCTGGAACGGGTGGTGATGAAGCAGCTCTCTTTGCTGCAGATATTTATAGAATGTATACACGCTTTGCTGAGAGGAGCGGATGGAAGTATGAGGTTCTGGAATCTAATGCAATTGGTATTGGAGGGTTTAAAGAAATCATTTTTTCTGTAAAAGGTGAAAGTGTTTATGGAATGATGAAATTTGAGAGCGGAGTCCATAGAGTTCAAAGAGTGCCAAAAACAGAAACAAGTGGACGTGTACATACTTCTGCAGCCACCGTAGCTATTTTACCTGAAGCAGAAGAAGCAGATATTGAAGTTATAGATGCTGAAATTAAAATTGACACATATAGAGCCAGTGGAGCAGGTGGTCAACATGTTAATAAGACTGAATCAGCTATTAGAATTACTCATCTCCCAACGGGGCTTGTTGTTACTTGCCAAGATGAGACTTCTCAGCACAAAAATAAAGCTGCCGCTTTAAAAGTTCTACGATCAAGATTATTAGCTGCTGAGAAAGAAAAATTAGCAAAAGAGCGTGCTGCCACAAGACGTGATATGGTTTCAACCGGAGATAGATCGGCCAAAATTAGAACATATAATTTTCCTCAAGGAAGAATCACTGACCATCGAATTAATTTTACAGCTTACAATCTTGAAGGAGTGATGGATGGTGATATAAAAGATATTATTGAAAATTTAAAACTTGCTGATCAGCAAGCCCAGCTAGCTTCTGTTATTGAATAATTGAAAATTTCTAATAATGACGTTATAAAAGCTTGGCGAATAATTGATATTATAAAATGGGGTGAAGATTATTTTAAAACAAGGGGCTTTGAAAATCCAAAACAAGAGATAGAGTGGCTTCTTTGTGATTTATTAGGACTAAAAAGAATTGACTTATATGTCAAATTTGAAGAAAAAATAAATGATTATAAGCTTAATAAGCTAAAAGGTTGGATAAAGCGTAGATTAAATAGAGAACCTCTTCAGTATATTACTGGAGAAACAGAGTTCTATGGTTTAAAATTTAAAACAACACCTCAGGCTCTTATCCCTCGTCCAGAAACGGAACGATTAGTTGATATTACACTTGATTGTATTGCAAATAATTCAGAAGCAAAAATATTAGAGATTGGTACCGGAACGGGATGCGTTTCTATTGCTATTAGTAATAGAAGGCCCAAGGTAAATATTGTTTCTTTAGATATATCAAAAGAGGCTTTGGAATTAGCAAAAATAAATGCTGAATTAAATAATTGCAAAAATATTAAATTTTTACAAATGGATTTTCTAATGGATTTTCCAGAAGAAAAATTTGATATCATTATCTCAAACCCACCTTACATACCTGAAAAAGAAATTAAAGATATTATGCCTGAAGTAAAAAATTATGAACCTAGAATTGCACTAACGGATAATGAAGACGGTTTAACTTTTTACCATAGGATTGCAAAAAAAGCAAAAAACTTAATAGCGACTAAAGGTTTAATTGTGCTTGAAGTTGGCTTAGGCGATCATCCTCAGAAAGTATTTTCTTTATTTAGTAAATTAGGGTTTGATAAACTAGAGTTATTAAAAGATTATAATAGTAATGAAAGAATACTGAGAATAAACATTTAAAATAAATTATTCAATACAATTCATTGCCAGTAGCTAAGACACTCTGTATTTTTAACAGCAATATCTAATCAACTAATTTAATATTATATGACTTCAGAATTCGTTCATCTTCACAACCATTCAGATTATAGTCTTTTAGATGGGGCTCAAACTGTTCAAACCCTAGTTAATACAATTGATGATCTTGGTATGGACTCGGTAGCGTTAACAGAACATGGTAATATGTTTAGTGTCATTCCATATTATAAGTCAGCAAAGAAAGCTGGTATCAAACCAATTATCGGATGTGAAACATATGTTGCTGTAGGAAGCCGATTTGATAAAAAACCTCGGCCTGAGGGTGGATGGGGTAATAATCATCTTGTTTTATTAGCACAAAACTATACAGGTTATCAAAACTTAATGAAACTTGTAACTCATGGATATCTTGATGGTTTTTATTATCGCCCAAGAATAGATATCGATCTTTTAAAAGAACATAGTGAAGGCTTAATTTGTCTTTCAGGATGCTTGAAGGGCGAAGTAACAGAGAAAATGTTAAAAGATGATTGGGCTGGAGCAAAAGAAGCAGCATTGCGTTTTGCCGAAATTTTTGATGGACGGTTTTATCTTGAAGTGCAAAATCACGGAATTCCTGACGAAATTCAAAATATTCAAAACATGAAGAAGCTTGCATCCGAATTAGATCTTCCATTGGTTTGTACGAATGATGCTCATTATGCAAAACATGAGCATTGGGAGGCTCATGATGTTCATATTTGTTTAGGTACAGGTAAAGAGCGAGATGATCCTAATCGTTTAAGATATGCGACTCCAGAATTTTATTTTAAGACACAAGATCAAATGTTTGAACTGTTTAAAGATGTACCAAATGCAATCGAAAATACTCGTAAAATAGCAGAGAGTATTGATATAGAACTGCCAATGGGCGATTATCATTTACCAAAGTTTCCGCTACCTAAAGAGGCCCCTAGTGATAAACCGGATGAATATTTAAAGGTTTTATGCAAGAAAGGAGTTCAAGCTCTCTATGGTGATTCAACTCCTGAATTAGAAACTCGACTGAATCATGAATTAAATGTCATTGAGCAAATGGGTTTTGCTGGATATTTTTTAATTACTGCAGATTTTGTAAAGTATGCTAAAGATAACAGTATTCCCGTTGGCCCAGGTCGCGGATCAGCAGCTGGGAGCTTAGTCTCATACTCATTAGGTATTACTACAATTGACCCTATTAAACATAAACTACTTTTTGAAAGATTTTTAAACCCTGACAGAATATCAATGCCAGATATTGATATTGATTTTTGTATTGAGCGGCGAGGTGAGGTAATAGATTATATCAAAAATCAGTATGGTGAAAATTCAGTAACACAAATAATTACATTTGGAAAAATGAAAGCTCGTCAAGCAGTTAGAGATGTTGGTCGCGTTTTAGGTTATTCATTTGGAGAAACTGATCGTTTGGCCAAAATGATACCTACAACAATAAATATCACATTAGAAGAAGCAATGGCCCAAAGCCCGGAGCTAAAAGAAGCTGCAGAGGGTCAGTTTAAAGAACTAATGGATCATTCTAAAATTTTAGAAGGAATGAATCGTCATGCATCTATTCATGCTGCTGGTGTTGTAATTGCACCCGGAAATTTAACTGATTTTGTTCCATTATATCGCTCCCCTCAAGGAGATATCACTTCACAGTATGACATGAAAGGACTTGAAGAATTAGGACTCTTAAAGCTGGACTTTCTAGGCTTAAGAAACTTAACAGTAATTGATAATGCGATAAAGCTTATAAAAGAGAAAGGAGAAAAAATAAATATTGAAAAAATATCCTTAGATGATCCAGATGTTTATAAATTATTTGCAAAAGGTCTAACAATAGGAGTTTTTCAATTTGAGTCTTCTGGGATGCGTGAATTTCTAAAAAAACTAAAGCCAACAGTTATTGAAGATTTAATTGCAATGAATGCTTTATATAGGCCAGGACCGATGGATAATATTGATGACTTTATTGCACGTAAACATGGTAAGAAAAAGATTGAGTATCCACATCCAGCAATGGAACCAATATTAGAAGAGACTTATGGAATTATTGTTTATCAAGAGCAAGTTATGCAAGTAGCTCACGAAATTGCAGGTTTTACGTTAGCTGAAGCAGATATAATGAGACGTGCAATGGGAAAAAAAATCAAGAAATTGATGGATGAATTAAAAATAAAATTTATTGAAGGAGCAGAAAAGAAACATAAGATTCCTATTAAAAAAGGTAAAGAGATTTATGAATTAATTGAAAAGTTTGCACAGTATGGATTTAATAAGAGTCACTCAACAGCTTATGCTTATGTAGCATATCAAACGGCATGGCTTAAAACTCATCATCCAGCTGAATTTATGAGTGCAAACTTAACGAGTGAAATGTCAAATATTGATAGAATCGTAATTTTAATTAATGAATGTAGGAAGCTAAAAATTGAAGTTGACCCACCAGATGTAAATGTTTCAGATATAAATTTTAGACCAGTTAATAAAAAAGTTATCTCTTTTGGTCTTAACGCTATTAAAAATGTGGGTACTAAAGCTCTTGAGCAGATAAAAGCCTCACGTTTAAAAAATAAGAAATTTGATTCTATATTTGATTTTACAGCAAAGGTAAGTCTGAAATCAGTCAATCGCAGAGTTTTAGAAAGCTTAAATATGTCTGGCGCAATGGATGGACTTAAGGGTAATAGAGCTCAGAAAAATGCAGTTATTGAGACTGCCTTGAAATATGGTCAAACAATTCAAGATAATAAAGCAAGGAATCAAGTTGACTTGTTTGGTGGAACAAACATTAAAGGTGAAGAGATGTCAATGGTTCCCTCTTTGCCAAATATTGAGGAGTGGCCTGAAAGTCAATTGTTAGAAAAAGAAAAAGAAGTTCTTGGTATGTATTTATCTGGACATCCTTTACTAAAGCATGCTGAAGAACTTGAAGAATACTCAACTTTTGACTTTATTGATAAAAAAATTGGTGGAAATGGTGATAAAGTTCGAGTTGGTGGATCTATAACAGAATTAAAAATGCATTTTGATCGTAAGAATAATCAAATGGCTTTTTTTAAACTAGATTGTCTTGGTGGACAGGCTGAGATTTTAGCATTTAGTGATTCATATGCTAAATATAAAGAACTAATAAAAAATGACTCAGTTGTTTTTATTACTGGTAAGCCAACGGATGATACAGATTTTTCTGATTTAAAATTAATAGTAGATGAGATTATTCCTGTTGAAAGAGCTCGAGAGATCTTTTCTAAAAATATTAATGTCCGTCTTGAGCCAAACCAAATGACGCCCGCAGATGTAGATGCTTTGTTAGATATGGCGAAAGAACACAAAGGTAATTGCGGTTTAATGTTTCATTTAATATCTGACCTAGGTAAGAAGCAACGAATATATGCACATAATGTGAAAGTATCAGTAAATTCAACCTTTCTAAAAAAACTACGCGACACATATGGAAAAGAAAATATCTGGGTTTCAGATTGATATCTGTTCTATATCGACTAAAACATCTTTTCATTGTAATTTTTACCATAAATTAGATTGAAACTATGAAACGAAAAGTAAGAATTTTAATGGCGAAGCCAGGTTTAGATGGGCATGATCGAGGAATTAAGGTATTGGCTGCTGCATATAGAGATACGGGTATGGAAGTAATTTATCTAGGATTGCGACAAACACCCGCTATGATTGTGTCCGCTGCTCTTCAGGAAGATGTGGATGTTATAGCATTATCAAGCTTAAATAATGCTCACATGACCATTTTTCCTAATGTCCTTAACCTTATGAAAGAAAAAGGTCTTGATAATGTTTTATTAGTAGGTGGTGGTATTATCCCCCCCAAAGATATTAAAGAGCTAGAAAAGTTAGGAATGGGTAAATTATTTGGACCAGGTACACGAGTTAAAGAAACTATCGATTATATTAATAAATGGGTTGAGACAAATAGAAGATAAATGGACCTTAAAAACCTAACAGAACTCGAGCTATATTTTTCTAATCATTTTGATACAGTTTTATTTCCAGTTTTAGCAGAAATATATCAGACTAAAGGTGAATATGATCGAGCTAAAAGAGTTTGTGAAATAGGATTAGGACATAATCCTGATTGTTTAGATGGCTACTATATTTTATCACAAGCTGAAATGGGCCTTGGAAACTTATCAATGGCAGAGAAGTGGATGAAAAAAGTATTAAACCAAGACCCTAGTCATAAATCAGCTGCTTCAGGACTTCCAATGGTTCAAGAGCAACTTAAAAGATCGGCGGTCACACTTAATTCGAGCTGGAAAAAGGCATTGAAAGTTGACCCAAACAATCAGTTTGCAAAAGATTACTTAAATTCAAAAAAAAACAAAAAAAATACTGTTTTAAAAAAAACTAATAAAGAAAAACCGCCAAAAAAAAACAAAAAAGATTTAAACATAGAAAACGTAACAATTAGTCCTCGATTAGCAACTTTTACATTAGTAAGAGTACTCAAAAGCCAAGGCCTTTATTATCAAGCTTTAGATATATTAGATATACTAGCTGAAAGAGGTGAGAATAAAAAGAAAATTGCTAAAGAGCGGAAATTAATTAAGGCTGAATTATAATTTACTTTGGGCTTTATCCGCTTAAATTTTTTGTATTTAATTATTAAATAATAATTAAAAATAGAATGAAAATTCAAATGTATAATAATCCAATTTTTTATGATTTATGCACAAAAAATAAAAAAGATGACATCCCTTTTTACCTTGATTGGGCAAACAATTGTAAGGGAAAAATTTTAGAAATTGCGAGTGGAACAGGTAGAGTTGCAGAACCACTTATTAATTCAGGGCATAACTATACTGGCTTAGACATAAGCCCAAAATTTATTAGTTTTACACAAGAAAAATACTCAAAGGGAAATTTTATTTATGGAGATATGCGAAACTTCTCATTAGGTCAACAATTTGATTTAATAATACTTCCTTTTAATTCTTTTCTTCATTTATTAAACCAAAAAGATATGAAAGCATGTTTAAAGTCAATAAAAAAACACCTTTCTAATGATGGATTATTTATTTTAGATATTTTCATTCCTGACCCTGAATTCATATATAGAGATTCAAAGAAAAAATACAAAGAAATGGTCATTGATCATCCATCTGAAGGAAAATATATAATTTGGCAAACTAGTGAATTTGACGAACTAAAAGAAATCAGTTATATTAATTGGTTTTTTGAAAATGAAAAAAAACAGACAACATATGAATATGAATTTGCCATGAGTATTATTTATCCAGATACGATGGACCGTATTTTAACGGAAACAGGTTTTATTATTAATGAAAAAAAAGGGGATTATAATGGAGAGCTATTTGATGAAAATAGCTTACTTCAATTATATGTATGCTCAAAAACATAAGATGGTAAAAGTTATTTTTTTTGACATTGGAAATGTCCTTATTAATATTTATCCTGAAGACTGTATCCAATACTGGGCCGATAGTGCAGATTTGAAAAAAGAAGAAATAATTAAAGCATTCTCTGCTGATTTACACAATAATTATGAAACCGGAAAAATTTCAAATGAAGAATTTTTTTATGGTTTTAAAAGTGCCCTTCCGCAGCCATGCTGTCTAAAAAAAAGTGATTTTTGGAGAGGCTGGGATAAGCTTTTAGGGAAAGAAAAAAAGACGATTAAACTTTTAAAATTTTTATCAATGGACTATAATATTTGGCTTCTTTCTAATACGAATCCCAAGCATATTAATAATAAATTAAAATTATTTTCTGATTTTTTTGAATTTATTAATGGTGCAATTTATTCTTTTGAAGTTGGATTAAGAAAACCAGACCCAAATATATATAGTAAAGCGTTAAAGTCTTCAAATGCTGTAGCGTCAGAATCATTATTAATTGATGATCTCATTGAAAATATCGATGCTGCTAAAAAACTAGGCTGGAATACAATACATTACAAAAATGATAATTTACTTAAACAAGAGCTACAGGTTCTAGGCATAGAAACTTTGGAATTAAATTAACATTATGTTAACTAAATTATTACTCGCAAGCATCTTAACATTAGCTACATTGCTTGGTTTTAAACTTTATACTCCTCTTTTTACTGAACCAATTTCAGAAAATGATTTTTTAAACTATAACGTTACGATTTACAGGGACACCTGGGGCGTTCCACATATATTTGGAAATAAAGACGGAGATACTGCTTACGGGCTTGCATATGCACATGCTGAAGATGATTTTAAAACGATTCAAGATATCATGCTTGCACTTAAAGGTCGTCTCGCTTTGGAATATGGTAAAGATGCAGCACCAAATGATTATATGGTTCAATTGTTAAAAATTTGGCAAGTTGTTGAAGACAGATATTCAAAAGATATATCTAAAGAAGTTCAAGATATTTGTGAAGCTTATGCGGATGGATTAAATCATTATGCATTGCTTCACCCAAATGAAGTAATTAGGGGAATGTTTCCAATAGATGGGAAAGATGTTGTGGCTGGTTTTGTGCACCGAACTCCACTAATGTTTGGTTTGGACAAAGTTTTAGGGCAATTAGTAATTAATGAAGATCCTAATATTGCATTAAATAATAAATTGAAAATAGAGAATCCCTTTGACAATACCTTACTTGGGTCAAATGTAATTGCCGTGAGCCCTAGTAGGTCGGCTGATCAATTTACAAGATTAGCAATTAACTCACATCAACCTTGGACTGGTCCAGTAGCTTGGTATGAAGCACATCTTCATAGTGAGGAAGGTTGGAATGTAAATGGAGGGTTATTCCCAGGTTCTCCTGTAGTTTTGGTTGGGCATAATAAAAATCTTGGTTGGAGTCATACAGTAAATAGTCCGGATTTAATTGATGTGTATGAATTAGAAATTAACCCTGAAAATAAAAATAAATATTTTTTTGAAGGCGAGTGGAAAGATCTTCAAGTTAGTAAAATATCAATCCCGGTTAAATTAATTGGACCATTTAGTTGGACCTTCCATCGTGAAGCTTTACGATCAATTCATGGACCTGTGATTAGAAATGAGCAAGGAGCATTTGCAATTCGGTTCTCTGGTTCTGGAGAAGTTCGGCATGTAGAGCAATGGTTTAGAATGAATAAATCAAAAAATCTTAAAGACTTTACTAATGCAATGAAAATGATGGCTTTACCCATGTTTAATACAGTCTATGCTGATAAAGTTGGAAATATATTTTATGTTTATAATGCACTATTACCCAAACGAAATATTAATTATGATTGGAGCGGTATATTACCAGGCGACCAAGAGTCCTTGATATGGAAAGATTATTATAAATTTGAAGAATTACCTCAAGTGCTTAATCCAATCTCAGGTTTCTTGCAAAATTGTAATAGTTCACCATTTTTGGCAACAGATGGTGATGATAACCCAAAAGAAGCATCTTTCCCTAAACACATGGGTATAGAAACATTTCAAACAAATCGAGCATTGAGGGTAATAGAGCTTTTCAGTGAAGATAAGTCCATTACAAAAGAAGAATTTTATAATAATAAATTTGACACCTATTACTCTAAGAATTCAGTCTTAGCAATAAACTTAAATAGATTTCTCAATGAAGCCGTTAGTCAAGATAAAGATATCAATGAAGCACTTAAATTGATGAGAAATTGGGATTTAAATACAGATAGCACTACAATAGCTATGCATTTAGCTTATGAAACAATACGTCCAGTTTATGATCCTGCTAAATATATATATGATTACGATAAAAATATGAATCGATTAAAAGATATAATAACCTGGACAAAAGCAGCTTTTGGTAAAATTGAAGTTAAATGGGGAGATATTCAAAGGTTAAAAAGAGGGAATACAAACCTCGCATTAAGTGGAGGGCCTGATGTACTTAGAGCTGTTTACTCTAAACAAGAAGTAAGAGATAAAGTTGGAATAGCTGGTGATTGCTATTTTGAAATAGTTGAATGGGATAAAAACGGTAATGTTTTTGCACAGAGTATTCATCAATTTGGTACAGCAACTCAAGATTCAACTTCTTTTCATTATGATGACCAAGCTAAATTATTTGCCAAACATAAAATGAAGCCAGTGTGGATGAATCTAGAAGATATTAAATTAAATTTAGAAAAAGCTTATCATCCTGGATTGGAATAACAAATAATTGGAGTATTTAAAATAATATGAGAGTCATTATTATCGCTGGACTAATTTTAGTTCAAAGTCTTTTTAGTCAAGAAATAGTTCCAATTGAAATACCTTTAACCGGTGAAGCAAAAGATAGATCTCTTGAAATGTCAGGTTTGGCTTGGTATAAAGACAATCTTATTTTAATGCCTCAATATGTGAACAAAGATGACCCTTGTTTTTATTATTTAAATAAAAAGAGCATAATTAAATGGATTGAAAGTAGCCAAGAGATCTCTTTAAATCCGGAAAAAATAAAACTTGAATTACCAAGTTTTGAAAAAATGATAGAAGGCTTTCAAGGTTTTGAAGCAATTACTTTTTCTGGTAATAAAGCATATCTGGTTATTGAGTCTAAGAATAATGGTGTAATGAAAAGTTTCCTAGTAAAAGGCAAACTAGATTTTAGCAATAGGAAGTTGATTGTTGCTTCAAAAGAAGTTAAAGAAATTCCCATGTCTACAAATATTAAAAATATGGGCTTTGAAAGCATATTGAAATATAAATATCATTTAATGGTTTTGTATGAAGCTAATGGTGTGAATGTAAATAAAGCCCCATCTGCTTTATTATTTAACTCATCATTAGAACTTAAATCATCTATTCCATTTCCTAATTTAGAATATAGGTTAACGGATGTTTCATCAGTGGATTCAAAAAATAAATTTTGGGGATTAAATTATTTTTGGCCTGGAGAAAAAGATCGATTAAACCCAGTTAAAGATTTAAAAGAAGGGGTTACTCATAATAAATATGAGCATGTTGAGCGTTTAGTTGAATATAAAATTTTGGGAGATAAAGTAGTTCGAACTACTAGCCCACCAATTCTAATATCTCTTGAAGAAAAATCGCGTAATTGGGAGGGTCTTGTCCGTCTTGATGATAAGGGGTTTTTAATAGTTGTCGATGAGCACCCTCGTACAATTTTAGCTTTTATACCAAAACCATAAACATTTTAAATAAAATAGTTTAAAGACTCCAGCTTAGGTTTCCTTTCCATCCGATTGCAATTGTGGTTGAAGAAGCATCAATCTGATTTTTTCTATGGTAGTCTTCTAGTTCATAATTTATATTAATAGAAAAATTATGTTTTAAAGGAATAATCATTTCAAATAAAAATTGGTTTCTAGATAAATTATTTTCAACAATTTCACTAATTTGTTCAAAATGTTCTGCTTCAAGTTTAGTTGAAAACCACTTTGTATCATGGTCCCAGAAAACGCCTAATTTTAGATAAGAGGTTTTTCTAGTAGCATTCAAATAATCAGATATATCAAAAGCATGCCCTAACTCAAAATTAATCAAACCATTCTGATAGTTATTAATAAAATATCCAAGGCCTTGATTAAAATGATATTGAAGAGCGACCTTTGCTCGAGTATTTTTTCTGTAAGAGCTTGTTGTGTAACGATAGAACTTTGGACGACTAGAATATTTATCACTGGTTTTATAACGTATATATATAAAAGAATCATTTTTTAAGTTGTAACTAAAAACTCTCAAGTCTCTAAATGTTTTATTTGTTTGACGATTTATTCTATAGTAACCAAAGCCTCCAATAGAGGAATCTGTTTTTGCAAAACCACCCCTTGTGTAATGTTTCCATGTAAGCGTAGAATCTTTTTGAGCTGAAATTTTTTGAACATTTAATATTAGGGAAAGAAAAATTAACTTTACAATCATTCTTTGATTTTTTTCCCATTTTCCATTAACATTATAGCAATTACAGTAAACCCGATTGTCATTATAATTGCAATTATGAAACTTGTGCTTGGATTTGAATCTGAAACGCCAAGAATTGTATAACGTAAACCATTGATCATATAATAAATAGGATTGAAAAAGCTTACGCTTTGCGCCCAATCTGGTAACATTTTTATTGAATAAAAAATACCACCTAAAAAACTTAAAGGAGTTAAAAAGAAGTTTTGCATAGTAGCTAATTGATCCCAGCTTTCCGCCATTTGGCCGAGGATGAGTCCAATGCTAGAGAAAGCCCAAGAGACAAGCATTATGAAGCCAATAGTCGCGAATGGTTGAGTAATAGTCATATCGCTTAGTACGACACCAACTAAAAGTATTAAAATTCCATTTACAGTTCCTCGAACCATGCCTCCGATGATATAAGCTAGCGATATTTCAAAACTAGAAAGGGGAGCTTGTAAAAGATCAGGCAGCTGCCCTAGTAGCTTCATTTGTAACATTGACGAAGATGAGTTTGAAGTTGCATTTGATAAAGTATTCATCATGATTAATCCGGGTATGATAAACAAAGTATAAGGTATACCATCAATACTAGATATTCGACGTTCTAAAGTAAATCCAAATATTAAAATATATAGAATTGAAGATATAAGGCCAGGGATAACCGTTTGCCGATATACAGAAAAGAATCTCCCTACTTCACGAAGAGTTAAAGTTGAGAAGCCAACCCAATTCATCGCGAACCTATTTTAAATTTCATTCATTTATTCCTTTACCTGTAAGGCTTAGAAAAACATCTTCCAATGAAGACTTGGTCGTTTCCACTCGTTGAATGTGACAGCCTGCATTAGTAAGTAAATTAATTATTTTTGGCAAATTTTCTTCTGGCTCTTTAGTAGTAAAGTGGAGTTCACCTTCATTATTTGTAAATGTAAAATCGCTTAAAACACTTTCAAAATCTATATTTTCATCAGATAAACTTATATTAATACCTGATTTACCTGATTGGCGAGTAAGCGATTTTGGAGAACCTTCCTTGATAACTTGACCTTTATCAATAATAGCTACTTTATCACAAAGCAACTCTGCTTCTTCAATGTAATGAGTGGTAAGTAGAATAGTTTTTCCAGCATTATGGAGTTCTCTAAAATATTCCCAAAGCTCATGGCGAAGCTTTACGTCAACACCCGCTGTCGGTTCATCAAGAATTAAAATTTTAGGATCATGTACTAATGCTTTAGCTATTTGAAATCGTCTTTTCATCCCACCAGAAAGCTGTCTAAGGCGAGAGCTCCTTTTTTCTTCAAGGCCTAATCTAACTAGCAATTCATTAACTTGATCTTTTGCTTTTTCTTTTGGTATTCCATAATAGCCTGCTTGAAAATAAAGAAGACGATCCAAAGGGAAAAACCAGTCTTGAGTAAATTCTTGGGCTGAAATTCCAACCTGTGCGCGTGTAAATCGATAATCAGAAACAATGTCTTTACCAAATATTTCAGTTACGCCTTCATCTTTTCTAACCAAACCTGTTAAAATATTAATGGTAGTTGTTTTTCCAGCACCATTTGGTCCCAAAAGACCAAAAAACTCCCCATCTTTGATTGAAATATTTACACCTTTTAAGGCAACTGTCTCTCCATAGTTCTTCTTTAAATTTTGGATTTTAATAGCAGGTTTCATTTTTATTGGGCTTTTTTCATGGATAGGGCCTTAATCGCCTTGGTCTATTTTATATATTCCACCGTTGTATTCAACAATATATAATTCGCCATCTGCATCTTCACCAAAAGAAGATATATAAGTTGTGAACTCTCCATTCCCTAAGTTTATTTCTTTAGTCCTATTGGTAAGACTAGTAGCTTTATCATTAATAACTTTGAATGTCCAAATATTACCAGAGCAGTAATCGCCAAAAATATAATAGCCATTTAAACCTTTAATTTTACTCCCCCTATAAACATATCCACCAGTTACAGAGCATCCATCAGAATTAGTTTGAGAGCCTCCACCAAGAACAACCATATAATTAGCATCATTAGGGTATTCATGAATAGGAAGAGTTAAGCCTTTTTCATCACAGTTTTTTTCTGGATTATAACATTTAGAAGCTTCCATAATTCGCCACCCATAATTGTTACCGCCCTTACTATTATAGGGCTCATAATTTATCTCTTCCCATTTATTTTGACCTACGTCGCCATAATAAATATCACCAATTTTTCTGTCAAAAGAAAAACGCCAAACATTTCGAAATCCCCATGCCCAAATTTCACCACGTTTATTTTTTTGCCCATAATATGGGTTTGATTTTGGAATGCCATAGGGGACTTTATTTATATCAATTCTTATTATTTTACCAAATAAAGTGTTAAGGTCTTGTCCTGCGTTAAGAGGGTCTCCTCTTTTACCACCATCACCAATAGAAATATATAAATAATTATCTGGCCCAAATTGCATATGCCCACCATTATGATTACCATAAGGTTGTTTAAGATTAAATACAGTCCTTTCTGATAAAGAATTAGCCTTTAGGTTGCTTTGTGCAGAAAACTCTGAGACTATAGTAAATCCATCATCATTTATATAATTGACATAAAATTTTTTATTTTTAGCGTAATCAGGATGAAAGGCAAAGCCTAAGAGACCACGCTCATCCCCTGGCCGGCCAGGGCGAACAACTCGATCAGTAATATCTAAAAATGGCTTATCTAATTTTTTGCCATTATTTATTATTATAATTTTTCCAGCTTGTTCAACAACATAAAGAAATTTAGAATTTTCTGGATGAGAGGTTATAAATAATGGTTTTTTAAAGCCATCAGCAATCAAAGTTGAAGATAAAGAGGGTTCTTCGGCTTGAAGAAGAAAGGATAGCATTAGTATAAGGATTTTTTTCATTGTGTCGCCTTTATTTTATCATATCCAAAAATTCTTGTTCAGTTAAGATTGTTATTAATAAATCTTTAGCTTTTTTCAGTTTTGACCCAACTTCCGAACCGGATACTAGAAAATCTACTTTTTTACTTATAGAGCTGCTAGTATTGCCTCCATTTAATTCCACCATATCTTTTGCTTGATTTCGACTGAACTTGGTTAGTTTTCCAGTAAAAACAAAAATTTTACCACTTAGTTTTTGATTTGTTAAGGTTGAAACAGGAGCTAGTTCTACCCCTGAAGATAAGCATGATTCAACCATTTGAACGTTAGAAGATTTCCCCCAAAACTTTATAATTGTTTGTCCAACAATTGGCCCAACTTCATCAATTGACTCAAGTTTTTCAATACTACTACTTCTAAAATTTTCAATATTTCCATTGAATGCCTTTTCTAAAACTTTTGAAAGATGGTAGCCAACATTCCTAATTCCCAAGGCATAGATAAAACGTGCAAAGGTAGTTTTTTTAGAATCATTAATTGCTTCTAAAATATTCTTAGCAGATTTTTCTGCCATACGATCTAAATTTTCTAAATTCTCAAATGTAAGTTTGAAGATATCATCAACTGTTTGAATAATATTCTTTTCAACTAATTGATCGACAAGCTTTTCACCAAAACCATCAATATTTAATGCTGATTTAGAAATAAAATGAATAATTCGCCCTTTGATTTGAGCGGGGCAGGATAAGTTTTGACAGCGTGCAACTGATTCACCTTGTGGGCGATAAATAGTTTGATTACAACTAGGACATTCTTTTGGTAGTAAATATTGAACCGAATCTTTTTTTCTTTTTTCTAGGATAACTTTTACTACTTCAGGAATTACATCTCCTGCGCGCTGTAAAATTACTGTATCTCCGATCCTAACATCTTTACGATCAACCTCATCTTGATTATGTAGAGTTGCATTGGTCACATTAACGCCGCCAACATTTACGGGCTCAAGTTGAGCCACAGGTGTAATCGCACCAGTTCGACCGATGGAAGGAATAATGCCAACAACCTTTGTTGTCACTTGTTGAGCTTTAAATTTTCCAGCGATTGCCCACCGAGGAGAGCGGCTTCTAATACCTAAAGTATTTCTTTCTTTCATTTGATTTATTTTAAAGACTGAGCCATCAATATCATAAGCTAAATCATTTCTAATAGACCCTAATTTTTCATGATATTGAACCATTTTTTCGGATGTTCTAATTAATTCTATCTGTGGGTTTACTGGAAACCCCCAATCTCTTAGAGCAGATAAAAATTCTAAATGAGTATTAAATGAAGCGCCTAAAACCCTACTAGCTTCGTAACAGTAAATGGAGAGAGGTCTCTCAGCAGTAATTTTTGAATCTAACTGTCGAAGACTACCAGCGGCTGCATTTCTTGGATTAGCAAATGCAGGAAGGTCATTTTTTTCACGACTTATATTCAATTTTTTAAAATCATTTTTATTTATAAAAACCTCACCCCTTACTTCAAGTAAAGTGGGCGCAGGTCTTAAATTTGAACGTAAACACAAGGGGATAGCTTTAATGGTCTTTAAATTTTGAGTAATATTTTCCCCTGTAATGCCATCACCGCGAGTTGAGCCATGAACAAAGAAACTATTTTCATAAACCAACTCTACCCCAAGTCCATCTAATTTAGGCTCACCTACTAATTCTAAATCATTCTGAGGTTCTAAAAGTTTTTTTATACGAGCATAAAATGCATTGAGCTCTTTTTTATTCATTGCGTTTGCTAATGAGAGCATTGGCTCACTATGGGTAATAGTTCCAAACTCTTTTAAAGGAGGAGCTCCAACTCTCTGAGTAGGAGAGTCTGGAGTTATGAGACTTTTATTTTTAGTTTCTAACACCTCTAGTTCACGCATTATTAGGTCATATTCACCATCAGATATAATAGGTTCATTCATTACATAGTACCTGTAATTATGATTATTAAGTTGATCGCGAAGGTCTTTAATTATAGAAGGAATATTTTTCATATTAATTTTTATAGGCAGCGCGTTGTTTGTAATATTCTACGGGATCAACTAATTTTTGATTAATAGGTTTTAATTCACCAGTTTGGTTAATAGGTACCGCATGAATTGCGCCATTTTTAAGTATAATTGTAAAAAAATAAGTAATTTGTTCAGCGGGTTTAGTTTTTGGATCATATCTATATACGTATCGATGGAATTCAAGATCAAAAGGAATTTCAATAAACTGGGGCTTATTATCTATTTTATAAAACAAACTTACAGATTCTAGCTCATCTTCTAAAAAATCAGTAAAAACTTCAAGTTCAAAAGGTTGAGAATTAAATAATACTTTATTTGGGTGATGAAAGATCTTAGAGGCTAATAAAACATTTTTATTTTTAATTAACTCAGGTTCACTATTAACCTCTACTAAAGTTGAACCTTTTTTCTCAATGAGCAAATCACCAGTCATTTTATTTTTTGATGTTTCTTTGGAAAGCTTGCTAATTTGACCTTCTGCGTATTTTGTATCGATTGATTTTTTTGCTATGCCAGAACACCCAGTTAAAAATAAAAAGCAACTATAGATTAAGAATTGTTTTATAGCAAAACTCTTAAGTTGATGTAAGCGTTATGCATTTTTTATACCATTGATCGTATGTCATTTGTTTTCGTATCATATAATCAGCTGTGCATCTAGCATTGGCTTCACAAATATCCACTCCTTTACCCCTTACATTATAATGCATAACAACCACATACTTATTGAAAGGTTTCTTTGCGTATTGGCCCATATTTGCAAGAGCAGAAACAGCAAAACTTAAATCTTCGTTAGACCTGTTTCTATCAGCTATTATTTCAATATAATATATTCTTTGATTCCCTTCTTTATAAATTTTTAGACCTTTGAGCTTAGGTGCCGTATGATTTCTTTTGAAATACTTAGGGGTCATTCCTGCAATTTGTTGATCTGTAAACTTTGGTTTAGCAATCAAAAAAGAAGAAATAAAGATTAAAAACATTATTGAATATTTCATGTTGTTCTCCTTTGTACGTACTTGATAAATAATATCAATAAAAGTATTGCTGCGATTACAACTATTGTTAGTTGGATCCTCTTTGGGTAGTATATGACCGAGGCAGCTTCAATCATATAATCATCATTTAAAAAATCATCAGCATTAAAATTCCACCATAAGGTATCATTGGTTATAGAATCCGCATTTGATTTAGTAATTAAACCTGGGATAACACTCGCAAATTTAAAGGTATCATCGTGAAGTTCTACTGTAATGTTTGCTTCTTTGATATAGGGTTTCATTTTTTCAATACAAATATCAACAAAATTTGAAGGCAATAACATTTCAAAGGGAACAAGATTTTTACGAATTAATTTTTCAGGCAATGAGAACTTTTTATCATTTATAACTTTAGACTCACTTAAAACTTGAAGTAGAGTGCCTTCTTCTTCCGCTTTGTAAAAGACACCTCTAAAATGATTTAATATTCGTTCTTTAAGAAGTTCTTCAATTTCAATTTGATTAATTGCAACTTTAAGACAATACATAATGATTTCTGACTCAACTTGTTCATAGATTGAATCCGTACTGGCATTAGCCATCGCCTGTGCAAGGAGGGGGTATTTTTGATGGACGCGCCTACCTTTAAATACTTTATTTAATTTATAAGTTGTTGAAAAAAAACGTTCTATCTTTTTAACATGAATTGGGTGTCGCTGAGGAAATGGGCCTTCGCTTTGTGAGTGAAAAATAGTTTTGCCTTTTAATAATGCTTGAGTTTCTAATATGAAAATTGTTTCATCGTTATTAGGCTTCTGTTTTTCTTTAGCTTCAGCTGTCCAATTATTTTCTTGAGGTAAGACAAAGTCATCATTAAAAATATCTTTTTTATCTCCTTCGCTTCGAAATCGCATCAAATATTCTCCGTTAGGAAAAACTTTGACGCTTATTAGTGTTTCAACACACTGGAATGTAAAAAGTGTCGCAAAAAAGAGAATTAGTATTTTAGGCTTCCACATAAAGCTAATTTACATGAATCTTTAACGGTGAGAAAACAAAAAGGGTCACAGACATGACCCTTTTAAAAATACGTAAAATGGATTAGTCTAGAAGGTCATTCGCAATGATGTTTGAAGTGTTCTTATAATGAGCAAAGCATCTGCACCGGTCACATTTCCAGTTGGATCAAATCGACCATTAATAACATCGGCCTGCATAATACCACGCTCAGCACATAGTGCCATAGCATTATAGGCAAAATGACTACTTGGAACGTCACTAAATCTACTTTGAGCTTCACCAAAATAACGAGTTTCTAAACTTTCATCTCGAGTAGCAACAACCAAAAGTCTCTGAACAGCCATAGCGTAAATTGCGCGATTTATATTGTCATCAGGGTAAAAATTTCCATCAGGTTCAATATTCATGATCCCATATCTAAGCATATCTTTAATCCAAGTCTCGGCCCAGTGTCCTTTAGAATCATTTGGCACAGTAACGGTAGATGCTTGAGCAGCTTGGCCAGGTGTTTGAAATCCAGAGCTTTGCGCTGCAGGCATCCGATCAAATAAAACACCAATTTTTAATTCTTCAGCAAAAAGTACAGCTAGGTCAGCGCGGTTTATCTTTTCTTTTAGTGCAACTTTTTTGCCTATGGGAGTGCCAGGCATTGCACGAACAATTTTCTGTGATAATTTCCACTTAGAATCGGCTTTGCCAGCATAGTCGCCACGTTTATTTACAACTTTACGAAAATAACTCTCTGCTTCATCAAATTGGTAATTGTAAAGATGAGCAACCCCAAACCAATATTGTGAGCCTTCATGTTCTTTGTCGCGTTTTAAAGCTTTTTCAAGTAAATCTTCTGCACGTTTAAACCATCGTTTTTCAGAATTTCTCATTGTAATCCATACTTGCCCACTTAAGGCTAAAGCTTCAGGGTCTTTACTTCCACGACTTGCACATTTTGAGGCATTATCTTTTGCTTCGCTATTATTTTCAAGATTCGCATGAGCTAATCCAAGGCCCCCATAACCAAGTGCAAATTTTTTATCTAAATCAATAGATCTTTGAAAAGACTTAATGGATTGTTGGTAATCTTCATTTTCAATAGCACGCATACCAGCTTTATAATGATACTCTGGTGTATCCATATCGCTTTCTGGTTTCGTGGCGCATGAAGCCAAAAATAACAAAGGGATGAAAGTCAGCAATAATTGATTTTTCTTAAGCATAATGAATTCCTTAAAAAGTTTTGTCATACTGAATATAGCTTTAAACAGTAAAGTGGGTTAAGCTAAAATATGAAAACTTTTACTAATTGACCTACATCACATTTGACTATCATAACTATTGTTTAGGCGGTTTGAATTCAATAATTTACCGTGTTAAGGAGCGCAAAAAATACACAATGATTATGTCAAAAGTTTTATTTAAAAGATACGCTGTATTAATGTTAATATGTTTTTCAGTGTTATATGGACAGGCTCAGGTTGCCTCAGGTACTGGGTATGGTTTAACAAAAGATGCGGCGACTGAGCAAGCCAAGCGAGACGCAGTAGAGCAAGGGCTTGGAGCCTATATGACTTCGAATACCACAGTAACGGCTACCTCTATTGAGGATAATATTTACTCTAAAGCTCAAGGGTTTGTTAAATCATTCAAAGTAATTAAAGAAAGCCAGGGCCCTGATGGTAATTGGGAAATTACGATTGAAGCAGAAGTTACGGATATGATCGATCAGGTCATTGCGGATGAAGCGGCGCTTCAAACCTTACTTAATTCAATGAATCGACCACGAATTATTTTTATGGTTAGAGAGCAAAATCTAATTGATAATACCCCTACAGACTTTGCTGAAACAAAGCTTTTAGCGATGTTCTATGAAAAAGGATTTGACGTTGTGGACCGACAAATGGTCCAGGCCTTAAAAGGAGATTCAGATTATTCGGATGCGTTGGCTGGAAATGTATCCGCGGCGGCTAAAATAGCTTCTCAATTAGGTGCTGAAATAATAGTTATTGGAACCGCTAAAATTTCCTCTGGTGGAAAAATTTATAATATGACATCTGGGCAAGCAGATATTAATGCAAAGATAATTAGAACTGATACGGGTGAGATATTAGCGGTAGTCCCCCAGGCAAGAGGTAAAAAACCTCATATATCTCCATCTACAGCTGGAGTAAACGCAGCCAATCAAGCAGCTGAAGCAATGGGTAAAAGCATTATTACTCAGCTAATAACAAAGTGGAGTACTCAACAATCAAACTTTACGAAAGTTTTTATTGTTTTAACAGGTGTAGACTTCATGAGTTACATGACCTTTGAGTCTTTTTTAAAAGCTCAAACGGTCTCAGGTATTCGCAATGCTTTTGCGAAAAGCTTGACTGACGGGGTAGCTGAATATGAGGTAGAGTTTGAAGGCAAATCCCAAGCTTTAGCTATGGGTTTATCTCAAACAAGTCCAGATGGATTAACATTTAAAGTTACAGGATTAAGCGGTAATCGGATTACTGCACAAATTGTTCAATGATGAGGAGTCTTATGAAAAAATTAATTAGTTTATCTATTTTATTATTATCGCTGTCTTTCGCGCAAGGTGTCGTAACACAGCTTGACAAAGGGAGTGTTAATTATTCTGAACAAACTATATCAGCTATAGGGATTGGCTTTGTACCGCAAAATGCGATAAATGCAGGTCAAGCGCGAAGGCTGGCGCTTAGAATTGCTAAGCAAGATGCGCTTAGACAATTAATAGAGATAGTTAATGGCGTTACTCTCACAAGTGAAACCACGATGAGTGGAGCGATGGTGGATGATGTTATTAGCACTAAAGTAAGAGGCTTTATTCGTGGTGCCAGACAAAATGGTGATCCTAAATATTTGAGTGATACTTCGGTTGAAGTTGAATATTCAGTTCCAATGAGTGGCATTTCAGATCTTATGTTGCCACCATTAACAGTTGCGATGGCTGCGCCTGGCGAAGCAGTAACAGCCCCCAGCGCACCAACTTCGGGAGGCATTACTGGTATAATTATTGATGCAAGAGGTTTAAAAGCGCGACCTGCGATGGCCCCAAGAATTTTAGACCAAAATGGTAACGCTGTCTATGGTCCGGGTACTTATAGTCGAGAATATGCGGTAACAAATGGAGTGGCAGGGTACTCAAAGTCGCTAGAAGCAGCTCAAAAAGATGCAAGAGTCATGGGCAACCCTTTAATCATTAAGGGCGTCGCCACAGCGGGTTCAAATCGTACTGATATTACAGTGAGCAATGCGGATGTATCAAAAATTGATTCGGCAAATAGAAGCTATAGCGTTTTAAAAGATTGCCGAGTCCTAATATTATTAGATTAAAAAAGGTATTTTTCTAAAGATGCGGAAATATAAAGTATTTAAAGTAAGTCTTATTCTTTTAGGTGTGATCTTATCTTTAGTCTTTGCACAAACTGAAGCTAAAACGCCGGGGATGAGCAGTGAAGAGGATAAAGATCTTAAAGTTGGAGAGATTGCTCCTTCTTGGGCGCTTATGTATGCCCCAGGAAAGTTTGAGTTTTTAAAAAACTGGTCTGAAGAAGATGGTAAGCGTTTAAGAAAAATGGCTACGCAGCCAAACAGGCATGCGGTTTTACTAAGTTTCTTTGCAACCTGGTGTCAGCCATGTATGAAAGAACTTCCTCTTTTAGAGGATGTTTACCAGAAATATAAAAACGAACGTATTAAGTTTTTTTTAGTAGATATAACAGAGGCAACTCGTAATAATCCTGGGTATGGCGATATGCCCAAAGCAGGTCCTTTCTTAAAAAAGAAAGGTGTAACCATGCAGATTTTATTTGATACAAGGGGAGCGGTAATGCAACGTTATAATGCTCAAACATTGCCACGACTTTTTGTAATGGATGGCAATCGAGAGTTAACTTTTTTACGACGCGGATTTCATGAAGGTGAAGAAGAGAAATTTAAGAATGAACTTTCAATTGAAATTGAAAGACTTTTAGCAGAACTTCCAGAAGCTAAATAGAGCCTATAACAAACTGTGTTCTAGCACACAGCTTGTTAAAGGAATTAAGTCATAAACTTTGAATCAAAGTGAGTAGAATATGATTAAGATTAAAAAAATTAAAAATTATACACTTCTGTTAAGCATCCTTTGCCTTCAGTTATTGAAGGCACAGCTTGCTGATGGTAAGACGACCGTAGCTATTTTAGATTTTGAAGGTCGTGGAATTAACCAAATGGAAGCAGCGACGCTTACGGA
>Ga0114994_10000140_pt1 | contig 40697 bp, 36 predicted proteins | sample ArcticOcean_MG_C_9_FD_87043 | JGI IMG/M metagenome (GOLD analysis project Ga0114994, IMG submission 87043) | Marine microbial communities from western Arctic Ocean - ArcticOcean_MG_CB2_152 | ecosystem: Environmental > Aquatic > Marine > Oceanic | place: Arctic Ocean: Canada Basin | collected...
CCGTGATGACGGCCTTCGTCCGCTTAAGAGCGGCCCCCTTCGATTAAGCTCACAGCGCCACCTGAAGCCTAGGGCTTGATGGTTTCAACGTCATAGACCCGCTCGGCATTCTGGGTTACCTGACCCCAAAGACTGCCTTTAACTCGGGCTTGGTGGGCGTCAAATGCAGCTTGATTTTTAAACCGTTCAACCACAGTGAAGACACCAGCATCCTCCGCGCTTTGATGAACCTCAAACACAAGACAACCGGGTTCCCGACGCGTGTTTTGAATGTGATCTGGGAGATGGCGCTTGATCAACTCGAGCGCCTCCAGCGGAACCTTGATATAACCGGTTAGGACAATCGTCATACTGGCGCCTCATTCCCTTGATTTCCAACTGTGCTTTTGACGCAAAAGGATCATTCAATCGATCAACGAGCGGCCCGGAGCGCCTTATGACGGCTTTGCCGATCCTGCATCGGGCTCGCCAGACACAAAAAAGCCGAACAATGTCCGGCTTTTTCTTGTTACCTTGAGTGCTGGCAAACGCTGATCGCTTTGCTCACCACCCCGTTGGCGTTCTCAGAGACTCAATAGCCCTGCAGCACACCGTAACGATCGCGGTGGAAGGCGCTGTTCCCCAAGGCGTGCTCACAAACCCGTGAACGCTTCATGAAGAACCCAATTTCGTATTCATCGGTCATGCCGATGCCACCGTGCATTTGCACCCCTTCGCTACTGACTAAGTTGTAAGTATCGTTTAAACGGGTCTTTGCCAGACTAGCCAATTCGGCGACTTCGTCACTGTCTTCATCTAAAGCCGCCAACGCTTCTAAAACAACCGACTTGGACAATTCCACCTCACAAAACATTTGGGCCGCCCGGTGCTTTAAGCCCTGAAACGATCCAATCGCGACGCCAAACTGCTCCCGCACCTTAAGGTACTCAACGGTTCGCTCGAAACACTCCTGAACACTACCCAGCATTTCTGAGGCAAGGAGCACTCGACCAATATCCAGCGCTTTATCAAGGACATCCGCACCTTGGCCAGCTTCGCCAAGGAGTTCGCCTTCTGCGCCGTCAAACTCGATATTCGCGGCATTGCGAGAATCCGCCATAATGGTGCGGGTTGTCGTAACGCCCGCAGCATTTTGATCCACCAACACCAAGGTGAGCCCATCCCGATCGCCGGCTTCACCCGCCGTTCGTGCAACCACAATCAGTTTGTTGGCGACGTGCCCATCTAAGACGAACTTCTTACTGCCGGTTACCTTGTAGCCCGTGGCCGTTTTTTCGGCCGTCGTTGCAGCGCCGTAAGGCTGATGATGGGGCGACTCTTCAAGCGCTAAAGCCAACAATAACTCACCGGCGGCAACCTGAGGCAGCAACGCCCGCTTTTGGTCATCCGATCCGCCATGAAGGATACAGCTGGCGCCTAAGCCAAGGGTTGCAACCATGGGGGACGCCGTGAGGGTCCGACCGCACTGTTCAAGCACCACACCCATACCGGTGTACCCAAATCCTAAACCACCAAATTCTTCCGGAATACAAATGCCGGCCCAACCCAAATCAACCATCTGACGCCACGTCGCATCATCAAACCCCAGCTCGCTTTTTTCATCGCGGAGTCTGCGTAATTGGGTAATCGGCGTATTGTTCGTGCAAAAATCCTTTGCAGCGTCTTTGAGCATGTTTTGCTCTTCGTTCAGCACGAGTGCCATGGCGTCTCTCCTCTTACAAACTTAATGACTTGTTACAGACTTAATGACTTGTTACCTACTTAATGATCTGTCACGGACTTAATGACTTATCACGTTCAATTAGCATGCACATTCAATTGTATTCATTGCCGCACCAGATGCACGGTTTCCCAGACATTATACAGCCCGTTGATTGGGCTTCATTACACAGCGAACGTCTGCAGAAGTCCAATATTTCTCGCCATTTTAGAATCGCAAAGCGCTGTTATCCCGCCCAATCAATCCGGACATTGTTACCCATCGGGTAATCCAAGGACCCGCTTTGCAATGATATTCAATTGCACCTCTGAGCTACCGCCAGCAATGGTGCTGGCTTTGGATCGCAACCAGGTTCTGGTTGTCATCTGCTCCAGATCACTAAAGCTGTCACCCGCCCAACCCAAGGCCAGGTGTCCCATCAACTCTAGCTGCAACTCCATGCGCTCGGAGCCATTTTCCGAGCCATAATACTTAAACAAAGACGTCAAAAACGTCGGCGTACCGCCAGACTGGCTTTCCTCAAAACTTCGCCGCTGGGTGAGCGCAAATGCCCGTTGGTTCATGGTATTGGCGAGCACCCGCGCTTTTAAAGAACCATCGGCATCGGCGGCCCTCCGCGCCCCGACTCGCGCCTGATAAAGTTCCTTGAGCGAGCCGAAGTGATCATAACGCCCCCGCCGACCTGCACCGGCCAAGCCCGAAATCGAACTGCGTTCATGTTGCAGCAACCGCTTACCGACGCTCCAGCCACGATTGCGCTGCCCGACCAAATTTCTCTTGTCGCAGCGAACTTGGTCGAAAAAGGTTTCACAGAACGGCGATTGACCACTGATCAATTGGATCGGCTTGACCAAAACCCCGGGTTGATCCATATCGATCAAGACGAAACTGATCCCATCGTGTTTCAAAGCTTGAAAATCGGTTCTCACCAAGGCGAAGATCCAATCAGCGTACTGCGCCCCGGAGGTCCAGGTCTTCTGACCGTTGATCAAAAAATGATCCCCTTCATCTAAGCATCGGGTCTGCACGTTGGCCAGATCCGAGCCCGCGCCGGGTTCACTATAACCCTGACACCATCGCACCTCGCCGCTGACAATCTTGGGCAAGTGTTCCTGCTTTTGTGCCTCGGTGCCGAAATCCAGCAAGGTGGGTCCAATCATCGAAAACCCCATACCGGTGATCGGCGCGCGTGCATTGATGTGCATCAACTCATCTTGCAGTACTGAATTTTCAGGGGCTGTCAGCCCGCCACCACCATATTCAGCAGGCCAGGTCGGCGCAGTCCAGCCTTTGGCCGCCATCGCCACGAGCCAGTCTTTTGCCTCCTCATTGTCAAAGCGCTGCCGGCGCCCACCGCCAACAATCGCCTCCTCGGTCGCCGGCTGACGCATCGAGGGTGGACAGTTTGTGGCAAGCCAAGTCCGAACCTTTGATCTAAAATTCACAGTCATAGGCGCCTCCTGCTCAAAACCTAACAAATGGCCTGGCATCCTGCACCCTAAATTTTTAGGCCGCGGGGAGCAGGCAAATCAAAAGCGATCGGCTATGATTCTTCATTTTAGGAAAGCACGCTTCACGAAAGCACTTTTTAGGAAAACACTATGCGAATCATTATTTATGGCGCCGGTGCGATCGGCGGCACATTGGGCAGCCGTCTTCATTTTGCCGGGTTCGAGGTGCTGCTGATCGCCCGCGGTGCCCATGGGGAGGCCATTAACGCAACGGGTTTGCTCTACCGCAATCCGGAGTCCGCGATGACGCAACAGATCCCTTGTGTCAGCCATCCTGACGCGATCACCTTCCGGCCCGATGACGCGGTTTTGCTCACGGTTAAATCCCAGGATACGCTGCAAGCCCTGACCGACTTGGCCCGGGTGGCGCCCCCCAGTATCCGTGTGTTCTGCGCCCAAAATGGCGTCCACAATGAAGCCCTCGCGCTGCGGTTTTTTAGCCAGGTCTACGGCATGCTGGTCCTGTGTCCGGGCACCCATCTGACGCCAGGCGAGGTCATTCATAGTGCCGCCAATCCCGGCGGGCTGTTCGATACCGGTTGCTATCCACGCGGTATCGACGACGACGCTGAGGCCATGGCGGCGGCCCTAACCCAAGCCGGTTTTAGCGCCAAAGCAGACCCCAATATCATGGCGTTGAAATACGCCAAACTGCTCCAGAACCTTGGGAATCCACTGCAATTACTGTTGTCAGATTTTGACCAGGCTCGCCACATTATGCGGGTTTTAACCAAAGAGGCCTTAAGTTGCTTTGCCGCCGCCGGCATAGAATGCACTGATGCGGCGGCGTCAAGAGCGCGCTTTAGCGTGGTCCGCCCCGCGGAAGTTACCAATGCGCCCAGAGGCGGGAGTTCAACTTGGCAAAGTGTGGCGCGGGGTCAACAACACATTGAGACACCCTTTTTAAACGGCGAGATCTGCCAATTGGGACGGTTGTTTCAAACGCCTACCCCGGGGAACCAATTGCTTTTGACTTTGTCTTTGGCCGTCGCGGCCGCGCCAAAAGACTTCAAAACCCGGTCTTCAACGGATTTACTGCAACAACTCAGCGCGGGTTCGGTGCGCGCTGGCTGACAGCTCGCCCCCAAACCAAGCGAAGGTACCGGATGGGCTAAAACGCATCCAGGCGCTGTTGCAACATTAGTCGCGCTGCCCGCAGCGCTTGTAACAAGCCTTCATGATCCGCGCAGTTCTGGCCAACGATATCGAATGCGGTACCATGATCCACTGACGTTCTGACGAAGGGAATCCCCATGGTTGCGGTCACACTAGCCGAGAAGTTGTGAACTTTAATCGGGATGTGACCCTGATCGTGATACAGCGCCAGCACGGCATCAAACTCACCCGCAATCGCTCGATTAAAAATTGAGTCTGCAGGATAGGGCCCCCGGATATCGAGGCCTTGGGTTTGCAGCGTAGCAATCGCCGGCTGGATCTCATCGATTTCCTCCCGCCCGAGCATCCCGGCTTCGCCGCCATGAGGATTAAGCGCCGCGACCGCAATCACCGGTTTCGGATAACCCCACGCCACTAAGTGTTCGTGGGTCAGTTTGAGCTTATCCATCAAGATCGGCGTGCGCACATAACCCACCGCCTTGGCCAATGACAAATGGGTCGACAGATGAGCCACTTTCAGGCCCTGGGTCATTAACATCGTGGCCGTGAGCGGCGCCTGGGTGAGGCGCGCAAGAATCTCTTGATGCCCAATATCGGCGTGAAAGCCCGCCTGCTGAACCGCCACTTTGTTAATTGGGCACGTGACAACGCCATCAATCAGGCCGGCAAGACCAAAGCCGACCGCGGCCTCAAAATAACAAACCGAGGCGGCTCCGCCCAGAGCCGAGGGCTCACCCCTTGCAAGCCCCTCTAGCGATTGCTTGAACGGGTCCAGCAATTGGATCCCAGGACCGGGTTGCGCGTCCTCCGGCCGATCGATCATTCGAATGGGAATCTCAAGCCCTGCCTCGTTTAGGGCCTGCTCCAAGGGCGACAAAGAACCCAGCACAAACAGCGTGACCCCCGGATCTTCAGGCAATGCGGCAAAGGCCTTAACCAAAACTTCCGGACCAATCCCGGCCGGATCGCCGAGGGTTACGGCCAACCGCTGCGCCGTCATGCTTGGTCCAGAATATGCGCTGCCACAAGCTCAGGCGCTTGCATCGGCAAAAAGTGAGTCAAGTCCGGAAAATGGTAATCCCGCCCATTCGGCAGATAATCCGCCAAACCCGACCAGGTTGGTGACGAACTAAAATCCATCTCCTGACGACTATGGTCCCGTTCTTGCGCACGAAGCACCCGAACGGGCCGCGTGATCACGCCAATCTCGGCAAGAATATCGCGCCCAGTACTGCCCATGTAAATCTCAGCCTCCACCTTAGGCGGACAGGCCAAAATTAACCCCGGCCCATCCGGATTCGGCAGCAGCCCATGCTGACAGTAATCCTGAAGCACCTCGGGTTGCCAGACGCCGTAGGATCCTCTGCCTTGAAAATTATCGACCATCGACTGCACCGAGTCGAAGTGATTTTTTCGCCGAGCGACCGGATGCTGCCCAGCATCATCGAGCCAATCGGCATGCACCGAGGTCTTGGCCCCATATATTTCAGGCGACATAATCACCGGATCCACCAGCACCAATCGCTCGAACGCACCGAGCGCATTGGCCGCCGCAACAGCAACCGCATGCCCGCCCATCGAATGGCCTACCCCAATCACTTGTTGCGGCGCTAAAGCCTGCACAAATGCCGTCACATCTTCCCCAAAAGACTGCCAATTAAAGGGCCCTAAATTTTCACTCCGGCCATGCCCCCGCATTTCAAGCGACAGAACGTGCTCGCCCGGTAGATGGGTAACGACTTGATCCCAGCACCTGCCATGAAAACCTGTCGCATGTACCAACAAAATACTCGCTCGATTGGGGTTGCGCTCGCCCCATTCGAACCAGCACAGTTCAACGCCATTAAATTGACCCAAGTGGACTTTAGGCTGACTGCTTGCTGTCATAACGTGCTGCTCTCTTATCTTTGGTGACGTGGTGCTGGATTCATTGTGTGTTGTGTTGAGTGATCGCTGACGTACTCGCTTTTAACCTCGCCCCATCAGGGTTGCCGCGGCGACCCAAGACGAAGTGCGTCATGAGCAATCGATCTCGTTAAAGCGCCCGAAAACCTTTCGCTAAGGGTAACAAATTTTGTGCAACAAGGGCCGCCGTCAACGACGAAATCGCAGATAACGACCGCTCGACGCCTGAGTCCACTGATTTAGAATTGTTCGGCATCTGCCAAAGGCCCCACGAACGCATCTTGTGTTCAAAAGCCCTCGCAGAGTGCTCACCCAAACGATTAACCTTAAACACCACCCCTAATCTAAAGCGTCGCCAGATCAACTGGCAAGCCGGCGAGGCACCGACTTCTAATCCTCATTCGGCGCCCAGTATCCCAAGGCCCGAATCAACCGAAACGTCAGCAGCACGAAAACCATACTAAGTGCCGCGATCCATAAGGCGAATTCGCCCCCCAACCTCACCGACAAGGTCCCAAGCAACACCGCACCCAGCGGCATACCCCCCATATTCGCCAAAGAAAAGATTGCCAGCACCCGAGAGCGATAAGCTTCTGGCGCGGCTTGCTGAATCATCGTTCGGCTCATACTCATGGCCACGGCGCCACACATACCCCATAAGGCCAACGCCCCAAGAAAGTATTCGAATCGATTGACCGATGCGGCAAGAATCAAGCAGCCCCCGCCCCCCAGCAAGGCAAGCTGCAAGCCCATTAACGGGTTGCTCAGCCCGCCAATCTTAACCAATAGTCCCGTCACCAAAATCGTGCCACCAACAAACGCAACAAAACACTGCGCAATTTCAGCGGCACCCGCACCGTAAACTTCCCGAGCGACAACCGGCACCAACACCATATAGGCCCCGCCATATAAAAAACTCATACAAAACACGAGAAAAATCACCGAGCGCATCAGATTCGAGGTGAATACGAGGCGGAGCCCTTCCATGATCGCCCCGCCACGGCCCGCTGGCGCCGAAGCGGCCGGCACCGGATTGACAAGACCGGATTGGGACATCAGTTTAAATGCGAAAAACATGCCGGCGGCCATCACCAAGGCCTGCACCACCAGTAACGTCACGGCGCCCACCGACTCAGCTGCCCCGCCCATCAAAAACCCAATCACTTGACCGCCAAAGGTTAATCCCATCGCAATGGTCACGCCCTTTTGAAGGTCATCGCTGGCAATCTCATTGAGCATGCCATCGCGGGCCGGTTGGGCGAAGGCCGTGATGCAGCCCATCGCGAGGGCATAAAACACCACCATTTGAAAGTTCAGTGCTTGGCTATAGATGATATAGGCCAGCATGAGCGCGGGCAGTGCCGCCAGGCCATGACAGACCCATAGAATTTTAGCCCGATCGAACCGATCCGCCAGCAACCCGCCCGCTAAGATGAGGGCGATCGCCGGCAATTGCAGCGCAAATTGAGCGAGTCCAAGACGGGCGCCGGTCTCTTGCATCTCGACGACAATAAGCCAAGGCAGCAAAACCGTTTGGATCCCTAACGGCGCGACAAAGCAGATTAAGCAGAGCATGTACCAAAGATAGGTTCTAGAACTATTCAAAAGCTTGCCAACCAAAAGTTTGCCAACCAAAAGCTTGCCATCCGGTTAATCCCTCGTAGGCGGCGGTTCGAGAATGCCTCAAGAACATGTGCTAAACCTTAAAAAGAGCATTATCTATATCATTAAACGCCTTGAATTCTATAGGATTTCCTGAAGGATCCAACAAAAACATGGTGCGCTGCTCACCGGCTTCACCTTTGAAGCGCGTCTGGGGCTCGATCACGAAAGTGACCCTGTTTGCAACGAGGCGCTGCCTTAATGATTCAAAGGCCTCAAGGGTCAAGACCACCCCAAAATGTGGCACCGGCACGGCCTCGCCATCCACCGGATTTGAAGCCGCGGCGCCTTGCGCATTCGGCACTTCATGGCAGACCAATTGGTGACCAAACAGATTAAAATCAATCCAGTGAGTGCTTCGACGCCCGAGCGTGCAGCCCAGGACCTCTGTGTAGAATGTCTCAGCAGCGCCGAGGTCACTGACCCCAATGGCCAGGTGAAAGGGTGTCAACATACACAGCTATCCCGTCAAACTTCGATACACTTTAGACAGCTCATTCGGCAACTGGCTGACATCTTGAATGACCATATACTGGCGATCAGGGCACATCAGCCGAAGATAGTCATGCCCAGAAGGATCTACCGTTAAACAAAACGATTGCACGCCCTGTTGCTTGGCTTCCGTGAGCGCCTTCATCGTATCATGAATGCCATATTGGCGATCGTTGCGATCTTGGCCATAGTCGTGATCCTGAGGGTAACCATCACTGATGATAATCAACGCTTTGATTCGAGCTTCGGTCTGGCACAACTGCATCGCCGCATGCCGAATCGCTGGGCCCATGCGGGTGCTCCGACAGGCCTTTAGGCCGCCAATTTTCGCTTTGACGGACGCGTCGAGCGAATCGGTAAAGCGCTTGCAAACCGTATATTCAACCTGATCCCGACCGTAGCCGCTGAAGCCCGAAACCGCATAATGATCGCCCAGCGCTTCCAGCGCCTGCGCCATCTGAATGACCGCATGCTTTTCAAGATCGATGATTTTTTCGCCTTCCGGCGGCGGCGGCAAAGGATCGTCCGACCAATCAAAGTCATGGTATTCCTCTAGGGCCAGCACGGGTGCATTCGGGTCGGGTAACCGGTCATCTGTCGACGCACTCAGATCGATCAAAAATAAGGCTGCGACATCCCGGCCCTGCCGATGCCGCTCAACATAAAGATGCTCGGACGGCGTTTGACCTGCACGGCGGTCAATGACGGCCTCGATGGCCCTTTCTAAATCCATATCCTCGCCATCGCGAACCCCGCGCACCTTGACCAGCAATTCCGGCTTTAACCGACTAAGTTGGCGGCGGACCTGCCTCTGGAGCGCTGCATGATGTTGCACCGAATCCTGGTAGTAACCGGCATCTTCGTCGGAGTCATGAATTTCCAACAATCGACACCACCGCCTGCGATAGTCCTGGATGTGATAGTCCCACTCGTCATAGTAAAAGCTTTTCGGTCGAACCACCGCCAGAGGGGTCGGCACCAAAGGCGCCCCATTGGGTTTCGCCCCCAACTTGGGTTCCGCCTCGCCAACTGCTTCTGGGGCTTCTTCCAGCTCGGTCATGAGCATTGCCTCATCGCCGTCTACGTCGCCAACATTCAGCGTGTCCAACATCAAGTCTTCTGGATTCACCTTCATCGACAAGCCGCCAAGGTCTTCATCAAGCGCGAGGGTTTCTTCAAGCTCAAGCTCTAACAATGGTAGGCTGAGCATTGCCGCCTTTAGATCCAATCCTCGGCGATAATCAACCAGGTCTGCGGCGCGAAGATCAGACACCGACAACGCCTCAATCAAGGGATAAATCTCGGCGAACACCGACAAAGTCGCATCAATTGCGGCATTTTTACCCCGCAACCGATCAACGAGCGATGCCAACTGTTGAACCGCTGGCCCATCGACACCCGGCGCCTCACGCCCCACACCATCGAGACTCAGCAACAACACCCACTGAAAAGCGCTCGGTGTTGGCGCGATGAATCCGGAAGCTGCGAGCGTCGCGCAGGCATGCCGCTTCAAACGCTTCAGTTGCGCCTCGGTCCCCGCCAGTCGTTGTGGCCACTGCCAATCAATCCTTGCGCCTTCAAGCACATTGAATAAGGTTCGGGCGCGCAGGTGATCGTGATAGCCCGACAACGTTCGTTCGATTTTCTTGAGATAGCGGAGCGTGTGAAAGGTTTGGTAACCCAACTGGTGCAGTAGCGCGACCTTATAGAACTCAAAATTGCCCTGCACCGTGTCGAACTTGCCGCAGGTCTTGGGCAAGACAATCTCCAAGCCGGTTAAGCCTTGGTCTTCGCTGTCGGGGCTTTCTAAATCTGGCGATGCCACCAGACTCAAAGGTCGTCCTGCAAGCGCCTCGCCGTAAAGATTGAGTATTCGCCTTTGATCTTCGAGCCGGACCAAGCCCATCAAGGCCGAAAGCTGATCGGTTGATTCTGCTGATTCCAATTGGAAATAGGCTTGGCTGCGACGCGCGTTGCCTTGGCAATGGACCCGGCCATGATGCAACCATGCCGCGCAAACTGCCGGTTGATCCAGCGGTAAGGTTTCGGCGACGCCCAAAATCATGGCAGCAAGCCGAGGCTCCTCCACCTGAACCAATAACTGGGTTAAGGCCGGTGAAATGAGCAGGCTCAGCGGGCAATTGAGCATTGCGTCCAAGAAAGCGCTTAGCCCTTGTTGCTGACGCGCAAGCTGTTGCAAGATCGGCCACCAATCGCTGAGGACCCTGATCGGTAACCGCCGATTCAACTGATCTTCTAGGGCCAGAAAATCCAAACAGCTGTCGGCACAGCGTTCATGAAGCGCGTGCAGTTGGGTATAACCGATGTCCGATGCCGCACGAGCTAGGAACGCAACCAGCGCGGCGCGGCTGGTATCCACCATGTGTTCCGTGAGCGCAACCCAGGCGTTAAACTCAAAGGGTTCCGCCGCCTCTAACCGCGCCTCACCAGACTTTAAAACATCTGTGAGCAGGTGCGATGCGAACTCAAACCGATCTTGAACCCGCAAGCCAAGCCGCTCAAGGGCGAGCAGCTGCGCATCGCCATCTGGGTGCCGGGCGGCCGCGCTTACGAGGCGCCAGTAGACCACCGCAGGCTCGAAATTAATCCGCGATAATTTCAACGCCGCTTGGCCTCGGGTCAGCCAAGACGCAAGCCCCACTTTTGCCACCATGGCTTCCGATAATTCCAGGAACCCGGCAGCCGCCTCAAAGCCATGCCAGCCCGAATCCGCGAGCGCCTGGACCATCTGATCGAAACGGCGTTGACTTTCAGTCTCTAGGGCCAGACGATCCCGCACGGCTAAAAACTGACGCGCCGTGGGTTCGTGCTGCTTCGCCAGCACGGTGTAGACATCATCCAACAAGGGGGTCATCCATTCATCGGTTCAGCAAAGATGGCCTGCACGACCGCGCTCATCGCCGATTGCACATCGGCATCATCCGAAACCGCTCGGCAAATCGCGACATCACAGGCTCTGGATGGCGCAACCCCAGCCACCATCATTTGGGCTGCATAAATCAACAATCGGGTGCTCACGCCCTCGTCAAACCCATGTTCTCGGAGGTGCCGTATTTTTGCGCCCAACGCGGCCAACTGCCCCGCGACCTCACCATCAACCCCGCTCTCATGGGCAATAATATCGGTTTCAGCTTTGACACTTGGATAATCGAAATCAATCGCAATAAAGCGTTGGCGCGTACTGGTCTTTAAATCTTTCAGTACATTTTGGTAACCCGGGTTATATGAAATCACCAATAGAAAATTAGGATGGGCATCCAGAATTAAACCGCGCTTTTCGATCGGCAAAATGCGGCGATGATCGGTGAGTGAATGGATGAGCACGGTTGAATCTTTCCGGGCTTCAACAATCTCATCCAAATAACAGATCGACCCCTCTTGGACAGATCGGGTGAGCGGACCATCCTGCCAAACGGTTTCATCGCCTTGCAATAAAAACCGCCCAACCAGGTCGGTGGCGGACAGATCCTCATGGCAGGCAATGGTTTGAAGCGGGTACTCAATGGCGCGTAATTCGGCCGATGCCCCCTCGCCGCGAAAGAGCTGATAGGCCATATATTCCACGAACCGGGTTTTGCCACAACCGGTCGGGCCCTTTAATAACACCGGTAGGCGTTGCGCATAGGCCGCTTTGAACAGGGCCACCTCATCTCCGACCGGAAGATAAAAAGGCTCTTGATCGAGGGTTGCAGACGGTGTTGTCGGGTTATTCATAATCCATTCCTTGCCACTTTGGCGGTCGCTTTTCCATAAAGGCCGCGACGCCTTCCTTAAAATCAGTTGTTCGACTCATCCGAGCCAGTTGCTGCTCGCTATAATGAACCGACGTTGCAACATCCCGATGCAGGTCTCGATAGATCTGGTGTTTGGTGACGCGCAGCGCGTCCGGGGCATTTTGAGCAATGAGCTGTTCGGCATAAGCCTGCACCTCATCAATTAAGGCCTCAGCCTCGAAGAGGCCATTGATGAGCCCTAACGACAACGCTTCTTCGCTGCTGAACCGGCGAGATGTCAGCAATAATTCATTCGCCCGAGTGAGGCCAATCATGCGCGGCAATAACCAGGACAACCCATACTCAGCCGGAAAATTAAGCTTGCCATGGGCGGTGGTGAAGACCGCTCCGGGCACGGCAAACCTTAAGTCTGCAAACATCGCAAGGGCCAACCCAACGCCGGCAGCGGCGCCATTGAGCGCGGCGATCACGGGTTTGGTTAAGCCAAAATGATAGGCAAAGGGGGCATCAAACTCAGGCATCACCCCATACCCTGGCCGGGCTAAAGGATCCGGTGTTCCTGGATCATAACCGCCCTTGTCGGAATGACCTTTAAGGGCCTGCGCATCGCCGCCAACGCAAAAACTGCGTTCAGCCCCCGTGACAATCACCACTCGGACTGCCGGGTCTGCTTCCAGTTCAGCCAGCGCCCAACGGTATTCAGTATGCATTCTGCCGGTCCAGGCATTATGACGATGGGGACGATTCAAAGTAATCCGGCCGACCCCTGCCTGCTGGGAGATTTTAATGACCTTAAGTTCCATCGAAAAACTGCTCTGCTGACCGGACCAATTCAACATCATACCCATTAAAAAAATGATCTGCGCCCTCAATCAGTTGGACTGATGACGGGTTAAAACGGGCGTGCAAAGACGCCGGCTGAGCGAACCCATCTGCTGAGCCAACGATGACGGCACCTGTTAACGTAGGCTGCGCAAGAAGCGCCGGCGAGCCCAAGGCTAAAACGGGCGCGATCAACAGGGCGTCGACGTCTTGCGCGATCAACGTATGTTCTAGGACCGTGATCGCACCAAAAGAGTAACCCAATAGTTTGGGGGTCACGGCCTCGACGGCTTCAACAAAGGCAATCACCGCCGCGAGATCCTTGGCCGCGATTGCCGCCGTTGGACTGTGGCCACTCGAGGCGCCGACGCCCGCAACATTGAAGGCCAGAGTCGAAAAACCTGACCGGTGTGCCCGCTGTGACAATAACTCAAGAATTCGGTCGTTCAGACTGCCGCCATAGGCCGGATGCGGATGGCACAACACCACCATGCCGCGCCCTTGCCCAGACGCCCGGTTCATTTTGGCCTCAAGCACCCCTTGGGGCCCGGGTATCTGCAATGGTGTCATCTTCGCCTGGGTCATGCTGTTTGCCTCTGGTCGGTCCTGACGGTTGTGGAATGAGCCGTCCTGCTTGCAACGCATCAAGATCAAGGGGACCTCCCCAAATCATAAAGCCCCTCCAGGGCGAATACCATGCAGGGCTTACGCGCGCCTATCATGAAGCCCTTCCGAGCGCCTGTCATGAAGCCCTTTCGGGTTCATGATAAGCTAGGCCTTTGTTGACTCGGAGCTATCCCCTGCGCTTACTCATCATTGGACTCCCGCTGCTTGAACTTCTGGGCCTGATGGTCTTGACCGATCGAATTGGATTACCCTTGACCCTGCTCGAGCTGCTGCTGAGCATTGCGCTCGGCACTTTCTTGATCGGGCGCTCCGGTCGCTCAATAAGAGACCTGATGCAGCGCTTTCAGCAACCTCAACCCAACACCCTTTGGTCGATCCTTCGCCCCCTTCAGGGCTTATTGGGCGGCCTTTTATTATGCTTGCCCGGCCTCATCTCAGACACCATTGGGTTGTATCTTGCGATCAGCGCGGGTCGGCAGGATGGCGGAAGTCACGGGCCAACCGGTCCCGCAGATCCAGGTGCTGACCCCCGATCGCCGAGGGTCATCGAAGGGGAATTCATTCAAGAAGACGTTGAAAAACTGAACTGATTAAAGCCTTATTTGATGATTTGCGCCGCAGGCAAGGCCACCCGAGCCCGCCCTACGGCGCTCACATTAGCCCTGAACCCGGCCAAACCCGGCCAAAGCCGATGCTTCGAGTTACAACCCCAAGACGTGCTGCGCGATGATATTGCGTTGCACCTCGCTGGCCCCGCCCGCAATCGTGTAACCACGATGATGAAACATGGCGCTGCCAACCATATCGAGTGCGTCTCGGCTGATCGGTTCGCCCGGCGCCTGTCGGGACTCGGCATCAAGTGGCAGACCATATAGGCCGGCAATCTCGAAGAGCAATTGATCTTGGACTTGGACCAATTGACTGCCCTGCAGCTTCAACATCGAAGGCTCAGCGCCGATCTTGCCGCCGCCATCAAACTTCGACAATAATCGCAGCGCCGTGCCTTCAAGGCCCGTCAAGCGAATCTCGATTTGGGCGAGTTTCGCCGCCAGCGCGCCGTCTTCAAGCGCGCTGTCTTTGAGCAAGGCCTGAACCCGCGACAGGATTCTTTTGTTTTCGGCCACCCGCGACACCATCAACCGCTCGTCGCCAAGCAAGGTTTTAGCAACCGTCCAGCCTTGGTTCTCAGCCCCCAAACGACTGGCTCGAGGCACCATCACATCATCAAAAAACACCTGATTCCACAGCCGTTTGCCGTTAAACGCATATAGCGGCGCCACCCGGATACCCATTGACGACATTGGGATCAACAAAAAAGAGATCCCCAACTGCTTCTTAGCCGTCATATCGGTTCTCACCAAAGCAAAGATATGATCAGCCCGCTCTGCCCCGGAGGTCCAGATCTTCGATCCGTTAACCCGGTAATGATCGCCCACGACCTCGGCGCGGGTCGTTAAACTCGCAAGGTCGGAACCGGCACCCGGTTCGGAATAACCCTGACACCAACTGATTTGCGCGTTCAGGATCAAAGGTAGGTAGTAGGCTTTTTGTTCTTTTGAGCCGTATTGAATGATGGCAGGGCCCACCATGTTAAAACCGAAACCTTGTGTTTCTGGTGCGTGATGCCGACGCATCAACACCTCAAACTGATGTCGACGTCGCATTGACCAGCCGGTTCCACCGTATTCAACCGGCCAATTCGGGGCCGCCCAACCCTTTGCAGCTAGCTTCTGGGTCCAGTCATCTTGGGTCTTTTTATCGATGGCCATCGAATTTTCCACGCGATGCTGAATCGCTGGATCAAGGTGTTCGGCAACGAAGGCCTCGACCATCTGTTCAAATTCAATATCCGCTTGGGTGGGTGATAACCGCATCCTGACTCCTCTTTGTTCGAGCGATCCCCGCAGTGAGTGGCGAGTAACCGAAAACCTTAACCGCTTTGAATGTTTTTGCGGGACCCTTTCGTTAAAAGGCCGCACTCACATTCGCCTTCTGCGCGCGACTGCGGTCCAGACCGCTTCAAGGCCTTGCGACGCTTATCGCCAGGATCCATGGCCCGCCCCCGGCCAACTCGAACCAAACCCACCTGGCGGCGCCTTAACGCGGCCTCTGACCCGCATCATGCAATGCGCCGCGGCTCGGCGCAAATCCGCCCGCCCTTCCGCTAACCCAAGCAATTGGCTAGTATCGAATGATCCGAGCCACAAAACACACACTGCTATTGAAACCCCTGCTATGACGATCATGATGACCCTAAGACGCCTTGCGCCATACTTGCGACAACACGCTTGGGCCTTTTGGGGCGGCATGCTCGGACTGCTCGCCGCAAGACTGTTTGAAGCCGCCATCCCGTATTTTTTAAAGCAAGGCATCGATGCCTTGGCCGACGCCTCACAACAGCAGCACAGTAATGACGTCCTGACCAACCTCATCGGCCCCATTGCCTTGTCCATCGCATTGTGTGTGACGGCACAAATCGTGGTCACCATTATCAGTCGAATCCTAATCCGGCGTATCGGCGTGTACGTCGCCTTTGATCTTCGCAACCGCCTGTACCAGCATCTTCAACGCCAAGGGCCAAACTTTTATGGCCAGCACGCGGTCGGAGATTTAATGGCCCGGGCGATCAACGACATTACCCGAGTGCGAGAGTTGGTGGCGGGCACGTCGAGAACGACCATGGTGCTGATCTTCACGGCAATCGTGGGCCTGATGTTTATGCTGAGCTTGTCTTGGCAGCTGACCCTTGCCGTCATCATTCCCGCACCCCTTATCACCTACGTTGCGCACCATTACGCGCAACGTATCTTCATCCGATCGCAGCGAACCCAGGAGGGCTTTGCCGAGCTTTCAACCTTTGTCCAACAGAACCTCAATGGCATTCGCACCGTGCAGGCCATGGCCCAGGAAAGCCGGGAAATTGAACGCTTTGCGGCAACCAACCAAACCTTCGCCGACGACAACATCGCGCTCTTTCGAGACAGCTCAGCCATTGGCGCCATCATGCCCGTCATCGCCGGTTGCTCGACCTTGATCATTTTAGGCTACGGCAGCTTCCTGTATCAGGAAGGCGATATTTCCTTGGGTACCTTAACCGCCTTTTTCTCTTACCTGGCCCTGCTACTGTGGCCGATTCGCGAAGCCGGCTCGATCGTGACCCAGTGGCAGCGCGGTGTCTCTGGCACGGCCCGGGTCTTTGAAATTCTGGATCACACGCCGGAAATTCGGGATCAAGCCACCTCAAATCATCCTGAACTCACGGGTAGCATTCGCATTGAAAACCTGAGCTACCGATACCAAAACAAAAACAAGGATGCGTTAACCCAGCTTTCCTTCAGCGTTGAGGCCGGCCAGACCCTCGCGGTTGTCGGGCGGGTAGGCTCCGGAAAATCCACCTTGCTGCGGCTTTTGGTCAGACTGCTAGAGCCAACAGACGGGTCAATCCTGCTGGACGATCGCCCAATACAAGACTATCCGCTGTCGTATCTCAGGCAAAAGGTCTGTTTAGTGCTTCAGGATCCATTTTTATTTGCAGACAGTCTTGGCGACAACATTGCCTACGACAATCCTGAGCGGAGCCTCGGCGACATACTCGACTCGGCAGATGTCGCGGCGCTGTCCAGTACCATTGAGGCCTTTCCGGAAGGCATCGACACGATTTTAGGCGAGCGCGGCATCACCCTTTCCGGGGGCCAAAAGCAACGCGCGGCACTTGCCCGTGGCATCATCCGCATGAGTCCATTATTGGTTTTAGATGATTGCTTTTCTGCGGTTGACACCGAAACCGAAGAACACATTTTGTCAGGCCTTAAAAACCTTCGCCAAGGCCTCACCACACTGATCGTCTCGAACCGGGTTTCAACCGCTCGTCATGCTGACAAGATTTTGGTGCTGGATGAAGGCCGCTTAATCGAGATGGGGGACCATCAGACGCTCCTGTCGAGCGCGGGGTTCTACTATGAATTAGAGCGCAAGCAACGCCTTAAAGGTAACGGGCGCGATGATTAAGCCTGCCAAGCCGCCCACTCTGGATCACGCTATTTTCGATGCGGAATTACCGGGCAAGAGCATGAGTGCTCGGGACTTCAAACGCATCTTGAGCTGGACTCGACCGCATCGGAAAACGGCTTTGCTGTCGCTGGCACTGGTTCTATGTGCATCGTTTCTCGCGGTTTTATTACCCGTCATTATTACCCGAGTTGTCATCGACGGCTTGCTCATTCAGCAACCATTGCTCAGCGCGCCGGATCTGGGATTGTCGCGGTTGACCCAGATCATCGCGGCGGGTTTAGAGCTGTCGAACTTAACCGCTGCCTGCTTGCTCTATGGCACTCTTTTGGTGCTTTGCCAAATCGCCTACCACTTTCACCGCACCACCCTTGCCAGCACTGTTATGTATGCGCTGCGGGACCTTCGGCTTGATCTGTTTACCCATATGGAAAAACGACCCAGTACCTTCTATGACAAGGTCTCGGTGGGTCGGGTTATGACGCGAATCACCAACGATGTCCAAGCGCTGTTTGATATGCTGATGGGGCTAGGCCTCTTGGTCGGTGAGTTTGTGCCCTTTTTTATCGCGCTCGCCTTGATGCTGGCAATCGATCTTGAGCTCACGTTGTATCTTTTGATCGCGCTACCCGTGTTTACCTTGCTCACCTATGTTTTTCGCATGGCGACTCGGCAAATCTATCGTCAAATTAGAAACAGTGTGTCCCAATTAAATCAAAATCTTGAGGAGAACCTCTCGGGCATTCAGGTCGTGCAATTGAGTAACCGCGAAGCGCTCAACCTCTCGCTTTACAAAGCCATCAACAAAACCAACCAACAACAAGAAATTACCGCAATTCAGCTCGAAACCGGTTACGGCGCCTTCATGCAAAACATGGTGAATATGGCGCTGGCCGCAATCCTATGGATTGGTGGGGGCGACGTGATTCAACAACAAATCTCCCTCGGCAGCTTAATCCTGTTCACGCAGTTTATCGATATGTTCATCCGCCCCATCCGCGTGCTGGGCGAACAATACAACGTGATTTTTCGCGCCATGGCCAGCGCAGAGCGAATCTTTCAGGCCCTGGATTGGGACGAGCAAATAAGAGAACCGGAGATCGCGCTTGCGCTGCCTAAACGGCTCACCGGCGCCATTCGGTTTGAGCGCTTAACCTTCGGTTACGAGGCCAATCAGCCCATCTTAAAAAATCTAAGCCTGAACATTGCGCCCGGCGAAAAAATTGCCATCGTTGGCCCAACGGGGTCAGGCAAGAGCACGCTTATCCGACTGCTCGGCCGAAGCTACGACTTTCCCGATCACAGTATTTTCTTAGACGACATTGATCTGAACCGTATCCGATCCTCGGACGTCCGGCGCCGGGTTGGCGTGGTGCTTCAGGACTTTCATATCTTTGCCGGCTCCGTGCTCGACAACATTCAACTGGGTAATCCAAACATTACCCGTCAAGACGCGATCCAGGCGGCGCGTTGGGTGCAAGCCGATGGTTTCATTCAAGACCTACCAGAAGGTTATGACACCCAACTTCATGAGCGCGGACAGAATTTGTCTCAAGGTCAGCGGCAACTGCTGACCTTCGCCCGGGTTTTAGCAAGCGATCCCGAAATTCTGATCTTGGACGAAGCGACCGCGAGCATTGACACGGAAACAGAACAATCAATCCAGATCGCCCTCAAACATCTCACCCAGGGTCGAACCTCGATTTTAATCGCTCATCGCCTGCAAACGATTCAAGAAGCGGATCGAATTGTTGTTTTGAAACATGGGGAAATTCGAGAAATTGGCACCCATGATGAACTGATGCAATTACAGGGTTTGTATTACACCCTAACCCAGCTGCAGTTTCAGGATGTCTCAATATCGCCCTGAGCCAAGGGGAGGATAAAGACGGGTGAGGGGATCCTGATGCGCTGCGCGCTCTGCACGTCTGGCAGGCCTTGCTCGTCTCGCCGCATCGCCAGAACAACGTCATCGTCTTTGGCCGCGATCAATAACCACAGCGTCGATAGCCAAAAATGACGGGGGTGCGCGCCGACGCTCGTCCACGCCCTCAGCGGTAACAAATCGTCTCCCGAAAAGGGGATCCGCACCAGGGCATCTTGGCCCCGATTACTCACCCAAAGCGCTGGAAATTGGGGGTCAAGCGCAATCTCTGCCGCTTCGCTCAACCCGCCCGCCTGATCCGGAAGACAGCTCAGACGCGATAAAATCATCGGTTTACGCGCTGCATCGATGGCCAGCACAAAGACCTCATTGCTCAGTTCTGCAACCACATAAAATCGCGCCATCGACACGGCAACATGACGCGGCCCTGCCCCCGCGGGCAGCGTCCAACACATCCGAAGGACTGACCTCAAAGTCTGGGCCGACTCAAGCTCATACAAGAGCACCTCATCGGTACCCAGGTCACACACAACGAACTGCTGGTCGTCCAAAAAGGTGGCTGAATGGACATGGGCGGCGGCTTGCCTAGGATGCCGGCCGCGACCCGCGGCCTGGGCGGCCGCATACCGCGACGCATGACTTATGAGCGTCTGAACGTCGCCAAAGCTGCCGTGCTGGGTTAGGCCCTGCACCGAAACGGAACCGCTCGAGTAATGACTAATCAGCAGCGTCCGCCCGTTTGGCGAAAGGCTCAAATGACAAGGATCTAAACCGCCAGACGCAATAACCTGCCAGAGCACATAGTCACCTTGATCATCACGACGCAACACGGCCACTTGCCCACCGGGCGCCTCGCCAATCTCACTTACCGCATAAACCAAAGGTAAGCTTGGGTGTTCAATCAGGTAAGACGGGTTGCGCAGCCAAATCGTGCCGTGGGCCGCAACCGTAAGCGCACCATCGAGACCTTCTTTTAAGGTGTAGATGCCCGCCGACCCGGTTTGATCCGTGTAAGTGCCAATCAGAAATTTCATTCAGGGATTATAACAGGCTGGCAGCCAGCAATTGACTCCCCCGCGCCAGCTGTTCATGCTGCCCCAAAATACCCGGAAACAATGATGCTGGATCAGACCCTCAGACCCCTGGTTGACCCTGTCCTGAATAAAATGGCCTCGATGCTGCACGAACACGATGTGCAAGCCAATCAGGTCACGTTCGTGGCCTTCATAACAGGCCTGCTTGCCATGATCCTAATCGCTTTGGGGCAGCCACTGATTGGCCTCGGCCTGTTTGTGGTGAACAGAATCTTGGATGGTCTCGATGGCGCGCTTGCCCGTTGCGGTCAAGCAACCATGGCTGGGGGTTACCTCGACATCGTCTTTGATTTTATCGTCTACTCAGGCATCGTTTTTAGTTTCGCGTTGTTTGACTCCGCCCTGTCGCTGGTCGCGGCGTTCGTCATTTTCAGTTTTGTCGGGACCGGCAGCAGTTTCCTTGCGATGGCCATCTTTGCTGATCGCCCCCAGGTGGCAAGCGTCACAACCCAATCAAAATCTTTTTACTTTCTGGGCGGACTGACCGAAGGCACCGAGACCCTGTTGTTCATTGCCGCTATTTGCCTGATGCCCAGTCTGTTCAATCTCTTTGGCGTGATTTTTGGACTGATGTGCTGGCTGACAACCTATACTCGAATTCGCCAAAGCTATGACAGGCTCGTCGCCGCCGAATCGCAATGACCCCAGCCCCGTCCATCACCCAACGACTGCATCGTCTTGCGGGCCCCATCATTCTTGCCAATTTAGCGACGCCGCTCCTGGGCATGGTCGATACCGCCGTCATTGGCCAGCTTGGGCAAACCCACCTGCTCGGCGCTTTGGCCTTGGCGGCGATGATTTTTAATCTCGTTTTCTGGGGCTTTGGTTTTCTTCGGATGGGCACCACAGCCCTAGTAGCACAGGCCAAAGGACGAGCCGATCCTGCCAGCATCCGGGATCATCTCAGCCGAAGCCTACTGCTTGCTGCCGGGTTAGGTTGCTTGCTTTGCCTGCTGCAACAACCGATCGCCAGCCTAATCTTCTCAACAACCGGCGCCAGCGCCGGTGTTGAAGATGCCGCAGCCGAATATTATCGGATCCGAATCTGGGGCGCCCCCCTACACTTGATGCTGCTCGCGATGATGGGCTATCTCCTGGGACAGCAAGCATCCCGCTATGTCTTGATCCTGCAGCTGATCCTGAATATCACCAATATTGTCTTGGATGTGGTTTTTGTTGCGCTCTTAGACTACTCGGTCGCGGGCGTGGCAGCAGCCACCTTAATTGCTGAAGCGATCACCCTCGGCGTCGGTTTTTGGATCCTGACCCGCCATTTCAAATTCTTTTCTGGCGCCTTCAGCCCTGCGCGCATTTTTGAATTAAAAGCGCTGCAAGAACTTTTTCGAGTTAACCGCGACATTATGATTCGGACGCTGTGCTTAATCTTTGCCTTTGCCTGGTTTACAGACCAGGGGGCTCGCTTGGGGGACCTATCGCTGGCCGCCAATCTCATCCTGATGCAATTCGTGACCTTTTCGGCCTTTTTTATCGATGGTTTTGCCATCGCGAGTGAATCCATCATGGGCGAGGCCCACGGTAAAAAGGATCGGGCCGCGACCACCGGGATCATTCGAGCGGCCTTCGTTAATGGTGCGCTATTGGCGGCCCTTCTGAGCCTTGCGTTCTTTTTCCTCTCCCCTTGGGTCATGATGCTCTTGACCAGCAATCTCTCGGTCATCCAAGAGGCAAGTCGTTTAAGTCTTTGGATGGTGGCAACGCCGCTCGTTTCTTTCGCCGCTTATATTTACGACGGGCTCTTTATCGGCGCAACCAAGACCCGAGAGATGCGTTCTGCCATGGTCATGTCACTTTGTGTGTACTTATCGGCTTGGTGGTTGACCCAATCTTTTGAGAATCATGGCCTTTGGCTCGCGCTCATGATTTACTATGTCGCGCGAGCGCTTAGCCTGGCGTGGTATCAGAGCAGGCTTTACGAATTTTTAGATCAAGAACCCAAGACAACGGAGCCGTAATAATGAAGATTTCAACCTTGATGAGTTATGCACATGGATTTGGCGGCGCCAGCCAGGAAATCGTCGAGCTTGAAAAGGCCGGCCTTGATGTGGTTTGGGTCCCAGAAGCCTATTCCTTCGACGCGGTTAGCGCGATGGGATACCTTGCGGCTAAAACAAACCGAATTACCATCGCCAGTGGCATTTTAAATATCTACAGCCGTACGCCCTCCCTGCTTGCGATGACGGCAGCCGGCCTCGATGAGCTCTCAAATGGCCGATTTATGCTGGGTCTTGGCGCATCCGGGCCCCAAGTTGTCGAAGGCTTTCATGGCGTGCCCTATGACGCGCCGATGACTCGAATCCGAGAAATCGTTGAAATTTGCCGCAACGTTTGGTTGCGAGAGGATAAGTTAAATTATGCGGGCAAGAAGTATCAAATCCCGCTGCCGAAGGATCAAGGTACCGGGCTGGGCATCCCGCTGAAGATCATCAATCACCCTTACCGCGAAGAGATCCCAATCGCCTTAGCAACCCTCGGCGAAAAAAGCGTTGAGATGACGGCCGAGATGGCTGATGCCTGGCTACCGGCCTTCTTTATGGCGGAAGGCGCTGATGCGGTCTGGGGCGATGCGCTTCGGGCAGGCCAAAAGAAACGTGACCCAGGCCGCCCGCCTCTGGATATTTATGCCGGCGGCGCAGTGGCCATAGGCGAGAACTTGGAGTCCTACCGTGACATGTCACGGTCTGGGATTGCGCTGTATGTCGGCGGCATGGGCGCAAAAGACAAAAACTTTTATAACCAAGTGTTCCGAAAATACGGCTTTGAAGCCGAAGCCGAGGCCATTCAAGAACTGTACCTTTCTGGTCGAAAATCAGAAGCCGAAGCGGCCATTCCTCAATCTTACTTAGATGCCACCTCTTTAGTCGGCCCCCCCGGGTTTGTTAAAGATCGTCTTCTCGCACTCAAGGAGCATGGCGTCACCTCGCTGAATGTGTCTTTTTTAGGCACCACCAGTCAGGAACGCATCAACCATTGCGATGCGCTCAAGAATCTCATTGAAACCCTTTAATTATCGAAGGACAACGCGCAAGCCGACTAGACTGACTTAACGTTTGCCCCGAGCGCTCAAGATGCGAACCCATCCGGAAACACAGCTCGCACTCATCGCAGACTTTGCCGCAGAACTCCTTGGGCAGGATGATCTTGATGAAATTTTATGGTTAATCATTGACCGCGTTATCAAAGTGCTCAATTTTGATGACTGCGTCATTTATTTGTTACCGTCCGGCGGCGATCACCTGATTCAGCGCGCCGCGTTCGGTCCCAAAAACCCGATTGGCAGAGAAATCAAGAACCCCATCGAAATCGCTCTGGGAAAAGGGATTGTGGGAACCGCAGCTCTGATCAAAAGCGTGATTGTGGTTCAAGATGCAACACAGGATCCTCGCTACCTGGTCGATGATCAGTCAAGGCGTTCGGAAATTTCGGTACCCATTATTTTTGAAGACCGCGTGTTAGGGGTGATCGATTCCGAGCACCCTGACCCGGATTACTATCAGGATTGGCACACCCAGTTTTTAACCACAATCGCCAATATGACCGCCGCTCGGCTTTCAGAAATTCTGCGTCGGGACCAACTTAAGACAACCCATGCGGCCTTAAAGGCCTATGAGTCTGCGATTTCATTACAGGGTCGAACTCAGTCACCGGCACCCAGTGCTGGGGATGCGTCCGACCAAAATGCTTTTTTAAGTCGACTGAGTCACGAAGTTAAAACGCCACTGAATGCCATCATCGGCATGACCGATCTGCTGCTCGAAGAAAATCCAACCAAAGAACTGATCGAGCCCCTAATGATCATCCAAAAAGCGGCACAGGGTCTCGACACCACACTCTCTAATCTATTGATTTCGCTGTCACCGAACGCAGGCGTTGAAACGCTTACCGATGACGGTTATGCGCTCATCCCTTATTTACGATCGATTATCGATGAGGCAACGGCGCTTCAATCGGCTCGGATTGATCTTGAGGCGGCTGACGTCCCCGCCCAGATTATCTTCCGCGGCATCGCCGTTCGAGAGATTCTGCTGGCGTTATTATCGAATGCCCTGATGCACAGCGGTCGCGACAGTGCGACGCTTCGGGTTGCCTTAACCGATTGGCAAGATGGCTTTGGCCTGTCGTTTCAAGTGATCGATGAGGGCACCGGTATCCCGGATGAACTGCGCGAGAAGATCTTTGAACCCTTCTTTCAAGTTGGTGATTTTTCTGCCTCAGAGAACAGTAGCAAAGGCTTAGGCTTGGCCGTCGCAAGAGCCCTCAGTGCGCGCGTAGAGGGCACCCTCAATTTGATTGCGCACCAGGGCCATCACACCTGTTTCGAATTAATGGTTCCCGCCCGGCTCATCGTTCAGTAAATCCGTCACAATGAAACGGCGTCGACCCGTTAGCCTGAAACACCTTGAAACAAAACGCCGTAACGTTGCGTCGCGAAACCTTGGACTTCAAACTTTGCCGGGGTTAACACGTCTCGACGAACGGTTTAATCCAGCGGCATCGCTTGCGCGTACAAACTGCTTTGTCATTAATGGATCACCCCATGCTTCGATTGCTCGCCCTTGCTGCCCATTTCCGTCCCCTGAACCCTGGCCCCTATGACCCCGCTGTTGTGGCCTTACTGAACGCTTACTTTGAACCCAAGGGCCCTGCGAGCGCGCTCAGCGAGCCGCCAGGCCAGGCAACCGTCCAGGCTTTTGACCCAGCGTCAGCCGCGGCCTGATTAGAAACTCGTTCTGCACCCTTGGCAACGCATCGGCTAAGTGTTTGAGGGTTAGCGCGTTTGGGGCTGTGAACCCGCTTTAAGCAGCCGCGACGCCGTAGAGGTCCTTGATGCCGCGACCGGCTTAAGCTGCTGTCTGCGAAAAGCCGATAACCCACTTGGCTTGATCGGCCGTCCAAACTCGGCGTCTCACCCTTGATCCGTTTGACCAAGAACTGCGGCTGCCGCGGCACTGCCCGGCAGATCTCGGGTCACGCCGTCACCCAACTTCGGGTTGCTTGCAACCGCTGGCATTCCCTGCTATAAAGCTCGCTCACGAGGCAGCCCAATTGACCACAGCCCCCACAACAGATTCCAGGCGCGCGATGTATCGCTCGTTGTTGCTGCCGGTCTATCTACCTTCTTTCTTAATGTCGGTCTGCCAAGGCGCGGCGCTCCTTTTAATCCCCCTGTATGCGCTCGATCTCGGCGGCAGTCCGGCCATGGCTGCGATCATTTTTGCTTGCCGAGGATTGGGCAACATGCTGGCGGATGTCCCGGCCGGGTTAGCCGCTGAGAAATTCGGGGATGCCCGTGTGATGCAGGCAGGCGTCGCGCTGATGGTTTTAGCCGCAGCGGGCTGCGCCTTCGCCAGTAACCTGATGCAGCTGGGCGTATTTGCGCTCATCATTGGTCTGTCGATGGCCACGTGGTTACTGGCGCGCCTCACCTTGATCAGCGATCTGGTCGCGGTTAACTATCGTGGGCAGGCGTTATCGACCATGGCCGGACTCCAGCGCTTTGGAAACTTCCTGGGCCCGCTATCGACCGGCTATATCGTTTACGAATTTGGCTATGCTACAGCCTTTACGCTGATTGCATTACTGGCAGGCGCTACCTACTTGTTATTAATCACGCGCTCTAAACCCGCGGAGATGCCGACTGAACCGTTGAAACAGGTGGCAACTGCGCCACAAAACGACAGGCCCCTTCCTGGCCGGACTGTCCCAGCTGGGCCTCACCCGATTTGGCAAATGCTACGAGATCACCGCAGAATATTGCTCACGGGCGGCACCGTGGTGTTTCTGCTGACCCTCATTCGCGCGGCGCGAACCCTTTTATTACCACTTTGGGGCATCAGCCTTGGGCTGAACGCGGCCGAGATTGGCGCAATTGTTGGCCTGGCGGCTGGACTGGATATGCTGATGTTTCCACTCGCAGGCCTGATCATGGACCAGCTGGGACGGCGGCCAGCTGGGATGAGCTGTTTGGGTCTCTTAAGCGTTGGCTTGGTTCTTTTATCTTTTACGACCACTCCGTTAACCTTTGCCTTCGCAGCCTGCGTCGCTGGCCTGGGTAATGGCCTCGGCTCTGGGATCAATATGACGCTTGGGACAGACTTTGCACCCGTTCAGCACCGCGGACATTTCCTGGGCATCTGGCGACTGATTGGCGACGCTGGTTCTTTCGCGGGTCCAACCTTGATCAGTCTCATCACCGCCGGGGTGGGTCTCAGCAGCAGTATCCTGAGCGCGGCAGCCTTTGGCTTTTTCGGTCTGCTGGTCATGGCCCGCTTTGTACCCGAGACCCTTAAAAAACAAACCCTGCGTAATGCGTCAAAGGATCTCTCTTGATCAAACCCCTGCATGTTTATTTTATAGCGACCGGAAGCTGGTATCTCTCGTATGGCATGCAGAGCGTTGTTTTTGCCTGGCTGGTCACGATCATTTTGAACGAAACCCCGGACAAGGTTGGGCTCGCTCAGATGGCATACCTGTTACCGGGCACCATCTTCATTCTCATCGGCGGCAGCATTGCGGACCAATTTGGTGGTCGAAAAATTGCAATGATCGCCCAATGTGCTGCGGCGAGCATCGCCGCGGGTCTTGCCCTCGCCATGGCATTGACCAGCTTCACCTACGATAAGTTCCTCGTCTTCGCAGTTTGCATGGGCTGCTCCCAGGCCATTTTGACCCCCGCCCGAGACGGCCTACTGCCGCTGGTTGCAGATGGTCAAATTCAACGGCGAGTGGTTCAAGCCAGCATGATCCAATTCGGGATTCAAATGATCGGCTTTGTACTGGCGTCGATGGCTGACACGGTGGGCGCGGTGATGATGCTCGCCGTGCAAAGCCTCATTCTGTCGATTGGCGCGATCGCCTATTACCGCCTTGATGTGCCTTTGGTGAAGAGTGCTCGGACCCAAGCCCGAATCCTTAACCAATTGGTTGAGTCCATTACCGAGGGCTTTCGCAGCGTTATGGCTTCTCCCGGCATGCGCATGGTCGTGTTGCAAAACTGTGCGATGGGGATCTTCTTCATGGGCTCTTATATCGTGACCGTGCCGTTACTGATCCGGGAAGTTTATAGCGGCTCATCAACAGAACTCTCGCTCATCAATGCAGCGAACTCACTGGGACTCTTTTTGACCATTGTTGTTTTACTGAGAGTGGGTGATATCAAACGCCAGGGCCGCGCCCTATTGGTCGCGCAAGGTATTGGCGCGCTCGTATTATCAGCCGCGGCGATCCAGGTCAGTTTTATCACGCTCATGGCGATCCTATTCGTGTGGGGCATGTGCGGCGGCATTGCGATGACCATGGCGCGAACGATCATGCAAGAGCAATCGGATGAGCATCAGCGCGGGCGGATGATGGGCTTTTACGCCTTTTCTTTTATGGGCTCAGGTCCCATCGGCGCACTACTATCGGGGTATCTTGTGACTTGGTTTGGTCCGAGTATCACCCTCGCCATTGCCTCACTGTCGATGTTTGTGGTCGTTGTGTTAGTGGGCACTCGGTCTAATCTTTGGCATCTCAGCAGCAAGACCAAGCCGCGCGAATAATGCCCCCCAAAACCGGAACCCTCTCATGACCACTCGCCCTGACTCTGACACGGACTTCTTGGCCGACCTTGATCGTTTGGCGGCGTTCTTTTCTGGATTAGACCGGGTCATTTGCCTCACCGGGGCGGGCTGTAGCCTTGCCTCTGGCATTCCCACTTACCGCACCCGACGCGGAGATTGGCAAGGCCGTGATCCGATCGAGCATCAAGCTTTTATTGCGTCATTTGAAACTCGGCAGCGCTACTGGGCCCGGAGTTTTTTGGGTTGGCCGCTGATGAATACCGCCCAGCCAAATGCCGCCCATCGAGCGCTCACCGAGCTCGTGGCCTGCGGCCGGATCGAAACCGTTATCACTCAAAATGTGGACGCGTTGCATGAGAAAGCCGGTTTAAGCGCCGTTCAACATTTACATGGCGATTTGGCAACCGTTGCTTGTCTGGCCTGCAACCAGCAAGAATCTCGGGCGGGGTTGCAAACCCGGCTGGCGGCACTTAACCCGCACCTTGCGCTGGGCGGCGAGATCAATCCCGATGGCATGGCCGAGATCCCGTTAGATTTGATCAAGCACTTTAAGCTCGCCCATTGCCTGCACTGCGATGGCATCCTCAAACCCAACGTTGTCTTTTTTGGCGGCCAAGTTAACCCGGAAATGGTGCAAAGCATCTACCGATCGATTCAGCAGGCCGATGCCTTATGGGTCATTGGCAGTTCGCTGAAACTCTTTTCAGGTTATCGTTTTTGCCGTCACGCAGTCACTTTTGGGAAACCCATTGTTCTGCTGAATCCGGGGTGGACCCGAGCGGACCCCATCGCCGCGCTTAAAATCGCCCAGCCGGCAGAAGCCATCTTGCCGAGACTATTGCGCCGCCTCACCAATTCGCCGGCATAACTCATCCAGCGGGGTCAGGGTCAGATTTAACTGCGCACTGGTTGCGGACTCGATCTGATCGTCATGATCAAGTAACCCCAGCATTGCGCGGGTGACCGGCGGCGAATCCATGAACAGCTCAAAAAGACCCGCCAAGGCATACCCCAGCCCAACCGGTAGCGAGATGACGGCGGGCGTTCGCCCGGTGCCAACTTGCGCACAGCGCTGGATCAACGCGCGTCGGCTGAGCGACTCGGGTCCCCCAAGCTCGAGGACGCCAGGGATTGGCTGCACCAGCAATATCCCAAGGGCTGCGATGACGTCGCCCGCGTAAATCGGTTGCTCCAAACTACTCGCCCTAAAGGTCAGCGCGAACCGCTTTCGAGCATTGGCCAGCAAGGCCCGGCTGGCATAATCCCCCTCACCCAACACCATTGGCACCCGCAGCACCGTACTGTTGGGTAAACCTTGAAGCTGAATTGATTCTGCTGCCGCACGGGAGGCAAAACAGGCATTTTTAGATGCCAAATCTGATCCGGAGATCCCTAAGGTCAGGATCCTCGAGATCCCAGCACGTTGGCACGCGCGCACCAATGCTGCGGCCGTTTCTTCATGCGCTTTTTGGTAAGGATTCGACTTGGTGGCTTTAATGATCCCGGTTAGATTCATTAGGACCTGAGCACCCTGCGCTAAGCGGGTCATTTGCTCGGTATCGCCATAGGATACGATCGCGACTTGGCAAGGCAGTTGCAATAAGACTTCGGCGGCCGCGGGCGACCGGACCAACGCAATTATGTCGTGCTCAGCACCAAAGGTCGCAATAAACCGTCGGCCTAAATGGCCATTGGCCCCCGCAATTAATAATTTCATCGCGAGACCACCCGGTACAACCAGTAATGAGGGGGCACGCTACCCACCGGCAGGTCTCTGCCAAGTTGACGCCCACGCGCGGCCCAACTCAACGTCACCTCGCTTGGGTCTGTGCGGCGCTCTAAGGCCACGGGATAGACGCGATCTGCAATCTTTACCCGGGCAATCGGCGTTTGATCGATGTAATGGGACCAGGCTTTACCCTGACAATTCATGCAGCCAATATAGAGTTGCCCCGCTAGATGCCAGCAGTTCACCGTCACAGAGTGTGGATAGTGCGGCCGCGTCTCGAGCTGGCACTGCCCCGCATCCTCAACGAATCGCCAATCGGTGATGGGCGCCGACACCAAAACCCCCACCAAGCGCGCTCCAGGCAGGCGGTCAAAGGGCCCTATCCCCATCAACAGCGCCGCAATGACCACAATGCCAAGCCCCCGCCCCATTGGAGATCGAAGGAGGTTCCTTCTGCTGACGCTTAACCCTTGATCCGTCACCATCGGCATCGTCCTACTCGGTCGGTTCATGATTTCTGTTAAAGTCTCTTTTTACGGCAAATAAATAGAGGCCATTATCATAAGCGGTTTAGTCCAATTACCCAATGCCATCAGCGCGAGTCGATTTGTTATCAGCATCTCGATGATCCTTTCGGTCTACCAGCAATTGTGGCTAGCTTCTGGGGGATTGTATTTACTCGCCGTTGCCAGCGATCTGTTGGATGGGTCTGTGGCTCGACGGACAGACCAAGTCACCAAGGCGGGTGGCTTAATCGATCATGCGGCGGATGCGACCTTTGTTACCGTCACCATCGCGAGCCTCGCCCTGCATCGAGAGCTCTCACTGCTGCTGCCGATTCTGATCCTGCTTGCTTTCACCCAATATGTCATCGACTCTCGGGCCCACCACGGCCATCGCTTAATCGCCAGCCGCCTTGGACGATATAACGGCATCGGCTATTTTCTGCTCGCCGGCGCCTTACTACTTGAACAAATCCTTCAGCCAGGGCCGCCTTGGGGCAATGCCCTGTTGACCGCTTACTGGGCGCTCGTAATCTCAACCGTGCTATCCATGCTGGATAGAAGGTTTGCCCGACCTCAATCCTGAACGTCACCGGCTGGCGCCGCATCATCAAACAACTGGCGATTCGCCATCGGCAAAAAGACCAGTCCAATCAACGCATTGAAACTGACAAAAAAGGTATGCATGACCAACGAGAAAATACCCACCTCTGGAAAGTCCGGGAACAACACCGTCCAGAGCACTAAGGCGCCGGCATGAAACGGCAGGGGTAGCGCCGCAGCAATAAAAATGACCGGTAAAAATGCGAGCATCTGGCCAAAGGCAACCGGCACCGAGAACAGATTCAGCGACACGGTATAAACCAAGACTGCCAGCAACAAATTGGGTGCCTTAAACAGCAGAATCAATAAGTAGTCAAACGCTCGGGCCTGCCGAAAGGCAGAAAACAAACTATTGTCTCTGAACCGCCAACCGGCAAACCAATCGCTTCGAAAGAGCATCAAGTGCACTGGAAAGTAACCCGCAGCCACCAAAAACACCGTGACCAAGATCTGGTGCAGCGCGATCTGGCTCGAGGCCGCCACCACCAAGTCGTAATACAGCCAAACGCCAACCGCCGAGAACATCAGTAACTGATAAATCTCCACCATCCCCAGCAAAACCATACTCGAAACCGCCTGCCAACCCGGGATCTCATGCCGACGCAGAAGATATAGACTCATGGCCCCCTTGCCGATCTGTTCATTGATCAACGATAGAATATAAGCGCTTGCCCGAATCGGCAGCATGTCTCGGTATCGGACCGCGCTGGAATTAAACCAGCGCACAACCCGCCAAGTGGCATGGGTGTCCACCAAAAAGAAGAAGATGGAGTATGGAATCATCACACACAACCACAAGATCCAATCCGCGGCCGCAAAAAAATCGCCAATAAAGGTTAGCAGCGCCTTGTCTTCCCGAGCCGCTGCCGCATTGGTGCGCGCATAGACCAGATAAAAACAGGCCGCCGTAAGGCTCCAAAGCAAGGCCTTTCCGGCAAGGTTGCGGATACCGGATCTGGGTTGTTTGTCTGTGTTTTGGTCCATGGTTACGTCAATATCCTTCAGGGTGGGTGGTCATAAGTTTTCAAATCAACAGCGCTCGGGCGCTGCGACGACAAAAAGCAATTTCAATGGGAAAACAGTTACTTAAAAAATAATCAATTAGAAACAATCAATTAAAAACAATCAATTAAAAAAGGGGCACCGGTTGCCGATCGATCAGGACGCCCGATCGGCAGGTTCGGAATCAGTCGGGGATTCACCGGGAACAACTCGGTTACGGCCGGCATCTTTGGCTTTGTAGAGGTTATCATCGGCCAGTCTGAGCAGGTCCTCAGAGGTTGTGTTGCGGTCTTTTCCATCCCACCAGAAGTAACCAATACTCACCGTCAGCTTGGCTCGGATACCCGCGTGGTTGAAGACATGATTTTGGACATCTTTACAAATCCGCTGCGCCAACTCTTGAACCGATGACTCGGTTTCTTCCCGCACTAAAAACACGAACTCTTCGCCGCCATACCGGGCGAGCAAATCATAGCCTCGAATTTTAGTGGTCAACAACATCGCCAATTCTTTGAGTACAAAATCGCCGTAAGCGTGACCAAACCGATCATTGACCAATTTAAAGTGATCGATGTCCATAAAAAGCAACGCTAATGACGATTGTTTACGAAAACTGTACTCGTGCTCTTTAATTAAAGCGTCCGCAAAAAACCGTACATTGTACAGTTCGGTTAAACCATCTCGAATGGCCAACTGCCTGAGCGCGGCATGATAGCGTTCATCCTCTTCATCGAAATACCGAAATTTGAAGCTGACACTACCGAGCTCTATACGATCGCCATCCTGAAGCGTCGCTAATTCCGTAAGCAAGGTCCCATTTTGGATAATCAGGTTGTCGCTTCGGGCATTTATCAGCCATGCGCCTGCCTCGTCAACATTAAGTTCTGCATGTTGACGATCAACGCCCCGCATCGGTAAGAACAAACTCGCGTCCTCATCACTTCCGATGACCATACTAGGGCCCGTTATCCGGCAGACCGTTCCCAGCCCTTCCTCACTTGTGATAATCAAACAAGGAAACGATTCTTTGGATGCAGACTTAGACACTGATACTTCCTAGCCGCCCTTGGCGAAGACTAATTTATAACACGACAACCGCTGATCCCAAAACGCTCAGCCCCAAGATATCGACCGACGCCTGCGCCCGAGCGCTGAAACCCATTATTTGCCAAAACGACGTTCTCGTTGTTGGTAAATTCGAATCGCCCGCCAAAAATCGATCATTCGAAATGCCGGCCAATAGACTTCCGTAAAATACAATTCTGAGTAGGCACTCTGCCAGAGTAAAAAGCCCGAAAGTCGTTCTTCACCGGACGTTCGAATGATCAGGTCGGGATCAGGGACCCCGACGGTGTACAGATAATCAGAAAAACGCTGCTCGCTGATATCCTCAATACTCAAGTCACCTGACTGCACCTCACCCGCAATGCGTTTTACCGCATCGATGATTTCCGCACGCCCACCGTAGCTCAGCGCAATGTTCAATAAAAATCGATCGTGGTCCGCCGTCATCGCTTCGACCCGATCAATCTCTTCGTTCATGGCCTGGCTTAAATCCTCCCGACGCCCAATGACTTTCACCCTAACGCGCTCTGATTTGATCGCAGGATCGGTTTGGAACTGCTTCAGCTTCGCCATGATCAAGTCCATCAAATAATCGACTTCGTCCTCCGATCGGTTGAAGTTTTCGGTGGAGAAGCCGTATAAGGTGACGACCTTTATCTCCAACCGCCAACACCATCGCAAAAACTCCTCGAGTCGTTTGGAACCCTCTTCATGCCCCAGATTCTGAGCCAAACCCCGCCCCCGCGCGAAGCGCCGGTTGCCATCAACGATCAGACCAATGTGATTGGGGCTCGGACCCGATTTGACTTGGGACCAAAGAATTCGCTCATAGACGCGATACAACCAATTACTCATTGAGTTTCCTTATTACTCATTGACTGCCCCCAAGCATCCAGGAAGACCAACTTTTCAATCGGTCGCCTGCTGATCGGGCCGTGTCCTTTTAAAACGGGGTAACCGATTGGAATATGAGCGCAGGTACCCCAGTCATCCGGTATCTGAAGTAAGGCTTTGATCGCGGCTTCCTGAAAACACAATAACGTGGTTAAGACACAACCCAGTCCTTCGGCTCGACAAGCCAACATCAGATTTTGCACGGCGGTATAGACCGAACCGCCACCCACGACCGAGGGACGTCCGAGGTCTGCATCGGTGATCGCCATCAATGCAGGATTAAAACAAAAAACCGCTAAGACGGGTACTTGATCCAAGTGTGCGGCTAGATAATCCCCCGCGCGCAACATTTTCTGTCGCGGCAGCGCGAGACCCTCCCCTTCAGCGCGCATGTCTTGGGTATACCGCGCCCACTCTTGCTCGTAGAGGGCTTGCAGCACACTCAGCTTTTGCGGGTCTTGTACCGTGATGATTCTGAAGGGCTGAACATTGCCGCCCGTTGGCGCCCAACTTGCAGCGGTTAACACCCGTGTCAACACAGCATCAGGAATCGGATCCGGCTTTAATCGTCGAACCGCTCGCTGGGTACCCATTGCCTCGTAAATTTCCATCATTTATTCCTCGAACGCGCACCCACCCATTGAGGGGGAGCAGGCCGTTACAACCGCGCAGCCCTGACCCTGCACTTTCTATCATAAGTCAGGAAGTAATCCCACCTGAGGCCCGGGTTGAGTCCGCAGACAACCGACGATTGAGTCGATAGGGAAACACATCCAGCACCGTTTGCGCCCGAAGTTGGCGTTGAACCGATTGCCAGTATTCAGGGGTAAACAATTCGGCATGGTTTTCCGAGAAGCTCATTAGGAGCGGGCCTTTGGCCAGGAGGAAATGCTCGAACTCTTCCGGAAATACATCAAACTCGCCAACCTCAAACCAAGGTTCTTGCTCCGTCAGCGGGTTCTCGGTGCTGCGTTTTGGCATCTTACGAAATTGCACCTCAGTAAGGTAACAAATTTCATCATAATCATAAAATACAACTCGGCCATGGCGGGTGACCCCAAAATTTTTCGGGAGCATATCACCCGGAAAGATATTCGCCGCCGCTAACTGTTTAATGGCCAACCCATAGTCGTCTAAAACAAGATGACGCTCTAAGTCATTACACGTTTGTAAGTAAAGGTTGAGTGGGGTCATCAAGCGCTCTGCATAAACATGATGCAGCACCACGTCCTCTCCCACCAGTGACACCGAGCCCGTCGCCTCAGAAAGAAGGGTTTGCAAAACTTGATCATCAAATCGCGCTTTGGGCAGGCGCAGCTCTAAAAACTCATGGGTATCCGCCATACGACCGACACGATCATGGGTTTTAACCAGATGATAGCATTGCTTCACAGAGGCTTGCGTCACCTGTTTGGACGGCGGAAACCGGTCTCTAATCACTTTGAAGACCACTTGATGCGACGCCAACGAAAACACCAGCATCACCAGACCCTCGATGCCTTCGGCTTTCACGAACAGGTCATTCGATTGATTTAAATGCTGGGAGAGTTCGGCATAAAACGCCGTTTTGCCGTGCTTGTAATATCCTAAGCTACTGTAGAGCTCCGATGGTTTTTTCGCCGGCATCAGCGTGTTTAAAAATTGTACGATGGCCGCAGGCCGGTTGACGTCAACCATAAAATAAGCCCGGGTAAAGCTGAAGATCCGCGACAGATCCTTTTCATTCCAGAGCACAGAATCCACTGAAATACCGCTGCCGGCCTCATTGTTTAACGCAAAGGCCAGCGGCAGCACCTCGTCCCCGAGCGTTAGACGGCCAATCAGATAGGCGCCCTTGTTGCGGTAAAACACACTCCGCAGCATCATCACTCTGATCGGAACCGGTTCAGCCAAAGCCCGAAGGTTTTCGGTCATCAGCGCCGTTACCGCCCTGACATCCTCATCAAGATGGGCAAATGGTACCGCAAAGGGGTAGCTCAAAAGAATCATTTCCACGAGGCTCGAAAGGTCCTGGGCTTGCTCAAATTGAAATGTCTCAAACGGTTCAAGCGGCGCTGGTGGCGTTGCCATCTGACGAACAAACGCTTGCTTGTTGCTCAGATTGGATCTCCCAGCCAGTTTCCGAAAGATCGTGTTGTAGCCCGTTTGAGCGAGCTCCCGATCCGGCAGGGCCTGCGTCAGCGATTCAAAATATTGGCGGGTTAACACCCAATCTTCACTCGAAAACGGGTCAACCAAAGGCGTTAAATGCTGTAAACAGCCCGCTCTAAACTGGCTATAAAGCTGAATTCGGGCGCGCGCGACGGTTTGGGTCCCCAACCAGTCTGAGGCCTCAAACCGCGCTCTGGCGCCGGCCGTCAAAGTTTGGAAGTCCTGGCGATAGGCTGCAAAATCTCGCAACAATAGGACCGCAACCTGCCAGGGCCCTTTACCAACGCTTCCGGCATCAAGTAAGACTTGGGGCTGCTCCGTCATCATTTTTCACGCTACTCACTTTGGTTTGACTCGAACCCTGTTTTGGTCCGGCCGCTCATTCTAACCCGCTGGAATCAAAACGCGCCCCTTGCTTTGGTGTCGAGCCATCCCGGGGTCAGTTCCTCGACCAAGCTCGCCGGTAGTGCCGGCTCGCCCCGGCTTCGCCACTATCTGAGACCAAAGCGCTCACCCACACGCCCTCACAACCTTTTAGGCCTTGGCCAGGCCGCCCACTTCCGACAATAAAGGACTCAATGACAACGGGAATCCGCGGGCTTTGGGCCCTTACACAGCAACCCAGGTTGCCAGGGTGTTATTTGAACGAAGACTGGCGTACAATTGGTCAGACCAAAAAGGTCAGACCATAACGGACCGTCCAGATTGGTTAGGCCGTATTGGTTAGGCCAGATTGGTCAAACCTGTTTGGTCCAACCAATTTGAACCAACGATTCAGAAACCTCGTACACTTCATTAGATCAACGCAACCAACGAAAAGATCTCACTATGAACGATACCGTGACTCAAGGCGACATTAGCCAACCAAGGGCTCAAGAAATTGCTGAGCGCTTGCGCGATGAAATCTTGCTCGGGCAGTACCGTCAAGGGGAACGACTGCCTTCCGAGCGAGACTTAGCCGCCCGATTCCAGGTTAATCGCGGGGCCATTCGAGAAGCCATCAAAGTTCTATCACAATTAGGGATCGTCCACGTCCAACCTGGGGGCGTTCGGATTCAAGCCATCAATGATGCGAGCCTCGATATTCTGGGCCCCCTGCTTGATCTAGGAGACACCATTCGACCCAACCTAGTGTCTGACCTCGTTTCGGTCTATGGCGCCCTGCTCGCTCTTTCGGCGCGGTTAGCGCTGCAGAAAGCAAACCCGACTCAGAAGCTGTTGCTGTTACAAATTCTCAGCGATTCGCCCTCCGAAGGCGAGCCAATGCCCATCAACAATGCCGCAGAACGCGAAAAGCTCGCGCAATTTGGCGAGGCACTCACCGACATCAATGACAATCTGGTACTCCGACTGATCGGCAACGGTCTGCGGACACAAATGGTGGGCCGCTTAGAGCGTGGGCACCCCTCGCCATCGTCCAACGTGCAGTTCTTTCGCACGATGTCCCGCGCGATCGAGCTGGGCGATGCGAATGGCTTGGCAGGCACCATTATCAAACGTTTTGATGACATCAAACGCAACCTTGACGACGCGACAACCTCGGCGCCAACAGAATTGAATAGGAATCATGACCATGCCTAATACTGCCATCAAAGCGGCCATTACCATTACTGTTTTGCTCGCCGCGGTCGCCGCAGCGGCTGGGATCATCATGTCCCGACCCAATCCAGAGCAACTCACTGTCTCTGAATCAAGCAGCGCCATTAGAGCCATGACCGTGGTCAAGGAGTCCATACGGCTTCGGATTCGATCTGAAGGCACGGTGACCCCAAAAACCCAAACGGATCTGATCCCAGAGATTAAGGGTCGAGTCATCTGGATTTCGCCGAACCTTGTTGTGGGTGGCTACTTCCAAAAAGGCGATCTTTTGGTGTCGATCGACCCTGCAGACTACCAAGCTCGCTCTGGATTGGCGCAGGCTCAGCTCCTTCGAGCCGAGGCAGAACTTGAACATAAAAGTTTTGAGCACAAGCGGTTGCAAACGCTCATTCAGGACAACCTGGTCAGCCAGTCCAATCTAGAAAATGCCGCAAGAGCCCATAAAATCGCAAAAGCCAATGTATTAGAGTCCAAAATCAATTTGGCTCAAGCCGAACGAGACCTGAATCGGACCAAAATCGCGGCCCCATTTGAAGGCATGGTCCGATCTGAAGGGGTCAATATCGGCCAGTTCGTTCAACAAGGCGCGCCCATCGCTTCAATTTACGCCAGCGATGCTGTTGAAATCCGCCTCCCAATCGTCAACTCACAGTTGGCTTACCTGGACCCCGCAAGCCTGCAAAGAGGTGAGCTCGATCCGAAAACAGCACCCATGATTCGGCTCACCGCAACCTATGCCGGCAACCCATTTGTCTGGGAAGGTCAGCTGGCCCGAACCGAAGGCGAGGTCGATGCCCAGAGTCGCATGATCACGGCGGTTGCGCGGGTCAACCAGGCCGCACAATCTTCTGATGTCCCACCCCTGCAGGTGGGTTTATTTGTCGCCGCTGAAATTGAGGGCCAATATTTAGAAAACATTGTGCGCCTGCCACGGGCCGCCTTACGACCCAATAGCCAAGTTTTGATTATCGATGCCGACAATCGGTTGCGCTTTCGGGATGTTCATATTCTCCGGCTCGAGAATGACTTTGTCATCATCGATGACGGTCTTGAAAATGGGGAAATGGTCAATCTATCCCCAATCCAAACGGTCGTTGATGGCATGCGCGTGTCTTTGACCCTCGAGCCCACTGTAGATCGAGGCTAGCGGTTATGGAAAAGAGTATTGCTTGGTTTACCGATAATCCGGTTGCCGCTAACCTGCTGATGCTGATTTTGATCGTGGGCGGTATTTTTTCACTGAACTCGATGCACAAAGAGGAGTTCCCGAGCATCGAGCCTGGCATTATCCAAATCACCATTCCGTATTTGGGCGCAGCTCCGGTTGAGGCAGAAAAAGCCGTTTGCATTCGCGTTGAAGAGGCCATCGAAGGCTTGGATGGCATCGAGCGCATGACCGCGACAGCATCGGAAGGCGCTTGCACGGTATTTCTCGAAGTCTTTTCTGATGCAGACTTGACCGTTACCCTCAACGGGGTCAAAAGTCGGGTTGATGCCATCAACACCTTCCCAGCAGAGACCGAAAAGCCGGTCGTGTCCTCTTTGCAATTTCGCGGCAAAACCATCTCGGTGGTCATCTCGGGCGAAACCGACGAAGCCACTTTAAAACTTGTTGCTGAGGAAATGCGCGATGAAATCGCGAGCCTTGAAGGCATCTCTCAGGTCAGTGTCAATTATGCCAGGCCCTGGGAGATTTCGGTCGAAGTCAGCGAGCAGGTTATGCGGCAATACCGCCTCACCCTGACAGACGTTGCCAATGCCATTAGGCGAGCCTCTCTTGACATGCCCGGTGGCTCCATCAAGACCGACGGCGGCGAAGTGTTGATTCGCAGCCAGGGTCAAGCCTATAGCGGCACGGATTATGAAAAAATCGAAATCCTCAGCCGTGCAGACGGCTCCAAGGTCACCCTTGCCGACATCGCAGTGGTTAAGGATGCCTTCCAAGAGGGCTTTCTAGGCGCCAAGTACGATGGTCAACGGGCGGTGACCATAACGGTTTATCGCGTCGGCGATGAAGACACCATCACCTCTGCCGATTCGGTTAAACAGTATGTGACACAAAAATCAGCCGAGGTGCCGGAAGGTTTAAAACTCGATATTTGGATTGATGAATCGATACCGCTGAATCGCCGTATCGATGCTTTAACTAAAAATGCCTATGCTGGTTTGGTTTTGGTACTACTTATTCTCACTTTATTCCTTCGGTTTAAGGTGGCGCTCTGGGTCGCGGCCGGAATCCCGATTGCCGTCATGGGGGCCATCTGGATGTTTCCGGCCGCTGGCCTCAGCATTTCATCGCTGACCGTATTGGCTTTCATCTTAGTCCTGGGAATTGTTGTTGATGATGCCATCGTCGTCGGTGAGCGCATCTATTCTTTTGAAAGCAAGACCGCCTCCAAGCGCGAAGCCGCCATTCGCGGCGCCAACGAGGTGGTGACACCGGTGGTGTTTGGCGTCTTGACCACCATGGCCGCATTTTTGCCCATCCTCATCTTAGACGGTCGCATGGGCGCTTTCTTTTCCACGATCGGTTGGGTGGTGGTGATCTGTCTCGTGTTCAGCATCATTGAATGCATGCTGATCCTGCCCGCCCACCTCTCACACCGCAATACAGACAGTTACGTTTTTAAAGAAACCCGATTTGTTCAAGGCTGGATCCGATTTCAATCGTTCTTTGCGGATCATTTGCAAGGCTTTGCAGAAAACGTCTACAGGCCCTTTCTGATCAAAACCCTGCAGTGGCGCTGGGTCACCTGGGCCGTCGGCACCGGTATCCTGCTGATGGCCCTCGCTTTGGTTGCCAGCGGGCGCGTTATCTTTCAATTCTTCCCAGCGATTGAAGGTGATCGGATTTACGCAACGCTCCTCATGCCGGAGGGGGTCAATGTTGAACTCACCGAACGCGGCGCGCTGCAGATTGAGCAATCTGTGGCTGCGCTTCGACAAGAAATCGCCAACGACCTAGGCCGCGGCC
>Ga0114994_10000142_pt1 | contig 40648 bp, 46 predicted proteins | sample ArcticOcean_MG_C_9_FD_87043 | JGI IMG/M metagenome (GOLD analysis project Ga0114994, IMG submission 87043) | Marine microbial communities from western Arctic Ocean - ArcticOcean_MG_CB2_152 | ecosystem: Environmental > Aquatic > Marine > Oceanic | place: Arctic Ocean: Canada Basin | collected...
AGCATTAGTAATTTTATATCTCCGCTTGGAGGAGGGACTCTTACGGTAAGTGGTATTTCATCTCACTCACAAACCGCAAACGCAACGTTTTTTCCTACTGCACCGACTATAACTTACAGTGCAATCGCCCGTTATATTAATACTAATGGTACTGGCCGCCCATTCACAACAGACGCGCGTGGACGTTCAGGGGCAATGATGTGGATTGGCAACGGTGGCGATCTGACTTCAGATCTTAACGGCACTATAGTTACTGTAGCGGATATTAACTGGACCATGCCTGCTTATTATAATTCTACCAACCAGGCCTTTTTGCGCAAAATGATTTACGGTATTGTGTATGGAACGACAACTGGAACGATCCAAGAGGATGGCAGTAATATTGCATTCAATTTAATTATAACAGCATCTGGAAGAAACGTTGATGTTCTGATTGTTGATGGCCACATAGACCCTGGTCATCCAGAATTTTCAGTAAATTCTAACGGTTCTGGAGGATCCCGTGTTGTTCAATATAATTGGTTTCAAAATAACGTTGGGGCTGGCACTGGCTCATACGTATACACTCCTTATGCAGGTCCAGGCTCGGCAGAAGCAACTAATAATCACGGTGTGCACGTCGGCGGGACTGCAGCAGGTAATTCCCAAGGTTGGGCTAGAGACGCTAATATATACAATCTGAATCCGTTGAATGACAATCCAAACTGGGGTGTTCTAGGGTTTGGCAGCGACACATTTTGGGATTATATAAGAGCTTGGCACAATTCTAAACCGATTAACCCTGTAACTGGCAGGGTTAATCCTACAATATCAAATCACAGCTATAGCTCCCAGCAACATTACAATCAAGGCGTTTGGGGTCCTATTACTGCAGTGACATATCGAGGTACACACTTTTCACCAGGAAGAGCTCTAACGGTAGCAGAACTTCAAGCAAGAGGTTTTTACACAGATGACGATTCACCAGGCGGAGTACCAGCTTATAGTGTGTCATTCGAGGCGGATATTCAAGATGCAATGGACGACGGGATAGTTATGTGCGGCGCTGCTGGCAACGAGTCTTGGAAAATAGTAAATTCCGCAGACCAAGATTATAACAATACTTTGACTGCTTACCTTACTAATTATGGATACTCGACACAATATTATCATAGGGGAAACGGGTATGGCGGGGCTGGATACGCGCCACATATAACAGTTGGTGCTATTGGAATTAATAAGGAAGATTATAAAAGTACCTTTAGCAATTGCGGAAGCCAAGTTGATATATTCGCAGCTGGTACTGCAATACACAGTAGTTTGCACACACCCGCTGGAGCGCAGTTTAGTTCAGCGATATACGATAATAGGAATACGAACTATTACAAAGGTAAAATGCAAGGAACGAGCATTGCATCTCCGCAAGTGTGTGGTATTCTCGCGTGTCTTGCAGAACATTGGCCTAATATGAGACAGGCTGAAGCACATCAATGGTTAATCGATTTTTGTAATGAAAATCAAATAACTGATACTGGCGCGGACAACGCGATGGATATTGCTAGCTTGCAGGGCGCTCCTAACAGATTTGCAAAATGGACTAACCAAAGACCAGTAGATGGCGCACCGTTCCCACAAAGAAACTTTAGGCCACGACATGTTGATGATGATTTAGTTTATTACGGGAAAAGAATGTGGCCTCGTCCAAGGATTAGACGAAGAGGTTAATGTTGTTGACATTCTTTTGATATTAGTGTATAATAGAAAATATCAAAGGAATCAAAGAATGTTTAACCATGTCGATCATAGCGTAGAGCTACCCAAACTAACACGCAAAACTACCGAGTCTGGTCGTAAGTATTTTACGCCTGACGGTAATGCATATCCATCCATCACAACAGTACTTGGGATTTTAAGTAAACAAGGCATTTTAGAATGGCGTAAACGCGTGGGCGAGGAAGAAGCAAACAAGATTTCTCGTCAGGCCGCTGGTCGAGGTACTGCAGTACACACTCTCGCAGAAGATTACCTAAACAATAAAGAAGATTGGAAAGGTAAACACATGCCTGCCAATTTAAATACGTTTAATGACTTGCGCCAAATTATTGACGGCCGGATTGATAATGTATGGATGCAAGAAGAATTCCTTTACAGTGATAAACTAAAATGCGCCGGCCAAGTCGACTGTATTGCAGAATACGATGGCGAGCTATCAATTATTGACTTTAAAACATCACGTAAACCAAAAAAAGCTGAATGGATTGAAGGATACTTTATTCAAGCTTCGTTTTATGCAGCTGCTTTTTTTGAACGCACCGGCATCCCGATTAAGCAAGCAGTTATCTTAATAGCAGTTGACGGCTCGGAATCTCAAGTTTTTAAGATTAATACTTTTGATTACTTATCACATTTTCTCGCAGTTCGCAAAAAATATAAAGAACTTTATGAAATTTGAAATTAAATCAAATTAACTATTGACATTCCATGTATACTCGGTTATATTAATAGTATAAAGAGAATCAAAAGGAATCACTCAAATGAAAAATCTTGGTATCAACTTCGTAAATGCAAATGAAGCCGGTCTTATCTTCACTATCGACACCGACAAAGGTTCAATCCAGCGTCGTTGTGATACTGTCGAAGATGGCCAATTCTGGGTTGGCTGCTACGGTGTTGCCCAAGATTTGTTCCTTTCGTCTGATATGGATTTTGCTTCAGAAGAAGGTTTTGCTGACGACGGCGATGCCAAACTTATGCTGAACTCAATCCTAGAAAATGCATCTACTGGCCAAGTGGCCTATTGGTAAGGAATACAATATGACAAGCTTTGACAAAACAAAAATCAACTATCACGGTGGCTACCTAACATATACTGGCGATTATAACGGTCGTCCAGTGTATGAAGATAAGCCAGGTGTTCATCCTACACGCATCGGCAAAGGTAAAGATCTTTTTATTGCGCGCTTCAAGCATAAAGGTCCAATCACTAAAGCAAAGTTCCTGAAAGAGCTTATTAAAAACCACACCGTTGAAGATTACGCAAATGCTTATCTTTTTGGAATGGCTCCGGTAGCTATCCTCAAAGATAAAAATCCTGCTTGGTATGAAAAAATTATGAATAAACGTCTGCAGAATCAATTAGAGGTAGCAGCATGAAAAGCTTTAAATCAAAATTTATTAATACTGTTGGGCATGCTTTTAATGGAACCTCGTGGACTTTTAGGGGCTGTGAAGTAGTAATGGACGAAACAGGATTTGCATGTACGTGCAGTAAGCGCGCGGTATATAAGTGCAAACACATTACATCAGTAGAACTTGGAATTTTAGGCGTAGGACAAACATTTTATAATGAATCTATTCATACTTGATAAGCACCCAGTAAAATCCGCGCAATTACAATGCGATAAGCACGTAGTTAAAATGATTGTCGAATCTGCGCAGATGTTATCTACCGTCCACCGCATGCTAGATGGGCGTCTAGAGCGAAGACTTTCAAAGTCTGGTAAGTCGATGGTTAAGTATTGGACGCTATCGGACGGTCGCGAGAATACGCTCTATAAGCCCGTACACATGTACCACCCATGCACGGTTTGGACCGCAGAATCAAATAGCAATTATAATTGGCACTGGGCGCACTTCGCGGCGCTTTGTGAAGAATATAAATATCGCTATGAAAAGGTTCACGCCACTGATAAACTGTTAAAAAATATTTTAGAAAGTCTACCAAAAAACATCCCGCTTGGTCCTTTGACTTCACAGCCTCTTGCGATGAAATCAAATCCAGAATGTATGGATGAAAATAATGTGGTAGAGTCTTATAGAAAATTTTATCAAACAAAGCAACACCGTTTTAAAATGGCTTGGTCAAAAAGAAAAATACCAGATTGGTTTGAAGTTGCAACTTAAATTTAAAAGGTCAAGTTTAATGCGGTATACGATAGCAGAAGAAAATCTAGGTTTCTTCTTAGGTGCATTTAAAAACCAAGGTGTTTTTGCAAAAACCGACGTCTTCGGGTTATCGAAAGCAATTAGTTTTAGTACAAAAGAAGAAGCTGAAGAGTTTATCGATGACCATATGTATAAAGCTAAAGAGGAATGGCTAGTTATTGGAATAGAAACTGACAGCAAATTTGTGCATGTAGTTGATCTTTTGAAAAACGGTTATCATCAATACACGCACAATATGGTAGACTCTATTGAAATGAGTTCAACGGAAATACATTAACTTTTCCTTTACATTTATTTAGAATCAGTGTATAATATAATTATGAAAATGAGGAATATATTATGTTAGAATATTACGAAATGATTACTAAACTCCGCGAGCTCATCCGCCACACTGATGGGCCAAATTCAAAAATTCCCGCGTTTAAAATTCTAGACCTCGCTGAAGAATTTCAGCGTAGAGCCGAGGATATTGAAATGCAAATGATTGTCGAGTCTCAGAGAAATAGTTTGAATTAATTTCAAATTAACTATTGACAATACGAAAGAATCAGTGTATATTTAATATATCAAATGAAAACAAATTAGGAATATATCATGGCACATGAAATTGAAATGGTTAACGGTCAAGCTCAAATGGCATACCGTGCAAGCAAAGGTCTACCTTGGCATGGATTAGGCGTCCCAGTCTCAGATGAGATGACTCCTCAACAAATTATGGAAGCTGCAGGGCTTGATTGGTCTGTTGAAAAAGTTAATACATTTATTAATTACAAAGATGAGCAAATAGAAACTGGTCAACAAGCATTAGTTCGCTCAACTGATGGTAAAATTCTCACACAAGTTGGTCAAGGTTGGAACCCAGTTCAAAATTCAGAAGCTTTTGACTTCTTTACTGACTTTGTACGTGCTGGCGACATGCAAATGGATACCGCTGGTTCACTTAAAGATGGTCAAATTGTATGGGCACTAGCTGATGTAAAAGACGGCTTTTCGCTATTTGGTGGTGATGAAGTGAAAGGCTACTTGCTTTTCTCAAACCCACACCAGTACGGCAAAGCAATCGACATTAAGTTTGTGATGGAGCGTGTTGTTTGCAATAACACTTTGTCAGTTGCACTTAATGAAGTAGGTCAACCATCTGTTCGCGTTAACCATCGCTCAGTGTTCAATCCTGAAAGTGTAAAAGAAATTCTAGGTCTTGGTCACAACCGCGTTGAACAATTTAAAGAAGCTGCAGAGTTTCTTGGATCTAAGCGTTACACAGACGAAAAACTTACTGAGTTTTTTGGTATCGTATTTGGCAAATCAACAAAAGAAAAAGAAATTTTAGCGCGCACAGCAAAAGAAGCTATGTCTATTGTTGAAGACCAACCAGGCTGTGAATTTGCGCCTGGAACATGGTGGAATGCATATAACGCAGTAACCTATATGACTGACCACAAACTAGGTCGCTCTGCTGATACTCGAATGGCTTCTGCGTGGTTTGGTGGAAACGCTAAACGCAAAGTTGACGCACTTACCACTGCGTTGGATATGGCTGATGCTTGTTAACACGATTTTATGCGGAGTGGCCTTAAGGGCTACTCCTAATAACATCCAATAATTTAGGATATATGAGTGAAATATTTAAAATATATCAACGAAACAATTAAAGACTTTAAAGACGATGGTCGTTATAGAATTTTTAATGACATATTAAGAGAACGTGGAAAGTTTCCTAGATCTGTATGGTATGGAAAATACGCTCCAAAAAACATAATTAACTGGTGTTCTAACGACTATTTAGGCATGGGTCAAAACCAGCATGTTATTGATTCTATGCAAACTGCGTTAAATCAAACAGGCGCTGGTTCTGGAGGTACGCGTAATATTGGAGGTACGTCACATTATCACGTAACTCTTGAAAGAGAAATAGCTTCATTGCACAATAAGAGTGCGTCGCTGTTATTTACTAGCGCGTTTGTAGCAAACGAATGGTCTCTAATAGCTTTATCTCGTATCATACCAGATATTTGTTTTATTTCTGACAATAAAAATCACGCTTCCCTAATTATGGGAATTAAGCATTCAAGGTCAGAGAAGAAAATATTTAAACACAATGATATGGAAGATTTAGAAAATCAATTAAAGCTCGCGAAAAAAGAAAAACTAAACCCTGTAATTGTTTTTGAGTCTGTGTATAGTATGGATGGCGATGTTTCTCCTATTAAAGACATTGTAGCACTTGCTCACAAATACGAAGCAATGACATATATTGATGAAGTTCACGCCGTGGGTTTATATGGTCCTACGGGTGCGGGCTATTGCGAACATTTAAATTTATATGCTGACGATATTGACATTATCAACGGCACTTTAGGCAAAGCTTTCGGCGTGCAAGGAGGTTATATTGCAGGTGACAGAGAAATTATTGACGCTATTAGATCGGTGGCAAGTGGATTTATATTCACTACAAGCATGTCACCTGTACTATGTGCTGGGGCTCTCGCCTCCATAAATTATCTAAGGGATAATTCTTCTTTACGAGATATACACCAAGCGAGAACAAAAAAACTAAAGAAAATGATGTCAGATCGCGGCATTAGTATTCATCCAAATGCGTGCACTCACATTATTCCAGTCATGGTAAACGATCCATTTAAAACAAAGGAAGCAAGCGATAGACTTCTTAATGAGTATGGGATATATATTCAAGCGATTAACAGTCCCACAGTTGACCCGGGTACTGAAAGATTAAGAATAGCGCCAACTCCTTATCACACGGATGTTATGATGATGGAATTAGTAACAGCGTTAAAAGAAATTTTATCTACCAATGAATAAAAGGTACATCAATTGTTTACAAGTAATATATACACCGCAACTGCAAACGCGCTGTTCCAAGCTGGCTCTATTTTTGCTTCAACCTATGGTATAGCCTGGGCCATGTACCCAGTTATGGGAATGGTTAGTTATATCGGCTTTATGCAATCTATTGCAGCAGCAAGCATGCTTTCGGGTTTCATTAAACATAAAGAAGACAAAAACGACCATAATTATCATATTTTAATATTAATTTCCCTGCTATACCTGTTATCTTCATATCAGGTGTATCACCAAGGATATATGATTTTTGCTGGCTTTATGTTTGCGCATTCGACAATATTTTTATTAACTAATATTCTTGGGTTTTTACAACAAAATTTAGAGGATGAGAAACAATGAAAATACTTATATTTGGGCTGCCAGGTTCGGGTAAATCTACGTTAGCTGAACCCTTTGCAAATATTATCGATGCCGTGTACATCAACGCAGATGAGGTTAGGCAATTGTACGATGATTGGGATTTTAGTCCAAAGGGACGTATACGGCAGGCTTTGCGTATGAAACATTTAAGCGATGGAGTGATTCGGGCAGGTAAGAATTGTGTAAGTGATTTCGTATGCCCAACTAAAGAAACTCGATTAGCGTTTGATGCCGACTTTACAGTGTGGATGGATACTATTAAAGAAAGTAAATTTAAAGACACAAACAAAATATTTGAGGATCCGGTTGAGTGCGATTATCATGTTAAGGAATGGTTTACCAATACTCCTGAAATTCTTTCAAAAGTAATACAGCGCTATTCTCTTTTAAAACAAGGTAAAGGATATAACTTGGGAGCTGATTATGTTTGATTATAAGAAACCCTCAGTGCAGATGTTAGGACGTTGGCAGCCTTGGCATGACGGACATACCGAATTGTTTAAGCAAGCCTATTCTATTACTGGCCAGGTTGTAATTATGATACGCGATGTTTATCAATATGAAGGCGATGCTGGTTCTGGGCGGACTCGTCTGCAAGATGATAACCCCTTTGGTATTATTGATGTAATTTCTAATATTGAAAACAGATTAGAGCAGCACGGTTTTCGCAATGGTTATGAATATCTTATCCTTGAAGTGCCAAACATTGTCGACATTAGCTATGGCCGTGATGTAGGATACACTTTTACTGAACACGATCTCGGTGAAGAAACCCATGATATAAGTGCTACTAAAATAAGAGAAGAAATGAGAAAGAAAGGTATATTATGAATACTCAAACAACACAATCTTTGCCATCTGTTATTACAGACAGCGATCGCAAAGTTATTCAAAATGCATTACGAGAAATGTCAGATTCTATGACAAGAATTTCGGCAGAAAAAGACTTACAAAAAGATATTGCAGAACAAATTCTTGAAAAAGTAAACGTATCAAAAAAAGATTTTAACAAACTTGCTAGAATTTTTCACGCTTCAAACTTAATGGAAGAAGCAGCACGCAATGAAGAATTTATGGAATTTGCATCTGCGGTGATGGCTCCAGTTTCAAGACAAATTGAAAAGAGTGGTTCATAGTATAAAATGACAGAAGGTCCATTTAAAAACGCGTTTGACGCTGATACTATTGGCGTAATCCGGCGTGAAATCACATCTTATCGTATACGCGATGGCATTATGATAAGAGAAGAAGCGTGTCGTGATTATTATGAAAGCGGGGATTACCACGATTCATCAAACGTGATACCGTTAGTAATCAGATAAAGTAATAAAAAAAGGCCGCTTAAAAAGCGGCCCTAGTTTATAGAGGGAGAGGTTAAACCCTCTCCCTTTTTTATTATACTAGAAGAGGTTGCTGATGCGAACTCTGCGGTAGTATACGTTAGTGTTATCTGTAAGAGCACCTTCACTACGTGTTGGGCCAGCTGCGAATGGATTAGCAACCATACCATAACGTGTTTTAAAGCCAATTTTTGGCTGGAAGGAATTCTCACCGACCGCACGATACATTTGCAATGGAACGTATGGGCAATAGAAGAGGCCTGCATCGAATGCGCTAGAACCTTTATATCCTACTACTAGGTAGTTTGAACCTGCATATGGATCGATGTACACTCTGTAACGACCGTTCAAGATACCGGCGAATGTGTTGCCTGTATCATCAACGTTAATTGCGTTGCTGTTAAGTGCTGGTGTGTAATCAAGAACACCGGACATTTGCAATGCTGACGCTACGTCAGAAGAACAAATTACGATGTTACCTTTACCGCGACGAGTTGCTTTTGCAATCGCGTTAGCTTCGATTTCAACCTGGAACATCAAGCCTTTAAATTTCTCTACTGACCAACGACCGTTTGCATCGACGTCTAAGTCGAACACACCGGCTGAAGCAGTTCCAGCTGCACCAGTTACCGCAGTGCTATAGATTGTACGAACAACTTCACGGTTGATTTCCGCTAGGATTTCAGATTGAAGAATGTTTGCAAGTTCTGTTTCGGCATCAAGACCATGAACAGCACGAAGATCTTGTGCAAGCTCTGTGGTGTATTCTGCTTTCAACGCACGTGATTTAGCAGCAACAGTTACTTTTTCAATAGCAAGCGCCATTTCTGCAAATTGTGTGCCGCCACCGTCGCCAAGTGCTTCAGCGTCTGCAGTTGCAAGACCTGTACCTGTTGGTGCTGTTGCACCCGCGCCAGTTGTGCTAGACATTGTACCTGTACCAGAGAAGTCTGTATCGGCTTCGTTGTAGAATGCTTCTTGTGCAGTGTTACCTGTCATTGCATTCATGTTAGAGCGCATTGCGAAGATAAGACCTGTTGGTCCTGTCATCGGCTGCACGCCAGCAATGTCATATGCCATTAGGTTTGGCATGGAACGACGCACCAAGCTGATCAATACTGGATCATAGCCTGCTGTTGGATTTGTGCCTGCGCCCGAACCGAAACCGCCCGTGCCAGCTGCGTTTGTTGGAGCTTCTTGTAAAAGCGAAGTCATGTTAATAGACTGGTCGCCACTTTCTACAAGCGCTTTTTCTGTGTTTTCAAGAAGAGTAGCAGTAACTGCTTTTCTGTGCTCGTCCTTGATTGCTGCGAAAGAAGAGTGCTCGAGAAGAGGACCCCACTTTTCAACTAATGTTCTGCTAGATTGACTCATTTTGTCTCTCCTATCCCTGTTGTTTTAACTATACTGATATTTATAATTTGGTTATTTTTACTTTTGTTTACTGTTGATGGCTTCAACGATAGCAGAAACCGATGCATACTGAGATAATGTTTTTCTTGTTTCAGTCTCTTCAGTAATAACTTCGTCTTCTGTTTCTTCGCTTATTACCTGTGCTTTTTTAGCTTTAAAGAACGATTCCTTAAGAGTGCCAAGGTCTGTCTCATATGCTTGTAAATCTTCGTTATCAAGTTTTTCTGATAAGGATTTTAATCTTTCTTTCTGAGAAACGGTAAGTCCTTCAGAAATGTTATCAAAAGTCTTTTCAGCTTTGAGAGCAGCTATTTCCTTTGCGAGGGAAATATTTTCGTTAATCGCATCGTTCGCTTGCGCTTGGATTTCGCTAACTTGTTCTTCTAAACCAGCAACAACATCGACTGTTTCTTCGTCGATATCTATGTTATGTGAAGTAAAGATTTCTTTGAGGCCGTCCATTAACGATTCTGCCATTTCTACTTTAATGCCAGATTCTACAGCTACTACATTTTCTTCCATCCACTGCTCAACGACATAGTCGAGATATGAGTCTAGGTTTTCGGTAATTTCTTCTATTGCAACTTCAACAGTTTCAACTAATTTCTTGTCAAACTCTTCTTCGAGCTCAGAAACAGCTTCGTTTACTTTTGTGTTAGTTGCTTCTCTAACTGCAGTTTCAAATACTAAAGATACTTTAGATTTAAATTCTTCAGAAAGATCTGCGCCTTCAAACATTGAAGCGATAGACTCTTCAACAGAAAGTACTTCTACTTCTTCCGCAACTTCAATGTTGTCATCAGCTTCATCAGCTTCTTCAGACATTGGTGGTGCTTCTACAGTATCAGCTTTAGCATCTACTTTCTTTTTAACATCAGCTTTTTTCTTTTTAATTGCGCCGCCCTCTGGCGTCGTTGGTTCAGGAACCTCCGAAACACCGTCGTCAGCAACGAATTTTTCTTCTAATTCTGACATATTTACTCTCCTCTTAATTGGATCCGTGTTATTATATTACTATATCCATATTTATAATTATTAATTTTTCAGAGAAGTAAGGAATTTTTCAAAGAGTTTAGCAGCGTGCGACTCGTCAATCACCCTGATTGTTCTCTTATATTCCTTTTTCACTTCTTGTACTATTTCTTCAACAACTTGCTCTATAGCTTGCTGTCTCCAAGTTCCAGCACCAATATCGTAATAATATTCGGTATTTTCCATAATGCCGTTTACAAAACAGTCAGGCCCGGATGGATCTGTTACGATATCAACTGTTGCTAAATGAAAGTCGTCCTGTACTTCCATGATACCTTCTTTAGTAGGTTTTACTGAACCAAGACCACGCGTTGATACTCCAACTCGTACGCCTTCGTCTACAAAGGTTTTAACAATTTCGCCCATCGGAGTAGACAAAATTTTTGCCCGTCCAATAAAATTCGTTCCTTCACGTTTCATCTCGGTAATTAAATGCGAAACTCGGTCGCCATTGATCTGTGGTCCATCAGGGTGACCCAGTTCGCCAAGCGCTCTCTTTGTTTCAATGAAAGTTTTTTGATATCTATTCATTTCTTTTTCAAGAATAGCCGAAGGATATATACGGCCATTACGATTTTTCATATCGCCTTGCATGAAGATACCTTCAATGAAGTAATTCTTCTTACCGTTTTCAGTTGCTTCGGTGAAAACCTCGCAATCTTCATCGAATACTTCAGTAATTAGCCTCATGTATATACTCCTCGTTAATTTATTAGTATAATATATGTTTATTTATATATTTATACTTTAGCGTCGTAATAGTTTTTGTTCAGCTCGCCGCGAATAATTGTTTCACCGATTTTTCTACATCTAACATATGTTCTTTGGGCAGACCCGCCAGTGGGAGTATATGTTCTTATGCCAGCGGCGACTGTACCATTAGCTTCTCTATAATATTGGTCATCAGGGTGAACTTTTGCGCCTGTGGCTAAAGAACCAAGAGTAGGCGCATTGTCGTATTGCCAAATACTGTTTGATCCAGGAACCGTTACCCAAGCCATTTACATAGCTTCTCTTGCAAAACCAAGAATTTCTTCAAAGCCAGATTTATCTAGCATTGCAGTTGCCTGCATTTTTTTACGGTTTGCAGATGTAAGATCTTTAAACATCTGATTTAAAATTTTGGCGTCTTTATCTTTAAGAACGACTGAATCACCATTTTTTAATTTAACCATCCCAGCTTTAAACGATTCATCGAGGGATTCAAACTGCATAGAATGCTGCCCTGTTTCTCTAACTTTGTCGGCGGCGTCTTTAGTTGAATACGGCGCGCCTTGGTTCACAAATTTACCACCATGGAACTTTTGAATTTGAAAACCGTGTTTTTGAGTAGCTCCTGCTCTGTTATCAGGATGAACCTTTGCTAAATCTACAATGCGAATTTGGCCTTCATCAGCTTCAACGATCTCTGCAGATTCGCTTTTGTCCCAAGGAGCTTTTTTAAGAGAAACCTTGCCCTTAGGCTGAACTTTCATTCCTTGTAAAGCTCTTGTAATAGTTTTTTGAGAAATTGTTTGTTTAACAGGCTTTGCTTTCGCTTCATCGATATCTTCGTTTTTACCAGTAGCAGCCATCCTATTAGCACGTTTAGCGATACCTTTAACAGATACGTCCGCTAGTGATCTTTTAATTTTAGGAGCTTTACTTCTAGCTTCACCAATCTCAGCTTCTTCTCCCATAGCCATTACTTCTGCAGTAGCATACGAATATAAAGTTTGCATTTCTTTTGCAACGCCCGCCAATTTATTTTGGAACCATTCTTCAGGATCTTGCGTTGATTGTATGTAGCGCGCAATACCAGATAAATTGTGTGACATAGAACGCAGCGCGCCCATCATCATTGGCTTTTCTTCCATTGGGTTTTCAGCCAATATCTCTTCAACAGATTCATCAGTAGATTCTGTTTTATCTTTGTTAATCGCTTTGCTGATTGCTTTGCGCCGACGGTGGAGATATTCATCTGAACTATCAACGTCACCGTCATTATCAATGTCTTTATCTTTACGATCTTTATGCTTACCTTTAAGGGCTTTTTTGTTTAACGCATCTAGATCTTCGTATACTTCTGCATCTTCGCCCGGTGCAAGATCTGCCCTGCGCTTGGATTTCTTAGTTCCAGTAATTTCACCAGTAAATTGGTGATCTAAAGCAACAGGATGTCCTACTTTAGTTACGATGTGTTTAGCTTTGAATGCCTTTTCGTCGCCTGCTTTTGGTTCAGCAACCTCAGATATTAAGTTTTTAAAGGTTTTCATTCTTGATGCCCTCTTTTAAGTGATTTCGTTTTATTTATAACTTTTAGCGACTCTTCAGCATCTATTTCAACTTCATCGGCACCAGTCTCTGCGTCTGACTCCGGTTCTTGATTAGAATCATTATCGGTATCCATATCTATATCTTGTGGTATACCGTCGTCATATAACCCAGCTGCTCTTTCTGCATCCATTTCTTTTTGCATATCAACTACGTCTTGATCATTCATAAACAGAACGTTTTTAGTAACCCAAGCTCTCGAATAATATTTGCCAACTTGTTCTTCCATATCTCTCAACGTTGTTATTTTTTCACGCAAGATTTCAGTTTGCTTTAATTCTTCAAAATAGTTGTCTTTCATAAAGTCATAACGTATTTTGTTTTTAATTTCGTCCCACTCTTCTGGATCGAGCACACCTTTTAGAATTAGTTGCTTTTCGAGAAGAGAATCAAATAATCCAGAAAAACGATTGCGCAATCTACGAATAAATTTACTAAATTTTAATTCGTCGCGAGTCATTTCAGAAACACGGCCAAAGCTATACGTATTTTCAGGTTCTAATCTTGATACTGGTACCTTCAAAGATTTATACAATTTTCTTTGGAAATACGACATGTTTTCATCGCCGCTTAATGCTGGAGCGTTTCCGCCTGCTAAAATATCTACTTCAGTAGATCTTTCTCCGCCACGGCGAGGGAACCAAAAGTCTTCAGTCATAGTCATAAATTTACGACCGTCAGTGATATCACCACTATCAGAATCGTATTGTAATTTATTTTTATGTCGAGTCATCATATCATGTAGATATTGCTCTGCTTTCATTTTAGGGAGGTTACCTACGTCGATATAGAAAATTCTTCTTTCAGGGGCGCGTGTAATTGTGTAGATTACAGTAGCATCTTCTAACATACGAAGCTGATTTAACGGTTTAATTGCTGGGTGTAAATGCGAAAGAATTAAAGAGTTATTTTCGTTCATATAACCAGATGTTACTCTTGCTACTGAGTCTTTTGCAATTCTAAAGCCCTGAACTGTTGCACCGCCTGATGATCCGGCAGTCGATTTCGATCCAAAACCAGAATCAGAATAAAGATAATATTCTTTTTTAATCTTTTTCAAAGGAATTCCAGAATGGGAATCTTTTTGCTTTTCGTCCATTTCTTTAATAAGACGAAGTTTTCTAGGGTCTATATAACGTACTTCTTTTATGCCGTCTTTTAAATTATCGTTATCTATAACAACGTGATAGTTTAATCTTCCATCTACGTAAAACTTTTGGAAAATGTCATATCCGTAGTTTGAAAAATCGAGAAAACGAAGAATTTCTTCAAATTCTTCAGTTATTATATTTTTTACTTTTTGTGGTAAATTCGTATCGTCAAGAACAATTTCTACTGCATTCTCATGTGAATCAATACTTATAGCTTCGTTAATAACCTCGTCAACGGCCTGAGAAATTTCAGGTTGAAGCATCATTCCACGGTATTTTGTTACCAATTCACCTTCTGATTTGGCATCCCCGTCCATATTAATAGCAATGCCATAGGATCCTCCAAGAGAGTTTCCTATAGTAATTGCGCCTTCATCGTTAGTTGGTTCTACAAAGGAAACCGCGGTGTCTTCATCAGCACCACCAATTTCTCTTTTTATCTCGAATCCAAATATTCGCATTAATTAATCATCCTATAAATTAAGTAGTTGAAGTGCCAGTGGTTCCTTCAACTCTCCACAGATCGTATTGGAATGTAACTCCAAACTCTTCGATCACATCAGTGGATTCCCATGAAAGGGGTATCGCGTCAACAGTGACAGGATATATACCCTCGAATACGTATGTTCTAAGCAGACTTCCGTCTTTACTAAATTGAGTTACAATCGCGTTTGATTTGTAATCCTGTGGTAAAGATCTTGCATTAGAATCATGTGTATTTATAGCGTTTGACCATGTTTCCATTGCGTTGCGAACTAAAAAGTCTTCGTCGTTTATAATTGTTACTGGCCAATCTTCAAACGTTCTATCGCCAGCGTATTTTATTTGTCGACCAAAATATGGAACTACATAAGAACCTAGGGTTGACCCGGGCAATGCTGCAGTTTTAACCATAAAGGGTACTTTTAAATCGGCAATCCCAGTTATTGGGTTTGTGATTTGTACTTGGAAGAGGGTGGGTCTTGCCCCACCCCCTACTAGTTGTGATTTAAATTCGTTGATATTAAATGCCATGATTATCTCCTTTTCTTTTATTTATTAGAGTGGCTGACCAACGATTTCATCGAATTCTACGCCAGTTCTAGTAGCAACAAACGTTAACTCGATGATATTGATTGCACGAGCAGGCTTAATAAAGATATTGCCTCTGAACACGTTACTGTCTACAACTTGCGGCGTATTTACAGTAGCGTCAGATACAACTCTAAAATCAATAATACCACGTTTTCCTTGAATATCGCGAAGGAATGGTTCTACTAAATTTTTAAACTGCGTTTGTGTAAACTCGTCGTTGAAGTCAAATAGGAACGATGCAGCCACTGTAGATATAGCTTTTTCAACTGTAATGAAAAGGCGCCGGACGTTAATCCGAGTAAACGCGCTTCCGGTTGCTGTGCCTAATCCGGTTTTATCGCCAAAGAGTAAGACACCTTGTCCTACCTGAGAAATAACTGGATTAACATCTGCTCCGTACAATTGATCTCTTTGAGCTTTATTTGGATTAAACGCTAATTTAACTACGTTTTTGATTATACCGCGCTTAAAACCAGCTGGTGATTGCCAAGGTTCTACTCTCATAGAAATGCCTGCAATATCACCGTTTAGTGGTACCCAGCGATACACATCGTTATATTTGTCATAACGATATTTATAACCCGTATCCATAAACCAATAAGATGACGATTGCACTAAATTTCTAAATGCAATAACGTTTGTCATTTTAGTTTCAGGATTTGTTGGCGTAACAGCATCAGCAAGCGGTGGTGAAATATAAACAACACAATCTTTTCTGCTTTCAGCAATGTTTGCAACTACGTAGTTAGAAAGATTTGCACTCGAAGATTTACCGCAAATAATAGCAGAAATATCAACTTCGTTAGCATCTTTATATAAATCATAACCCAATGCAATTTTGCCAAATGCTATGCTAGCTTCGCCATCGCCGTCCGCACCATTCGTGGTGGCACCCATACGGTCGTAAATTGGAATTGTAATAGCAGTATTAATAGTAGTCGCTGCTTTTTGGTCAATCCAAACAGAAGAGTTTTCTAATACGGTACCGTAATAGTTGTTTGTACCATCTGGAAGTTTTGCTCCGGTATTAACTGATACGTTTTCATACAATTCTAAAACAGATCCAGCAGTCCCTGTAATTCCGCCAGTCTTGTCAATAACAGCTATGTGAATATTATTTGCGCTAGGAGCGGCCTGTGCAATATTTGAATATCCCCATTTTCTTTCTACATTTAACAAAGCAAGATCTGTCTCGGCGAGTGTAAATCTATTTTTTGTTGTTATTGCGTAGTCATAAGGCGCTGTATTTGCATCTGCTGTATTATCTGTGAAAGATGATACTATAAGTTCCTGGTATCCACCAGAATCATTACCTATTCTTATAATATCGTCTTGCTGAAGGTCACCAATTGCGCTTGTCAGCGCAGTTAAGCTAAGAGATGTTGAATTAAATGCAACGGTACCTGTTAGTTCACCAGCAACAGCAATTGTTTCATCGTAAGATGTAGAAGAAGTTACAGCAACTTCAATTTCGTTACCTAAGTGTCCTGGATATTTTGCTTTAAAATACGTACCATCTGCAGTTACTGTATTTGCGCTTACAACACGAGTTACATATAACGCGTTTGAATACGATAAGAAATCAGCAGCGCTGAAAAAAGTTTCGTAGTTTTGCCAAGTCGTATTTGCGTATGGTTTACCAAAGCGGCTAGCTAGTTCTTCTTCTGAAGAAACTAAAATACGCTGGTTGATTGGACCCCAACGAAAAACACCGGCAATAGCAGCAGGTGGCGTTCCGATGGCCGGAATTACTGCCGATGCGTCGACTTCCCTAACGATAACGGATGGACTTACAGAAAAAGTCATGTTTTTCTCCTTTGTGTAAGATTATTTGTTTCACTCTATTTTCTTTATTTATAAAAATTTGTTTTTGCATATCTACATCATCCAATCGTTTTCTTCGTCGATTGGTTGGAAGCCGACGTTTTTTAGAGCATCGCCGCTATCAATAAATCCAAATGGGAGTAAATCATCTTGTATTTGCTCCTCAGTTTTCTCTCTTAGCTTGTGTAACGTATTTATGTCAGTAATTTCTTTAAAATACGATTGGCTCGTTAACCATCCAAATATAACTAAATTCATTACAAGATCGTCGTGAGATCCTGGTTCTGCTTCATACGAATTTGCTTTTTTAGAAAATCTTGATAATTCTTGTATTGTTTCAAAATCGCTTAAAATAATCTGATTTTGCTCAACAAGCATTTTTAACATGGAACAACCAATAGCTTTTACACTTTTTGTTGTTCGAACACCAGAGTCAGACATTTTACCAAATCCGCTAGAAATTCTTATGCCCGCGCGGCCGCCGCTTTCAGTATGGAGCATGCTTTCATAGCCGAAATCCATTAAAAGAGTGTCTGATACTTGGCCGCCAATGTCGTTAATTTCAATTAAAACTAAAGCATCGTTATATGCAGTACCTATACGATATATAATAGATGCAAAATCAATAGGTGCTACAAAGTTATCTCTAAATGTACAAACCTGTTTATATGGCATTGATGTAATATCTATTACGTTAAACGTAGAATAATCTAAACCCTTACCTCGAGAAACATCAACGGTCATTGAATATACGTGATCTTTTTGGGGTTTTTCGTATTGGTTAATACCTTCTTTTGAATATAAAGGTTGTGAAAACGCTAACTGCTTTAGTTTTGCACCTGATATTAGCGTGCCTGAAGATCCTAAAAACTGTCCATTGTATTCTTGATTAAATTTTTCTTCGTCGTGGTCTAATGATTCGAGTGTTTCAGTTTTCCATTTTTCATCTCTACCTGGAACATCACTCCATACGACTTTTACATATTCGTATCCGTTTGTTCCTTCTTCGGCACCTTTACACGTTTTCCAAAAATGGTTTAAACCATTTGGTGTAGATGTCATTAACAGCTTTGTAGATTCACCAGACGAAATCGTAGGATAAACTGACGCGAAAAATTCATCGTATCCCTCAATGAAGGCTACTTCGTCTAAATACAAAAATGAAATAGACTTACCGCGAATTGCTGAACTTGATGTTGTTCCGGCTAAAACGTTACATCCGTTTTCCAGTGCAATGTTACCTTTGTTCCATTCCTCAACACCATGCTGAAGCCACTTCGGTAAAGCTTCAAAGGCTAATTTAATACGCGCGAGAACTTCTCGAGACGCATCTCCTTTGTTTGCAAGAATAGCAACTGTTTTAAATTCGTTGAATAAAATGTAATGTAGTATTACAGCTACGGCAGTTGTTGTCTTACCGGCTTGTCTTGCAGTTAAGACAGCGACGCGTCTATTGTTTGTTATTTTTTCAACAATGTCTTGCTGATAATCATACATGTTTAACGGAATAAGACCATGATCTACGTGAACAATTTTTATATATTCTTTTGCAAAATAAACAGGATCTTCGGAACATTTTAAATATTCTTTAATTAATTCCGGCGTCCATTCTATTTGTTCTCCAGTTTTCTTTAAATGTATGTTACCTAAGTAACCGTCACCCATCCGTTTCACCTTTAATCATTTTAAGTAAATCAGCAGTCGAGAGTATAAGATTGTTGTTTGTTACGTTCTGCTGTGTTCCATTATTTGTATTTGTTTTTTCTTCTTTTGCGTACTTTTTCTTAGTTGACATTTCAACAAAATCTTTATTTGCATCGAGAAGAGTTTTCATTAAAGTTGACGCAACCTCGAAGGCGCGTGGAGACTCTGATTGTTTTGCAAGTTCTATCATTTCCTTTAAAGCATCATCACCCTGTTCTATAATATTTTTTATATTTCCACGAGCTTGCTCGATATCAACAATTGTATCATCTTCATTTTCTAAAGTTTCTGCAATTACTAACGGGGTTTCTTCAATTATTTCAGGCAAAATTTCATCCTTTGCTTCCGATAAAGGTCTTAGACCAAGTACCTTTGCAATCTTATCTTCACTCATGCATCCCCCTCAGGATCCTCAGTTACAACTCCAATAGGTGCCCAGTCATCGTCATATTGTATATCATTGTAAGGAATCGAATCATCTGGGTCAGTAGTTGGCGTTCCATTAGCGGTTAAGCCTGGGAATGTATTAACACCTCTTATTGGGTCTGCTAGGACGTCTGTAGTGCCATATACATCTGCATCAACAAATTTAATTACTTTATTATCTTTTTCTGGTCCAAAATACCAGCATTTCATTGTAAAATTGAGAGTCCATAATACTGCTCTTCTTTCCGTGTAAGCACCTTCGTACAGCTCTTCGTTTGTAATGCCGTTTAAAATAAGTGGTATATCAATCGGATCCATACTGTCAATTATTTTAACAGTTGAAGTCCATTCTGGTTTAAAGAATGGTATGATTTGTTCAATTATTTTCGTTGCATCTTCGGAATATTTTGTCATAACATACAAAGAAAAATCTATATTATATGGTGTTCCTGACCAAGTAAAATACCTATTATCGTCGTTAGTTTCTGGTTTTGTTTTGAATATTCTTTGTTTCGATGCTATTTTTCTAGTTCCATCATATACCATGTTTGTCATTTCAAAAGACATTCTTGGCAACGTAATTGCTGATGGATTACTTAGGTTTGGATCCTGTGTAATCTTAGAAAGAAACTTCTGAAAAGGACCATAAGCAATTGGTACTATAACGCTCTGTACTTCAGCATTATTACTTGCATTTCGCGTGATACGTATTTTATTAAAAAGAGTACCAAACAAAGCAACGTATTTTCTCGTGCTTGAGTTATAGAATTGATTTACAAATGCCACTTATATATACTCTCTTGATTTAAACTTGTTGGCCTGATGCGCTACTACGCGCCAGCGTTAGATCACCAACATCGGTTGCGTTACCGTCAGATGCAAAAGAAATCTTATTTATCACATTCGTGTTGGCCGGGGCAGTTCCGCCTGATGCATAACCATCCGTAGTGCTAGATTGACCAGCAGGTGCATTTGTTACTGATAATAAATCCCCAACATCTGTTGCGTTACCATCTGCCGCAAACGGAAACTTATCAATTGTATTTACTCTAGGCGGAGCAAAACCACCCGAGGTATAACCCGATACGTCACTCGATTGACCTGAAGTTAATCTTCTTGCCTGCGTTAAATTACCAACATCAGTTGCATTACCATCTGCCGCAAAGGGGAACTTATCAATTGTGTTTTGCGAGCTCGAGTTGGGCGGTCTGGCGCCAGCAGAAGTATAACCCGAAACATCACTTGACTGTCCACCCGCTCCCGACCGAGTTAGTGTCAAATCTCCAACATCTGTTGCGTTACCGTCAGCAGCAAAAGAAAACTTATCAATAACATCCAAGAAAGTACTGCTATCAGTTTGCCCGCCTGAATTATAACCAGATACTGTACTTGATTGTCCAGCTGGAAAATATCTTGCTGCTGTCAAATCACCAACATCAGTTGCATTAGCATCAGCCGCAAAAGGAAATTTATCAATTACATTTGTTGATGGGTTGCCTCCTGATGCATAACCAGATACACTACTTGATTGACCTGTCACCGCATACCGACCTACTGTCAAATCACCTACGTCTGTTGCGTTACCGTCTGAAGCAAAGGGAAACTTGTCGATAACATTTGTTGGCCCGGGATTGCCACCCGAAGTATAACCTGATATTGATCCTTGTGCTTGCGGCGGTAGCACCTCATATTCTGTAGCCAATATGTTGCCATCAAATTCAAATCCATCGTCAGTGAAAGTCATAGTGTAAGCACCAAATGTTATGGTACTGTCACTGTTAAATTTAATTTCGTCTGCCACTTATTATAATCCTATTTAAACCTGATGCCCGGCGACATTAGCAGTTACTCCACCTTCATTCCCCGGCGCCAAATCGCCAACATCAGTTGCATTTCCGTCAGAAGAAAAAGAAAACTTATCTATTACATTTGAATATGCTACAGGTGTTCCCATACCCTGGCCACCTGCTGAATAACCAGATTCCGTGCTTGACATTCCGCCAACAGCGCCCCGTCCTTGTGTTAAATTGCCAACATCAGTTGCATTACCGTCAGAAGCAAAGGGAAACTTATCAATTATATTTCTGTTAGAGTTACCACCGGCCGGGTGGCCACCCGACGTGTAACCAGATACGTCACTAGATTGACCTGCTGCTCTGTCAGTCGCCTGTGTTAGATTACCAACGTCGGTTGCGTTCGCATCAGTTGCAAAAGGAAACTTGTCAATTGTGTTTATCCCCGGCCCGCCCGGCGTTGATCCGCCCGAAGCATAACCTGCTTCCGTTCCTGATTGTCCTACTGCACCTCTGCTTTGAGTTAAATCTCCAACGTCGGTTGCGTTTGCATCGGATGTAAAAGGAAACTTATCAATTTGATTAGTTGGAGCATTTGGTGGATTTAGTCTCCCGCCTGCTGCATAACCATTATCAGTACTTGAAATTCCTGCCGTGTAGAACCTTGCTACTGTTAAATCACCAACATCTGTTGCGTTTCCGTCATCAGCAAATGGGAATTTATCAATCGCGTTGTGATCTGACGCATACCCGCTTACTGAACTGGAATGACCAGTGAGAGCCGTGGATCCTCTAGTTAAATTACCACCAGCCGTAGAATTTCCATCTGACGCAAATGAAATTTTTCTGATTAGGTTTGAATTAGCACTTGGGTATGAACCGCCTGTGGCATATCCAGTACTTGAGCCTTGAAAAACCCACGGTATCTCATAAGCGGTCGCTAGAATATTGCCATCAAATTCAAATCCATCGTCAGTGAAAGTCATAGTGTAAGCACCAAATGTTATGGTACTGTCACTGTTAAATTTAATTTCGTCTGCCACTATTTTTATCCTATGTCTTTATTGATATACATTAAACTTGTTGACCTGCGGCAGAATACCGGCCTGTTGTCAAATCACCAACATCAGTTGCATTACCGTCAGATGCAAAGGGGAACTTGTCGATAATATTTGATTGGGCAGGGACTTTGCCACCAGAGGAATAACCAAAGTCGCCGCTTGATTGACCAGCTGCCTGCCTTTTTACCGTCGTTAAATCACCAACATCAGTTGCATTACCGTCAGAAGCAAAGGGAAACTTATCAATAATATTTGTGAAGGCGGGACCACTACCACCAGAAGTATACCCAGACGCGACACTGTGTGTACCAGTGGCGTATGTTGCTACTCTTGTCAAATCACCAACATCTGTTGCATTACCGTCAGATGCAAAGGGGAACTTGTCGATAACGTTTGAAAATCCAGATACGAAATATCCTTGTGAAGTATATCCGGATACTGCGCTTGATTGGCCGGCCGGGCCATATCTTCCTGTTCCTAGTGTTATATCACCAACATCTGTTGCGTTACCATCAGCCGCAAAAGGAAACTTGTCAATAACATTAACAAACGTTGCTGCGCCGAGTGGATTAGTTCGGCCACCACTTGTATAGCCAGAAGTAGTACTTGATTGACCTGTCGCAGTGTAATTAACAAGAGTCAAATCGCCAACGTCAGTTGCATTACCGTCAGATGCAAAGGCAAACTTATCAATTGTAGGCTGCAGCACCGACGGCCAAAGGCTACCACCTGAAGTATATCCGGATACTGTGCTTGATTGGCCTGCTAACGCATATCGCGCCTGCGTTAAATCCCCAACATCTGTTGCGTTTGCGTCAGAAGCAAAAGGAAACTTGTCAATAACATTTTTAGCTGCAAAAAAGCCACCCGAAGTATAACCACTTACCGAACCTTGGGCGTGGCTGGCCACAGCGACCTCTACGGAGGATATGGTGTCTTTTGTTATTTTTATGCCATTGACTGCCATTTGTTCAATTTCCTAGTTGTTAAATTTAATTTTGTCTTCTGGGTGCTATTCTTTAATACGCTAGTTAGTCCTAGACATCTTCAACTAACTCTTTTAAAACTTCAAATGCATCGTTATCTTCCATTTGAAGTTTCCTCAGCACGTCAATCAATTCGCTTTCTTCAAGTTCTTCAATTTTTTTAGCTAACATCATTTCCATATTGTATTATCCGTTTTTCGTGACAAATTCGTCATACCAAGCTTCAATCATTGTAGTAACTTCAGCGTCAGTCATATTTACAGGATCAGCTGATGGGTCATCGGCCATAACTATAAATGGTGTGGTACCATGCATCGATAAGCTACGAGTTACTAATTCAGCTTTAGTTTTGGTGTTAACTGAGCTAGGAACATAATAGTCAGGAGATGCGTCTACCCAACCAATATATGTATTATCTGCTGGGTTAAACCAATGTCCTCGGTCTCCGACGAAGCCAGGGATTTCAGCGCGGCTTCCGCCATTAATTCTGTGAAGTTTATATTCTATTACAGGCATTTTTTCCTCCGATAAGATAGTTAGAAAGGGTTTCTCATTGTATTTATAATTAAAGTGATCTTATATTTTTCCTTGGATACGGAAAAATGTCTATTGGTGTTAATGTTATACAACAAGTACTATTTTGGTTTCTGTCTTTATTTTCTACCATATGTTCTATTTTAAACTCAGTGTTTTCAATTTTATATTTTAGCTTTTCTAAATCGTAGTTTTGTTGTAAACCGTTTGCATTATTATGTTCATAAACCTCATGAAATACTCTTGGCAACTTACCACGATTTAGCATATCTATAATTTGTCCAAGGGCCATGTAAGATGGATAATGAGTACTTGCGCTGTCGATATATATTTTTGAATAATCGTTCATTTTTGGAATATAATCGACAAGTAATTTAGTTACATCAAAAACTCCGTGGGCGAAATCACTAAAAAGTATGTCAATATTATCTACATTTACGATATTAATTTTTTCATTAAGAAAAGAAACTTGTTTTTCAAGACCATATTTTTGGATTAGTTGTAAAACAAATTCGGAATAATCTTCGTGAAAATCGTTTCCTATTGTGTTTTTTACTGCTTTGAGACGATCCCATTCGCTTCCATCATCAACGGTGTATATAACACCTTCTTGGTTTTCTTCAAGTGCTAAACCCGACCAAAGCATAGCTGAGCCAAGGCCAGTCCCTAGTTCAACGACCGTTTTTGGTCTCATCATTTTAATCATAGAATAAAGGTACACTGAAAAGTCTTCAGTTCCGTATACAGAACCAACCCTATCAGTGTACCTTTTTAATTCTACAAATTTTTCGTAGAAATTAGTCTTCATTAGTTTCTTCTGCATGATTAGCAAGTGATGCAACTTTGTTTGAAAAAGAAATAGCTTCATTTGGTTCTGGATCGTAACCGAGAAGTTCCATTCTTGTTATATCGACTTTATGCTTATTAATTAATTCGTCAGCAAGACCATCAACGAATTCAAATAAGCCTTCACTACCCCAAGAATCTTGTGCAACCTCATTTTTTACATATTGTTGAAGAATGTGTTGCATTTTACCTGGATTTACACCAATTTGTTCCATGTATTCTTGTTCGCCCTTTGTAATCTTACCAGATTGACGCACATCACGAACACACTGAACAATACTTCTTTTTAAATGCGAAATTGATTCTTCTTTTTCAATATCGTGCTCAGAAAAGCCACTTACTTTATCTTTAAGATCCTCATAAATTTCTTGTAGGGCAAGAACGTCTTTCATTGCGCCTTCGATATATGTCATACCATCGACAGCACCTTCTTGATATTCCGCTAATTTAATTTTGAGATCTACTTCTCTCCAATAGTCGAGATTTTCCGTATTTTCTAGTTCTTCTTGTATTTTACGAATTTTTGCTTCTTTTCTGATATGCCGCCATTTTGCTTCATTTAAAGCTCCCTTCTTTTTGGAAAGCTCAGCTGAAATTTGGCGCATATTTTTGTGAGGGCTGTGATAACTAAAGTTGATATGTTTCCACATCCACTGCGTATGGCTACGGTTCCAAATGTTTTGAAGTTCGCCTACATTTTTTAGTGCGGCATCTACGAGTTGTGAATTTTCGTTTAATGTTTTATTACCAAAACTTGGGAGATTACCCGCTGTCCCGTGTCCAAAAACCATGGCCATTGGTACTATCATTTTTTCAGCGTCTGCAGCTGTTGTTATTTGACCTCTGCGTATTTCTTCAAATACTGCAACGTCACTTGCGCTTTTCTTTTCTTCTTCCATGTTATTTAAATCTCCTTGGTCCATGTATCCAAATTACGAGTGCATAGCGATCTCCAGTTTCAATCGGAGTAACTACATGAGGCATATAGCTCGGGAATAGAGAAATAGATCCTCTTTCACGAACTGCTTGTATTTTATTTCCGTGGTCGTCAACAACTAAATCACATCCAGTATAAGAATCTGAACTAGATAATTGAGCTGTAAACGATATTTTTCTCGTTGCTACTGTTCCGTTTCCGGCATCAACATGCCAATCATAGTGTCCCGGTACTTCTGTATCGGACGGATAGTGAATAAGCTGCAAAGAATGTTCGATATGTGATATATCATAATCGAAATGTACAGCATTTGCAACAGTTACTGCTTTTGCTACTTTATTCCATATCCATCTGTTTTCTTCGTCATTTTCAACAGAATAGATTTCAGCCGAACGTATTTTACGAGTGACTGTTCCTTTACTGTCGCCTCCTACACTGGCTGACGCCGCGTATGAATCTTCTGCAATTTGGATAATACGGTCACATTCTTCATCTGTAAACATTATTTGTGGTAATGTTTCACTATTAATTGGGAAATAACCGGGTAAAGTATTATCACGCCCAGGAAGTATTACACCGCCAAATACTGGATCTGGAATAAGCATTTCTTTTTTCTTTTCAAGCATTTTTTCTATCGTTATCGGGTTGTGCTGATGAACGATGGTTGTATTTTGTTCTTGATTTTGAGGCTGTTGAACTTCATTTGATTTTACCATAGTTTCAGCAGTTTTGTCAATACCTAAATTTGTTCTACCATCCATTGCTTGATCTGCGTGTGGACCATCTGCATCTACGTAATGTAGGAACACTTGGCAATGCCAATTACCTTTAAACGGCTTTCTCCAATGGACCATTTCAGTGCCTTTGTACGCAGCCATTTCTCCTGGTTCCATGGATACTGCCTTTTCTACAGTACCATCATCATTCGAAAAATGAATAGGCCAATTTACTTTTGCGTCATAACCTAAAGTTAGAGTAGTACTAATTTCGCAAGCAGGGCGGTCCTTATGCTTTTTTAACACATCCCCGGTACGGTATATTCTAGCGTATGAATATGTAGGAAGTAGTCTTTTACCAACCGCCTTTCCAAGAGGCTCTGTGACGTTTTGAAGTAGTGTATCAAATTTCGTATCGCCGTACACGGCGTCTGATAATGGGCACTGATCGTCTTTAACTAGCTTTCCAGCAGCGTGTAGATCAAACATGTGCTTCACTAAAGAATCGGCTTGTTCTTTTGTTAAAACATCTTGTAAAACTACATAGCCATTTTCTTCAAAATAATTTGCAGTATCGGTCATAATATATTATTCTCCATTCGTATATTGAAATTTGCAAGTAACAACGTATCTTTTATCTTGTGCACCACTAAAAGGTGGCGAACCACAATGTGGAATCAATCCATCGAAAACAACAAGTCTTCCTGGCTTATATGCCGCGGTGTATTCAATGCTGTCGAGGGTTTCATTAAAAAAGAACGAATGCCCTCCCCAATGAATATTCCAATCCGGGTGTGGATAGTATAGAGCAGTCTTTGGTTTTTCTAAATGATTGTCATCTATGTGAATTGTATCAAAATCGCTTGTAGTTGCAAGATTTACGTATTGACGATGAATAATGTAATTTTTAGCAATGTTTTGATCTACTCTATTAAGTTTATTTATAATACCAAAATCAGTTGCTTCTTCGCGAGACCCAAATGTATATTTAAGTTTATGTTTTTCGCCGTATATGTGAGACCGGAACCCGTCACTAAAGTTTGTTGCAGTGTATGCAAACTGACGAACTTTAATGAACATTCTTGCTATTTCTTCAAATGTAAAGAGATCATCATATATATCAACTTCACGTCCGTTTATGTGTAATTTTTTATGTTTCATGATATACCTATATTAAAGCTAATGCTAACTCTTGCCTCATCTGACATGTTTGGCTCTACGTAGTGTTCTAACCAACTTGGAAAAACAATACAGGCGAGTTCTTGTGGAATAATTGGATAATTTTTTTGTCGAATAGGATGGGACTCACTACGAACGGCCGGATTTGTAAAGATTAGTCTACCGCTATCCTTTGGTACTTGAAGATAAAAAACTCCTGACAAGTAACCTTCATGTGTGTGTTGATAATTAAATGAATGCTTATTGTTTACACTGGCCCACATGCTTTGTACTACAGGATTGACTATCCCGTATTCTTTTAAGATTGGTTGTCCAATTGATTTAATAAGAGTATTATTTACAAACTCTTTAAAAAGAGGATCTTCTTGAAGATTATCACGCGACTGCCATCCACCACCAGCATTACTCTTGTTTGCTGACGGTTCTGTTGAAGATAATTCAATTACTTTTTCTAAGTAGTCTTCAGCTTGGTATTTTTCACTGGTTAAAACATAACCCCAAATGGGAGTATTGAAAATATTTGTTGCGTGTTCGTTCATAATATAACTCCATAATATAAATCTATTTATACTTGTTGGCCTGCTGCGCCATACGCTGCTGCTGTTAGATCGCCAACGTCTGTTGCGTTACCATCAGTAGCAAAAGGAAACTTGTCAATTGTAACTGTTTGCGGAGGTGTGAATCCGCCGGACCTATAACCCGATATAGTACTTGATTGTCCAGTTGTATAAATAACGCCTTGCGTCAAATCTCCAACATCAGTTGCATTGCCGTCAGCCGCAAATGGAAACTTGTCAATAACTGTTAAAAAACCTGGACCATTCCCGCCAGATGTATACCCAGATTCACTGCTAGATTGCCCTGCCGGCCCAAATCTTGCATCTGTTAGGTCACCTACATCAGTAGCATTGCCGTCTGTTCCAAAAGAAAACTTGTCAATTGTAACTGTATAAGTTGGCGTACTTCCACCTGAGCTATAACCCGAAACTTCGCTTGATTGGCCTGCGACGCCTTTTCTTGTTTGTGATAGGTCACCTACATCAGTAGCATTACCGTCTGTTGCAAAGGCAAACTTGTCTATGACGTTTGTTAAAGCCGGAGTAGCACCACCAGCCGCATACCCAGAATTTTCGCTTGATTGACTAGCCGTGGCGTTTCTAATTACCGTTAAATCACCAACGTCAGTTGCATTAGCGTCTGCTGCAAGAGGAAACTTATCGATTGTATTGACAAAAAGCGGTGGAGCGCGACCGCCGGAAGTATAACCAGATACTGTGCTTGATTGGCCAGAACCCCAATATCTTCCTTGTGTTAAATCCCCTACGTCGGTAGCATTACCGTCTGTTGCAAAAGCAAACTTATTAATAACATTAGAGTTGTATACGCCACCTGGCGATATTCCGCCAGATGCATAACCGCTTATGGATCCTTGCGCTTGCGGCGGTAGCACTGCATAAGATCCGTACTTGAACTTACCGTCAATTTCAATACCATCAGGATGAGTAGAGATACTATACGTCCCAAAGTTAATCGAGTTTTTATTAATAGAGATTGGCATTCGTTAAATCCTCATGAGGCTAATTGCTCTACTTTAATCTATTTATACTTGTTGACCTGTTAGCTGGCGTCTTGCTTGTGTTAGATTGCCAACATCAGTTGCGTTTGCGTCAGATGCAAAAGGAAACTTATCAATTACATCTGAAGATGCTGGCTCCATGCCCCCTGAAGTATATCCGGATACTGTGCTTGATTGGCCGGCAGCATACGATCTAGCTACTGTCAAATTACCAACATCAGTTGCATTAGCGTCAGAAGCGAATGGAAACTTGTCGACTCTATTGTCTAAAGCTGGCGACACACCCCCTGACGTATACCCTGACGCATCACTGGATTGACCGGCAAGATATTGTCTAAGTCCTGTTAAATCGCCTACATCTGTCGCATTTGCATCAGTAGTAAAAGGAAATTTATCGATTGCATTTCTAGAAGGCGGGCCCCCACCAGAATTATATCCGGATTCGGTACTTGATTGCCCAGCTGTTGCCCCTCTTGTTTGTGTCAAATCACCAACATCTGTCACATTTGCATCAGCCGCAAAAGGAAATTTATCTATTATATTTACAATTGGAATACCGCCAGAAGAATATCCTGAAACTGCACTCGTTTGGCCTGTGAGGCGGATCCTTGCTACTGTTAAATCCCCAACATCAGTTGCATTACCATCAGATGCAAAGGGAAATTTATCTATTACATTTGTTGCATTTGGGCCGCCTCCAGAATTATATCCGGATATTTTACTCGATTGGCCCGCTGGACTGTATCTACCTACCGATAAATTACCAACATCAGTAGCATTACCATCAGATGCAAAAGAGAACTTGTCGATCGTATTCACGATCGTTGGCGTTCTGCCACCAGAAGAATAACCTGATATTGATCCTTGCGCTTGCGGTGGTAAGATCGCATAAGATCCGTACTTAAACTTACCGTCAAATTCAATCCCTTCAGGATGTAAACTCATGCTGTAAGTACCAAAGTTAATTGCTGTTTTAGTTATTGAAATTGGCATTTATTATAATCCTGATGAGGCTAATTGCGAGTCTTTAATATATTTATACTTGTTGACCAGACGGGCCAAATCTGCCGGCAGTAAGGTTTCCAACATCAGTTGCGTTACCATCAGAAGCAAAGGGAAATTTATCAATAACATTTGATACTGGAAACATTCCTCCCGCAGTATATCCCGAGGTAGTAGATGATGTGCCTGTGCGGTATGCTTTGCCTACTGTCAAATCGCCAACATCAGTTGCATTACCGTCAGCAGCAAATGAAAACTTATCTATTACATTTGAATAACCACCGCGTTGCCCCCCTGACATATAACCAGATACTTCACTTGATTGGCCACCCGCGCCATTTCCTACCACTGTTAAATCCCCAACATCTGTTGCATTACCATCAGCAGCAAAAGGAAACTTGTCGATTGTATTCTGGCGGGCGGGTGCGCCCCCTCCTGAAGAATAACCAGATACATCTGAAGATTGACCAGCAGGAGCATACCTGGCTTGTGTCAGATCACCGACGTCAGTTGCATTACCGTCAGCAGCAAATGGAAACTTGTCGATTGTATTGTACACCGTCAACGCCGGCCCGGTTCTGCCACCAGAAGAATAACCAGATACCTCTGAAGATTGACCTGCTGCATACCATCGCCCCTGAGTTAAATCGCCCACATCTGTAGCATTGCCATCTGATGCAAAAGGAAACTTATCAATTGTATTCATGGTCGCAAATGGGATTGATGGAGCGTTGTTGCCAGCAGTATAACCTGATGTGGCACTTGATTGTCCAGCCCCACCATATGATCCAATAGTTAGGTCTCCTACGTCCGTTGCATCACCATCAGATGTAAAGGAATACTTATCAATTGTATTTTTAAAGGCTGGTGTCCGCCCGCCGGAAGTATAACCACTTATGGAACCATACGCATTAGGTGGTGGTGTTAGCGCATAAGATCCGTACTTGAACTTACCATCAATTTCAATTCCAGCAGGATGTAAACTCATGCTATAAGTACCAAAGTTAATTGCTGTTTTAGTTATTGAAATTGTCATCTATTATAATCCTGATGATGCTAATTGCTCTACTTTAATACATTTATATTTGTTGGCCTGCCGCATTGCTACGCGCCAGCGTTAGATCACCAACATCAGTTGCATTACCGTCAGATGCAAAGGGGAACTTGTCGATAATATTTGATTGACCAGAAGCATAGCCACCAGAAGTATAACCCGATACTGTACTTGATTGTCCTGCACCGCCTGGGCGCGCCACTGTTAAATCTCCAACATCTGTTGCATTACCGTCAGAGGCAAAAGGAAACTTGTCAATCGTATTTTTAGCTGAAGGGGCGCCACCTGAAGTGTAACCATGAGTTTCACTGGATTGCCCCGCGGTTTCCTCTCTTGCCTGTGTCAAATTGCCAACATCCGTTGCATTACCATCAGCAGCAAAGGAAAACTTATCAATTGTGTTCAGTGATCCCCCACCTGAAGCATATCCATGGGTTAAGCTAGATTGGCCCGTAAGTCCTCTTCTGGATACTGTTAGATTGCCAACATCAGTTGCATTAGCATCAGCCGCAAAGGGGAACTTATCTATTTCATTTCCTGTGCCAGGATCGCCACCAGAGGTATATCCATGAGAAGGAGAGCTTTGACCCGACGTATATTCTCTACCCACTGTTAAATCACCAACATCCGTTGCATTACCATCAGATGCAAAAGCAAACTTATCAATTGTGGCTGCTACAGCACCGGGGTTTGCCCTACCGCCCGAAGTATATCCGGATGTGTCGCTTGATTGACCCGCGGGTCTATGCGCCCCTATTGTCAAATCACCAACATCAGTAGCATTTGCATCAGCAGCAAAGGGAAACTTATCTATTATATTTTCGCCCGGGGAAACGTTTCGATTACCGCCCGAAGTATAACCACTTACAGTACCGTAAGAATTTGGAGGCGCTGAAATACTGTTTAATCCTTCGCTTAGGTTAAATGCAGTGCCGCCGCCGACAATAAGACCGGACGAGTTTATAACTTCTGTGCCGTTTAATTTATATACCATATCTCTTATCCAGTGTTTGTGGGGTTAGTGATAGTTTCGCTAAAAGGATCTATCTCTGTAAAATCTATTATATCACTTCCAGCAGTTTCAAAATCTATATTATTTGCAATAGGATCTTTTGTTTTTAATCCAGCCAACGAAGTAACAGAAGTTGTTTTAATATTATCGAAAAACTCATCTATGTCTAATATTCCAGTTTGAAATCTTTCATTAGAATATTCAAACAATTCGCATTGTAAATCGAATACTTGTAATGAACCGCTTTGGTAGAACACGCTTTCATGTTCAACATGCGTAATCTTAAAGAATTTGTTTACCATAGGGAAGTATACCAATTCACCTTCTTTAGGTCTCAGTATACTCGGATGTATATTTGTTGCATTTTTTTCAAATGTTCGCATTGCAACGGTAAATGTAACTTGGTCACGTATCTGCAATCCAAATCTGCTAAGGAAGTCGCCTTCTCCTTGGAAGCCGTCAACACTCTTGACATACATTTCCATTTCGTATGCAGTATCAAATATTGAAAGATCATCTTCGTTTAATATATTATCCACGGCCTGCAAACTTCGTGTAAGATAGTATGTATCTATCCCATAAATTTGAATAGACTCAATCACCAGGTCATCGATGAGAGTCTGTTCGTTTGAATAATCGTAATTATTAAAAAATACATTCGTTGCCATCAGTTATCCAACAAAATTATATGTTAAAGGTTGGAGAGAAGCAATTGCGTTCTCTTCCATTTCTTTTCGGTCAGCTTTTGCTTCACTTAAAATTTGTTCACCATTAAACTGTACGCCGCCTACGAGTTGCATATTTGTAAATTTCGTTAAGTTTAATCCCCATTGTTCTCTTACAAGAGCTGAAGTGTAATTTTGAAGCCAGCGATCCTGCCAAACATCAGAATATGTTTCTCCATCTATGATATCATATCCTTCAATAATAACATATGTTCCCGCTGCTAACAGTTTTTTCTTGCCGTCAATATATAATCTATTTACGTGGCGGTTATAGCGGATATGGGGTTTTCCTACGAGAATTTCTTGAAGAAACTGTAGATGTGACATTGACATATAATAATGTTGAATATTATATCCAGCAATGTCATTAATGTTATTTAAAACAAATTGGTATTGTACATTAAAAAGACCTGTACCAGATGATATAGACGAACCCAAATCAAATACGCGAGTAACACCTAGCATATTTTCTGGTACTGTTATATAACCTTGATCTATTTCTGCTTGCGTAAGAGCATGCTTAAGATATACCATTTGACTTCCGTCATAGTGATAATCTCGCCAAAAGGATATTGCCTCGTCAATACGGTCTTCAACTTGTTCCTCAGAAACATTTATCTGAATAACGGGTGCGCCTATTTTACGAAGAACGTAATCTTTAAATTCTGATCTTGTTGCTGGTAATGCCATGTAAAAGTCACCTATTTTTGTATATATTTATAAAAAAGATCTATTATCATTTTTCCGTTGACATTCCAAAAATAGGTGTTATAATAGAATTAACAATTCTGGTAGTCGTGGTATATGGTAATAGCAATAATATATATTCTTATGAATTGTTAATTCTTCTATTGACATTCCAAAAATAGGTGTTATAATAGAATTAACAATTCTGGTAGCTATGGTATCTACACACGTTCTATATCTTCCTCGATACAATTAGTACCATATTGAATTTCAACAATTCTAACTTCATCATCTGTATTATTTATGAGTTGATGCCAAGTGTGAACCGGGATGCTAATTTCATCATGTTTATTCAATATTGATGTCTGAATATTTTCCAAATCGCTTCCGTGCTTAACAGTTGCAACACCATAACTCACAATCCAATATTCACTTCTATATTCATGTTTCTGAAGACTAAGCGTTTTTCCAGGTGCAACTACAAGTTCTTTTGCTTTTGTTCCTGGTCCATCAGCATGTAATACACGATAGTAGCCCCATTTTCGTTCTGTTTTAGGAGTTTTCCACTCAGTAAGTATTTTACTGCTGGAATTCATCTTGTGAATTCCACCAATTCCGAAGACAAATGATAATCTCTTATCTTTAATTTTCATTTCTGGAATATTGTCGTTTGTTCTATCACCGCCATTTGCAAAAATGATTTCTGAATCTGGATACATGGTTAAACAATTTTGAATAGCTTGAGAAGCGCCACCATCGCTGTCGTCAAATACCATTACAGAATCAACAACAGAAAGATTTTTTACAATTTCAACTCTCTCGTTTATATCCATAAATGGCTGACCCTTTTTTCGAGCCAGCCATTCGTTGCTATTTACACCTACTACTAATGTATCACCTAATTTTTTTGCTTCATTAAAGTATGCTATATGACCTGAATGAATCGGATCGAATCCACCTGTAACTAAAACTACTCTCATTATCAACCTCCTAAATGTATATTCGAAACTTCACCGTCAAAGAAAAACATTTGCCATAATCTACAATCGTGTATATCGCTTCCAAAATATTCAGAAGCTGCGTGTATGCAACCACCTTCAAATATAACTAATCTGTTAAATATGTTTCCAAACGAATCTACTGTATCAAATGGAGTTTTATCTAAGAATGTATTCCCAGGAAATACCTTATGACCAGTACCATCATCCCAGTTAATTTGAGAGTTGTGATGCACTTTTGTTTCTCTATGCATATATGTGCTTGTGCCGGTTTGTGTTGGAGCATCCGGACTTAAATATATCATCGCAGCCCATTTTTGTTGGTCGCAGTGGTATACCAATTTTTCGCCAGCATAATTGTGCTGAAACCTACCGTTCATACCGTAAGTTTCCCATTCACTAATCTTTTCTCCAATAATACTTTCGAATATTTCTTTTAAACCTGGAAAAAGATGTTGTGTTCTTGTTCTTCGGCCGATGTAACCAGGATCGTCGAAGTATTCTAGTTGGAGTGCATAATCTCGCATAGCATGACCATCTGCGTAAAAATTATCAACTATAAAAGCTCTTTTATTTGCCTGTAAGTCAGGATTAACTGCATATACCGGAGAATCACTATCCTGGATAGCTTCTTCTACTTCAGTGTCTTCAGTATGTTCTTCTTGTGTTATAAGCCATTTTTGCATATCAGAATCCCATATGTTTTTGTCTAACGAAATCTAAATCAAATGTCGTAGCTGAAATGGGAGTTTCTTCTCCCTCAAATACTTCTTTATTTGGTGAGAGCTTTCGCCATCCAATACCCCATTTTCGTGTCAAGTATTCTATATTCAAATCATTTGCGTGATCTAGCTTTTGTTTTAAACCATCTTCATTTTTTTCGGTTTGGCTGCCAGTTTCATAGTACATTGTACTATCACCGTGCCCGTGCATATATTTATGCTCCAACCCAACTATTTTTCGAATAGGTCGATGAGTCATTCTCATAATATAATCAGCGTCTTCACAATAAGCGGGATAGGTATTTTCGTCAAACAATCCAAATACCTTTACGACGTTTTCACGAATAAGGAAAAGATCCCATGCACCAACTCCAAAGTCTCCTGCGTTTGGGTGTATCATACCGACTACTGGATCGCCATTTATTCTTTCAACCATTTCGGCCAAAAGACCGGGTCCAAACGCAACATCGTCATTTGCTATGATCCAATAAGGAGCTAACATATAACATTTAATAATAAGATTCCAAGCACCAGCACATCCTACATTTGCAGGCATATGAACTACTTTAATATTATCAATAAACTTGTGATCCATTTTAACTAAACGATCAAGTTCTTCATCTAATTCGCCTCGGCCATTATTGTTTATAATGACAAAGTTTTCCACAGGATAGTCAACACTCATAATAAGTCTTGAAATCCAGTATGTGCTGTTTACAACTGGCGCACCTATGACTGGAATTTTATCTACCATATTCACCAACTCCTTTATATTAATATCATTTCCGTTTTCTTTCCACCAATCAGTTATAAATTTGCTACTTTGGTCTTGGATTGTATCTATACTATCTTTATTTTCTTCTCTAATTAAAGTAGAAACGTGCATTCTGTTTTCTGTAAAAAAAGGAAAAACGTAGCATTTTTTATAATCGTGTGGATAGATTACATTTTCCGGTAAAGGAAGATGTTTTGTTTCTCTTATTGTTAATGTGAAAGTGTCTGATGCATCATCATAATAATCATCTATTATTTGTTTTGCGTAATCTCGATTAAGTATATATGCACAGCAAGACCAATCATCCCATCTTTTTCGTCTTATCCTCATGTCACTCCAATTTACTGGAGTTTCTTTAATAAGAGACATTTGAATAACTTTCCAGTCGCCTGGAAGTAGGTTAGTAAAATCCTTAAAATCAAAATTCCAATAATCAGTTAAAGAAAAGTTGATATCGTCTTCGCAAAAGAAACCTATTTCTTCATCAGTATCGTGGTACCAGCGATATATCATTTGTAAATGTGATACTGCAACAGAAAGAACTTCGGAAGAAATACCCGCAGGCGTTAATTGAGAACCCGTGATGTTTATTTGATTTCGAATATCAACAGCTCTTCCATCGTATCCTTCCACCATACGAAAGTCTACTCCCCTAGAAGACAGCTGTGATTCTAAATCACGCTGCCTATCTAAGGAATCTTTTAAAGAAAGATAGAATACTGTTGGAAAGTTTTTAAGCTGCTTCGCCATTAATGTGTTTGCCCATAATAAAATCTTCAGCCATTTTAGTAGAATCGTTATTCTTTAAAATGCTAAACTCATTAATATTTATAACATCTGGATGAACAAACCAATCTTCGTATGGTCTATCTTTATCAGGTGATATATTACCAGCAACAAGCTCGTATCCGTATGACTCTAAATACTTTCTTGCTTTTTCTCTATAACCACCGTTTGGATCTGCATAATGGTCATGTTCAAATGTGATTACTCCAAACCTTTTCGTTTCGAATGGCATTGATAGCAAAACTTTAAAACTTATTTCAGGTGGATCGCAATCTATTTGTAAATAATCAATATCTGCTCCTAAGCCCATCCCGTTTAAAAACGAGTCGTAATTAACGGTCGTGGCGTCTTTAAGTAAACAGGTGTGTTTTCTTTCTTGATTGTGTCCCGCGACAAATTCTTCACTTATGTCAAGTGACACACCATTCCAACCATAATCTTTTTCTAAAAGATAAGTATTATTTCCATATGTAGGATGGCCAGATCCAATTTCTACATAACTACCATTTTTCTTACCACCAAACAACGTAAGCACAAACATATCTTGATATGCTTCAGAATAATTTTGTTCTATATTTTTAGAACCAGAAAATTGAATTGCTAGGTCGTTGTGTTTTTCTTTGTTATAGAGAGTAAGGCTTTTAGATGCAAACGCGCCCAAATTCAAAAGGTTTTGGTATACCGCAGTATGAAATTCTTCTTTTAATTCGTAATTCGTATATAAATCCATTAACATGCTTTTGCAATCTTCGCTGAGACCACACCACCAAGACGTGTGCGCTTTTTGAAATAGTAACGCATGCTTACCAGGGTAATCTACTTCTGTTCTAAGAGGCTCATGTTCCCCGTCTGCAAACGACAGACCAATAGATGCGGTTGTATACGAGTCAAACCACTTGCCGTCTCCAGGGTCATTTTCGTAAAATCTGCTAAGTAAGTAGTATCCTTCGGGCCGATGTGGTTGAGTTGCAATTGCGTGTTGTATAATGCCCTTAACTGTAAATCTGCGAGTACCTTGTTTTTCAAAACACATAGCAGCTCGAATAAGACATTCATATTTCAGAAGATCGTCGTTATCTGCCCTCTCAGCTGTCCTAATATAAAATGAAACTGCAGAAGCATATTGACCAATATTATCATAATATAGAGCTAAGCTCCAATTATTTTCAGGATGGCTCGGATCCATGATATAAGTTTTAATCATAGATTTCAAACTAGTTAATCCAAACATTTTTCCAAACCTTTCAGGGCTAATCAGATTTAGCCATTTAACTTTGTTCTTTTCAAAGTTTTCATATTGTATTTCTTCTGCTGTTATATTTAAAGTTTCTTGCTTACCTTTTCGAATTACACCACAGCCGTGATCTATATCTACTGTATACATTTCTAAATCTGTTCTTGTTGACCGCAATTTAACAAATGCTTTCCAGCAATCTCCATTCCACGTTCCTCTAACATAAGGTACAGTTTGAGCTTCTTCTGTTAACGGATTGATATCATGGCACACTATATAGCCGTTTTCATTTAAAGCTTCAACAGCATTTGTAATATCTACATATACCTGATCTGCGTGGTGCAGGCCATCTACAAATATTACATCAAATTTTTCGCTATTTTGTTTAAAAAACTCATCAGACGTTAAAACGTAATCTGGTTTTTCTAGGGGTTGTGGATCAACACTTGTTTTTTGTTTACACTTTATTTTTTCCCAATTTAATCCAGACGAAATTCCTATTTCAAGATAGCTTTCGGCGCCTATATCATCTATGAGAGTTTGTATAATACCAGTTCTATTCATAATAATGTTTCCTCTCAACCAAGTATTTTTTCAATTGTTTCAGGATTTACTTCTAATACAAATGCTGCATTATCCTGGAATCCAAAGGTAATAAGGATTTTATCTTTGTAATGGCACATTCCTGCCGCAAATTCAGTGTGACCATTCATAAGAGAAAAGTCTTTCGAATGTTTTACAATATTCCAATTCTTATCGAAGAGTATAAATCTATGTCGATATACTCCATCCTTTCTGCCAGTTTCACTTTTAAATAAATCAACATCATGAGTAAGAGTTAAATAATTATCACCGTATGGAATTACTTGCGAACCACCGCGAGGATCCTTATCTAAAAAATTACCAGAAGTCTGCAAATGAACTGTTTCAGATTCAACCCAATTAGAGTCAAAAACTTTGTCTTCAGTAGGAGTTTCGGAAACTTTTACAACTTCTACTGGATTACACCATTTTACATATTTAAACGGCTGATCTATAATCGGCATCCAGTTTTTTTCACAATAAGAATTTTTATCGTTAGGTGGATGAATTCTCCACCTTGCTACTTCTACAACAGTATCTTCGCGTACTTCGATTTCGCAAAGTTCCATCCGTCCTTGGCCGTTTTCAGTTGTATCGCGGCGAACTCCAGATGTATATAACTTTCCATTCCACTCCATCAAACGCGCGTCTTCTAGACCAACAAAATCCCACATAGGCTTATAAGTATCAAACTTCGTGGTGTCGATTTTGTTAAAACGCGATATTTCAAACTCGTCATCTAATTCACAATAATAGTTTTCAGTTCTTAAATGCATGTCATTTTCAGGATGGAGATATGTAAGCGGACCCCAAGGATGTTGGAATAGCTTTTTTTCTGAATGATAAAAAGTATAATTTACATGTCTTATATTCACAACAAGTTTACCGTCTACATTTAATATAGACGGGTTCATTAAACCTGTGCCGTTTGTAAGACTTGATGGGATAATGAGGGGGTGAATATCACCCCCGTCATTTAAAACGCTTTTTGCAAAACTGTTATTGTTACCATATTGGTATATATTTTCAACTTGGCTGCCATCTTTAGTTTGTTCAAAAAAACTCATAGTATATTTTCACTCCATAATAAAATCTAGAAGCGACTTATTTCTTGTCGACTTCTTCCTTTAATCTATTTATTGCATCTATCATAATTGCAATTAAAGGAATATACGAAACAGTTCTTTGGCCTGATCCGTTCTTTTTCACTAATTCTGGCATTATTTTTTCAAGTTCTTGAGCCATAACACCGTAACTTAATTCTTTAGTATCTTTCCAATTAAACTTATACGTGTCAATTTTATCAAGCATTGAAAAGCTATCATTAATTGGTAAAATATTTTCTTTAACTGTTGCATCTGAAAGTGAATTAAAGCCTGTTGCTGACAAGTCGCCAGTAGAAGGATTAAAATACAGTTTTGTTGTTGACGACGTAATTGTTTGAACAGATCCAGTTGCTCCAACAAAAACCGGATAAAAATCTTGATTTGTTGATGTATCATTTAGTGATTGTAATTCATATGCAGAAGCAGCTTCTGCAGCTCCACCTTGAATACCTTGTCCACCAGTAATACCCTGAATACCTTGGACACCTTGTGCGCCAGTTCCAGTAATACCTTGCCGGCCCTGAATACCTTGAATACCCTGCCCACCAGTAATACCTTGCCGGCCCTGAATACCTTGAATACCCTGCCCACCAGTAATACCTTGAATACCCTGGATACCTTGCGCACCAGTGTCACCAGTAATACCCTGAATACCTTGTGCACCAGTTCCAGTAATACCCTGGATACCCTGAACACCTTGTGCTCCAGCAGCGCCATTTTCACCAGTAATACCCTGAATACCTTGGAGACCTTGGTTACCAGTACCGTCAGTACCTTGAATACCTTGCTCACCAGTAATACCCTGAACACCCTGAACACCTTGTGCACCTATGGAACCTAGCGTACCACTAATACCTTGAATACCTTGGACACCCTGCTCACCAGTAATACCTTGAATACCCTGATCTCCA
>Ga0114994_10000144_pt1 | contig 40490 bp, 64 predicted proteins | sample ArcticOcean_MG_C_9_FD_87043 | JGI IMG/M metagenome (GOLD analysis project Ga0114994, IMG submission 87043) | Marine microbial communities from western Arctic Ocean - ArcticOcean_MG_CB2_152 | ecosystem: Environmental > Aquatic > Marine > Oceanic | place: Arctic Ocean: Canada Basin | collected...
GATCACGGATGAAGGTGATGAGCTCTGACAGCTGCGATTGACTAAAACCTGTGATGGCGATATCGCCTTTTATTTGATCTAACATATTTTCCCCTTTAGCTTCATTATACATATATTATACGCTCAAACGCGATTTAAGGCAACTTCTTTTACATCGATGTAATCAGCCAACAAATCTATAACTTCGCGCCTATTCGCAAACAAGAGCAGCTCCTGAGCTACGGCTAATGCCTGAGTGCGGTCCAATTGAATGAACTGATCGACACCCGCTGTAAGCTGGATACACGATCCGCGCTCTCTACCACCAGCGAATCTGGTCTGGCTGATCTCTGTGTTCGGTACAACTCTTAGCTCTGTGCTCATCTTACAATCCCTTATTCTTAATATACATATATTATACGCTCTTCTCGGATTTAAGGCAACTGTTATTTCCACTCGACCACACACAATTCCACATATAAGGCAACTAGCCAATGCGGAGAGTCGTTGAGTTGTTAAGAATCGTTCTTAGTTAGAGGTAGTATCCGGGCTGTGTTTGCCGCGCGGCTGAGAGGTTTTTTCGGGAGAGTTGCCATTTCGTTCGTTTTGCGCTAAGGCCCACCGAGAGACCCTAATGTCTTCCGTGTAACACCCTGTTAACACACGTTCTCTTATTTCTTTTACTATTTAAAAACCGAGCTCTGTGGGTCTGCGCTTATCCGGACTTTCGCTTCTTGTACGATTTCTTGAGTGTCTTCGCCTTAGATTCGAGTGATTCTGACACATTAGCGAGTGCTTCTGCCTTTTTGACTGGTCTCCACATCTCTTTATACATGCAATGTCTGATGTATTGGCTGTTCGGGGGATCATAACAAAACTGCGCACTGAGTAATTGCACCACCTTGCCGTAGTTTACCCTTCCGAATGTTGGTTCACTATGTTCTATCCAATCTCCGAGATTAGGTTTCTTCATCGTTCTGATACTCCTTCGCCTGATCGTATCGGTTCTACGTCGCGTTTCGGGGGGCTATGCACTTCGTGCAATGATAAATTTAACCGCTCGAGCTCATTCAATACGGACATACACTGTGATATGGAGAAGTCTCCTGTTTTGGTTAGCTCTGCTCTTAAGCGGTTGATGAGTACTATATTGTGTTCTTTAATAGTCATTAGTGATTCCTCTTGCCTTCAAATACACATACGAAATACAGTCCGTATGATCCTGTGTTATGCACTCGATGAAACTCGCCTTTATTAATGGTGATTACGTCATCGTGTTTTACGTCAAATCGCTCTCCGTCTATTTCCATCTCTCCTTGTCCTTTGATGAAGAAATACACTTCTTCTTGATCGTCGTGTTTGTGTCCGTTAGTAGATCGATTAGCTCTCAGCCAGGTGCTTGAGAGGACTAAGCTTTCACCAAATGCGTTATCTCTGAGCAGGTACGTATTGTCATCTTTGATTATACGCCCGCCGATGTTCTTGATTGATACCTTTTGCATTAGAACCATCCAAATATGAGGTTGCCCATAAAGAAATAAGCGAATAATATGTTAGTCATTACTATGAAGAATCTTATGGCGCCGATATAATTGTCGTGACCTACTGTGTCTTCGTCGCTGTAGGTTCCTAATGAGTGTTTTATTACGACCCATATCTTATGCATTTCATATCACTTTATCGGTATCACGTAACATCAGATCAGATGCTAACTTATCTGCTTGAGCGAGGCAGAAGGCTGTTCCATCAAGTTTCGATATTACTTGTAAGAACTTTGTAGTCTTATCCTTGTGATCAAAGTTCATGACCATCTCTATTAATATCGTCTTCTTCTCTCCGATACTATTTGCTCTCCATACTTCCTGAGCTTGCGTTTCAAAGTTATTCATTTCCATTCACCGAATATAGATGCCGCCTGCTTTTGAGCTTCTTCCATATGATATTCGCCAGGGTAATGCTTTAGGCAACGATATGCTTGTTTACGTATATCCCTCGGTACCCCTGGTGTCTTTCTCCGGTCCATTAGATCAACTAGAAATTGTCTAGTATTATTAACAGCCCATCTTCTTTCACTTGGCATTGTCATTATCTATTGGCTCCAATTCGGCTTGCATTTTCTCTGATTCAGTGCTGTCATGTGATCTCTTATATTCATCGTTGTCATAAGGATCTTCTCTCCCATGATCTTTAAAGATTTCGGGCTCAAGCTTCTTCAATTCTTTTTTTACTATCTTCTCGAGTACCTCTACGTCAGGCATCGTATCATGATCTTCCTCTATTTCTACTCGCTTTGCATCTTCAAGATCATCTGACTCATCTCGACCATCATTGTTATTCCAGTCAATTTTGTCATAGTTTGTGCTATAGGACTTCTCATCAGAGCTTCGACGCTCGCTCCCTTTGCCGCCATGCCAGTTCTTAGGTACGGAAGGCATTAGACTATAATCTTCTTAACAGGCGCATGGATCAGATTCGGATTCATGATGCCGTTGTAAGCTTCTATCATCGCGTCTTCGCATTCAAGTGTGAACATGTGATGCTCGTTCTTGATAGAAACAGGCCCTGCCTTAGCATAGCTCATGAATGGCATGAATCCTAGCTTACCGTCTCCGGTAGGCATCAGGCTTGCTGCTTTTGTGACCACTAGGTGATCGTTAAATTGTTCTACTTCTCCAACTAACTCTTCGCCGCTAGTTAGCCTTATTAATTGTATCATTTAGACACCTCTCTTTCCATTAAATTATATGGACAGTCAAACTCAACGCCATACACTCCGCGATATTTGTAGGTCATGTCTAGATTGCCACGTTTAGCTCCTACTGTATCGTATTGTTCATTGTACCTTGGAAGATACTTCATGATTAGTTTTGCTTCGAGATCTAATATCTGAAGCTCTGTTCTCATAGCTGGTGTTACCAACCACTCAAACTTCCAGTCATCTTTCAATGCTTTTCTAAATTTGGTCATCGTGTAGCCTCTTATCATTCCAGCATTGCGATGGTTTGTCTCTAATTTGTCGAGCCCGAGACCTGAGCTTCCTACGTAAATAATCATAATGTATAGTAGACTGTAATCTCCTCTCCTGGTTCAATTGGTCTAGTTGTATATAGTTCTCGCTGATCACCGTAATGGTAATGTACATTCGTAACGATATAACAATTAGGGTTCTCTGAATGATTAAGGAAGCCGCCTAGCGGTGTTCTTATCCATTCGCTTCTGTTAGTTTCCCATATATGAGTCTCACCTAAGTAGACTCCTGCTTTGATAAAGTCTTGAGATATAACTCCAAGGCCTTCTACTCGTGAATTCATGATCGTTAGCGGTCTTGGTAGTGGTCTATAGTTTGATTTATCAAAGGGCTTAGCCATTATTGTGATACCTGTTAAACAGCCATGTCTTACGAGCGATGGCTAGGGTGAAAAAGATGACAGTAGCTACAACTGATCCTTCTATTGGACTCAGTCCTTTATAGGCTATAAAGGTTAACAGTGCTACGTTCACCGTAAAGTTAATTAGGGTTGATAGAGCAGTATCTACAAGCGAGAAATTAACGCCTTTGTTCTTTAGGCCTATTCCTCTGAACTGCTTCTTGCCTAGTTGATAGTATCTGCTGAGGCCTCTTCTGTCATACCATCTCATTGGTCAACCTTCCAATTAATGTTTGACTCTTGAGTCATCTCTTTCAGATCTTTAACAGACAATATAGGACGATGGGAGCTGTTTCTATCTACATAGTTTTTCATGAAGGCTCTCAACTCTCTGCTAACAGATGTGTCGTTGGCTTCACACGCATCCTTAAATGAATGCTTCTCTTCATGGGTTACTTTGATCAGTAACTGCTTTTCACGTTTCTCTTTCATATTTTTCTTCAAATTACAGTTATTATATATATTTAATATATAGCTTATCTATATATCATAGGAGAACCAATGCAACAACTGTTTAATTATATCGATTCTATCATGCTCGAAGCACGAATTGAAAATGTTTGGTCTATTGTAAGCGATTAGATCTCTGGCGGCCTCTATCAAAAGCCTGAGCTTCCATTCTTAGCTCTTTCTTATTTCTTCGGATAGCTTCATCTTTCTTACGCCTTCTCTTTTGAGCTGGCTTCTCATAAAACTCATACTTCTTTAAATCCTTTAAAAGACCTGATCGTTCAACTTTCTTCTTGAACTGTCTTAACAGCACATCAAAAGGAGGCGGACCATCATGCTTCTTCTGGAACTTATTTCTATACCCTCCACCTGTGCGGTTGTTGGCGTTGAAATTTCCTCTTGGTTTATCGCTTTTATACATAGTCTTTTAGTTTCTCCGTTAGTATATGATGAGCTGGTGTCCATCCTAGATCAAGTAGCTCAACAGGCCTTGCATGAGTGTGTTCACGCTCACCTGTGACCTTCTTCACTGGGAATGGTCCTTTTCCGAAATGCTTAACCATATCAGCTACGCTGACAGGGAATCCGGTGCCTACATCTATCGCTCCTCTTAGATGTCTGCCTTTTTCTATTATAATATCGATTGCTGTACAGACGTCATCAACGTGTGTCCAATCTCTAGTATGATCTGTTACATATTTAATCTTATCGTTCAGTAGAGCATCAAAGAACATATCCTTTCTGCTATTTGGCCCATAAACTGTATGGAATCTTAAGCCTACTGCATCTAGCTTCTCACACATCATCTCACATACCTTCTTAGTCGTAGCATATGGGCTCATGTGCCAATCGTAGATACTTGAGCTGCTAGCATATATGAGTTTACATGGCTTGAGCTGATCATCTTGAATCTCTATAACCTTCTGAGTTCCTACAACATTCCTTTCCCAGAAGAGCTCTGGAGCATCATGCGATCTCCTGACTCCAGCTTCAGCACCTAAGTGCAGGATGATATCATAGTCAATGCTATACTCACCCCATGTAGGTCTTGAGTCAGATGTAAATCCTTCATACAGATCTATATCATATTTGTCTTTGTATTTCTCAAAGAAAGTGGATGCTATGAATCCATTTCCGCCTGTAAGTAGTATTCTTTTCATTTATAAAATATGTGATTATTGATCACAACCGTTTCGTTGAGTGAGCTGTTCCAATAAGGTGACACAGCGTCAGAGTGATAATGAGTTGATCCTTCAGTGAAGTCAAATATAGGCCCGTCTAAGAAATTGGTCGCTATGAGTACACACTCATCCCATGTTATACTATCTGTAGGTATGTCTGATTTGCCATCACAGAACCAGCTGAAATGACATTTGTTACGGACAGGCACTTCAACGCCTCTCCAATTCTCTCTCCACTGAGCTTGATATACTACTCCGCAGATTGTATTAGGATATGATCTATGCCACATCCTGTTCATTGTTACATGAGCTACGGCTAGCTTTCCTGCTAGAGGCTGATTGCCTGACTCATAGTAGATGTTCAAAGCTAGACATTCAGTCTGCTGTGGAAGAGGATCTATGTATAAGATCTCTTCTTCTGGAGTCATCTTCAATAGATCAGGCCTTGGCCATTCATAATCTAATGGTCCAATTTCATGCCCATGATAGGTAGTCATTGGAGATTCTACTGTAGCTGCTGACTGAGGCATTGTGAGTAGTGCTAGAGCTATTGCAGCAATGGATAGTAATCCTATGCCGATATCTGTTCTGTTAAGTTTCATTAGTGACCTCCCGGTATTGACAAAATGGTAAGACAGCTCCTAAGAACTGAGTCCAATATTTATATGCTACGGTATCCGAGGATCTTAGTTTGATCTCTTTAATCAGATATAGTCCATCTGTTGTATCTGGCATGTTAGTCTCGACAAATGTGATATCAAGTTTTGGATAATCCTTCTTAAGCAGCTCTTTCATTTCAGCATTCGCTGGCGGCAGTACTAGTACTCTCACCGATTGTCCATCACACTCTTTCATGAGATCAAGAAAATACTCTTTCTGAATCTTACCGATGATTGCATTGTGGACAGGCTTGTATTGTGAAAACCTAATTGATGGGTGGAAGGCTAATTTACGACCTTCTTCAGACATATGGAAACTATTAAGACCAGTAACAGCTTTCTGGTTTACTGGTTCCTTAACCCACATGCGATGCTCACTAGCAAACAGCTCATAGAACGTGTCTGCGAGCATTGAAGCGTAACCGTATACAACTGTATTAGATTTCTTTAGTCTTCCCATTCTCTATCATAATATAAGTGAGTCAGCACATCCTCTAGACCGTAAGCCTCAACTTCCCAAGGCTGTTGTCTGTATTCTGTTAACTGACAATCAAATTTGTAGTCACCTTTGCGGTAAATACTATCTTTAGTGAGATTGATCTCACCGAATATAAACTGTTTAGCATGGACAACCTCATGTGCGATATTGACAAATAAGTCTCGCTCTTTTGTTAGCCATTTCTTAGCTCCTGCTCTTTCTGATTTAGTATAGCGTCTTGCTAACTGTATCTTGATATCAGATTTATCACCCCAGCAGTATCCAAGAATACCTCCTTTCTCTAGAGTGTCGACAAAGTGCACATCAACTTCTACTGTGCGCCTTAGTCTCTTTGCTACATTAAAGTAGCTCAATATGTTATACACGAATTCTTCTACTCGTGCTTTGTCTTTCTTACCTATACGTCCGCGGACTTCAGTAATGATCAATCTATTTCCCCTGGTATCGCTTGGGTGCTCTTGTTCCCGATTCATAGCTTATATTATAGCGGATCTCCGGATTTAAGGCAACAACTCATTATCCTACAGCCTCTGTGACTCCAGCTTCTAACTCCCACTGGTCGCGCCACTTGATGAACTCTTGAATCCACTCGTCACGCTTACCAATGAAGATCTGCTTCTCACCTGTTGCACATGCAATGATGAGTACTAACTGAGATATAGGAGTGCCTGTATTCTCTTCATACATGACAGCATAAGCAGCTGCTTGCATGAAGTATCCATCTACCCACTCTTCCTTCTTTGGTCTTGCCGAGGTCTTCCAGTCTAAGACTGATAGTTTTCCGTCATACTCTGCTATCAGGTCTACCGTTCCGGCGACTCTAAGATAGTCTGACATCATCTGACCCTCGATCGACTTAATATTATTTATTTTATCGTTCGCCTCGGACTTAAACTGTTGAAATAAATCATACTCGTTAGGCATATGCTCAGGGAGATCATCACCGACCAGATAATGCTCAATCAGTATATGAGCTTTAGTCCCTTGATTGGTAGCCTTCTTAGTTATTGCATTCGCTGCAGCATCGCCAACTCTAGCTCGCCACTCCTTGATAGCTTTCCGCGACTTCATCGAGGTTATCGACGTCACTGATGGATACGGACGATATTCTTTTTCGTCCGGCCTCACGTAATGTCGCTTCCCGTTGAAGGTTACTCTCTTGAGCTTTGGAAACTCTACTAGGTCTATATTGAATGTTTGATTCTCTAACATATTCTCTCGCTATTATATACTCTTTCACAAAACCAGATCGGACTATATCTTCCTTCTGGAACTCTATCATTGCCATACTCTTCATCTTCGAGAATATTTCAACTGTTTGTTTAAATCCTGACTCTTCTCTATACAGATCAGATTGTCTCATATCTCCGCAAACTATTAATCTACAATTCCTTCCTAATCTAGTTATGATTGAGTTCATTTCATGATCGTTCATGTTCTGGCACTCATCTACCATTACTACTGCATTATCTATTGTAATGCCTCTGACATAAGATGTAGGAAGGAATTCAACTGACATCTTCTGCTTTAAAATCTCGTACGCGTCCCCTCTTTGGAATAATTGCCCGAAAATTTGTTTATAAGGTGCTTCATATACTGCTGTCTTATCATCTTGCTTACCAGGAAGGAATCCAATATCACGAGTAGGTACAGCACTACGAACAATAATAAGTTTATCGTAGTAGCCGTCAAGGACATCGCGTATGCCAAGATAGCAACTAAGGAAAGACTTGCCAGTGCCAGCATAACCCATGAGGTGAAGATGCTTCTTATTTTCATAAGCATCGAATACCTTCTGTTGGTTGTCTGTTACTGGATTGATTATCCTTGGTCTGAATTGACGTGTGTAGTTGGTGTTCTGATCTAGAACATTCTGCATCTTTAGTGAACGTGATTGCTTTCTGGTGAGTCGAGGTTTGTTTCGAGACATTAATACTCCTTGAGAACATTAACCTTTACCTCCGGAGAAACCATGCTTATTTGCGACTTTATCGATCGCAATACGCTTGGATGATCTGGTGTTATATTGTTTGTCAACTTTCGAGTTGGGGTTAGCATCACCTATTGGCTTCATCATGTCATTGAATCCGCTGTCATTTTTAGTCAAACCGAGACCGACAGTATCGCCGGAGAATCTGGGTGCATGTGTTATGATTTGTTTAAGGTTCGGATTGTCAGCTAGATAAGTTAATCTCTCCGACATAGATAGAAAGGCTTCATGCTGCTCGCCGGTAATCTCATCTTCAAAAGCATAAGTTGGCATATTAGTAGTTACCTCTCATGTGTTTATTTAGGCTACTCACCGTTAACATATTCATAGATTTCCTTCCATCCTTGAACTCTTTTTACCTGCCAAGGCTCTTTCCAATCTCTGTTATAAGGAGCATCTATTAAGAATACATCCATTCCCATCTTGACACCTTCCATGGCATTATCTGGCTTATCTTCAACCCAGATAGCTTCTGTATCTCTCCACTCATCAAGAGCTCCATCTTTATCAGAGCCTGTATCAAGTGTGATCACTCTATCAATAGCATTACCAAAATGCTTCTCTAGGTTATGCTTTCTCAGCTTAACTGTCTCTGGATCTAATGAGAGGCTAGTAACTACATCAAGTGTAATACCCATCTCTTCATATAGCTTCTTAACGTACTTAACAGCATCGCCTTGAGGCTTTAAGCTTCCTATTCTGCTTGAGTTACAAAACACTCTAGGTAAATAGAACAACTCTTGAGGTTGTCCAACTGGAGCTTCTGGACCATATTTGTGCTGTATATCGTAAGCTGTGGGATTTTGTGGTGTTAGTCCAAAGTGGAATTTCATCCATTTATCAAATGAATAAGCCCAATCAAGGAGCACTCCATCGCAATCTGTTATTATCTTTTTAGTCATAGTCATAGCTTAGTTCTTTATTATACATATATTATAACCGATATCCGGATTTAAGGCAACTGTTATTTACCTATCTTATGACATTATATCTTATTGATTTCCAATGAGTTAGATGTGATTCTTCATCTTTCCACTCAAAGTCTTGATGATCATGTGCACAGGTCCTACCTAATCCACGTGATTCTAGGTCGAGCATATGCGCATGGAATTCCTTTACTCTCGTCAGTCGATCCTTCTCATGTGGATCTACCACATCCTGCACTAATCTTGAGAACCAGAAGAACTCTGAATAATCATATTTTAGGCCGAAGCGTAGAAATGAGTAGTCGTTACCATGATATCCTATGAAGGCTTGATCGTAGCCTCCTCTGTTATGAAACTCATTAACAGAGACTAGAAAGGAATTGCGGCCAATCTTAGGACCATAGTTACCAGGCATGTAAACATACTCATCATCGAGTACAGGAAGTACTCGTGTTATCGCCATCAGATTATTAAGAGTGACGACCCAATCAGAATCTATCAGCAGGTTCCATTTGTTCTGAGTCTCTTTCATGAGACAGTTCCTAGCACCTTCGTTATTCCATCCCAGGTCCTCTGGTATGTGAATCACTGACCAGTGGTCAGGTACATAAGATTCCATGAGTGGATACTCTTGAGAGCCATCATCGATTACTGTGTATTCAAAGTACTTACCATCAGGATCAATAGCATTATACCACGCAAAGATTCTCTGCATAACCGGTTGGTTATTATAGTATGTGTAATTAAGCCTTAGCTTACCTTCATGCATAGCAGGATACCATCCACTTAAGCCTTGTGAATGGTTCTTTATACCAGTAAAGTTATCAAAGTAATCTGTATCGCTGATGGTGTTGGCATCAGCAGGACCATTTAGCATTAGCTTGCTTTCTTAGTTTTCTTCGCGGCTTTCTTTACTACAGCAGGTAGTAAGTCTGGGAATGCTTCTCTTACTAGCGACTCAGTGATACCTTTGACAGGCTCTTGCTTCTGAGACATTCTGATAAGTAGTTTAGAATCTTGTGGATGAACTGACTCTAACAATTCAAGCCAAAGCTGTTCTCTTTTAGACTGAGTCGCTACTGGCCTTCCATTCTCTACAAATATATCTAACTTCTTAGCTAGATTTAGTAATCTAGTTTCTACCATAGTGCTGTCACCTTCTGAATAAGGTGGCTGACTATCAGGTAGTAAGAACTTGATATTAGAGCTGAATGCTCCTTGTAGTATTGTCCTAACTGCGTAGTTGTCACAAACCTGTTGTAGGTATGCTACTTGCTTCGCTCTAGGGCTGTATGAGACGCATGTGTTAAATAACTCGTAGACGCCTTTTGTATTTCCTGTTGACATAATTAATATTCTCCAATGTGTTCAACTAAACCTTTTAACTTGTATTCGATGAAGTAATTAAATAGCTTCTCTCTACCATTAGCAGGCTTTTCAAATTGCTCTAATATATTTAGCTTGATCTCTTCAGGTGTTTCTGTCAGATCAACAAGCATCTTATTACGGGCAAAGTTTCTTTTATGCTCTTCTGACTCCAGATGAACATCTCCATTCTCTTGTACGACTTTATTAATAAACGTCTTACGTAAGGGCTTTTGACGACTGTTAATAAAACAATCATCCTTAGATAGTATATTTGGTATACCATCTCCTCTATCACCTTTGAGTATATGTTCAATTAAGAACTTCTCAGGTTCCGAGGATGTAACAAACTTCTTAAGCACAGGATTGTATTGTTTTACATTCGCATACTTCTGTAGTTGTACAAAATCTTTATCACCAGAGAGAATTAAAATAGGCTCTCCAGTGTTTAAAGTCTTTCCAAATTTGTGGCAGAGTGCACCGATGATATCATCAGCTTCTGCACCTGAGGCCTCTATAAACTTATACGGAAAGATATCTCTTATCTCTCCTTTAATATTGTTAAGAGCTGACCAAATAGCTGTCCAGTCTAGCTCTGACTTATCTCTCCAAGCCTTGCGATGTGCTTTGTAGTATGGAAAGACGTCTCGACGCCAGTAATGCTTATCATCAGTTGCTATAACTAACTCACCAAACTCTTCGAAGAACTTCTTACGATATCCTTTGATAGCATTCAATACCATATGTCTGATTATACTCTCATCCATCGGTATGTTATGATGTGATCCAATCTGTGCCATCAGATTGGAGATCATTACTTGATTCAAATCTACTATAATCACTTACTCACCTCTTCTCAATGTACTCATTATATATTATATGAACTTTTAAGTGTGAAGTCAACTGTTATTCGTCGTCAAAGAACTCGTCTTCCATTTGGAAGGTTATATCAGCATTTAACGGGTTTATATGTTCCATAGCATAATCTTGTAATGAATGTTTACGTCCATAGATTCTTGATATTGTTGATTTAATTGCTTCGTGAATCAGCAATAGGTCGCGTTGAATATATTGATTTTCAACTGATGGGATGTTTGCAGAATCGAGTCGGTTGAATACCCCCAGACTTATATCTAGAGCTACATCGATAATAAGATTATCTGTCTCTTCGATCGCATTGAGTTTCCTCTGGTCCGCTGTAAGCTTGGTGCCAGGGAATGGTATTACTTGTCCCATATTATTATTTAGCTTTTCTTTTTGACTTAACAACACCTTCTCCTGTAGCTTTTACTGTACCACGATGTGGTAATGGTTTTAAGCCGAATGCTCTTCTCTCATCATTATCCATCTCTGCTGTCCATACAACTCCTACGTCAGGGTAGTGCACTCCAATGCTTCTCTTAGGTCGATTAGGTAGTACACCTTTCTTCTTATCTTCACCGTGATGGTAAGCCATTGCTACGCATGTGAATCTAGTCTTCTTGTCCATATTCGGCCCTTGAAATAGTGATGTGTAGCTTCCACTACGTAAGTATCCCTCTAGCTGGTTCTGATAGGACTTCCAGGTTGTATATCTTCCTAGTGCCTTCTTATCCGACCCCCACTTGTAGGCTTTGTGAGCTGCTGATGCATGCTCCTTGACCTCTTTGATCCAAGATCTAACATTTACTAATGACAATGGATCGTCATCTGGTAATGCTACAACGCTTTCAGCATAATGAACATACTTGGGAGGACCTTTCTTCTTTCTAGCCTCCGCTAATCTAGCAACCAGCACCTCTTTCTGCTCAGGTGTGATCTCTCTCTTTTTCTTATAAGCCATAATAAACTCCTAGTATATACGTCCGTTACTTTCTTTGAGAAATACAAAGATAGAACTGTTTAGATATCCTATTATAGTAGCTTTCTTACTTTATGGCAACTGTGTCGGTTTCGATGACGAGTGATTCTAGCAGGCCTTTCCACTCTATTTGACGAGCATCCCATGTGTAGAAGCTATCAGCATACACCTTCTGCATTCCTAATCTCTGACCCATAAGAGCTGCTTTGTCTTTATTCAGATAGAGCTCTATTGCTTCTATCAGACATGTACCAAATACTCTAGCATGCTCATTAATGTCTTCATTGAACTGATACATATATGTCCAGTTAGCTGCTGTCTCTGGTAGAGCACCTAGGTTAGAATGCACGCACATAAGGCCTGCGCTCATTGCTTCCATTAATGATATGCAACTAGTCTCAGTCCAAATGCATGGGTAAGCGAAGATGTGAGACTGTTGTAGAGCGTCTCTGACTACTGTGTTAGGTTGGAATCCATGATATGTGATCTGTGGATGATCTTCACAATGCTTGAACAGCTCTTCATATTCTTTATCTCTTTCTGGCCATCCATAAGCATCGAATGATGAGAATACATCTAGATGTAAATTTGGATACATCTTAGCTATCTCTTGAAACACTGGAAATAATATCTCTAAGCCTCTATGAGGTGTAGTGTGATATATTAGTCTTAGCTGCTTCTCAGGATCTGGTTTATCTTGATGAGCTATTGGTACAATAGCATTCTTTAATACTACAGATTTACTATAAGGTACTCCAAGATAATTATGGTACTGCTGTAGCTGCCAGTGAGATACAAATACTAGTTTTGAGAATTTATCCCATCCTCTGACACCGTCAGGGACGCCATCTTTAAGATGCTGTGATTCAGGATCATTAGGTAGATCATGCAGCCATAAAATCTGCTGCTTAGTCTCATCTATCTCTCTCACTCTTGAAGGGATAATCTGAAATTGATTTAACAATTCTGGGTCAAGACGTTCAGCCAAGCCATATTTCATTAGCTCGGTGCCGCCATGTGCGTTTCTATCTAACTCATTTGTTTCAACACCAGGCTTGGTGTCTACGATTTCTAGTTTCATAATATATCCTAATCATAAGGCAGCATTTCTAAGTAATCTGAGAACTGTTCATAGCCACCGATCGCTTCACCATCTATTCGCACCTGGGGAAAGGTACGAGCAGTAGGAAACTGTTCGAATAGTTCTTCTCGTGTAAAATCTTTATCTAGTTGTTTGTACGTGAATTCAACATGCTCAGGATACTCATCCTTTGCTAGTTGTGCTAGGTACTTTGCTTTATCACAGAAAGGACATTGCGTCTTTCCGAATATTTCAATTAGCATGTCTTCCTCTATCTGTCTCAATGTTCGTGAATGTATCTTTACATTCGTAATATCATGTGTCATCATATATTTATGCTGTTAATAATGTAGTTTACTAATATACATCCGCACCAGAGGCCTAGTACTAATGATATTACAATCCTTGCTCTATGTCCTTCCATGTTATCGCTATTCCTCTTCGTGCTAGTTCATTTAAGCACTTCTGTTTTACTTTTGGTTTCGGGCCTTCGTTTATATATTTAAAGAGCTCCTCTTTAGGAGTTCCCTTTATCCAATAGTGAGTCGTAGTTGAGTGGCTTTCACCTCTTCTCCTGGTTGTTTGCGATGGTTTGAATTTGATAGGCATAATGTATAATTTAAGATGATATATCCTGGGTGCTGATTGATATAGAACCAGACACTAGGTTGGCATAAAACACAGCGCGCTCTGCTTCATGCAGGGTTGATTGAGTGAGGAACAAGTCTTTGTTGGCCTCGGTTGAGAAATGATATGTATACATCCCTTGAGGCGATACTGAAGTTGTTCTACCAGGATTAATAATCTCAAAGGTTACATCATCACCATAAGTTGTATTGCCTGATGCAAAATAGTTAGCATTAAATAGGCTCACTAGATATGGATTAGGTAGTGTGATATCAGGACACAGGGCAAGTAGCTCTGCTCTCCATACCGCTCCGTGAGCTGCAGGTGTATTCTCACCTTCCGTATTCAGCTCTGAACTAGGTGGCATTGTTAATGTTGATTGTACTGTCCATCCCATGATTAGTTACCTTTCTCTAATTGTTTAATTCTTTTGTCTATAGCTTTCATCTTCTTCTGAAATGCTGCTTCTCTATCTGGATGAGCCATAGCCTCTAAGCTATCTACTCTCTCAGCTAGTAATGGATAATCTACTCTCCACTTAGCGTCCTTCTTTGCTATCTCTATATTATATTTATCTGCCAGGTATTCCATGAAGGTATCTACCTTTAATTGAAACCATACACCTGTCTTTGTATTCTGAAACCACTTATAAAAACTGCTGCCTATCACGCTGCTCAGTATACTTCTAAGTGCTAGTATTATTAGAAAGTTCATACCCTTTTCTCCACTCGGCATATATCCTATTGCCGGTATCCCATTCAAGGTGAACTACTTCACAACCGTTATCATCTGCTAGTCTAATATTCTCAGCAAATGTCCAATGATAGAAGTCTATATCTTCGACTCCTTAAAAGGGATGATCAGCAATGCCAGGATTTTGTCTCCAGTATATTCTACCACCTGGTTTAATTTGATCTACAAAGTTGGTCACTTGTATCCTAATCTTTAGTTCATTACCAAAATTAATAGATCCTAATGCTAATCCTACATCGAACTCTTGTTGATTAGGGCTTAAATCAAAGTCTTCTATTGCTACTTTGATGTCTGCACAATCATTATAAGGATCGATACCTAGTAAGCGTTCACCAAAATGCGATTTAAATTGATTGTATCCGCATCCGACATCAAGTACTCTCTCGCCGGGGTGTATCTTATTTAGCAGATCCATCCCAGTCAACACATATTTTGAATCTGGTGCTTGCTTCCAGATGCCACTGAAATACTCTTTAAGAGTCACGACACGCCTGTTTAACAACCGCATCTAGAGGCTGTGATCTAACAGACTGTACATACTTCTTATTAGCATCTTCTTCGATAATCTCAGAGCACTTCCTTATATCAATAGGCCAATCCAAGTCTTTTTGGACCTTCTGTAAGTACTCATGTTTGAATACCTGCAATGTCTCGTATGATAAGAAGTAATCAGCATATAGATGTGGAAGCTGTCTAATGAATGTGTCCATTGTGACATTACCTCTTACTCTCTTCTGCTGTGCTTCAAGTATATTCTTGTCACGTGACAGAACACAGAGTGTTACATCAATCTCAAGCTGATCCATCTGCATAATAAACTGGTTATACATAGGAATTTGTGGTGCACCATTTCTCCAGTATGGACATGAGATAGATGTGACATTAAACTCTTCTTCAAACAGGCCTGGATATATGAGAGACGGATCAGCCCAATACTTATTAAATGGTTCTTTGTTATGCCCCTCCCAATATTCTTCATTATTCCATCCATTAGATTTCCAATGAGTGTTAAAGATCTTAGACCACAGATGATTACCTGCGCCCTGAGGGCCTGTAAGTATTAATAGTCTCTTAGCCATAATTTTCTAATGTCTCTGAGTAGCTAGCTAGTTTACATACTAGCGGTGTTCCGAATACAGCCACTAAGGTTGCTTGAAAGTTTAATCCCATGCCATATTTGATTAGCATTGAGGATACCAATCCTACTACTAGTCCTAAAGCTAAACCATTTCCTGTAAAGAAGTGTGGTTTAAATACTGCTGTAGCTGATGGTATGAATAATGTAGCACCCATCATGCTGAAGAATATAAACAATTGTGTAATAGTGACACCTGAGTTAGCTAATATTACTCCTAGTATTGCCAATACAACCATTGCATATCTGGCTCTTGAGATTGCTTGTTCTGGTATAGCAAAATCATTACCAATTAAATTCGTTATAGACGCCATCTGACTATCTAATATAGCTATCAACCCAGCGAATACCATGAAGCAGAACAAAGCTACTAAGGGAGACGGTAAGAACTGTGCTATAACAATAGCATTAGTAACACCTATGAACTCGTCGCCTATCACCATGCCTGAACCAGCAGCTACAAATCCTAGTACACCCATCATTAAAGGGATTACAATAAAGACGAATGAAGCTCCTACAAATGCAGGTATGATTGATCCTTCCTTTAGAGCGAAAGTACGCTGAAAGAATGAATTATCACGCCAAGTTCCGCCAAGGTGTCCAAGGAAAGCAGTAATACCAAAAGAAGTAAAAACACCCCAAGCAAAAGAAGTACCAATAATGGAACTGCCAGCACCCGTACGACCTCCCAAACCAGATATAACAGTATCCAACCCGCCAGAATTATAAACGACCAGGGGTACAAGAAGTAGAACGCCGAACCAAACAACAAGTATTTTAATGATTTCAGTAACAACTGTAGCCTTTAACCCGCTTCGAAAAGCATATAATAATGCAACCGCGGCCATCGCGATTGTTATATAATTATAGCTTATTCCGAACAAGAGTTCAACTGTTGTTGCACCTGCTATCAAATTAATTGCGAATGCACATACAGCTAGTAGTAGCATCTCTACTCTATAGAACCAATAAGCTGGCCCATAGAACTTTTGTTTAATCCATCCAGACATTGTAAAGCCATCTGGTTGACTGGCCCGAATCTTCTTAGCTAATATTGAGAACAATCCTAATGTGATAAAGTTACCTAAGCAGAACCAGAATAGTCCTACTAATCCATTAATATAAGCTTGTTGTGCTGATATAAACAGTCCTGGTGCCCATAACCAAGCAGCTGCGATAGATAATGAGCCTTGCTTAGCATCTAGATCTCTTCTTGCTAATAGAAATGACTCCTTGTCTGTTGCAAAACCTGCTGCATATCTATTAGTTAAATATAAAGCTACACCAGCATACAATGCTAGTAAAGCCCATCCTGCCCAAGCGTCAAATACTGGAAATAAGTCCATTAGAAGCTCCTCGTATACATAACAACATATTGAATCTCCTTAGAGAGTTTATCGTGATTACCATGATTGATCAGTCCAAATGACACTGTGTCTTTATCACTGAGTTTCTGGTCGATAGTAAGTCTGGATCTGTTACCAATATAGGTAGATCCTTGCCATCTAGGCTCTATGAAAAGATTAGCTCTTGTGTCTGGTGTAAATCTATAGTGAGTTGTGAACCTAGGATGTATGCCCCAGTCAGCATCAGGAGCGTGTCCTGGATGTACTGAGTGATCACCTGGAATATAGTTAGCTTTAAACTCAAACTTGGCCATCCATTTGCCTTTGTTCATTGGCTTAAATGCATATATCATCTGATGCCACTGAAGATCTTTGCCGTCTCTTCCTTGATATATTAGCCCGTAAGTCCAGCCCTTGCCTATCTTCTGATAGAACTCAAAGTGCCAGTTATAGGCATTCATCTGCTTCCGGAATTGGAAGAACTGGCTATCGCCTTTCAGATTTATATCTATCTCTGTCTGTTCTGCTGCTTTAAGCGTTGTTGGTAGAATAGCGAAGAACATCGCCATTATTAGTATCATCTTTTTCATTTTTCACCTTTTCATATGTGTATTCAAGTTTGGCCTCATCGACCGATGTAATTCCATGATTCATTGTTATATAAGTCATTGGATCCAGTGCCCAGCTAATCAGATTATCATTCTTAGCTGAATATTCCTCTACAATTTTATATTGCTCCTTACTACAATCTGCATCAAGGAATGCGCAGATGTTTTTAAATGTTTTATAATCGCTACGATATAGATCATCGTAACTGACGTCAAGCACATTAAAAGCTTTTTTAGCAAGTACAGTATTATTTAGCGTATCCGAATACACCTCTGCTATGTGTCTTGCTACAATTCCATACCCAGCGCGCTTTCTTAAAGCTGTTGGCTCATCACAATTACATACTCTCTGTAGTTGTTTAAGTAATATAGGATCTGTGCCTACCTTAATATCACGTAGATGTCTAGCAACAGAGTATCCTAGAGTATAACTCGGAGTATGCTCTGATATTACTACACACTTCTTAAAGCCTTGTGATGCAGCATAGTTAATTATAACTTTATTCCATGCATGCATTGAGACAGATTCACCAACCTTAAATTGATCATCACGTCCTTGACCGTTAGTAATAGATCCATTATATATGCTTGGGAACAGATGTGCAAAATCATAGTAATAGTCAAGCATGTTAGGATTATCTTTATATACTTCTGGCCAGTAGTATCTGTTAAAGCAACCTACATCTAGATGACCTTGGCCATTCTTTGCTGATGACCATCTGTTAAGATGCGCCATTTGCTCATTCGCCAGCATGGTGCCACCTTTCAGATAGCTTATAAAACAATTAAAGAACTCACCACCGAGTCCTGGTTTATATTTAACTAGATGTTTTGACACGTTTCATATCCCTCACTGAAGGACCACCAATTCTACAATTAATAATCCCATTATAATAATCATCTCTAAGCAATACTTCTCTATCGAATTGCTCTTGAGCTTCCATATATGCACACTCACCTTTAGATTTGCATAGGTGAATAATTTCTCTGTGCATCTCGTCTGTTTCCATGTCTTCGACAAGATGCTTAGATGATCCAAAATAGGTCATCCAATCTGATTCTTTAAGAGTATGTTTACGTCTCTTTCTTGATTTTGTTATTGGTAGTATTCTCTTAGACCAGAAGAACTTCTTACCCACATACTTCATTCCGTTAGTCATATTAGTAATTACATATACAAATCCATACCAATCGCTGTCTTCTTGCAGCACAAACTCTTCATCATTATATAACCACATATCAGTAATTCTTATCCAAATCTAGATCAACAAAATCGTCAATAGGTATTGTGAACCCATCTAACTCTTCTATATGCTCTTCTTCTATATCTTCTTTACAGAAGGGGCAATGTAGCATTTCAAATGATGGGTCTTCCCATCTTAACTCATACTCCGCATCACAAGCCGTACAGATGGTATGTTTTACTTGACTCATAGTTCAAATCCTTTAAATGTATTATCGTCAACATCTTTCTTTACACCGCCAACGATATATGATGAAATTTCTGTTTCTTGGGGAGCGACTTGAACGCTCGACCCGGTTATCCAACTCTGAGTCCAAGGTAATGGGTTAGTACCACCCTTAAACGTATGAGCTAGTTTGATTGCTGAGCATCTCTTAGCTGCTATCCATTGCACATAATCTTTAAGTACATTAGCATTTAGGCCAATCATAGAACCATCTTTAAATAGATAGTCAGCCCAGTCGCTCTCTTGCTTAACGACATCTTCAAACATCTCTAAGACCTCATCAGCGCATTCTAATTGTAATTTAGCAAAATCCTTATCTTCATTTACTAATAATTTAAGCATTGAAGTAGTAGACGCTAGGTGAACATTCTCATCTCTAGCTATCAGTTTAATTATCTTAGCATTACCTTCCATTTTCTTAAGTTCAGCAAAAGCCCAACTGCATGCAAATGATACATAGAATCTTACTCCCTCTAATGCATTAACAGCATTAATACACATCCATAAAGCTTTCTTATGTTTATATGACCCGTATCCCTTATTAGCTGTATGTGTGCTCATCTCATTGAAATCCATTAACAGATTATAGTGCTGTGATATACTATCTGCACAATCAGTTATTTGTGGTATGTCTAAGATACCGTCAAAAACAACGGAAGGGTCAGAGAAAATATTACGAATGATATGTGTATAAGATCTAGAATGGATAGTCTCAGAGAAGGACCAAGTTTCAATCCACGTTTCAACTTCCGGTAAAGATACGATAGGTAGTAATGCAAGATTAGGTGCCCTCCCTTGAATAGAATCTAGTAGTATTTGTCTCTTTAAGTTAGAGGTAAATATGTGCTGCTCTGATGCTGTCAAAGCTTTGAAATCTTTTGCGTCACGTAAGATATCTACTTCCTCTGGTCTCCAGAAGAAGCCTAATTGTTTATCAGTTAGTTTTTCAAACTGAGGATATTTCACATCATCGAATCTAGCGATATCGACTTGGCCATCAAAGAACATTTTTCTCTCTTTTGATGGACTATTGTTTACTTTAAAAACGGACATTCTTTACTCTTTTTATTTAGCGGGTTCTTATTAACCCTAAACTGTGCTTCACTTAGGAAGCGATTTTTACTGTTTAAATCAGCAGGCATTGGTGACCAATTATTACCTTGACGAGGATAGTTACCATAACCAATATTATCATCTAGATAAGCAAACCAAGCGTATGACTGGCAGGGATCAAAGTCTTCATCTCCAACTCTTCTTAACTCAGGTGGGACCATATTATGGCAATCTGAATCTGTTAGATCAGTCTTTCCTATAACCTTACCTATTTTATGCTCTAACCATTCTGGATTATAATACGGTATGTTTTGTATTGATATCCCATTTACACTCTCAACCTTCTCATCATACTCTTTAAAAAACTCTTGTACCATGAGTGGAAAGTTATCTGGTACATACTCTAATGCATTTACTGCTCTCTGGCCACCTGGAGATACTCCTCGTTTCCAATACATCTCATGCCATTCAATTGTCTTAGGAACTACTTTATGTAATTGATCTTGACTAGCTAAGTTCTTAGCAATTTGAGCTACATATTCATCAAATATATTATGACCAAAGATCTCATGGATAATAATATCGCAAGGTGGCACTATAAAGCTTCTTGCATTATCCAGACCTATCTCAACTCTATCTCCAAATTGTTCCAGCATAGTTTTAACTATAGGAATATATTTTTCATTATAATCTATCGCTATTACTTTCCTAGCTCCATGTTTAAGAGCTAGATATCCCATGATACCAGAACCAGACCCTACGTCTATTACAACTTTATCTCTAGCATACTTCTCTAGGTAAGCATCATATGCCCACATCTTTTCTGGATCAAGAGCGCATCTAATTTCCCAGCAAGCAGGGCCATCTTTAAAGATTGGCCTTTCGTTCCCGGGCCCTGTTCGTGTAAATTCAGTTGTAGGGTGTGGTCTAAATAATGCAGGCTTCACAGTCATCTTCATCGATCTCACTTTGCTGCAGTTCAGGCATTTCTTCGTCTCCTGAACCATCAAATGTATTAAAATAATATAATTGCTTTCCACCATACTTATAAAAGAGGATTAAATCTCTCAGCATAGCACTCATAGGTATCTTTTCATCAGGATAATTTACTGGATTATACGATGTATTAACACTGATACCTTGATCAATATATTTCTGTAATATAGCACAGATCTGCATATAACCTTCTGGTGATTTTTGATCCCATAGAAGCTCATACTTATTTTTCATATGTGCTATAGCTGGCACTACTTGTTTTAGTATGCCGTCTTTAGATTGTTTAACTGATACTAAAGCTCTAGGAGGTTCAATACCATTTGTTGCATTTGAGATCTGGCTTGATGTCTCTGATGGCATGAGAGCCATTAGAGTACTATTTCTTATTCCAGTCTCTTTTAATTGAGCTCTTAGTTCATCCCAATTTTGTCTTTCTTTATGAGGAACTAACTCATCAACGTCTGTCTTATAAGTCTGATTAGGAGTTATCCCTAGACTATATTTTGTCTCATGGTTCTTAGGACATGCTCCATACTCAATAGCTAGATCAGCTGATGCTTTAATTAAATAGTATGACCATGCTTCTGCGTACTCATCTATCAACTCTAAATTAGGAGCTGTGTATGTCATATTGTTCTTGGCCATCCAATAAGCAAAGTTAATAATGCCTATCCCTAAAGGACGTCTTGCATTAGTACCCATTTGAGCTGCTATTACTGGATATTCTTGATAACTTAATAATTGATCTAGAGCTCTTACTAATAGATCAGCTGGTTTTTTAAAGTCAGCTGGAGACTTAATATTGCCCCAGTTAACAGCTGCTAATGTGCATAAAGATATCTCTCCATCTGGATCATTTATATCTTCTAATGGCTTAGTTGGTAGATCTATCTCACAACATAGGTTAGACATTCTAATAGGAGCTTTTTCTTTAATAAATGAGCTATGATCATTAGCATGATCTACATTCATTAAATATATACGTCCAGTATCCTTCCTTTCCTGCATAAAGGATGAGAATATTTCGATCGCAGGTACTTTCTTCTTCCGTATGGAAGTCTTTCTCTCTGCAGCTTCGTAGAGCTCACGGAACTTATCGACATCGGTGTAGAAAGTATCGTTGAACTCCGGTACATCTGATGGGGAAAATAACGTAATGTCTTGTCCATTTAATAGCCTCTCATAGAATACCTTATTGAACTGAACTCCATAATCTAAATGTCTTATTCTATTGTCTTCAGTCCCTTTATTATTCTTTAACACTAGAAGATCTTGCACCTCGAAGTGCCATATAGGATAGTATAAGGTTGCTGCTCCTCCTCTCACTCCGCCTTGAGAGCAAGATCTAACTGCTGATTGAAACATTTTAAAAAATGGTATAGTACCAGTATGAGTAGCATGTCCACCATTAATAGGTGAGCCTAATGCTCTTATCTTACCGGCACCAATACCAATCCCAGCTCTTTTGCTAACATACTTTACTATTGCGCTAGATGTAGCATTTATAGAGTCTAAGGAGTCACCTGTCTCAATTAAGACACATGAGGAGAACTGTCTTACTGAAGTTCTAACTCCAGCCATCACAGGAGTAGGCAAATTGATTTCAAGTTTAGATAATGCATCATACATATCCTTAACATAAGTTAATCTCTCTCCATTATTATATTTGTGGAATAGAGTTGCAGCAATTAACATGAAAGCCATTTGAGGCGTCTCATGAATTCTTCCAGTAGCTCTATTCTTAACTAAGTACTTACCTCTCAGCTGTTCCATAGCTGCGTAAGTTAGATTCTCATCTCTAGTATGATCAATCCATTGATTCATTATCTCAAATTCTTGCTTTGTATACCATTTCAATAATTCAGGCTCATAGAACCCTTTCTTGATGATTCTATTAACATGTTTGTATAGTGAGACAGGCTCAAACTTTTTGTAAACTGTCTTTCTTAGATCATATGATATAAGCCTGCCAGCAACTTGCTGATAATTAGGATTATGCTCATCAATGAGATCTGCAGCTGCTTTAATAATTGTTTCTTGAATTTCTTCTGATGTTATCTTATCATAGAATTGGATATGAGATTTCAATTCTACTTGGGAGCTCGAGACTCCAGTGATTCCTTCACATGCGTATTCGACTACTCGATGAAACTTCTCAATATTGAGAGGCTCTCGCTTTCCGTCGCGCTTGACAACAGTAATTTCCATAATGTACCTTAGTTTATTTTTATTTTTGTTCTATTCGTAATATGCTCTTCAGCTATATCCTCTTTGCTCTGGCCGAAGTAAGCTACAGCATGGTGTTTATTGATCATATCTTGATTGACGTTTATTAATTCGTCAGGCCATTCAGTACCGACACCTGGTACAAATACTTCACCGAGTATACGGCCGAATTTTCCTCTTGAATCTTTATTGGATGTTTTAAGAACAACATGGCTAGCTGTTTCAATCTTATTTTTTAGATATGCTTTTGCCATTAATCCATATTTCTTTTCATCTAGATCTCTTGTTCTTGATTCTGGTGTATCTATTCCTAATAATCTTATTCTCTGCTTCTTTAACCATACTCCAAACCCTAAGTCGAAATCTACATCGATGGTATCACCATCTACTACTTTAACAACCTTAACTCTATATTCGTGCACTTTATCTCCTATACGGAGATAAATTATCTCCTATATGCTGACAGCGCCATTTTAGCGCTTAAACCATTGTACGTATTTGTATCAATAGTTTGTTTGATATGAGCTGGAAGAGTACCTTCCAAAATCATATCATTAACATCTTTAGCATTAGTATAGGATGCAGGCCATAGACATACATTATAACCTAAATCAATTGCAGATGCAATCTTTTTATTAATTATGTCTGACCTAGGCTCATTATCGTATACCAATGTTACCCTTTCTTTCACTACTTTTGGTACTTCACTCAGTGCTTGAATAATATCACTCCCGCATACAGCAAGGCTGTTAGGAATAAACATAGAGTCAAAAGGGCCCTCGAAGCAATAGATAGTTTTTGAGAAATCTATAGCGTCTAATCCGTAGATTTTAGGCCTGTTTTCATTAAGTAGTATAGTTATATATCGTATCGAATCTTTCAATATTGACCGACCTTGAAACCCAAAAAGAGTCTGATTTTCATCCATTAGAGGTATGATCACGCGAGGATCTTTCTTGGTATGCACGGGTAATTTATCGGGGATTAGCTCATTCGTAAACTCAACAAAATCGTTGGTATAGAATAATTTATGATGGAATGTTGTTGGTATCTGACGCTCGTCGATGAACTTCTTAGCACTATGATAATGCGGTAACTGTGAGATCTTATTGATCTTCTTTAGAGGCTGTATGCCTTCTACAGTACTAGTAGCTTTCACTGGTGCCTCAACGAAATCCTCTATGTCTCCCTTAGTATCCCCCTGTCTAAGCGCCTCTAACGAGTACTCCTTATACAATGTTGGGCTATGTTTCTTTAGGAAGGAGCGAAGGGCTACTGAATAGCCACAGTTATGGCATTTATATAACCATGTACCTTTTACTTGAAAAAAGTATCCTCTAGCTTTGAATTTGTGCTTAGTTGAGTCTCCACAATCTGGACATGATAGGTTATAAAGCGTGTCATTCTTACGCTTAAAGTTCCTGAATTGATTACTCATCAGGTTAATATATTTCGTGTCTAACCAAAGATCGCTCATACTATTATTATAGTAGCTTTTCGGCTTTAAGTCAACTGATTTTTAGGGTATCTATGATAGGCTTGATAAGATAATCAGTCTGGTAAGAGGAGGCGTTATCGTGATGATTTTTATGATTTCCTTCGCCTAGTGTAACCCAATTTACCCAAGAAGAGTTAATAGGTTCACCTTGATGATGATTGAGAACAATCAATATTTGTGATAAGAAGCTGTATGCTGTTGGCACAAGCCATAGATAAATTATTCCTTCTATATTATACATATTATATACTATTCCAGCATAGAGTGCAATGAGTATATACTTAGAATATACTAAGAATAGATGCCACTTATCTTTAGCTAGTCTACCAATAGCCATGCTCATTTTAAAATCGCCTGGATTATGGAATATAAAGAAAGCATTTTTCCATCCAAGATACTTAGTGCTGTGAATATCTAGCTCTGTATCTGAATGCTTGTGATGCTTTAAATGGATTGCAGCCCATTCAATAGGTGATTGCCATGTGCCAATAACACCAATTAAAGATAAAACTATCTCTGTTGGTCTATTTACTTTGAATTGTTTGTGTGAGAATAATCTATGCTGTGCTATTATCCAGCCAATGACGCTGAATATATATGAGAAGATTACTGTTGTGACTATCCATCCTGTGGAAGGAGGATAGAGTATAGATAAGACTATTGCTGGGATTAGGGTTAATTGTCCTAATGTCAGTATTGCAGCTTTTAATGTCTGCTTCATAATCTCTTACCCAAATAATTTACTAAAATCCGCCATCGATGCAAAGAATGCTATTACTAATATGCCGCCTGCTAGATACCATCTATAGGCTTCTAGTCTTTGCAGTCTCTTTCCAAGCTTATCAAATCTTACAGCTGCTCGCATCTCCAAGGCCTTGATTTCATTAATGACTTGTGTATCAGCTTTTATTGCATCTCGTCTTAATGATTCTATATCTTCATGGTTATGTTTTAGCGCATCCATCATTGATATCATGCGTTCATCTAATACATCTGCTCTGGCTTTATGTTCGTATGAGAGTTCTGCGATATCTTGTACGAGGGCATCCGTTCGAATAACCATTGTCTCGTTAAATCGTAATTCCCCAGCTACCTGTGAGATCCTTATATCCAACTGATTAATCTTTTCAGCTTGCGTCGCCATGAACTTCCCCGTTCTTAAATTATTTTTTATTTTCTGATTTTATGATCTTTTTATAGCAAATACATAATTAGGGATGCCGTGGTCTACAATTCCATCAAAGAACTTAAATCTCTTCCAACTATTTATAATACCTCGGAAGAGGTCTTTCCACGTTGCCTTGGGAGCAACCACTCCATCTGAATTAAAGTATATCATAGCTCCGTGATGTCTATAGCCTAGCCATGCTGGAGGAATTCTTGTTATTATATCATTGTTGTTTTGAAATCTCATATGAGGAACTGTTACGTTCTTAATAAACTTAGGCCCTCCTACTCTTGGTGATCCGAATGTAAATAGTTCTTCAGTCTTAGAATATCGAGTTGTAGCAATTGTCGCCATCGCGGCTCCAAGTGAGTGGCCGCAGAAGTATACATCTTTTCTTACTTTTAATTGATCGTTGCTTTCTAGTTCAGCTAATATATCCATCCAAAGATCATCAACCTCTTCTTTGAATCCGGAGTGCACTTTACCACCAGCCAGTGCTGTCTGTTGCATTACTTTAAGGTCAGCTAGAACGTCGTTGAGTTTCGATGGCTCGGTCCCTCTAAATGCAAAGAACATATCTGTCCTGTCTTTTGCTATAAGTACTTCTGCATCACCTTTAGAGAGTAATTTCGCCCATGTAAAGCCGAGTTTCTTGGCCGCTGATACCGCAGGTCCGGCGCTCTTATATGCATATGCACTTAGTTGTGCTGCTATGAGGGCTCTTTCCCATTTTGTTTTAGTATCTTTTATGCGTCCTTTCGTCTGACGTGCCATTGTACTCTCCCATAAGATAGATGCTCTCTTCCTGAGCATGTCTATCATAACTTCTTCCGTTTATTGTTTTATCTTTACAGCCGCGCCCTTCGCGTCTACATCTCCCTCAGGAGTTTTTATTGTTACGTTGCGATAGTACACCACAACTTCTTGAACTTCTCTTATATATCTGCGAAGCTCTTGCATGTTATAAGCCATAAGCTCATAATCTTCAACTGATATAGCAAAGAATACTATATCACCATTGTTCTTTTTCTTTACGTCATCTAGAAACTGATCTAAATAAGTATAGCCATCAGGCCAATCGTTCTCTTTTCCTAAATCACATACCCATACATCGTCTATCTTTTGTCTAGGTCTTTTACCTTCTTCATTCTTTACGCATGGATTAGCAATCTTGGCTGTAGACACTACATGCCATTCTGGATCTTTTAAATTAATAGCTCTGGGCATAGTAGGTTGAATAATTTCAATCTCTATCGGTGCCGAGGTTATTGTTATAGGAGCGGTACCTCCCTTAAATAAACTACAACTAGTTGTTAGGATTAATATCGGCGCTAGGATCATCCAGCGTGTCAAGTTCTTTACTATCATTTTCTATACTCCTAAAGACGGATGATGTAGCATCATTCGCTCTTGTTTCAATCAGGCCAGGTTTAGCTATTGCTAAGTTATTTAGATTATGTCTTCTAAATATATCCAAGTACCCATTCATTTCTTCTTCTATAATTGCATTTTTAGAAGCTAACTGATTTAAGGCTGCACCTTGTTTTTCATAGCTCTCTTTTATTACTGCGATTGCTTCTTCTTGTTGTTTAACAGCAACTTCTAATTGCATGTTATTAAATTGTAGCGTTTGGTTTTCGCTGTATAACCACCAGCAACCTAAGCCTAAAATTAATATAATTGCTATAAAGAATTGATTCATGACCCATTCTCAGCTATATAATCTGCTAGGTCTTTTACTGTTAAAATTAACTCTGCATCTTCATCAGGAATTTGTATATCAAACTCCTCTTCAACATCCATTATTATTTCAACTACGCTTAAGGAATCAGCTCCTAAATCTTCTACAATTAAAGAGTTATCTTTAATCTGCTCTTCCTGAACATTTAGTTTGTCCTTTAATATGTCTATTATACTCATCGTAATGTCTCCGTCATGAAGTCCATAGGAGTTGCAGTCTTGAGCTCAACTATGGTTCCTGTCATGGTTTTAAACCGCATATGTTTAGCAGTTTGTTTATAAAATTTGCGTACTTCAAATTTCTTCTCTAGTACGTCAATAATCTCACCTTCAGAATTATACTGATTATGAGATACGTAAAGGTTCTGATGTCTCTCAAATAGACCTAGAATCCAATACCATGCTCGTCTGATCTTATGCCCAATGGCGCGAAAGAAGTTCTTAATGCGAGCCATTATGTTGCTCCACCAAGATTTCGGTCTTTCTTCCAGTTTAGAACAGGCTTCTTTTTAAGCCCAACTTTTGATCTCAATTTATTACCTATCGCTCTCTTCTTTTCTGAATACTCAGGTTCGAATTGTGCTAGGAAGCTTTCTTCGGCTTCTTGGCTTTGGATTTCGCAGAACTCTTCGAAGTTGATGAAGGCTGCTTTGCGCCCGCCTTTTGCTTTTTCTTTGTATTTCTTTTGGGCTTTGCGGGAGACTTTGACGTCGTCTTTGCCTGTGTAGCCGCCGCCTGCGATGTGGCCGCCGGTGTGGTTTGCGATGACGATTCCTGCGTCTTCGCTGAGCTCGGACTCTCGTACGTGCTCAAATAATTCCATAAATTCTTTATCCAATTCAACATTTTCTATATCCTCATATGTTTTTTCATTCCAGTCTTCTTTAAGTAAGTATAGTGCAGCAGCGTAACTCGCTAGCTTAGTCTTACCACCTGGAATTTTACCTAAAATCCTCTTAAGCTTTAAAACTAAAAGGTCCATTTTCGTGAAAGATTGTCTTTCAGCGATCTTGTGTCGATCTTTTGCTTTGATAAGAATATTACCCTTATCATCAATAACGCCAGTCTTATACGCATCCCAACTTTTAAAGGGAGTGGCTAGTCTTTTGATAAAGTGGTAAACTACAAATAAGCTTACTACACCTTCATTTAACTCAACTTTCATATTTTAACTCTTTGTTTAAAATCTCGACAACTCTTATATCTGGTTTAATATAATCAGTTGTTATATTCTGAGGTGGTAACCCTATTTGGTAAACTACCTCTGGTACTCTATTTAGGAAAAGTAAGAAGGGTAAAAGCTCAGCGTAGTAGTCATCTAGCTTTAAAAACAACAGTCTAGTACCTGCTTCTTGGCCAAATTGATTGTATATAACAATAATATGATTGAGAATCAATCTATATTTTAAGTTACCAGTCTCTCTGTATTTGTTGAATAGTCTTTTAATGTATTTGAAGCGTTTCAAATCATCATAAAATTCTACTATATCTGAGCATGACGGGTTGTCGTAATGCTTAGCTGCATACAAGGATGCATTCGCGTTGTTCAATAATTCCATATCATTCATAATTAACTATTCCTCATTTCCTAATTATATTTAGGCGGACTAGATTAGAATGCTGATAGGGCGACTTTTTTGATCTCTGTGTTTGATACTGCGACATAAATATAGGACGTGTCATAGAAGACGTCGCCGCCTTTGACTTCAAAAGTAGAGTTAACATATGAGCTATTCGATGGAGTAGCAACTGTATTAAAGTTTAATTTCTTAACTCTCGCTGTGTTGTATTGAGGATTCTGAATGACAGAATCGTGGGATGATGATATAGTTATTGTTGGCTCACCGTTAGCATTTACTGTTGAAGTACCTTTTATAGATCCATCAAAAGAGAATCTAAGAGTAGATGCATTGGCTGTTGTTGTAGCGTTTGTAGTTGTTGTTGTTAGCGTATTAGTATATGGAGCTACGTTCAGCTGAGACGCAACGTCTGCAGATGTAACCATATACTTATTGATCACAGGTGCATTCAATGAGATCGTTAAGGTGTTACCAGAAATACTCGCACTTACCGAGTTAGATCCAGTCGTACCTAATGACCCAAAGAAATTATTTACTGTTATCTTTTTGGTTTCAATGCTACTCGAATTCGCAACATTATCTACTATCATGATAATATCGTCGCCTGTCGCTGCTGTGACCGCAGTTAGCTCACTTATCTTAGTAGCCATAATTTAAACCCTTATTAAGAATCTGCAAATTCAGTATCGTCTGCTTGGTCGCCAGTAATTGAAGAACCAGCTACAAGAGTTTCATACTGCACTCTCCCATTTCTTCCACCTGTACCTGCAATACGTCTTACCCAGCCAGCATGACCTGCTCCGTGAGTAACACCTACCTCAGTAGTATCTACACCAAAGACTTCAGATGGTTGACCTGATCCTTTAGTTTTTGGTACTTCTGAGAACGTTATTGAAATTGGCTTATCGGATAATGTGTAAGCTGTTCCTGCTGCATTAGCTGTAATTGTGCCGCCTGCTGTACCACTAACCACATGCAATGATGTAGTATTAGTAATGCTGCTAACTATATAATCGCTTCCGATTTTAATATAATCATTAACAGCTGTTTCCGTGGTAAAACTTGTGCTTACGCCTGTTACAAGACCATTAGCAAACAATCGGACTGTACCCGATGCTGTTTTGCTGTCTTTATTTCCCCATAATGCCATAATTTTCTCCTATTGTAACTATTTAGCTATTTAATTGCCTTTGCCACTCTTTTAAAATGGTCATGACTTTTTATTCCTACGCGTAGCATTCTCTTTTCTCTCGGTGTTCTTTGAGGATGATCATGCCAATCTAAAACTTTTTTAATGTGATCTGGATGCAATTCATGATGTTTATTTCCTTTGGAATCTCCCGTATGAAATTTCACCTTTTTCTTGCCGCCTAAATCTTGAGCATTACGTAGTTGCATGACTATGTGATCGTCTGCACCTGTGTGTCTGTCTTTAGAATTAATTACGGACTTTCTTGAATATGCTTCTTTAAAATCTCCAAATGAAGCTATTTCTACCTTCTTATCATTTACTAAATCAAAAGCGTTTGACTTTAATATATTTAGCAAATTTCCTTTTAAGGTACTCTCTGTTTGCTCAAACTTTCGCGAATTGTTGTGGCCACTTCCTCCATATTTTCTATCGTGATGAGGCGAGTCACTTTTGTTAGCAGGATAGAGCGGGTCATGTTTACCATCGATTTGATAGTCTTTAGGGCGTCTTGCGTGTTGCTTTTTCAGAGCTGCAGTCTTTCCTTTCTTGGATTCTATTGATCCTTTTGCATGACTTTTGTACATACCAGGCCCTGTCTTCGAAGTGTTGTGTGGAGTATCATCTGTATTATCAGATGAATATCTCGCTTTAAATACTTGAGCAGCAGTAGCTTCGGTTGCAACTTCTTCTTTTGCTTGATAAATCCCTTTCTTTCTTTTGTCGATCTTAGTATCGTGATAGTTAATAATGGAAGCAGGCGGCTGTTTCCTTGCCCTATGTTGATCTGCAACCTTTGTTCTGAGCTTTATTTCTTTACTTGCTTTCTTAACATACCTTTTTTTCAACAGACTTGAAAGCTCTGTTACATAGTGATCCATGTCTGAGTTTATTTCTTCTTTATTAACAGCATAATTATCATTTTGATCTTTGACTGGGCTATTTAAATTACTTCTAGCTTGAGCAACACCTTTTCGTCTCTTGTTATCTTTATCTTGTGGCAAAGAGGATAAACCTGGTTTTAATCTAGTTTTTTCTCTTCGAGTGATCTCTTTATTAGCTTTCGTAATGTATCGCTTCTTCATGTCATCTGAGATCTCATTTACTTGCTCAGTTTCTTCTTTATTAAGTCTTGCATTAGCATCCTTAACAGCAGCACCCATATTCTTTTTAATTGTTTGAAGATCTCTAGCTTTCTTTTCTTTGTTCATCATTCTGTGCATCTTGATAAGCTTATCTTTATCGTTATTTGTTAATGAATTCCAGCTTTCGAATTGATTAGGTAGATCGCTTTCTTCCCATTCTAGTTCTTCTAAATCTTCGATAGTTGCTTCTGCTACTCCGCCTTCTCCAGCGTCGACGTCATCTGTGTCATCTACTTTCTTAGACTTCTTACCTTTTAATTTAGGTCCGGCATCCTTGCCGTCTTGTTGCTCTTCTTCATCTTGAGAAGGCTCTTTATCAGCTTTCTTTTCAGCTAATATATCAAATCCTTCGATTGTTTGTCCAACAACCTCAGTAATGTCTTCTTTAGGCTCTTCAGCTTCTACTACGGCGACGGGCGCCTGATGCATTTTCTTATAAGTTTCTGCTAAGTTCATATTTACTCCTGAGTCTCGCCTGCATTAAGCTTAGCCAGGAAATCAATATCTTCTTGACTTAAAGTATACTTCTCTTCTTTTGTAGCCTTAGGTCCAGGAATTCTATCTCCTAGTTTCTTCTTCATGCCCTGATATTCTTTATTAGCTGCAAAGTCTTTCTTAGTAGGCTTAGATGTTGCTTTACCATCAGCTCCTATGAAACCAGGAACCATTGTAGCTTCATTAGCATGCTTTAGATGTTTCATGGCTACTGGATGATCAGACAATCCTGGATGAATCTTATCCATAACTTTTGCAGCGCCTGAATAGTTACCGCCTTTATATCTCTTATCAAAAGCAATACCTTTAGCTTGCTTTAAATGCTTTTTCGTAATAGCTTCTGAAGCTTCTTCTTTACTATCTTCTTCAGCATTGCATTCGCATGATTCACAAGTTGCAGGACATTTACACTCTGAAGCAGGGGTGTCTTTTCCACAACAATCAGCAGAACACATTTTAGGTGCATCTGCTTCTTCACTAATGTTATCTTCTTCGTTTAGAGCAACAGTCTGATTAAGTCCGTTACCGGATCCATATAGCTCTCTTACATTCTTAGCCATATATACGTCTGCGTGCTTTCTGAAGTCTGTTCCGTGGTCTTTACGTTCGAAGCTCTTAACTTTTTTTCCAGCTTTGTTATAAACGTGCGCGCCTTCATTGTCGAACTTCATGGTTGGTCTTGTTTCTAGTATCGAGGATACTGAAGCTAGTAACTTATCTGAAAATTTCATAGTGGTCCCTTTGTATTTTATACTTTTATTTAGCTATTTTAAACACTCAATTCTATAAAGGATTAGGGAAATCATCAAAATTGAATATTTCCTCACCTGAGCTGTGTTTCATCATAGCATCCGATACCCAGCATCCTTCTTTCCAGTATCCATATTCAGGTATATTAGCAGGAGGCAGTATCTCACCTGTGTTAATCCAATGCAGTATGAAATTAGCATTTGCTGTATGAGCGTCATAAGGAATATGATTAAAGTGTCTATGGAATAATAGATTAGATAGTGATGGGTTCGGTCTAAATGGCTTTGGTGCATTTGGATATTTTTCATAGAAAGCTCTTTGCCAAGCCTTTATTTCATCTCTCCATGAACCTGCAAACATAATAGGACATGGTAGAACTGCTCTCTTAGAGTCTTTAACAGCTCCATTAGCATAGTCACCATAATTAACCATTAACAACACGTTTGGTGCTTCCCAATCAGCTGTAAATAGATCCCACCGTCTTGTTAAGAATTCTTTTGTAACATGTCTTGCATATTGTTGAGCGTATTGAGCATATGCAGATTCAAAATTAGGAGAGCTTTGAGGATCTCCATGATGAAAGTCATCATGCAGCATGGCGCGCCAGCTACCGGTGAATTGTGACTCAATGAAGTCAATTCTATTAGGACTTGGTACTTTGATTACATGATAATCAAATTTATCTTTGTTTTCTTGTAAGGTCTTATCAACATGCATTAACCCTACTGTTGATTCTCCGAACGATGTTACTTCATGCCCAGCAGAACGTAATATGTTCTGATAACATTTTTGTGTATCTTCTTCTGTTTTTGTCTCGTCAACTGCGAGTGTGAGTTTCCATTGATTTTCATCAACTGTTGAATCACCGTGTAGTGCGATTGTCGCCATTATATTTCTCCGAAATTCACCTGGGCTTTTTTAGGGCCCAGAGATGTAAGACATTATTAACTTTCTGTTTTGACTAAAGTATAAATTCCATAAGCGAGTCCTGCCCATGCTAACCACTTAGTAAGTCCGCCCAATAATATAACACTTCCACAGATTATGACAATTGTCATACCATCAAGAGTTGTTCGCTCTTTTACTACTTTAGATAGCCATGCTTTTATATTCATAAAACATTTCTCCTATATCTGAGGTAATTCATCTACCTCTTCCACTATATTTAGGCGCACTAAGACTCGTAAATGAAATTACTTGACTTTTTAGCCATGGTTTCAAGGTAATTCATTATGTCTTTTTCCACCCAATGTTTTGATTCTTTACTGTCTTTAAACAGCGGATGGTACATATTGGACCATGCTGTTAGGTCTTTAAACACATCAGCTTGTGCTATAGAAACCTTTGTTAGGTTATATTCTAAATCTAAGTCTGGGTTGGCCATCCATTCCCGTAATTGATCAGCTAATATCTTATGGCCTGTGTTAGTAAGATGTTTTTGATCTGTATCAACTTCACCGCCAAAAGCTAAACCAAAGCATATCGGGAAAGTTCTTGTAGCCCAATATACAATAAAGGGGGCATCGTTTGTATTATATGTCTCTAGATAAGATCCATCCTCAGCCCAATTGAATATAAGACGTCTATCTATTGAATCATATGTACGCTTTATTATAGGATGGAGGACTGATGCATCTTTAAAGTTTGACATATTATCTACTGTCCAGCATCTATAATTGATATCTTTAGCTGCACACATCTCTTGTACTGCTTTCATATATCCCATTGTTTTATTTAAATGGCGGTTGTATTGATTAAAGATATCTTTATCATCTAGTGAGGGGTTTGGTTGCGGGTGAGCTGATTCTTTTCGTATTTTAAGAATACTGCAGGCCGGTCATGAAGCCTGACAGCGAACCTCTCAGCGTGAGACCACTGTATAAACACATTAGAATCTGAATCAAGATTATTATAGTTACTTATAAACGTCTCGAATATAGCATCATTTGATCTAGCGATCTGTGAATAATCATCACAGGAACCATCAGCAAGTTGACGTGGCCAAGCGTAGTTTTCAATACCTGGGAAAGGTTTTATTAAAGCTTGTTTTGGGAGCATGTGCCCCCTTGTATAGGAGCACCCATCAAAGTACCATTTCATAATATAACCTGAATTTAAATTTAGCTTTTATTCCACAGGTGCGGTTTGCCTATTCCTGATCCATCTGCATGTGGTACACCATCTACAGCAACTGCAAATGTTAGTACACCATTACCCTGACCTGGAGTAGCTAATTTATATTTCTTAGTCAGCATTGGTGTGCCGATTTCTCCAGCGCCTGCATCTTCTGTATATTGTCCTAGGCCAGGTTTGCTAGTCTTTTTCCATTTTGCTTTATATTCAGCTGTTTGTCTTTCTGGATGTTTCTTTCTTGTTTTAGGATTTTCTGCATCAGGATGTCCTTGAGATACTGTATAAGCTATTCCTGTAGGACCTCTGCCTTTTTCTTCAAATATTTCTTCATAGTCGCTGAAGAATGATTTCATAAATGTATCAATATTTTCGTTAGCTTGCTGATTCTTCTTAGGATCTTTAGCTGCGTTTCTGAAATATTTCTTAACATCTGATATTTGAGCTCTCTCAATACCGATGATATTCTTCTCTGGTGACTTCAGAACCTTCCTTAACTCAGCTCTGATCATTCCAGCGCCTTGCTTATCCACGTAAACAGCTGGCATTCCTTTAATGTCAACCTTCCAATAGATTTCAGCTAGCATTGCATCTTCAAATGCTTTATTAGCTTCTTCAACTTTGACTAATTTTTTAACTGCCGTTTTAATACCTTTTTTTCTATTGTCAACTTTTTTATTTTTTATATCATGAGTATTCAGATAATTATCTGAACTATCACCACCTGAGTGATAAGCATTGTGTTCTACATCATCAGAAGCTTTTTTAATATAACTACCCATTGTTTTTTTAGATAATTCATTGATTGTGCCTTCTTTAGCAACAGACATAACAGGCTTAGCTTTTCTGTTTCCAGCGCCTAACCATTTTCCAGCAGTCTTTTTAGCTGCAGCTTTCTTACGTGCTGCTATTTGATCTTCTGGATGATCATTATAACCTTTATGATGACCGTTTATTTGATCCTGATACCAACTCTCATTGTGCACCTTTTCATTTACTTGCTGATATTTTGCTATAAATGTATTCACCTTTTGGAATGCGTATTGCTCTCTTGTGCCAGATGTTTCATCAGTCCATTCAGTTAAACCTTTCTCATACATCTCGATTAAAGTCGCTTCGGATATACCAGTTTTTGATGATTTAGCTTCTAGGGCTACATAGTTTTTGTCTTGGTCAGATCGATATCGAGCCGGCTGGGCTTGTTCTTGGATATGATCTAAGAACTTATCAACAAGTTCAGTGACTTGTGCATAGTTCTCTATGATAATATTAAAATCATAAGTTTCTGCTAGATATAACTCAAAGTTATAATCCATAGAATTCTTACGAAATTTAGTTTTCTTTGTTCTTTTATTTTTAAATCTTGTGATTTCTTTTCTTCTCACTGCAGGCATTAACCTTGTTGCTAGCTTCTTAACTAGCCCAGATCTCATTCTTACTCTCTTATCAATAGCTGATTTCTCTGCTCCTGACAACTTATTGTATTTTCCTGCTTTTTTTCCAGCAATTCTTTTTCTGATAACTCTAATAGCTGCTCTTTGAGATCTTTTCTTAATCTTCCCTCTATCAGCCATCTTACGTCTCTGTCTTGCGCGAGCTACAGTTAATTTTGCTTTATGTTTTCTTACTGAAATTGCTTTCTTTCTTCTAGAAGCCAGAGTTAATACTCCACCTTCCTGTAAGTCATCTGCTTCAATAGCTTCTAACTCTTCATTTAATTTCAGTCCTGCTCTGACCATTTCTAAAATCATATCTGACATTGACTTTAGACTATTAGGTAAACCTCTTTTGAAACCAGCAGCATCGTTTTTTTCTGCTAAATCTCTCATCTTTGATGCGCTCATTCCTCTTACTCCTTGATCATCTGGGTCTCTTTGCCCTGATGATATTACGTTTACGGACTCAAATTTAAAATCTCTTCCGTTATATGTATTTAGTATTCTTTCAAATTCATTTATTCTATCTGACCCTACTACCATTGTTACTGAGTCATAAGAACGTTGTACTTCTTTTAATATTTCAATAATTGTTCTGGCTCTTGAAGACACAACAGTACGCTGACCGAAAGCCGCCTTAGCGATTTTGATCTTTTCTTCGTATTGTAATGGGTTCTTTTTAGAGTCCTGAGAGTGAGACAGGTAGATTAAGGGTGTGCCACGTACTTTACGGGCTTCCGTTACCAGTTTATCAGCTAAAAGCTGGTGTCCTATGGTAGGCGGATTCATTCGACCAAATGTTATAACAGCATGTTTGGTGAGTGCTTCGTTGAACCGAGCTGTGACTTGCTTAGGGTTGAGAACTATTTCGTCTCTCGGTTGTCCGGTGATTGTTTTTCCAGACTTTACGTCTTTTACCTTCTTTTTCATTATTTTCCTTCAGGGATTGTCTTAACCTTACCTGTCTCGTGAGTGTTTGCCTGGGCCTTAACTCACTATTATTTATCTATCTACGGGTGTCGGTCTGCCATCCTTTTATGATTTCTGGAGAAAAATTAGCATAACTAAATTCTAGTCTATCTACTAACTTTACTGCTCCGGCGATATGATCTATAGCAACATATCCTTCTTCACCAGTAATCTTAAAGCCTTTTGCTGTTTTTAAGAATACTTTAGCCTTAGCTGCTTCATTCATCTTTGTTATAATTAATTTCTTTGCATGTACCAGATGCATCTGCAACTCAAATATAGCTGCTAGTTGACTCATATTAGAATTAGCAATGAACTTTCTAATAGGTTCAAATGCTTTTTTCTTTTTTTCTTGGCCTGCTTCTGTTTTTAATTTTTTAACTTCAGCGGCTTCTTTAGCCATTAAAAATTGTACTAATGACTTTGTATAAGCAACAGGATTTTTTATCTCTTGTCCTTCGCGGATTCTTGTATTGTGATGTACCTTAACATACATTAACAGCTTCTCATCTGATGCAATATTTTTCATCATCATAGCATTACATTTTCTGAATGCTTTACCAGCCATAGATAGATGTTTAGTAACTGCTAATGATTCAGCCTGTGTCATAAGGGCTGTGCCACTCACATCTTCATACTCAGCTCCTATCTGCCAAACACCTCTTGCTTGTCCGAGACTTTTAACATTAACTCCATAAGATGCTGACATTGATTCAAATGAGGTTCCTCTGTATTGAGTATGCCATACAATTCCCATACTTGAAGCTCTAATCTTTCTACCCATTGTAGAGTCATATGGAATAGCATATACAAGAGTGTTAGGATGAAAGGTAATATATTTAACACCATCTACTGTTGCTGTTTTAAGATCGTTACCTGAATAGAGAAAGTCTCCTTGAATAACACCAGTTATATTTAAACCTTTTAATAACTTTAACGCTAGGTTTAGCTTGTCCGCTAAATCTCCAGATGTATCAGCGTCAACATCTGCTTTTGTTTTATACACTTTAGGGTCCTTATTAAAGATACCCTTCTTTGCTACGAAGAACTTCCCGTCGCTAGGATCTGTGCCAACAAATATTGCTGGTGCACCATCCCATTTAACTGTTGTGTTTAATTTCTTTGGAGATCTACCTGATAAGGCATCTCTAAATGATTGAAGAAACTGCAGAGCTTGTCTAGCTCCATCTGCTCCACCATTAAGAACCATATCTTCTAAATGCTCCATATGAGTGTTCTTAGATTCTATTAAATACTTCTCAAAGTTTTTCATTATATACCCACTGAGCTTTTTCTACCTTGCGGACCAACGACTTGGCCTTTAGCAATAATCATAAATCGTCCACCTGTTATTCCAAATTGTGTTTTTGCGCTCTCTACTCTCACATAATAATAAGGCTTGTATTCATCGTGCGGTACAGTTGGCGTTATTATAATATGATTAGCTGTTAATTCGTATCTAGGAATTTCTCCAGTGCCGCCAGCTACTTTTTTGAAGGCCATTGGACCTTGATATAATCCATCAATGTCCTGTCTCCCTGATCCTGTACCTCTGTAGTCTTTACCATATAAAGTCTTTTTAGATACTCTCAGATCTTTTACTTCTCTATAATACGAAACACCAGATGGCATCTTTGTGCCATTTTTACTAGAGAGAGGATGCTGTTGTTGGAGTGCTGCTTTAACTGCTTTAGTAAAGTTAAGAAGATCGCGAGAGGTATTTCCTAACTCAATAAAGCCGCCGTACTGTTGAAAGTCTTTTGGAGCTCGTCCATCTTTATGAGAGATCCATACTACTTCTTCATCATCAGGCCCTAAAAAATGGAAATCTGATTTAGGTGTTCCTGGTGTTGATGCTATTGATGATATATTAGCTATTTTTTTACCTATCTTTAACTCAACATATGGAACTAACTCTCTGTCAAGTACAATTTCTAATTCCTTTTTAAGGGCTGTAAGAGTTCTATTCTCTGCTGTTAATCCAGACCCTTTGCCTTTTCCACCAAACTCTGGTGTTTTAGCAAACTTGGTCATTTTATGAACCTTACTATTGCCCTTCTCTTTAAACTCTATGCCGTTAATTACAGCATGAGTTCTACTCTGAATTCCTGCTTTTAAAGCAGCTACTATATCAGGATCATTTTCAAGTGTTATTGTGTGTCCATCTTTCATGAAAAAAGGCTCGCCATTTTCTATCTTATCGATAAAATTATCGGCGCGCCCTTCACGTCCTGGTTTAAGAAGCTCAGCTGCACTGAGGTTCTTCCAGTTATTTTCTCCTAAATATACATTGTAAGTCATCATATAGTTATTTATGATAACTCTAGTCTAACCTTCTCGGACGACCTTAACTAAATCGTAATGATCTAGCAGATTAATATTCAACCGCTTTCTTAACATATCATCTAAGATGTCCGTAAAGCCATTATACAAGCATGTATCTTCATCGTTAGTTAATTCTATATCGAATTCAGCAACTGTTGATGGATGTTGATCTGCTGTAGATGGCAACCAATTGCCAACTCTTCGCTCTTCTCTTGTTGAAGTCCAATCTGCTGTGAATGAATTACCTGGAACAGGCTCTTTACGTTTTACTGATAACTTACTAGTCATCTCTATCTCCTACACCCCAATCAATAGCTACTGGAAATCTTGGAACACCGTCAGGTGATAATTCAAAGTATCTACAAGTAACCCAATTAGGCATTTCTGGACCCTCTAGAAGAGCCTTCAGTGTGGCTTGATTACCTCTGACACCACATCCAAAAATCCTTCCATC
>Ga0114994_10000147_pt1 | contig 40232 bp, 21 predicted proteins | sample ArcticOcean_MG_C_9_FD_87043 | JGI IMG/M metagenome (GOLD analysis project Ga0114994, IMG submission 87043) | Marine microbial communities from western Arctic Ocean - ArcticOcean_MG_CB2_152 | ecosystem: Environmental > Aquatic > Marine > Oceanic | place: Arctic Ocean: Canada Basin | collected...
CCTCCACGGCGCGCTCGCCGCGCTCTCCGGTCTCGCGGCGCCGCCGCCGCCGCGATCGCTCCTCACGGGCCTGGCCACGGCCCGGACGCTCGAGGTCGCGGGCGCGGCCCTCGCGCCGGGCGACGTCACCGCCGCCCTCAAGAAGCTCGGCTCCGGCAAGCTCGGCCGCGTCGCCCTCGACGAGCATCCACCGGTCGAACTCCTCCTTCGTCACGGAGCAGCCCTCGATGTAGTTCGCGACGATGTCGTAGGCCGCCGCGATGTCGTCCAGGGCGTCCCGCGTCAGGTACAGCGTGTGCGTGACGGCCGTGGTGACCACGCGCACCTTGAGCTTGAAGTCGCTGACCAGCAGCGTGGGGAAGCCGAACTGGTCGCGCGCGCCGAGCGTCTCCAGGATTTCTCCCGCGGCGCGGCCCTCGTCGACGTCGCCCTCGGGCACGGCGGGCGCCGGCGCCGCGGCCGGTTCGACAAACGCGGTCGACGCATTGGCGGGCGCGACCTGCACGAAGACCCCGCCCGTCTGGATCATGTGGAACTCCCGACACCGCCGTCGTGGGGAATTGACCTCCTGCGAGGCCGCGAAGCCCGCCGCCGACAATTTGCCCACGACGACGGACAGCGCCCCGCGGATCTCGTGCTCGCAGTATAAGAGTGTGGGCGTCTTCCCCAAGGTCTCCTTGTGCGCGAAGGCGTAGCACATGTTCCGCATGTGTGGCGATAAGACCCCTAATAGCATGGGCTCGTCGAAGACGCCCCCAAACAGCTGGTTCCAGTGGTGGTTATGCAGTATGGCGTCACTGAGTGGTTTCGGCAAGTCCCGTTCCTTAATGAACGCGCGAACAATGTCCTTGGCCTGCTGCTGCTGCTGGCCCACGGGGTCCACGTTCATTATAATAGACACAACTACTCCAATGACGTACGCGAACAGCATCGTCCCCAGGACCTGGGCGCAGATGCAGTAGACCATCCCCGCTAGATGTTCGGAGGACGGATACACGTCCCCATAGCCCACGGTGGTCATGGTCGTGAAGGCCCAGTAGATGGAGGTGATGTACTGCGTCACGCGCCGCGCCTGCTTCACGGACTTGGACGGCGCGCAAGAATTGCACACGTAGGCCGCGGGGTCCTGCGCCGAAGAGGACGGCGCCGATGTAGTCGGCGAGGCGGAGGGCATGGCGGTCGGTTCGGCCACGTCGTCTGGCCAGCACATGTTGCCGACGCCCGGGTCGTCCGGCGACGGCGTGACCCAGCAGTTGTCCTCCCGCTGCTTCTTCTTGGCACACCCGGTCGCCTCGCACTGCCAGGGTTCACTTTCGGACCACTTGGAGCGGTGATAAATTTTGTCGCAGTCCTCTTTTTCGGCGAACATTTTTTGGTTGCTGCAGTAGTCCTTGTAGACGCACGTCGTGTCCAGCCAACTGCCGGCCCGCTCCTCCGGTTTGAGGGGGAAGGTGGCCCAGTCCCGCGTCTTCGAGTAGTCGCACTTCACTCTAGAGTAAACAGCACCCGTATAAAAGAAGCCGCACGCCAACAGATGGCCGCTGAAGCACATCAATAACAGGGGCGTGATGACTTTAAAAATGGCCGGGTTCACGCCGCAAGAATCCTCTAACACGTTCACCACGTTGTCTAATTTCAGCACTCTTGCTATTTTGACCAGTCGCACAAGTCGTAAAGCTTTCAGCATCTTTAGTGCCCCAAGACCAGGAACGCCGTTGGCCAGGTGCCTCAGAGGTATCGTAGACACAAAATCGATGACGAACCACCCCTTCAAATAGTCCTTGACGATCATCTGTCGGTTGTAGACCACTTTCAACTGTTTATTTTGGTAGGCGCTGTTGAAGGATAACAATAAGTCCAAGCCGAACAAAGCGTCGATCACATCGTCCAAAAAGGACCACTTGCCCTTGTCACTACATCCCTGACCGCCGCCGTCGCAGTCGGAATAGCCCAACGAGTTCTCGTTGCCGTTCCCGAGCTCCACCTCAAACCCTAAACGATACGTCGCGATGAGCACGCTCAACACAATGAGCCCCGCAATAAACAAGTCCCAGGCGATTTTTAAGGGTGCTTCGGGGTGGAACACCCTCCGCCTCTCCCAGAGCTCCCGCCACCCGATGTTCGCCGGCAGCATCTTGGGCTCCTCCTTCTGGGCCAGGCCCCGGCTCGAAAAGAAGGACGCGGCCATGAGCCCTCGTAAGGAAGGGGGCCGTTTCATTGGCGTTTCCGCCTTGCCGAACAGCGAGCCCAGCTTGGCCGGCGCCGGCGCCGCTGGCTTCGGCGCCGCCGCACCCGTCGCGGCCTTGGCCTTGGCGCGGTTGCCCCCGATTTTAAATTTTGTGGCCGCGCGGAGCATCGCCATGTTGGATTTCTTCTTTTTGACGGCTATTTCATCTTCTTCTTCGTCGGAGGGGGGGGGCGAGTCCGTCCGGTCGTGGCCTTCGGGCGGTTCCAAAGATTTGGACGAGTATATCGATGAGGACCGCCTCAGGAACGGGATACGCTTTTCTACCTTCTTGCCACTTGACGCCGCATCAACATCACCCTGCTCTTGTAAAGCTTGTCTGTGGAGCCTCCGGTGTATGTCCGGAAATTCATTTAAAGCTTCTATCAGTAACTCCTTGGGGCACATGTATAATGACGCGTCGTTCACCGCTAAAGTACACGTTGTTTGTGTTGTGGTCACCAATAAAGCAGCGGGTCCAATGAGATCACCAGGTTTATAATCTCTTACTGTATGTATGAGTTCTTGATCCGTGTCGCCCCGCGTGAGGCATCGGAGGTCCCCCTCGAACACACAAAATAAATGCGTGGCGATCTCACCCTCCATGAAGAGGAACTCCGTTTCGGGTACAAATAGAGGTAGCATGTCCGGCACGAGCATACATACAAATCTTCTGGTACTACTCTTGAGCCAGGGGATCCGCTCGATGAGTTTCGCGTGCCGCACTTGGATCAAATCCAGCTTGCACCCGGCGGGCATCATAGAATACAAGCGTTCCTGGTCGAAGTTCGTGTGCTTGGAATAGCAGTACTTGACGCCGCCCACGATCCTCTTGCTCAGGGCGTCGGGGTACTGCCGATCGAACACGTAGTCTTTGACCAAATTAACCTTTTCTCGGTATAAAACAGCGGCCTGGTCGAAGTTCTCGAGTAACCCGGTGATGGTGCCCATGATGTACCCAAAGAACGCGCCGCCGATGATCATGACCACGATCGCGAAACCCCGTTCCGCGTCGCCCACGACCGGAATATCCCCGTAGCCCACCGTCGTCATGGTCGTAAAGGCCCAGTACAAGGAAAGAACATAAGCATGGGACTTCCGGGCGTACTTCTCCCCGCGGGCGGCCTCCATTTTTGTCCTCCAGTTCCACACCTGAGTGGTAGTGTTGGGGTGGGGTTGACTGGCATCGTTCAAGCGAAAGCCTAGACCGGCCGGGCGATCCCAGTTCGGCCCTTCGAACGGCGCGCCGTCGTCGCCGCCGTAGCGGTGGTCCCAGTCGTCATCAATGTAGTAGTTCAGGTGGCCGTTCCCGGCCTTGGCGTCGACGCTTTCGTCGTCTTCCAACCCAAGCGCCCCGGCGTACGACGGCGCTAACGTTTGAAAATGCCGAAAGCAGGCCACCCAGTGGGCGACGTAGAACATTTGCACCAAGAGCAGCACTAACGTTGACGTCGCGGAGGGGCCTGTGGAGTTCACGGCCGAGTCGTCGTCCTTCCCTTTGCTGTTCTTAAGCTTCAAAAGCTTGGCTAATTTGGCCAGTTTGGCCAGCCGCACGATGCGCAGCAACTTGAAGATTCGAGGTGGCACGCCGATGTTCACCGTCTCGCACGCGCACTGGCAGCACGCCGTCAAGTTACACCCGCCAGAAGTAACAATGTCAAAGGGGAACGTCGAAAAAAAGTCGATGGTGAACGCCGGTCCCCCGAACAAGTATTTTTTCGCGATGACTTTGGGCGAGTACACGAGTTTCGTGGTGAGCGGGTCCCGGAAGGCCGTAATAAACACCATGCACACATCCACCACGAACGAGATGTCCACCACCGAATCGATGAAGAACACGCCCGTGACGCAGTTGTAACTGTAAGCCGTCTTGAAGCCGATAGAAAAAGGCACCGTCAAGGTCGACCAAATGATGCACGCCGAGATCCAGATGTCCCAATAAATCTTCCAGTCCGAGGTCGGGTGGATCATGGGGAACGGTAAGGGTGGATCCATGTCGTCCTCGTCCACTTCGACGTGGCCATCTTCCGTGTGGCCCTTCGTCCGGGGCTGGCCGCGCGTCGCCTGGATCTCCGCCATCCGTTCTTCTAACCCGTCAAAGCCGAAGATCAGGGCTTGCGACCTCTTGTGCTCCACGACGCACTTCACCATGTCCGCGGTGTCGTCCGCTTCCAGGGGCGGGGCCTCGTCGTCGCGCTTGACCCTGACCGTGAAACTTTTGGCGGACTCCGCCTTAATAATAGTGCTGCGTCGGGCCGCCTCCATGGCGCGCTCGGCCGAACTTTTCTTTTTAGCCGGAGATCCTGTGACATCGTTCAAGGGCACGACCTTCTTGGGATCCTTCGGTGCCTCTGCTTTCGTGAAGGCCGCGTTCTTCTTGCCCAGGCCTTCGCTCATGGCGGCCGCCCGGGCTGCGATGCGTGAACGCCTCGGACGCTAGCGCCCAAGTATAATACGAGCTCCGCACACGCTGCGCGGTCTCAGAGACGTCTGCCCAGCAGCTAGCAAGCCTGCCTATGCAAGGCTGCCCAGCTCGCACCCGTGGTTGCCCTGGCAGGGATTCGCACGGCTGCGCAGTTCACCGATGCGACCAGTGGCCGCCTATTGCCTGCAGATACAGCCGGCCGCGCGGGGGCCCCGTGCAGCATCCGCGGCGCTAGCTGATGTTTGCTTTACCCGCACGTTTTTTAATGCGAGAAGTCGAGTCCCGCCTGGATCGAGTTGTGTGGCAAGTACTACCTCGCGCAATTCGGAGAAGAGTCCCCCACGCCGGCGAATTTTGGGCAGCGTCGTGCAGTGCCGTCGAGCGCAGCGCATGCGACCTGCCAGACCGCGGATCAAGACGTTGTAGCCCGGCATTCATCAAACGAGACATAAGAGAACGTTTGCTAAGCGTTGTGGCTGCGCTTTTTGCTGTTGCGATATAAGCACAGCCAACCACAGCTTTGGACAGGTGTCGCACGCGTGCTGCGCAATCAGAATGCGTCGAAACGGCAGCACGCCGTCGCCGACGGATGCGACCGCCGCGATCGCGCATCCAGATGATGCGACCGCGAAACCCGCTGCGCCCGCGAAGGACCTGGCCCCCGCGCCGCCGTGGGTCTGCTACCTCGTCGCGGTGGCGTACATCTACCTCTGCGACCAGGGAGTTGAGCACTGCTTCCGCCTCCAGGCGACTGGTAAAACAGACGTCCCCCATCTCACGGTCGAGTGGTGTATTTTGCTCGTCGTGTATTCGATCGAGACGCGCCTCGCGTGCGCGGGCCGGACGACGCTCTACAAGTGGAATCGGCAGAACTTCCTGGAGCACCACCTGCCCCTCGTCGTGGCGAGCGTGCTGTATCTGGCCCTCGGAGTGGATCCAGCCATCCATCAGGAGTGGGCATCGTTGACGCTGGCCATCTCCTTCATCGAGGCCTCGGCGGCGTTACTCGTGCACCACCCCTCCGACCGGTGGTACGCGTTCCGACTCGGCATGAACACGATTGTCCAGCTGGACCTCCTGGGCGCCGACCTCTGGTCCTACTGGCGGCACGTGTCGGGGGCGGCCGGCGGCGGCGCGCGGACCTGGGCGTCGCTGATCCTGACGCACGTCCTCCTTGCGGCCGTGGCGACGCACGTGCGCTACGGCCTTGGCATCGTCCGCGCGATCCGGCGGCGGGGGCGCGCCGAGCGCGAGCTCGCCATGGTCGGGGCGCTGGTTATGCTGGGGGTGGGGTTGTTTATTTTGCCGTGGTAAGTTGTTGTGCTGGCTAATTTTCTGCGACCACTGGTGGGAACTGGAGAGCCCGCACGCCGGCGAGCGCCGCGTTTATCTCCGAGTCGTCGTGAAACGTGTAGAACGCGTGATGCCCCGACGAAGAACCGGGGGAAGAAGACCGTGTAGCAACGACCGCGACCCTTAGTGGAGCGTACTGACCGGTGCGGCCACTTAGGTTTGCCCTGTTGCAATTGCCAAGTTCAGGTCCTGCGGCGAGCCTCCAAACTTGCCGCTGCGACTCCACGAGTTGGAATTCGTGATAGCTGTGCAGCTCATAATAGCTTCCTCTATCACCTATCTACGACTACGAGCCGCCAGCGCGCCGCAAAACGCCTCGCCGCCGCGCAACAACGCCCGAAGACCATGTCTGAAGTAGAGGAGACAAAGCCCGAAGTCGCGGCCGTCGTGGCACCCGCGCCTGCGCAGGAATCCGCGCCAGAAGCGCCGGAAGCCGCGCCGGAGGCCGCGCCGGAAGCCGCGGCGGTGGAGGTGCCAGCCGCTCCCGCCGCCGAGGAGCCCGAGCCCGAGCTCACCGAGAAGGACCGCCTCGGCAGCGCGACGATGATCACCTTCCCCGACCGCGCGTTGGGGGTGTCGGTGGAGGCGGACGAGAGCGGCCCGGTCTACGTCGCGTCGGTCAAGACCTTCTCGGCAGCGCGCGGCCGCGTGCGCGCCGGCGACGTCGTCGCGCTCGTCGACGGCAAGGCCGTGCCGCAAGTGCGGGACGCCGAGGGCTGGGCCACGTTCGTGGCAGGCCTGAAGGAGGGCCCGCGGCCGCTCGAGATCGCCTTCGCGCGGCCGCCGCGCGCCCCCAAACCCACTGGAGGCGCCGCGAGCGGCGCGCGGGCGACGCGGCCCCGCGCGAAGCGAGCCCGCGACGCCGACGACGGCTACTCGGACGAGGACAGCGACGACGCGAACATGCGCGCCGCTTTAGCGGCGTCGCGGCGCGACGCGGGCCCCGCGCCTGTCGGGCGGCTGGCCGCGCCGGTCAAGGCCCAGTCCACGCGCAAGAAGTACTGGCGCAAGCTGGTGTCAGACGACCTGGCACCGCGTGATGCGCCCCTGAAGTTCGTGTGGCCGAACCCCAAGGCGCACTTGACCTCGAAGAGCGGCCGGAAGACGGCCATGAGCTACGAGACCTACTCGCCGGCCACGTCGGTGTCGGAGTTTTTTGCCTTGGGCGGCCGGCCCGACGACTTAGCTTATGACCTCGCTCGAGGGTTCGTGGTCGTCGTGGACATGGTGGACGGGCCGCCGCCGATCAAGAAGGCGCGCGGGGCCGCGGCGCAGGCGCGGGCCGCCGCCAACTTGGAGCCCTATGTAGAGCCGCTGCCGCCGGCGGTCGCGGCGGCGCCCGTGCTGACGGAGGAGAGTGCTGTTGTGGTCACGGCGGGCGAGGACGACAAGGGCCCGACCGTCGCCGACCTGGCTCTGTACCTCGCGTCGCGCGGCGCGGCTGCGAGCTTGGTGGACGGCTGGACCGTGGGGAAGAACCCCCGGGGTGACACGATCTTCACGGACCCCATCTCGGGCCGCGTCTTCCGATCGAAGCCCGAGGTCGCGCGCTTCCTGGGGTGCGGGCCGCCCTAGGCGCGCTGCGCCTAAGTATTGCTGACTACCACCAATATTGGCACTGGCAGTGGACCAAAGCTGACTACACATGTTTAGTTAAGCGGCACCCCTTCCCCGTAGCGGGGCAGTGTCCCCACCCTCGGCCCTGACAGGGCCGAGCTGCGGTCCGCGTCGACCCATATACGCCGTCGACGCAACCTGGCACCTGGCGCGTGAGGATGTCGCACGCAGTTCCTTGGCGCTAAGGAGCCCGCCAGTCGCCGTCAAGGTACGAGCTTTTGAGCAAGCTCACGCGGCGGCGGGCGGCCGAATGATGGGCCGCTTGGCCCCCTGCCCCCCCCGGTTCCGAGGCGTCTTCTTCTTCTTCTTCTTCGTCGCATTCGATGGCTTCTTGGGCTTCTTCTTCTTGGGCTTCTTGGCGGCGCCGATGCCGGCCCTCCGAAAAATAGAGCCGTGCGTATTGAGGTAAGCCAAGAGCGCGACGGGCGTGTCCGCCTTCTTGGCCCGGGGCCCCTTGCGCGGGTCGTAATCTAAAAACGCCTGGAACTCGGGCGACTCCCGCCAGGTGCCCGCCCGGCGGTCCGGCCTGGGCGCGCCGAACGTCCGGTCGAAGGCCGCACGCTCCACGAACAGCGGCAGCGGCGGGCGTTTGGGCGGCGGCGGCGGCTCGTCGGCACTTACCGGCGGCGGCGGCCCCGCCCGGGCCAGGCGCTCGGTGACGCTAGTTTCGTCGTCGCAGTCGACGTAGAGCGAGCCGAAGCGGACGCCCCGCTTCGTCTTGGCCTTGCCGCGCCGGTAATACAAGGTCTCGCAGCGCAGGGGCGCGCCGTGCGCCGTGGCCTGGGCCACGTGTGCGCTCGCCGCGGCGGCGTCGACGTGGGGCGGGAAGTTGCGCACCACGAGGCGCACGGGCATTTTGAGCTGTGAGAGCCCCTTTGCAGCTGGCTGCCTTTTGAGCGCTGTCGCTGCGGCGCCGCGTCTGCGGGCACGAATGAAGACGTACAGATGCCCGCACCAGCACCGCGTATCGGCGCAGAGCACTGTACAGGTAAGATGTGCTCACTGAATTCAGCTGAACCCGCACATTTAAACCTGCGCCGAAAATTATTTTTGACCGTCGACCAGCGCAGCGCCTCACACGGCAGGATCCGCCGAGCCCCCGGCTCTCCCGGCTCCTCTGTACGCCACCGCGCGCCCGGCGCAGCGAGAACGGGCGCACGCTCGCCCCAGAATTTGAAACCAGCGAAAGACCTGCCAGTGCGCGGTGCGGCGCCGGCCATGGCGGAGCCCGACGACGCCTTCTCCTGGGACCGCGACGACAAGGCCGAGGCGCTGCTCGGCGACTCCATCAACACGAACGACGAGACCGAGGAACTCGGGAATTTGACGCTCGGCCAGCTGCGGCGCCAGCGTGAGCAGCTCGAGGCCTCCGTGGACGTGGTTGGCGACACGCGCCGGGTGACGCGGGATTCCAGACAAACGCTCAAAGCCATCGCCTGGAGGGTCTTCCGGGAAAAGCTGACCCTGATCGGGACGATCGCGTGCCTCCTCGTGATCGATTTTGGGCTGGCCTACCGGCTCGTCTCGAACCGCGGCCGGCTCTAGCCTCCACGCCATCGGGCGGCGCCGCTCCAGGAACCCCACTGTATTTGTAATCATTTATTTCAATCGGCGAGCAGCCCGTTGTCCCGCGCGAACTCCCAGTACTCCGTGTGGAACGGCGAGGGGTCGGGCATGCTGATCTTGCGCCCGTCCGCCGCCTCGGATTTGGACAGGGCGTCCGTCGAGATCACGTAGAAGAACGCGTTCCGGTAGGGCGAGGAGCCGCTGCACGACGCGAGGCGGTTGTCCGTCTTCGAGCGCATCTGGGCCGCGGCGTAGGCCGCCATGCGCTCCTCGTACCCCGCTAATAAAGTGACGGCCAGGTGGCCCCGCAGCCCCCGCTGGATCTCGTACAGCATGTCGTCGACCTCGTCCCCAAAAAACTCGTGCACCTCCGAAAGTGGCACGTGCTTGTGCACCGCGCCCACTAAATTATAAGCGCTCTCGAACACGACGGCCTCGATCATCTGGCGCCGCCAGTCCCGGTGGAAGAACTCCTGCATGTGAAAACCCGCTCGCCGACACCGGTCGGCCACGGCGCCCGCCCACTTGCCCGTCACACAACTTTCCGCGGCGAACTTGGCCTGGCCCATGGCGTCCTCGCCGATGCTACACCGATCGTCTTCGATCTTCCCGAACTCGTTCAGGCCGTAGTAGAGCACAGCCTGCGTCTGGCGCTCCAGCGCCAAGCCCCGCTTTTTGAGCGTGGGCTCGATCATGTCGCCGCGCTGCAGGAACACGAGGTCGTCCTTATTTTCGTCCGGCACGGCGTCCAGGGCTCGTTCCAGGTTTTTTGAAGCATCTGGCGACATGCAGATGACGTAGATGGGGTACTCGCCCGCACTCAGCGCCTGGTCATACTTTTTGCGCGCGTCGCTTAATTGTGCGACGCTCTTCAACTTCTCCTCCTTGTCGACGGCGCCGTCCAGACTTGCGATCTTCTCCTCCAGGGCCGCGACTTCGGCGCCCAGCGCCTCGGCGTCCGCGCCGCTCTCCGCGCCTTCGAGTTTGTCCGGCAGCGCGTCGCCGAAGTTGAGTCTTAAATCCGGCGTGCCCGGCGCCAGCGCCGCGTAGGCGTCGGCGAACACGTCGCCTTCTAAACCAAGAACAACGCCCCCTGTGTCGTCCAGGCGCTCGTTCACAATGCCGCTTAGCATGTTGTGGTAGTCCTTGATGGCGTTGGCGTCGGACCAGACCGCTTTAAGCTGGGTGCTGCTTCGTCGCAGCGCCATGGGCGGCGCCAGCGCTGCCGCCGTCGCGAGCACGAGTGATGTGCGGAGCATGGCTGCTGATGCTTAGACCAATTGACAGCGATGTGCACGACGTGTTGCGTAGATCGACGTCGTGGTGACGTGCGAATGCGTCGGAAACTAACACTGGCAGGGCCCAGGGTGCAAGGATGCGCATAAAAACGGTGACGTAAATCGAGAGCGTAAAACCCGTGCATACGGGTTTTTGCGTGCCAGCTCGATTTCAGTGCAAGAACGTGGAGGCAGCCTCACGCCTCACTTAGGACCTCGAGAGCTTGCATCAATCAAATCTAACGCCACCGCGGTCGCTGCTGCCGCTTTTTTTTGCTTGCATCGATCAACTTTACACCACGCCAGCAGTGCGCTGTGCGGCGCCGCTGTCCGTCGTCGATCAACTTCACACAGCGACAGCTAAAGACCACGCTCGCATTCGTCATGCGCTGCCTCGCTCTTGTTACTGTCCTCAGCGGCGTGGCGACGGCGTGGGTCGGCGCGCCGCCGGCGCGGCCACAGACGCTGCAACTCGCGAAGAAGCGACTACGGGAAGGGAAGGGCGGGAAGAAGGGCTCGCGCCTCCAGGAAATGCGGGAGGTCTCCGGCGCGTCAATGGACGCGACGGAGCAGTGGGCGGCGAACCTGGAGCAAAGGCTGGACGCGGTCGCCGCGGACGGCCCTCGGGACGAGAAGGCGCAGAAGGTGCTGGACCTGTGCAGCGAAGAGAACCGGGACTTAGAAGCCATCGACGCGGCCGTGGCGGAGCTGGCGACGCTGCCGGCCGTGGCGAGCCCGGCCGTCGCGAGCCAGGGCGACTGGCGGCTCGTCTGGGCCAAGAGCGACGAGGGCGTGGGCTTCGTCGGGACGGGCCTGCACCGCGTGCCTTTGGCCAACCTGGAGGAGCAGTTCCTGAGTTTAAAGGCGGACCGGACGTGCGCGTTGACGGAAGTTATACGGGTCCTAGGCCCTTTCCCGAACGTCAAGAACCTCCTGACGGGCACGGCCTCCGTCGGCCCGGGGTCCCTGGCCCTGAAGTACACCAAGGTCATCGACGGGACCGGCGCGGAGCTCACGTCGTCCCAGGCGCGGTCCGTCAAGCTGCGCCTGGCGGCCCTCTCCACACGTTTATTGGTCGTCGCGGCGGCCTCGGCCGACGGCGACGACTGGCTGGTCTTCGAGCGCGAGGACGACTTCGAGGGCGCGCTCAAGGCGCTGCGCGTGACGTCGAACATTCCAATTGAGGAGGAGGGGGGCGGCCTCCAGCTGCCGAAGATGCCGTGGGCGAAGGATAAATAGGTGTAGTGAAGTTCTCTGGGGTCCGATCCACGGGTACGCTGAGCGGGGAAGAATGCGGCGCGCGCGTTAGCAGCCGCGTCGGCAGCATGTAGGAGACGCCCTTTCCCTAGACCCTTTCCACGGGAGTCTCGCGGCGCATCGAACGGGCTACTAGTAAAAGTATTACAAACAGGTTGTCTCGAGCCGGCCGTGGTCCGTGATGAGCCGCCCTCCGACGCGTTCAAGAGAACCACAATCTCAGCCCAGCACCGCGCCCGTCGCCCGATCGATGACGGCCTCCGATTCTTGTAGCTCGAAGTTCTCGACGCTGTTGCCGCGGATGACGATCGTGCCGATGGGGTTCTTCTCCGTGAGGGAGATGAGCTCGACGCAGTCCTCGACGACCAAATTCATGAACTGGTCGTAGCCGCGGAGGTAGCCCGTCACTTTGCGCTTGCCCACTAAGCGGATGAGCAGCTTTTTCTCCATATATCTCTTGAGGTCGGGACCCTTCGCCGACATGGTGCTGTGTGCTTGCTTCTACTGTGCTGTGGTGATGCGGCGCGGCGGCGGCTGTTAGGCTGGCGGCGATGGCAAAAAATAGAGCGCGGCGCCATGTACGGGTTTTACTTACGGGTTTCTTGGACAGTCATCTAGTCCTAGCACCGTAACATCACCCGCATCCTGGACCCGACGCACGCTTCGCAGAGACTCCGGTCCGCAACTAGTCCTAGCACCGTAGCAACACCCGTATCCTCGACCCGACCCGCCGGGCCACCGCACGCCGTCACTGCGAACTAAACTATCTCCACTTAAACAAAACTAGCCCGTCGCCGCGGCGACGAGCCCGAAGGACAGGAGGCTCCCGAAGGACAACCCCAGGACCAGGAACAGGCCCATCAAGTTCCCGGCCATCTCGACGTCCGGCGCCGCCACCAAGGGCGGCGCCGCCGTCAGCGCCCACGACGCGAGGAGCCCGTTCGACAGCGCGAAGGGGGCCATGAGCAGGAACGGCGCCGGCGCCGTCTGCAGGAGGAGGGGCCCGTGCAGAGGCCCGCCCTCAATGCCGTCAAACACAAAGCACGGTACGAACGCGAAGCGGAGCGCCGATAACAAGACGAGCGTCCTTGACGACGGAAGCCTGAACCACGCCGCCGACGCGCGGCCGACCGTGTCCAGGGCGTTGAACTCCAGGAACAGCAGGGGCACGAAGAGGCGCTGGTCCAGAGCGTTGGCGTCCCGTGGCGCCCGCGTCAGCGACGTCAGCGCCGGAAAGACGCTCAGCGTGCACGTGAATACCAGGAACACGGCCAATGCGGGCAGGGCGACCTGGCGACACACACTCGTAATGTCGCCCGCCTGGGCCAGTAGCCGCGTATCTAAGTCCTCCTCGGCGCGCGTCAGCTCGTCCTGGTCCTCGGCTTCGTGCCCTAGACCGGTCGCGACGTAGCGCGCGCTCCGCTCCAAAACACCGAAGGCGACGATCGCGGCGCCGAAGAGTAAGGCGGAGGCCACAAAATATGCCACGGCAGCCATGTCCACCTTTTGCCGGGAGCAGTCCTCCGCCACGGATCCCGACGCGGATAAGGCCACGAGCACCACGGCCAGGGCCGGCGCGACGCCCGCCAGGCCCTGGCCGGCCATATTCGCTGCCGTAAAAGTGCCCCGCAGCGAAGCGCAGACGCCGTACGTCGCACTGCATAATAACTGGGAGAGGCCGCCGCACAACGCGACGCCAAGCAACGTCACGGGCGCGAAGACGGCGTCCCGCGGCGCGTCGGCCCACACCGCTAACAGCGCGAAGAGGAGGAAGATGAGTGCCAAAGCGTACATGGTGGGCACGATCCGTGTTCTGACGGACACGCTCCTCGAGAGCCGCGGCGCCCAGACCCCCACCACTAAAGCCGCCGCCTGGTAAGCGAGCGAGAAGGCCGACTCGTGATATCTAGCTAGTGGCGAGCCGCAGAACCGCTGGCGCCAGTAGGTGGGGATCGTGATGACGGCGTTCCAGGCGAAGAGGGCCGCCATGCCCATGAGCAGGACGCAGAGCTCGGGGAGCTTGTCCTGTAGGACCATGCTTTTGAACTCGGGGGCTCAAACGCCTGTGGCCTCTACGCGTGGAGAGCGCAGCACGCTGTGATCAGGCGTTCCAGAGCTGTGGTCTGCGTACGTCGCGCAGTTCTCTGCGTGCGTCGAGGTTGCCGACGCTCTGAGTTTTTGCTTCGCGAAAAAAAACCCGTCAAAGAACTCGACGCCAAAGAAGCCGCTTTGACCACGACAGTGCTCCGCAGCGGTCGACTGCCCGTGTAATCGAACCAACGGAGGCCTATCATCATCGCTGAGACGCGTACGGACGATCGCGCCACCTCTCTTTCAGTCCACAGACCTCTGTTAGTCAGGTGAGAACAAGCAAAGCCCAGCACAGCATGGACACGACCACCAGCGATGGACAAGCCTCCGTGACGCTCAGCATCTCCGGTACCGACGAGCAGGTCGCCATCGCCAAGAACGCCACGGCGGCGGTCCTCTTCGACGCCGTCGGCGGCGCGCTCGACGCCAGCACGGTGAAATTGGTCCACAAGGGCCGGCGGCTCACACGAGATGACCCTCTCCTGCCGGGCATGCGCGTCCTGTGCCTCGGGACGACGACGCGGGACAAGGCGGCCGTCGCCGCGAAGAAGAGCGACCCGACGATCCGCAGCTTCAAGCAGGAGGCGGCGCGCGAGGCCGCCCGGAACCGAACGGACGGCTTCGCCCAGCATCCCGAGTACAAGTTCTGTAGGATCGAGGCGGTCAAGCGCTTCGACGGGAGGCGCGGCCCGCACCGCTTCGAGGCCGAGAAACTGCTCCAAAGCCTCGCGGCGGAGGTGGCGCCGATCATGGCCTCGCACGAGTGGACCGTGGGCGGGCTGCTGGAGATGGACCCGCGGGACGATCAACTCTTAAAGCAGAAGCAGCAGGAGGGCGGCTGTTTGTTAGGCTACAACGAGAACGGCGGGGCGCGCATCTACGTGAAGCTGCGCACCGACGACGACGGTTTCCGGGGGCGCGACGAGCTCCTGAAGACGCTGTTGCACGAGCTGTGCCACAACGTCGTGGGGCCCCACAACGCCGCCTTCTTCGCGTTGTACGCCGCGGTGCGGTCGGAGCACCTCGCAACGCGCAAGGACCCGGGGCCGCCGCGCACCGTGGCCGACCTCCGGGACCCGTCGAAGGCGTCGGCGCGGGACTTCGTCGCGGGCGAGATCGCCGCCGAGGCGGGCAACGGCGCCTTGCGGGGCGGCGAGCGCATGTCGGCCGCCGTCGTCGCGCGCGCCGTCGCGGCGCTGCCCGACGCGCCGGCGCCGCCGCGTCCGCCGGGGCCCGCGGTCGACGTTGCGGCGTCGCGCGCCGCCGCGGCCGCCGCGGCCGACCAACGCCGCGTCGGCGCGTTCGCGGACTGCGGGTGTGGCGTGTGCGGGACGTGCGCCGTGCCGGCTGCTGCGCCCGCGGATATGGAACTGGACGCGGCGCCGCCCGCTTCGGCCATGGAGGTCGAGCTTGCGTCGGCCGCGCCGGAGCCATCGTCTCAACCGCAAACGCCGCCGCCGCCGCCCGACCCGGGACTGGCGTCGCTGGCTGCGATGGGCTTCGAGGGGCCAAAAGCCGCGACGGCGCTCGCGGCGACGGGCGGCGACGTCTCGGCCGCGCTAGAACGGCTTCTCAACGGCGTGACTAGCGCCCCGGCCGTGGCGCCGGAGACCGGCTCGCGCCAGGAGCGCGTACTCCGCGCGTCGAGCGATCTGCACGCGCTCGGCGACCCGGCGCGCGAGGCCGCGGCGACTTTGACCGCCATCCTGTCCAACGCCGAGAAGCCGGGCGACAAGTTCAAGCGCGTGCGTCTCGGCAACAAAAGGTTTCTGCGCACCGCCGGTAAATTCGCAGCTGCCCTGCGGCTGCTCGAGGCAGTGGGGTTCGAGCGCGAGAGCACTGTCGAGGGTGACGTCTACGCGCTGAAGCGCACGGACCCGGGTCTGCTCTGGCTCGGGCGGTCGGCGATCGCGGACCTCGTTGCGCCTTGACTGTTGTTTAAAGTTTACTCATTATGCTCCTCACATCTTGTGGCAAGAGTAATCGAGTCTAAATTACTATTGCCTGTGTATACAAGGGTCGCGGCCGGCGTGCCTGGCATGTTTTATTCGCTGCCCATTAACGAAGTTACATCTCCAATTCCCCTTTCGGATTAATGCACTTTTTGAACCACGGAGGTAGGGGGGTCCCGCCCGGGGGCCCCGGCCCCATGCAGTCGGCGCAAGTATTAGCGGCAATTTCGAGATTGGTGGTGGTCGGGCCGTGTAACACCGATGCCGACACCCAGCCGACCCGCGCCGCCGCCGCCGCCGCCGCCGCAAGAAACGCGAAGTTACTTGTTTAGAACTCGACGCCGGTTCGATGCGGCTGCGCCAACCAGAAGGGCGAGCCCCACGATAACGCGCGAGAACCTGCGGCGCGAGCAAACTTAAGCCTCAGCAACTGCAGCTATGGGAAAATCGCGTCAACTTGGGGCTCTCGTGTTGACGCCGCGGCGTGCGTCGCGGGCCGCTTGACGAGGGACTTGCCTTCTTCGAGGGACATGGTATGGGTGATGTGTGATGATGCTGTATAAGATGAACAGCCAAAATTTTGCTCTGTGAAAAAACCCGTCGGGCAGACGCATACGTCCCCATATAGATAGCTCGCTCCATCACGCCACCGAAGAAGCGCATTCAATAAGCATAAATTAACTGCCATTACCACCCTCCTCCTCCCCGCGCTCCTTCGCCACCGCCGCCCGCCCCCGCGCGACACAGTCCTGGAGCGCCCGCTTCAGGCCCGAGTTCTTGTCGTCTAATTTCAACGCTTCGAAGTACGCCGTCGCCGCCTCCTCGTAGTCGCCCGCGGCTTCCAAGGCCGCCCCCCGCCGGTAGTGCGCCTTGGGCCACCGGCCGTCGAGCGCGACGGCCGCGTCCGCGTCCTCCAGGGCGCCCGCCTTATCCCCCACCGCGAGGCGTGCGGCGCAGCGGTTCGAGAAGAAGGTCTTTTGCGTCGCGTCCAGCGCGATGGCTTGTGAATACAACTCCAGCGCTCGCGCGTGCTCGCCCCGGATGACGAAGGCGTTACCCTCGTCCTTGAGCCGCCGCGCCGTCAGGGCGTCCGCGTCGCACGGCGGCGTTGGTAAGGGCTTCGGTGGAGGCTTCTCCGGTTTGGCGGGTTTCGGGGCGTTCTTGGCCGCGGTCCACAGCGCCTCGAAGTCCTCGTCCGTGCACGCGCACGCGTACTCGGCGCAGCTGCGCCGGCCCGCCACCGCGGCGCAGCCCGCGGCCGTGCGCCCGTCGGCGTCCACGTGCTTGGCCGCCTTCGCGCCGTTGGCGCCGGCCTCGACGACGGCCTTCAGCGCCGCGAGGTCGCCCCGGTCCGCGCACATGTGGGCCACGGTCGCGCCCCCCGCCACGACCGCGCCGCAGTCCGCGCCCTTGCGCGCCAAGCGCTCCACCACGGCCTTGTTCCCGACCGCGGCCGCGAGGAGGATGGGCGCGATGCCGCGCGCGTCCGTGCCGTTGGGGTCCGCGCCCAGCTCCAGCAGCGTGGCGCACGCCTGCGCGGCCGCGGGCATGGCCTCCGCGGCATCGCAGCCGGCCGACCAGTGGAGCGGCGTCCCCGAGGACTTGGCCTGGGCGTTCACGTCGGCCCCTGCGGCCACGAGGGTCTTGACGCATGCGCCTGCCTCCGTTGTAGCCTCCGCCGGCGCGCAGGCCTTGTGGAGGGGCGTCGCTCCCGAACTGTCCGCGCCCGTCGCGTCCGCGCCCCATTTCAGGAGCAGTTCGACGACCGCGACTCGACACCGCGACGCCGCCAGATGTAAAGGCGCGGCACCATCGTCGTCCACTTGCGTCGAGAGCTGCGGCGCTAGTTCAAGAATGCGCTTGGCACACTCCACTTGACCGCTCGCGGCCGCGAAGTGCAGGCAGGAGCGGCCGCGGCCATCCTTGTACTGCGCGAGGTCCTTGACACCTTCCACGGTCTTCGTGTCGCCCCGCGCGGCCGCCTCGAAGAGGGCCTTGAGGACCTTCTTGGCGGCCGCCATCGTCGCGTACTGCTGCTTGCTCGCCGCTTTGGACGGCATCGTTGCTGTCCCTGTTGTAGTGACTGAGCGTGTAAACGACGTTCGCTTTCACGACCGCTGCGAATCGCTGCGACGGCGTGAGCGTGTTTGGAGCGAAGCTGTCGCTGCAGCGTGCTGCGTGCTGCGGGCGGTGTGCGGGACAATTCGCACAGCAGAGAGTCTAGGGGCGGAGAAGCGTCTCGTAGCACTGCAGCAGCCAACGATGCGCACGACCGGAATAAACTTCGCTAGCCTTTAACTCTTAACCCGCGGGTTTCGCTCTCTTGAGCAAAACCCGTGCATGAAAACCCGCGCTCACACAGGTTTCAAGTGCCGTACGTATTGTAGCGATCCACTGCGCTCGCGGAGAGCTAAGAGCTGCGCACGCTGACAACACGAGTCGTACGATGCATTCGCGACGCGCGCTAGTCGTCGCGACGGGTGCACTCACCACTGCCTGGCGCCCACCATTGCGAAGAAGAGCGCTGCCGCTGCGAGCCGCACACGTCGACGACGACATCATCATAACTGATGAAGAGGCCTGGTGGCGGGAAATGAATACCTACGACGAAACGGTGTCCGTGGCGCCGCCGCCGCCGCCGCCGCCGCCGTCGCGCCAGCTCCACGACGGCGACGATCTCTTAGCTGCGTTCCCGAAGTTCGGTCCCGGCGGCGGCGACACGACGTGGTCGCCCGAGGAGTGGCAGTTCACGCCGGAGGCGGATCGAGCGCGGGCCGGGGCGGGGGCCAGCGCCGCGCGAGTGCCGCACCAGCAGCACGACGAGGCGCCGCCACCGCCGCCGGACGCCGCTCCACCGCCACGCGCGCGCCGGGCCCCGCGCACGCTCTACGACGACCTCGGCTGCGCGCGGGGCGCGTCGCCGGCCGCGCTCCGCGCCTCGTGGGCGCGCCTCTGCCGACGGCACCACCCCGACTCGGGGCGCGACGCGTCGCCGGAGGCGTTCGCGCGCATCATGGCCGCCTGGGAGCGGCTTGGGACGGGCGCCGCGCGCGCGGCGTACGACGCGGAGCTGGGGCGGGAGGAGCGGCTGCGGTCGTGATCTCTGTTGTTTTTTGTTTTGTTTTTAATATACTGTCTCGTATTTATATTTTAACGCCTCGTGCGCGAGACACCAAAAGTAGACGGGTTTTCAATGGCTGCGATCTGGATTTTGAGGCCGCAAAGTCGGGCATCGATGACGATGCGTGCGGTACTATTGCTCGCCGCGGCCACACATGCGCTGGTACCAACGCTGCCGCCGCGGCGTACGCGCGGTGCGGCGCCGCTTACCATGATGGCAGCCAAAGAGGATGTTGCGGTGGTGATCCTGGCGGGCGGCACGGGCTCGCGCATGAAGGCGGACCGGCCGAAGCAGTTCCTGCCCCTGCGCGGCAAGATGATCATCAAGTACTCGCTCGATTTGTTCTTAAACGACATCGAGGGGATCTGCAAGGTCGTCGTGGTCCTCGCGGAGCAGTACCGCCCGGACTTTGCGGAGTACGGTAGTAGGGTGACCTTCGCGGACCCCGGGAAGGAGCGCCAGGACAGCGTGAAGAGCGGTTTGGCGGCCTGCCCGGAGGACGCCGCGCTCGTGGCCATCCACGACGCCGCGCGGCCCCTGGTGACGCCGGCGGAGATCTACAGCGTCTTCGCGGACGCGCGCGAGCACGGGGCTGCTGTCTTAGGTGTTCCGGTGAAGGCGACGGTGAAGGAGAGCGACGACGGAAAGTTCGTCCAGCGCACCGTCGACCGGTCGCGGCTCTGGGAGGTGCACACGCCCCAGGTCATCGAGCCCAAATTACTGTTGAAGGGCTTCGAGAAGGTCGCCGCCGAGAACCTGGAGGTGACGGACGACGTGTCCGTCGTCGAGCAACTGGGCGCGCCCGTGCGGCTCACGCTCGGCGAGTACACGAACCTCAAGGTGACGACGCCCGACGACATGGTCGTGGCCGGCCAGATCCTGGACGAGCGGCGCGGGAAGAGGGGCCTGCTGCGGCGGCTCATGTTCTGGCGGTAGGCCGTGTTCACGGCGCGCGGGGGATTTAAACAGCTTAGGACCTAGGTCCGACGAGTTTTCGCCGCCGGCTTGGAAATTATATAGGCCACGCTTTTCGATATGTTGCGCGAACAGCGCGAGGACCCGCGACCGGTGCAAGATCGCGTCTTCGAACGCCCCGCGTCCATCTCTGCGAACGTCGTCGAGTGGCCCTCCGGTTGGAAGACCGCGGCTTAAGAGCACCCTAGGTCGCCCCACGCCGGGACAATCGTGCCGTGACACCGTCCGCTAAACACGAACCCGAGAGTAATACTACGGAGTGAAAAACCCGTGATTTTGCCGCATTTTTTCCTAGCTCGGACTCTGCGAGACTGCCGAACGCCCTTTAAACGCCCGCGGGCTGCCAAACGCCGGTCGCACGGCCATCTCCGAGCAGTCATGCGGCTGCTCGGCCTCGCACCGCTGCTCGCCGCGGCGCTGGCCCAACCGGTCGACGAGGCGCGCCTCGCCTCGGCGCGGGCGGCCCACGAGGACACCGTACGCCTCGCCGACGCCGTCGACGCATTACAAGAGAGGCAGCGGGCGCGCGCGCACGAGCGGCGACGGCTGGAGCAACGAAGGAACGAGGGCGCGGCCCACGCTGACGCCATCCACAACAAGACTGAGAAATTGTGGGCCGAGCTCACGAAGACCAGGGACCTGGGCGACGGCCGGGGCCCCTGCGACCTCGCGAGCGCGGGCCCCGACGCGCTGGCGGAGGCCGCGGCGGCGCTGCGCGACGCGGCCGCGGCGTCCAGGGAGCTCCAGGGCGACCGCAAGGCCTACCTCGAGGCGGCCCAGGCGGATTTGGAATTGTTGAATCGCACGGTCTACCCCTCACTGCGGGCGGAGCGCGACGCCATCGACCGCGATTTAAATGATGCGCGGTCGCAGCAGAAAGTACTCAAGGACGACTTCGCCAAGCGCAAGACCGACTGGCTCGAAGACCAGGCCCGGAGCTTCCCCCTGTCGCTGGGGCGGGGCGGCGGGGCGGCAAACTGGACGGCGTTCCGGAGCGCGTTCAACGCTTGTGTGTTCCGGCGTCTCCTCTTTTTTAGTGTCGTCGATAGCGTCATCGCAGGCGCGCCGATCCTGTACGGGTGCCGCTGCCACGACGACTACGACCTGTGCCTAGACCCGCGTCCTGTCCCGGTACCTTCTTCGTTTCCACCCGCGGCGAGCCCACTGTGAGCACAAGGCCCACCGGCTAGGCCCACTGCCTAGCCCACGGCGTCTCTGGGCGAGCCCGCTGCTGGAGCTAACCGAGCGCGCGGCGGGGCCCACGGCGGGACCACTGTCCAGCCTCTACCGCACCAATACGCCATCGCCGCGACCCACCACCTGGACGCCATCGACGCGCCACGACCGCAGGTGCCGCGCCGCGCAACTGAAAAAAAACAGCTGGCTCTGGCGCCTCGGCGGGCCCGAGTCGCGGACCCGCTTCGCGGACTGGGAACGGGACGCGCGGAACCGGTCCAAGGCGGCCGCGATCGCCCTCGCGAACGGCTACTTCGACGTGAAGCTCTGGTGGATGGACCAGATCGACGAGCACTGCGCGTGGAACGCGCCGGGCCACGCGAACTGCAAAGTCGTCGCGTTCTGGATGCGGAACTTCCTCGAGCTCTGGCCGTGCATGTGGAAGCCGGCGCTCTTCCTGTATGTGGTGAGGCGTGCCCGGCATGCGCGGCGGTGGCGTCCGCGGGACGGGCTGCTCGGGTTGGTGCTGCTGGCTCTGGCGCTCGGGCCCGGGCCCTGGGGGGACCGGCGGGGGATGAGGCGGATCGCGCCTAATGTTTATGTTTAGTTTTGTCTGTACTTATGGCTTCAACAACAACGAGGGCATTTCTAGGTTCAGGCTTCCGATTCCTAATAGTCATAATCCGATTAGAACTTCCGCAGTTTCAGGAAACATTGCGCACATGAGAGTAGAAACGGCATTGCAGGCAAAATCCATGCTATAGAATTCTACACCAATCCATCGACCATCCTTCTCATAGCCTGAGCGGCCGTGTAGAGACGACAAATAATCGATGTACCGGGAGTGAATTCTGTCAAAGTGCTGGGATAAGCGGTCGTGGCTGTCTCGAACATGTTCATCAAGGTAACATTCTGGGGGCGTTATGCGGTGAAAGTCTTTGCAGACCATGGGAAGGGCGCCACTGCTTTTATCCGTCCGATGAACGTACCCGCCTCATCCCGCAAGGACCCGCTCCAATCTAGTGCCTGATCCCGCCGCTCTTCAAGATCAAATCTCTCTCGCATCATGTGTCTGGAAGTTGAACATAAGTTGTCCCCTGCGCTTCTTGCCTTCTCCATGAGCTCGATGAATACCGCGGCGAAGACGTCCTGTTTCAAGACGAGGAAGCCGAGCACGCTTCGCAGTGTGTCCTCCGGCAGCCGCGTGGGCAATCCGGCGGCGATCGGTTTCTTCTCCACTGGGGCTTCGGCCCTGGCGCGCCCGCATGCGCGCGGGTCGAGGACGTCGTCGTGCAGGTGCTTCACTTTTCGCAGCGCGTCCTCGTCGCAGTGGGAGGGACCCGCGAGGGTGGAGGCCGCAGCCGTGTCAGCTGTGTTTTCCATTCGTGCGTGTCAGCAATGCACGCCAGCACAGGTGCGCGGGAGATTAAATGGTTATTTGAAATGCTCAATGCTTCTGGCTGCGAGTGGAAGCGCTGGACTGTCCACGCTGGTCCATTGGGGCTCAGTGAATGTCTTTTGAGCATCCGCCTCGCTCGACAGCACCCAGGCCGCTCGCTCGGGGACAAAACCGATTTAGCAAAACGAATTCATATATTTTGAAAAAATCGTTCCTAGTGCACAATCACAATGACGTCGCTATGGCCCAATGGATTGGTTGACACCACAATCCCATCTAAGGCGCGAGACTACGGATCTCGAGATTCAGGGTTCGAATCCCTGTAGCGATTTAATTTTTTTTGCCCTGGATGCGTACGACTTGAATGAAACGCGGATTGATGGAGTTTGATGAAATATAGGAATACAAGATAATACACATTCAAATTTTACACGCAAGCGCGTGGCGCTCAACAGACACAATATCATCAATAGCATCTCGGACACCAACGCATCTTCCCTACCTCGCCTTCTTAGTATCCTTCGGAGCAGACGACGCCGCCGACACACCCTTCCCACAAAGTCCACCACCACTCCGCCGTCCCTCCGCCAACCGCCCAACACCCTTCAACCCCAGCGCTATCGTCACACTCAACAGCGAAAGGCATTGCACCCCAGTGTACGCGTCGAGCGTAAACACTTTCGCGATCAACAATGCCCACATCAACGAGAGCGCCGCCGCGACGACGCCGCCGGTCGCGCCGAGCGCTTCCTGCGTGCCGCTCGGCGTCTCCGCGTAGCGGCTCCAGCCCGCCGACTGCAGCGCGACGGCGGCGCGCGACATGCGTTTTGTAGTGCCGCGTCGATGGCGTGCGCACTTGGAGCACTGCTCTGTTTGAATATCTGGCTGCACAGCGACAGCGAGACGCGCGGAGGTTATTTGTCGCGCAGTGAGTGTGTCGGCGAGTGCTTTGCAACGCGCCACAGCTGAACTCGCACAAGACCTGTGTCGCACTGTCAGTGCTGAAACACAGCTCTCCAAAAAGCCTGAGGCTGTCCTCGCTCAGCCGCACTCTGCGAAGCGCTAACGACAGCGCGGCTGCACACAACTGGGTTTTAGACCTCGCAGACAGCTGGCGCGAGCCGTGAGAACTGCTCGGTGCCCCCAGCGTCGCTTTCAGGAGCACACACTGTGCCATACACACTCATCACCCAGCGCGCCTGGCACGTGACTAATGGAGCACCACGCGCCGGCGACGAACGGCTCGACAGCCGCCACCGAAACGGCAATTGACTTGACCGCTGATGACACGCCGCTGCCGCCGCCGGACGAAATGCCACGGATGCCGCCACTCCGACAGACCGATTCCGAAGACAGCGACTACTCCGAGGTCGACGGGGACGAGGGGATGCGGGATCTGCTGCGCGAGGTCGCGGCGCTCCAAAGCGGCCCCCATCCACGAAACATGCCGCGCATGCCGCCGCTCCGGCGCTCCGCGAGCTCCGCCTCGGACACGAGCTTGCCCGACCTGGCCTCTGCGTCGTCCTCCGGCGAATCGGACTCAGACTCCGACTCGGACGCCTCGCTCCGGCGCGCCATCAGCGTCGGCGTGGTGGGGGACATTGAACGCGAGATCCGGCGACGGCGCGACGACGCGCGCCACTGGCCGCCGGGCTCCGCCGCGTTCTGGGCGGGCGTCGAGAACTGGCGCCGCGAGAGCGGCATCACGGCGCCGCGGTCGCCGGCGGAGAACGAGGAGATCATGGACGCCATGAGCGAGCTCGCGATCACCGTCATGGCCGCCAGCGCGCGGCAGTGCGACTGCGAGGACGGACGCACGCTCGCATACGGCCTAGAGGTGTTGCGCAACGTGAGGCGGATACGGCAGTACGACGACGCGGTCAGACTGGTGCCGGCGCGGCGTCCTTCCTTCGCGTCGATGGCGTATGGAGCACCGAGGCGCCGTCGAGAGAGAGCAGACGCCGGACGCGACACATCACGCAGGCGCGCGAAAACGACCAACCGCTGCCGCCGCCGCCGCCGTGGCTGCGGCGCGAGTGGCGCCGCCGCCGCGACACGTTCCTCCTCTGCCGCCGCCGCTTCTACGAAGACAAGAAGCGATTCGAGAACTCGACGTGCTTCGCCTTTTGGCCGCGCCTCTTCGAGCCTCGCTTCGACGTCATCCACGCGATCTCCGGTCCCGGCGCCGAGGACGTGCACGGGCACATGGCCAGGTATCTTTAAGTTTTTGGTTTTAACGTCGCAGCGACGGCGTAGAATCAGAGCCGCGGCTCCACTCGGCGGCTTGGGCGCGTGCCCAGTCCCGGCGGCTTGAGCGCGTGCCCAGTCCCGGCGGCCCGGGCGATGCTCTACCCGGGCCTGGTCCTTGCCAGCCCCCGCGCCAGGACGGCTCAGACACGCCATCGACGCGCACTGGAAACTAGATGTAGAACAATTTAGCGGTTGGCGCCCTTGCCCTTCTGCTTGGGCTGCTTCTGCTTCTGCGCCTTGCCCTGCTTGGGCTGGGACGCCTTGGCCTTGGCCTTGGCCGCCTTCTTCTCCTTGGAGCGGTTCTTGACCTCGGCCATGGCCGCCTCGCGCTGCGCGCTCCGGATCTCGGGCTTCTGCGTGCGCAGCTTCTTGATGTCCTCGGCCGACGTGCCCACGATGGCGCGCTGCACCTTCACGACGCGGCGCGTGCGCTTCTTGGCGACGCCCTCGTTGAGGCCCTTCTTATTCATGATGCGCCACCGCTGGGTCCACACGAGCTTGGCGGGCTTCTTGCGCTGGTTCATCAGCGACTTGCACTTGCGCGTGATGACCATCAAAGGCGTGCCGTCCCGCCGGACCATCTTCATGCCGTGGCCGGGGAAGATGTTAAACTCGCTGAACGCGCATTTGTCGTATTTGACGACCATCCTGCGGGGGGTTTCGGGTGAGTTTCTTGTGCGATGGCGCTTTGCTACTCTCTCGTGCTACGGCGGTTGTGTGAGGCTGCGGCGAGCCAAGCTCCGCTGTGTGGAGCGGCGCAGGGCTCCCTCGCTTTCTCTCTCGCTGTGACGGCTGCGCGCGGTGACGGCGTTGTACAGTGGCGGCCAAGCTCCGCCGTAGCGGCACAGGGCTCCGCTGGAGTCGCGCCGCGCCCTCGCTGCGTCGCCACTTGGTTGTGCCGCTCCACGTGTGCGTGTGCGGCGGCGTGCTCTCTGGCCCTCTATCTTTGCGGCGGCCGCGCAGCGTCGCTCGTACAGCCGAAGTGAGTGAGTGCCGCAAAGACGGCCTAGCTCGCCATGGCCGCCGCGGCACGCTGCACTGCTTCGCTCAGGCCTTCAAATAGCGTCAAAGGTAATTACTGTCGACTCAGAGTTGTACTTGCTTGCACCGCTGCGTCAATCCGCCCGTCCAAACAAACTAAAAATGCGGCGACTAGCGAACAGCCCCGCACGATAGCGCCGAGTGAAAGCTCCCAAAGCCGTGTTGTAGATGTCCACTGCGAGCCTCTGAGGTCCTCGGAGAATCCCAGACTACCTCTGGACCGCCAATCACGAGCGTGCGGGGCGAATGAGGGGCCTCCCCAGCCAGAGTCAAAAAGCAACCCCAGTGCAACCCGTAGCCCGCAGCCCACCCACTGACAGAGGCAGCCCGCAGCCCGGACGCACCACCGGCCCGCCCTCACGCAAGACGCGCGCAGCCCCGGCCCAAGAAAGCGCCGGAACGAGGAGGCTCACATAACTCATCACAAGCCAGCGCTAGAACGCGCGCGGCCCAAGGAAGCCCAAAAGGAGGCATGGGCCAGACCCAGACCTCGCACGACGGCGCGCCCCCGCCGCCGGCCCCCCCGCTCACGCCACGCTGCGGGCGGGCCGTCGCGCGCGTGGCACAAGTGCTTGATGAGGGCGGCTGGAGCGTCTTCGAGTCCTGTGACGACGACTTCACGGGCGGCGTGTCCATCGCGGAGATTCGGGAGAAGTTTGTGGAAGTCCTGCAGGACGTGAGTTCAAAGTCGTCGCTGTCCGCGCCGGCGCTGAACGCGTTCCTAATGAAGGCGGACCGGGGGGACGGTTTCGTGGACCACGGCGGCTGGAAGTTGTTGCGGGAGGCCGTGCGAGTATTGGCCGCGCAGCACACTGGTGAAGGACCAACGGGCCACCCGCAAAGGCGACTGGTCGTGCTGCCGCCCGGGGCCTTGGCTCGCGACGGCGCCGCGCGGGACGCGCCGCGGACGGCCAAACTAAGAACGGGCACGATCCTATTATCGATGGGCGAGGAACAGACGTTAAATGATGGCACGCAACGCATAAGAGTGACGTGGTCCGTGGCGGACGAAAGTTGCGAAGGGTGGATCTCCTCGAAGAACTGCGCACTGTTAGCCGCGCCCCCCGTCATAGAAGAACAAGCCCCGCCGCGGACGCCGCCGCGTCGCCTCACGACGTGGCTCGACCGCGCCGCCGCCGCTTCCACTGGCAACCCGGCGCGGGCCCGGCCCGACGCGCTTTTGTTGGAGGGCAACGCGCGCTTTCTAGGACGGTTTCCCCCAGAACGCCAGCAGTATTTGGCCACAAAGCTGGAAAGAGTCCTCAGGGCACGGACGCCGTCCCGCGAATCGTTGTCAGGCTTATCCCCGGAGGGGTCGCCGCGGCCCAAGGCCGACTGGACGCTGCGGCGGCGCCTGCGGTTTTATGGACGAAGGTTAGCTGACGATTCGCTCAGCGACGCGCAGATCCGGCGGCTGCGCGAAGGTCTATTGGGCGAGTACGGCGCGGCCTGGCGCCGCGACCGGGAGAAGGACGTGGCTACGTGTCTTGCAAAAGCGGCCACGGATCTAAGGGACGGCGCCATGGGCGAGTTGTGGCGGCCCGCGGGCCGCGCGACGTCTGGCCCTTCGTGTCGTCCGCTCATTTCTCGACCGCGACAGCGACGGCCTCCTTGTATTTGGTGTCGGCGTGGTTTTGTTCCGCGTTGCCGCCGCGGTGTATTTTCTTGCAGATCTGCTTGTGGCCGCGGCGCCAGTGGTCGTGCTGGCATGTGGAATTGCAGTACCTGGTTTTGCACCGCACGCATCGCGAGGCGTCGTGGGCCAGTGGGGCGGCGCAGGCGGCGCAGGCGGCGCAGGTTGTGATGATCATGCTTGTCGGCGGTTGTCGTCTAGGCTTATGATGCACGGCGTCGTCAAATTTATCACGGAAGAAACCCGCACGCCCGATTTCCTGCGCTCCAACGTGCCCAGGTAGCCTTCATTGGCCCCCGGAGCGCTATCTAGAGACATGTGCATTCTCGTTTTCACAGCGCCGGAGAAATTCCGGAGATCACAGCGCAGAGCAGTATAACCTTGGGCAGCTACACACGCGCAGAGGCGGACGCGTCCAGCGGCGCACGCGTTGCCGCATCAAAAGCCCGCGGGCAGCGGCGACCATGTTCCACATGCAGCTCTCCTCGCTCGTGGGCGTGGCCCAGGCCGCTAAAAAGGACGGCTCCCTCGCGTCGGGCAAGGTCTCGAAAAGGACCATGTCGATGATGGACAAGTGCGAGAAGCCCGGCCTGTGGTACCGCCTGGAGCGGCTCAAACGGCACGGGCTCGCGTTGGCGACGGTGCAGCGGGACGGCCTGGCTTTGAGGCACGAGAACAAATTGATAAGGAGGGACCGGGCCATCGTGCTCGCGGCCGTGACGCAGAACGGGCTAGCAATACAATTCGCGGATCCGGATCGGTCGGAAGGACTCCACAAGGATCGCGAGCTTGTGTTGGCGGCCGTCGCGAGCAACGGTTTGGCGTTGCAATTTGTGGACTACGCCTTACGACGGGACCGCGCCGTCGTGTTGTTAGCCGTGCGGTGCCACGGCAGGGCCCTCGAGTTCGCGTCGGCGAAGCTGAAGCGCGACCGCGTGCTCGTGCTGTACGCTTGTCGGGAGCACATCGACGCCCTCCAGTACGCCGCCGTGGAGCTGCGGGACGACCCCGAGTTCACGCGCCGGGCGATCCGCGAGCACAAGCGGAAGCTGCGCTTCATCGACCAGAAAGCGACCTCCGCGGTGCGACGGCGGTGGCGGGACTATCGGTCGGAGCACGGGGAGGCGCCGTGGGAAAAGCCGGACCCGGTCCAGACGATCCACGTGGAGCACTGGGCGTTGCAACTGGACGACCGCGTGCGGGAGGCGCGCGAGGCGGGGCGGCCGGTGGCGAGCCGGGAGCTGGGCCGCCGGTACATGAAGGGCCAGTTTATAACTTGTTGATGTTTATACCGTAACATATTAAAGCTTACGCCACGACCTCCGACACGACCTCGACGTCCTCGTCCCCGTAGGACGACAAGGGGGGAGGGGGCTCGTCGGGGAACAAAGCGCCCCAGGCCTCGTTCGCGACCGCGCGCACCGCCGACGCGTCGAACTTCGTGTAGTTGTGGAACATGAGAGGCGGCTCGGCCATCCTAAAGAACCGCAAATCAAGCCCCAGCGCCACGGCCAGGTGCGCGAAGACCTCATCAGAAGCACTTGGAGCCCCGGCCGCGTCGCCCGCCGGCAGCACCAGAACAACGGTCCCCGGCGCGCAGTGCACCATGTTGGCCAGCCCCGCGCCGTGGGGGCCCACCACCAACGCGGCCCGGGACCACGTCTCCGCGGCCCGGCGCGCGTCCGGCGTCGCGCCTCCCGCCCAACTCACCACCTCCAGCCGCCCCTGGAACCGCGTGCGCAACACCTCGATCACGTCCTCTTCACTTCGGACGTGGCGCTTGTCGCAGTCCTTCCGCGAGTACCAGAGCACAATGGGCTTCGCGTCCCGATCCGGGGGGAAGGCCCGCCGCAGGAACGCGGCCTGCGTCCGCAGGATCCCGGGCGGCACGAAGTGCAACCTAAACAGCGACTCCCGGTACCGCCTTCCTAAGGGCGCCGCGGCCTTGGCGGCTAAGTGCGCGATCCAGTTGTCACCGACGTGGGTCGTGGCGGCGCCCCGCCGCGGCTCCCAGCGCGGCGCGCCGCCGCTGGGCAGCCCGCCCGGGGCGTCCGCGGTCCCCGCGAACGCCGCCGGCGGCCAGTCTAGCACGAAGGCCGCCCGGATCGAGTAGACGCGCCCCGCGCGCCAGTCGTACGCTCGCAATCGCCGCTGCCGTTCCAAGGCTTTCGTCGTGGCGTGGCCCCTACTTAACAACGCGGAGATCGTCGCCGTCAGGGCCTGGGGGAACAAGACCACGGCCCGGTTCAGCATGGTCCGCGTCTGCTCGGGAAGGTCCGCCGCCGCGTGCCCGTCCCGGTCGAAGAGGCGGCACAGCGCGAGCGCGAGGCGCGACACGGACTCGGTCTGGTGGTGCCAGAACATCTTGTGCCCCTCTCTCCCATCAAAAAGCAAGAGGGCCGCCTCGAGGGACACGGCGTCCTCGGGCTCCGACGCCAGGACGACGTCCTTGTCCGTGAGGCCAGAATTCGCGGCCGTATCCCCCCAGTCGGGCGGCGGCGCGCCGGACGACGTCACTTCCCCGGCGAAGAACACGCAGTGCGGCGCGCGCTGCCATAACGCGGACCCGTCCTTGCCCCCTAACAGCGCGTTGGGGATCTCCACGAGGCGCACCAAACCCGGCATTAACGAGGGCTCGGACGCACCGCACCAGCCCGGCCCCGCGCCCGGCCGTTCTTTGGCGCCGAACTGCCTTCTTATAGCACAAATGGGCGCCACAATGTTCCCGAACCGCAGAATGGGCGCCTTGACCGGGAGCGGGTGCACGGTCCAACTTGAATCACCATCGAACCAGCCCTCCTGCACGCGCCACCGAGGCCGTGCGCACCCCGCCGTGTCGCGGGGCAAGGCCAACGCCGCACCCACCGCGTGCGCGTCACTCGCCCCCGCCCAGTCCCTTCTAAACGCCCGGGCCCAGCCCACGTACGTCGCCGCCTCCTGGAGTTGCGCTCGCGTCGTGATCTCCGGCGCGGTGAAGAGGCCGTGGTCCCGCGCGCCTTCGCCCGTTACGTTTTGCGCACGCACGAGGGCGTGTCGTAAGAGCGGACCCAGCGTGGCCTCGGCCTCGTCCAGGCCGCCGTGCAACACGAGTAAGTAGCCCAAGCGCACGCGCACCGCGCCGTCCAGCACCAGCAGCGCCGCCTCGTCCAGGCCGCGTTCGTCGGCCGCGCGCTGCGCCGAAGCCAGGCCCTCCCTTAGGTACTCGATGGCCAGGCCTCTTCTTCTTAAAGTGCGGTGCACGAGTTCGTGTAAGTTGTCATAGACCTTGTTGAGGCACTCCTCGAAGCCCTCCTTGAGCGCCAAGTCGCAGGATCTCGCGGACGCCTCGTAGTGCCGCAAGGCGCGCTCGTGGTCGCCGAGCTTAAAGGCGGCCCAGGCCACATTGTTCGTGAGCTGCGACTCGGCGGCGACGTTGATCTGGAGCTTGTGGTGCTTCATCAGATGCAACGCGCGCTCGTAGGCATCGGAGGAGGCGCGCCAGCGCGAGGCCTGGAGCGCCGCCTCGCCGTTCGCGAGGGCGCTGCGGATCTGCTCGTGGACGGATGTTTCTGGGGCCGCCACCGACGTTGCGATGACCAGGAAGAGGTGTCGCCTCGTGAGTCCCAGCATGGTATGGCTGGCGGCGAGCGCCCTCGCTTCTCTTTTGGACGGACAGCGCCTTGGCAGCACCGCGGCGGCGTTGTGCGCGCGCAGCAATCTCAGGGCTGCCTCGCGCGCCGGAGCACCGCAACGGTTAGATGGGCGGCGCGCTCGATTCGGGCCGGGTTCGGGTTCGGCTAAGGCGCGGGTTCGCAATCCGCTTTACAGTACTACAAGCTGTATGGGATCTACACATGTACCGCTACATGCCACGTATACTTAATTCGGACTTTAGTCAAACGGGCGCGTCTTGGGGCCGCGCGCATCTCACCTAGTCCATTTTCCGCAGGCCTTTCAGGTAGAAGACCCAGGTAATTTTCTCACCGTTGTGTTCCACGTCGACCAACAGCCGGCCGCTCACGACGGGCGCCAGCGGCTCCGTGCTGTCTTCGGCCGGCGGCTGCGGGTTGAACGAGACCGCAACAGTCGTCGGCGACCGCGCATTCACCGAGGCCTTCGCACTGCCCACGGCGAAGTCCGGGTGGTCTACGGCGAAGGAGAATTCTCTAGAATCCCCGAAGACGTTCCGGAACTCGACGTCCACCTTGCCGCCTTGTTCGACCGTGAAGGGGCCTCTCGGTTCTGGCCGTCGGCACACGCCCGTCAAGATGCATTTGTATATACCTCTCGGCCCGCCGTCAATCACCAACACGTCAGAAATTGCACCTAATGCCTCCGGCTCGAAGCGCACCTGCAGCTTCACCGTCTCGCCCTCCCAGTCGTCCGAACCGCCGCACGCCACATCACCAGCCACTTCGAAGAACGTGGCGTTCTCCACATTGCACGAAAACTTGTCGGACGCGCCTGCCGCCGGGTACGCCTTGAACCGAAAGGTTTCCACCTGGGCGCCGCCGAGCGGCGCCTCGAAGCGCAATTGCGGCGTCGCTGCTGGTTCCGTGGCCGCCAGCGTCAAAGCATATCTGAACTCGCCCAGCTCGTCGATGGAGAACACGAGTTCCGTCTCCGTCTTCTCGTGCGGCACCAGCGGCCGGAACTCCAGCTCAAAGACCCCTTCCGACTCGCCCTGCATCGCCCCGACTTTCGTGAGGCGCACGTGCGGGTTGTTGCAGGACCACCAGTCGTCCGGGAAGGTCACGAGCGCGTCCGCGGGCAGCGGGTTGTCGATGGTGATCAACCGTCGCGCCGTCTGGCGAATGGGCGCCTCTAAATTGTAGGTTTGTACAATACCCGCGTCGGTCACCTCCACGCTCACCTCATACACCACGAACTCGTTGGTGGAGGGGTTCGTGAAGGTAGCTGTTGCGGTCACCGTGCCCACCTTGTACGAGTAGAAACGCAAGACGTAGTTCCTGGTTTCCGCACCGGCGACGTCAAAGGTCGAGGTCCCCTCAAGGAAGGTTGAGTCGTCGGAGCCTTCGCCCAGCTCGAACGCCACATCTAGGTGTTGCGGGGTGCTCAGCCAGTTCGTGAGTGGGAGCGTGATGGGTAAGGACGCCTTCGCGGGCGTCGTGAGCGGTTCAATCACTAATGTTTCGGGAGGCCCCGCCTTGCCCTGGAGGTTGTATAACAGGGCCGACCCGTCGGGTAGCGCCACAAACAGCTCCGCTTGGTGGAAGCGCTCCTCATCCCCGTCGCCACTAGACGTCATAGTTAACGGAAAGTACTGGACCTCCACGGATGCCTCGCCGGAAGCGGAGATGGCCACCTCGGCGGGGGCCCGGAAGTGCTCCAGCAGCTCCGCGTGTTTTAAAGTAGGAGCCACGAAGATGGGCTTGGACGTCGGGTTCTTGATCGAGACGGACTCCGTAGCTTCTTTCCGCGCGACGCTCTCGAAGGACACCGACTGCTTGGACTCGTCCGGCTGGGGGACACATGCGCCGACGCAAGACAAGCGTAGCGGCGGCGCGCCTTCGACGAAGAGCTGCATGCCGTCCACCCGAATATCAGCGTCCTGCGCCTTGGGGCTAAATGTCACATCAAAAGCCATCTCGCTCTCCGGACGCAAGGCGCCTTCCAACGGCGACACGGTGAACAAATCACCAATTGATCTTCTATTCCACTGGAAGCGCGTGGCGATGTCGCCCGCGTTCTCCAGCATGAGCTTGCGCGTCCTCCGCGACCCTTCGCAGACCGCCCCGAAGGCCAGCGTGTCCGTGGAGAGGACCACGTCCATGCCCGTTGCCCGGCCGGACACACGCGCCAGGGGCCTCAGACCCCCGGCGTACGAGATCATCAACGGGTGGTCGAAGTCCCTATTTCGCTTAGTAGGAGCGAACCGAACTTCAATACTTGCGACCTGCTTGGGTTTTAAGCCAGCGATGCGCTGCGGCGTCACGCGCACGTCGTGTGCCAGCAATAGATTGTCCTCGTCCAACAGCTGGAAGTCCAGGGGCCGAGCAGAGCGGTTGATGACCTGGAGGTGCTTCACAATGTCTTCCCCTTCGCGCACCCGTCCAAAACTGCAGTCCGCCTGCTGCGGCTGCACTAATTCAAGCCGGGCCGCGACGCCGCGACCAAGCATTTTCACAATAACCGTAGACACACCGTTGACCAAAAAGGGCACTTGGAACGCGTAGTCCTGGATCTCGCGCGGCGTGAAGTGGATCGGGATCTCGACGTGCTCCCCTGGTGACAGTACCCTAGGACCGCACTCCACCGCCAGCACCTTATTTCTCGGTAAAGTGCAGTCCAGCGACAGGTTCGCGGACGGATCTTGATTGGACACTCTGAGGACCACGGTCTCTTTGTGCGGTCTTTGCCCCGGGGTGACCATGAAGCAGGCCCCGAACTCGTGTTCAGTAATAGAGAACTTCAGGTTCGGCGCCGAACCGCGCCCCACCAGCTTCAGGATGTAGTCGTACTTGCCCGCCACGGTGACAATGTACTGGTTCTTATCTAACGAACAGGCCGCCACGGGGTGGAACGTCAAGGTCGCCTGCACGCGCCCGTTCTTGCGCACCGCACCCGCCGTGCGCGCGCCCGTTAACACTAGCATGGGGTTCGGCGAGTCGCCCCGGTCGATGACGTAATCGAAGTTGAACTTGCCCGTGTTCGCGATCGCCAAGGTCTTCGTCAGCGACTGGTTAAGGTGCACGTTGCCGAAGTCCACGACGTTCACGAACGGCGCGATTTTCAGGTCCGTGATGCCCTCGCCGCTCGCCAGGCCCGCGCCCGAGTCTAGGACGACGCCACTCGTATCGGCCTCCTCTTTCGCTCTTGCTGCTGCAGTGCCTTCTAATAAGAGTAGTTTAGAATGCACGGCGTAGCCCTCGCCCTTGATGTTCAGGGACAGCTTCATCTTCTTCTTCCGGATCGTGCAATTCAAGTTGGCATTTAAGACAGCTTCCTCCGTCGGTCGGAAAGAGAGTTCGACGGCGGCGCGCCCGTTCGGCGGCACCAGGCCGCTCAACGGTGTGATCTCTAACGTCGGCCCCTTTTTCGTGGCGGTCTCGTCCGCCGGCGGCTTCTCGAAATTGAACGCGAACGGCAGGTGTTCAGAATTAACTAAATGGACGGTTTCGGTACAGCGAGCACCGAGCATAATAGCACCAAAGTCGACCCGGGTGCGGTCCAACGCCACGCGCGGTTCGAGCACGGTCCCCACGAACAAAAAGAGTTGGGAGATGCCGTGCTCGGGGACCACAAACCGATAAAAGGCCTCGGCCGTATCTGTAGAAGAAGGTGTGAACTCGAAGATCATCTCTCCTCGTTTACCAGCTAAGATCATACCTCTCGGTGTAGGCGTCTTCCAGGCCGCGTGGGGCTGGCCGCAGGGCTCCCACCGGAAGTCGTAGGCCGACGACGTGGGATTCGTGACCAGAAACCGCCGCCGATTCTGCACTCGCAGACCCTTGGACTTGACTTCCACGATGCGCGGCGGCGTCTCGATCTGGTCCCGCAAACCGTGCTCATTCACCAAGTTTGGGAGGCGCCTCGACAAGTAGTCCGAGTCGGACTCCAAATCGATGTGGCACGCGGGCCGCGTCGCGCGGCCGCGCAAGCCGATCCGGATAGGCGCCTGTGCCTCCTCGTCTCCGGGCGATGGCGTCAGGGTCGGCATCACGCAATCCAAGACATATGCGTAGTCGTCGACCTCGACCGGTGCAAAGTGCACCACAAACGTTTGGGAAGAGTTCGGCTCCACTAAGCCCTCCGCGGGTTCGCAGGTGAACGGGCACGGAATGGGCTCGTAGTTTGGACCGCCCGTCATGGGTCGGCGCTGCAACGCGGCCGTCATGGGACTCCCATCGTTGGTTAGGAGCATTTGATAAGATAGCGGGATCATGGACGTGTTCTGGACCTCGAAGGTCGCCCGCAGGCTCTGGTACATGGGGAGGGCGTTGAAGTGCAATTGCGTCGTCTCGCAAGCGTACGACGGCTTGTCGGCCGTGGCGACGCACTTAAGTGGCTGCGCCTGCTCGGCGAGCACTTCAAACGCGGGCTCCGGCACCGTCACCAGAACTAACCGTGCGCCATCGAGCGCCGTGCCGCCGTCGGTCAGACCCTCGACCGGGGCTTCGCCATCTAAGGCAGCAACCTCCTCCTCTGTAGCTTCCCTCTCGATTTGCGCCTCGTCGCTCCAGACGCCGTCGGGTACCCTCGGCACCGTCGTCACGGATAGCGCACCCAAGTCGCCCGAGCCTTCCGAGCCTTCCGCGTGTTCCTCGCCCTCCGCGCCCTCCTCGGCTTCGGGTGCCGTCACGTCGAAGGTGATCTGTTGCGTCGCGAGACTAATCTCCTCGTCCACCGACGAGGGTTCGGGCGCGGAGAAGGTCGCCACGATGGTCCGCGCGCCGTGGGGCGGCAGGTGGCCAACCTTCGGCGCGAACGTTACGGCCGCGTGCTCGGGCCACTCGAACCGGACACATGAGCGCCGCACGTTCCTTAGCGTGAACTCCGTCGTGAGCGTCGTGGGGCCGTCGCCCAGCGCCAGGTTCCCGAACTTCAGGGCGTCCTCGTCGTCGTCGGGCAGGTCCTCGATCGACACGTCCGTCTCGAACGTCGCACCAGTTAAAGAAATAGAAGAGGCCTCGTAGCGGTTGTCTATTACTTTAATAGCTAACTTGGCGGAGATGTCCCTATCGGAACCGTCTCCATCTTTCTGCGGCAACGCCCGGAAGGTGATCGGTATGTCCTGGGCCTGGCCCGGCTTGAGACTGATCGACGTCCCCGCGTGCGGACACGCGAAGTGCCTATCTTCACTTGAGAAGTTGATTAAAGCCGTGGCATCCAACACGCCGTCGTTGCGCACCGTGATCGTTCGAGAACGGGTCCGGCCGACCTGCAACCGGCCGAACGGCACCTCCTCGCCTGACTCTGCATGCGTGATGCCGTCCACGGAGACAGAAGGCAAGGTGCCCTTGCCGGCCAGTTCGAATTCTAGCACACCGACCGCGTCTGGCGACTGCTCCGCCACCGTCGCCAGGAAGGCCGCCCGGTACTCCCTTAACTCCCGCGCGTGGAAGTAGACCGTCACATATCGGTATTCGTGGGGTGGCACCTCCCACTGGGCCGGCTGGACCACGAAGCACTCGTCGGCATTCAACGCGCGCGGGTCCTCGCCCTCCTTGGCCTTGATTTCGAAGGACACGTTCGCGGTGACCTTGCTCGGATTCGTGATCTTAAATCGCTCGCCGATGCCCTTGCCGTCGTCCATCAACGTGGTCGTGCCAAAGGAGAACACCTTCTCCTGCACGGCGAAGCACGCGTTGATGGGCAGGCCGCCGTCCGGCGCGTCGTCCTCCAGCGCGCCGATCACGGCCTGCTCTTCAAAGATCTGGTAGAAGTTCTTGGCGTTGATCTCGGGACTTCGCGACTCGGCGAAGAGTTCGTAGTTCGCCGCCGCCTGCACTACGGCATCCGTGGGATCGCAGCCGGACACCAGAATCTTCAAGTTGCCGCGGTGCGTTTTGAGGCCCTTGGGCGTGAAGCTCACGGTGACGCTCAACGACTGGCCCGGCTCGACGACGCCGCCCGCCGGCGAGACCGAGAACTGGTGCAGGGCGCAGGTGCTCTCGGCGGGCGCCTCGCAGTAATCCACGGGTTTCGCCGCCGCGAAGAAGTCCCTGGACGCGTTCGCCTGCTCCTTCTCATGTAACGCGAGTCTTGCAGAGTACGTTTTGAGGTCCTCGCCGTCTTCTTGTACAGGCGGTTCCACGACGGCCGGCAATAAACCCAACTCCCGCGCCTCGGCTTCGTGGTCACTTCCCACGAGCAGCGCGGGCGGCGTCGCGCCGAGCAGTTTCGGGAACCCCTCGGCAACCCCGTCCACGTCGCCGACGCAAAACGCGAAGGAAAACAAGCCCTCGTTCCGCACGTTGAAGGTCCGTTCCCGGGGCGGGTCGTTGTACCGGCAGCAGCCGAAGGCGATGCCCCGCTGCGGGCCCAACCGAAACCGCGGGAACAACGACGTGGCAGCGACCGTCACGGGGAAGGACTCCACCGCTTCATTTGTTGCCGGTTCCGAAATCGTGCACAGAATGTCCTTGTTGTCACTCAGTCGCACCTCGCTAGAGGCGCAGAAGGTGACCACGATGCGCTCGCTCAAGTCCGCCGATAGGATGCCATTTTCAGGAAAAACGCTAAAGACCTCGCTGTAGGCCTCCCGCTTGAAGCCGAAGTTAAAGGCGATGTCGTACTTGCCCCTATTTCGCAACGAAAAGCCCAATTGTGTAGTAACACCAACACGACACTGCCCGAAGTCGAGCGTGCCCGGCTTCGTCTTCTCCTCCTGGTCCTCGGGGTCCTCGTCGATGGACACGGCCTTGATGAAGTAGGCCTCGGCCTTCAAAGGGAGCTCGAGCTGCTTCGTCCGCGCTTCCAGGCCGCCCTCGTCGTCCGCGTACTGGATGATGATGGTCGGTGCCACTTCAATAGCTTCGACCGCGGAGAAGGAGACTACAATACGTTGGGCGCCGTGGATCTTCAGCACGCCCTTGGTCGGCGTCACCCTTAACTCCCGGTCAAACTCCTCCAGCTGGCTCAGGTCCAGCTTCCACGCTACACTACATAACGACGAATTCGTCAACACGAACTCCCGCGTCTCGCTTCGCCCGAGGAGCAACCGGTCGAAATCTAAAACCACGGCCGCCTCCTCCTCGGAGACGCCGTCCGCCTCGGACCACGGCCCGGAGAGCGCCACTTCCGGTTCCACGCCGCTACACCGCAACGCAAACGCGTACGGCTCGGGGTTCTGCGCCACGGACGCGTACAGCGTGTCTTCGCACGCCCCGACGTCCGTGGGAAAGGCCCACACGCTCAGGTCCTTCGTCTCGCCCGGCTCCAGCTCCAGCACTTCCTCCTCCACGCCGAAGACCGTGTCCTCCTTGCCGAAGTCCAGATTGATGGTCATCGCGAAGGGGCCGTCGTTCGACACGCGGAACGTGTCCCGGTTCGTGAAAAGCGACTCCACAAGTTCAGCGTCGTCCCGCATGCTCGCTTGCTTCCAGGTCAGCAACGGCCCGAAGTCGTACTCGTTCGCATTCAAGACGAACCGCTTCTTCACGGGCTGGGCACTAGGCGGTGGCCGGCTCTTCACTCTACTCATGAACACGTTGCGCGGGTCCGCGTTGATCGTGGGCACAGCACACGAACCGACGCAGGTCAGCGCCACCTCGCTCGTCGGGACGCCCACGACCTCGAAGCCTAGCTGGGATGAATTCCGCCCCACGCGCTTGGAATCGAACTTGACCGCGAAGCGCACCGACCCGTGCGCGGGAATGACCCACCGCGTCCTCGGCTCGGGATCATATTCTGGTAATGAATCCTCCGCCTCCATTTCCACGGCAACGGGTGCCTCCGCTTCCGCCGCCGCTTCTAATTCTTCGCGCGCGGCACTGATTGCCTCCTCGTCCGCCGCCTCGTCCGCCTCCTGCTCCTCTAAACGGGCCCGGGCCGTAACAAGGCGTTCCCCCTCTTCCGCCGCGGGCTCCTCCGCCTCCTCGGGCCGCGGCGGCTCGGCCACGAGCGCGAACTGCGTCTGGGCGCCCCGCGCCGGCCGCGGCCCCGGCCGCCGCACGAGCTGCTGGGTTAGAGGCTCGGGCATCTTCATGAAGTTCGGGTCCGGCAGCGGCTCCGCGGGCTCCGGCGCGGCGCCGAGGAGCAGCATTAATGGCGCGCCCGACTCGAGGTCGATGATAATCTCCCCCTCCTCTTCAGTTTCCTCCTCCGGCGCCTCCGCGGGCGGCTCGTCGACCCTGTCGGCCGGCTCGGCCGCCTCGACCGGCTCGCTCGCGACCGTCGCGTCGTCCGCCGCCGCGACGACGGCCTCGGTGATGTCCGCGGCCTCCAGCGCCGACGCTGGCGCGGCCGCGTCGTCCTCCGCCGCGACGTCGGCCTCCGCCGCGACGGGGGGCGGCTCCCAGACCCCAAAGGCCACGAGGCGGTCCGCCGGGGCCGGGACCGGCGGCGCGGGCGCGGCTGCGTCGCCGTCGACCGCCTCGGGCGCGGCCTCTTCGCCTTCGACCGCCTCGGGCGCTTCAGGCGCCTCGGGCGCTTCGGGCGCTTCGACCGCCTCGGGCGCCGGCGCAGCGGGCTCGGCGTCGACGGCGGCCCGGAACGCCGCGCGCGCCGCGTCCACGGCGGCCGCGTACTCCTTGTGCGGCATCGCGGTAGGCTCTTCCGCAGCCGGCTCCGGTGCTGGCTCCGCCGCGGGTTCCTCGGCCGCCTCCTCCGGCGCCGCCTCCTCCGGCGACGCGTCCGCCGGGGGCTCCTCGGCCTGCGAGGCGTTGTCCGCCTCGACGGGGGCGGGCGCCACCACCTCGACGGGCGCTTCGCTCCATGCAAGCGCGTTCAAGCACTCGGCGACGCGCCGGCGCACGAGCGCCGCCTCCTCCCGGAGCGCGGACGCGCCCGGGATCCGGCCGCCGAGCGCCTCGGGCACGACCGGCGCGCGCGCCGGCGGCCGGCCGGCGTCCGCCGCGCCGGCCGCGTCAACCGCGAGCTGCGCAGCCGGGGGCCCCTCGTCGGCGCCGGGCTTCGCGGGTGACGAGAGCGGCGACATCGGCGCGTCCTCCACGCCCTCCAGCGCGGCCAGGCACCGCTCGGCCTCGTCGTCCAGCGCCCGGAGCGTCGCCTCGACCTCAGCGTCCGACGCCTCCAGGATGGCGAGCGAGCAGCCCGGCAGTCCGGCGACGCACGCTTTGGCGGTCACCGCGAGCGACGGCGCGCCCGCCACGGGCTCCGAGGCGTCCACGACGAGGCCGCGGCCCGCGTCGGCCCGCGTCGCGCGCCACGCCAGCACCTCTTCCAGGACGGACGCGACCTTCACCGCGTCC
>Ga0114994_10000150_pt1 | contig 39801 bp, 39 predicted proteins | sample ArcticOcean_MG_C_9_FD_87043 | JGI IMG/M metagenome (GOLD analysis project Ga0114994, IMG submission 87043) | Marine microbial communities from western Arctic Ocean - ArcticOcean_MG_CB2_152 | ecosystem: Environmental > Aquatic > Marine > Oceanic | place: Arctic Ocean: Canada Basin | collected...
ATAAAAAGGCGAATACCCTCCCCGATTTGTCCCAAATATTTGATCTTTTCAATGATCTGATCCGCCACCCATTTCCCCCCGGCTTTGACTTTGTGGGCGCCCTTAGCGAGGAATGTTGCCAGTTTGCTCTCCAACATAAGTTCTCCGACTCGTTTCATCTGTTTCCATGTTTTCCCGGCGATATTCGCAGCAGTCGCCGCCGTCGCGCGACCGACGGAATCGACGCCCCTGTCCAAATCCTTCGCGAATTCCTCTAACGCAGCTCCTATGATCATGGCTTTCGCGGTAACTTCGTGCTTTATCTTCTTGGCCACACCCTTTGCTGCATTCAGCTTCCAGCTGGTCAACGCTCCCTCCAAAAACTGGCAACTAGGGAGGCCGGCGGGCTCGGGTCTGTGTCCCATATGGGCTGCCTTAATATATCCGTGAGGGCGGTCTGTGTCTTTTGGAAATGACTCTCCAGCCAAGAGTCGGGGCCACCAACCATGGCAGTACAGGGACGCTTTAATATCGCTTAACGCCGTAGACCGCATCAGATTTCCTCGGTCGTACGGGGAAGCATTTTTCCCCGTTTCTTTTGTGTCGTGGTACGGCGCATCCATGTAACCGTCTTCGTTGAGGGTCGCGACTATCGCGATACCATCGAGCGCGTGCTGCAACATCCTGCACATTTCTTCTATCTTTTTCTCTCGGACTGTACACATATCCCCACCGATACCGATCTTGCTCACGACCCCACTCATATTTTTCTTCAGCAGGTATCGGACATCCTTAAGCGCTGGCATGTCTCTGACCACAGCTTGGGACCGCTCCATCATTAGCGTGCCCTCCACAGGTTGTGATACGTCCAACAGCGCGTCGTCGATATTCAAGCGTTGGGTCACAGTTTTGGTTACGCTGTCTAGTTCTCTCGCGACGACTTCGGCACTCACCCCGCTCACCTTTTTGTGCGCTCTCTCCAATTGGTCAGAAAAATCGTTGGCAAAACCCGGCTTGACCTTTCTGTTGCGCTGCCGGCTGGTCAGTGACCTCAGCATGTAATTGATTTGAGAATAAGACAGCATACACACCCACAAATCTTTTTGTTCGTTCATGCCGGGTTCCGCACAGTGCGCGGGCGAGTTCATCCAGGGTGTCGGCTCAGGTACTGGGACCTGGCCCAAACCCTGACCCGGTGAAGCCTGTATTCTTAGACCGAGGGTGTACATCGTTTTTGTGCGCCCATAGTCTCTAGGGTCAGCTTCGTGCGATATGTCAAGAATATGTGTGTGACCTTTCTTTAGATCCCACCCATCTCTTCTACTATTCTCTTGAAACATATTTTCAAAACTGTAATCTCCCTTCATGTCCCTAGAATTAGTGCAGTTTTTGTGCAAGTAAAGAAGCTTGGATGCGGACTTTAAAAATCCCCCTCGCAATTTCTTTCTTTTCATGGTCTTCCTTTTCATAGTCTGTCTTTTCATATTCTTTCTTTTCATAGTCTGTCTTTTCATATTCTTTCTTTTCATAGTCTTTCTTTTCATAGTCTGTCTTTTCATAGTCTGTCTTTTCATAGAGCTACCATTCGTGAGCTTAGATTTGCCCTTCACCATTTTATAATATAAACATAGATAAAAAATCTTGAGATCTTTAGTCAACATTTATAAACATATATAAAAAGAAGCCAACGTATGAATGTATAGGTAAGAATGGTGTCGCAGACTAATTGCAGGGTATCCACGGGGGATCGTGTCCGTTATACTGGTAGAGCGAGAAACCTTCAAGTAAACAGAGAGGGTGTTGTTGTGAAGGGTAAAATTAATTCGAGGACACCACTCGTCAATTTTGGTGATATTTCTGTATATGTCTCAAAGGGTAACCTGGAGGTTATGAGAGACGTCGTTATTGACCCCCCAAACGACGAGGCCAGCACGCAATCAAAAACGGCGCGTAAAGAGAAGCTAGATAATTGGAAGAAGAAAGATAATGAACGAAACATCGGTAGACCAAATAGGTATGATCTTATTCTCAATAATCGTAAACTAATTAAAGATAATCGCTTGAAGCGGGCAAACAAGAGAGATGAATTGCGGCGAAATATGAAGTTACGCATTTCTGGTACAGAGTGTGATAAAGAACTAAATAAATTGGATACAGAGATCCTTAAACTGAAGGATGATATTAAGAACTTTCCCGCAAAAGAGGTGGAGGACAGGATAATGATTCGTGAACTATATGATAGGGTGAGGGATTTGAGGAAAGAAACATCCAGAACGAAGTTCTTGTATGCAAATGGTCATTATGCAGAGAACGCGCACTCTCCATCCACATACCTTGATTTGTGTCTAGGCCGGAGGGTTCATTTTATTCCGGGACCTCGGGACGTTGAATTATAAACAGGAGAGAGTTAATTCTCTGGGGTAAACTTAAACTGCTTATTTTTGAGAGTAGTAATAGTCTGTTCGTAACCCTCTTCCACGATCCTATCTTTTTTAGTCCTGTCAACATTAAACTCGTATGTAGCCAGATCTATTACGACATTTATCGTTGATGATTTATATTTACTATATGATAAAGATGATACAGAGAACATATTTTGTAAGAATCCCAATATGGGGATATCTTCATCATCTATATTTTTCATACATCTTTTTATATGGATACAGAGTGTTTTTCTGGATGTTACTTTTTCGATGGGTAGATTTCCAGAAAGACCACCATCAACATAGTATTCTCCTTTGTATTTGGTTGGTATGAAAAATATGGGGAGAGTAGTTGTCATTATGAGTAATTTGGTTAAAGAAATATTAGGGTGCGTTTTGTGGGTGAAATGGACCGAACACTGCTTTGAGACATTAACACATTTAACGCTTAATAATATCGGATTATATTCATACAGTTCTTTAAGTGTGATATCGTTTTTGTTAAATTTATATCTTAGAATACTTTTCATGATTTTAGTAAAATATATTTCATGATTTATTAATCCCAAAGATTGGGGGATACCATTGAAGTCTATTCCATCTGTATCCAAACACTCGCTAAAATCACAACACATTAAACACTCATATATAGCTCTCTCTCTAATCTTTAGCAATAAACACACCGAATAGAATGTCCCTATAGATAGTGTATGTATTTCTTTTATCCCACCTAAATCCTCTTTTAAGATATTCTTTTCGTACAGAGCCCTGAAGATCCCTATAAAGGATACGACTTTTGTGCTCGCACCACTTATAACAAGTGTATCTGGTTTCATACGTTTCTCTAAATATAAAATATTTATTAAATATTATGGAGACGCAAATAGATATGCATGAATTAGAGAATGATCATCTTAAGAAAGTGAAAAAAAAGAATACGATTTATCTAAATGTATTGAACGACTGTCATCGTAAGATAAAGTATAATTCAAAACTAAATCGGATGTATTGTTTCTTTTTAATTCCTGAGTTCATTTTTGGAACACCTCTATATGATATCAGCGAACTACGAGAGTTTATAATGTATCATCTGGCGCGAAACGGTTTTAAATTAAATTACGTTGATCCAAATTGGTTATTTATAACCTGGGAAATAAAGAGAAAAATCTCGTCGGCGCCAAAGAAGATACCAATTACTCCAAAAACCGACTACAGGAATATTGAAGAGTACAGACCAAGTGGCACGTTTAACAGCGGTGTATACGATGATGCGACATTACTATCAATGCAAGATAAAGCTAGGACTTTAAATCTTTAGTTGGTTCATTCACCCTTGTATTTATAAAGATAATAAGCAGCAACGACATTGGCAATCGCACACCACATCGAACCGTATCCACTTTTTGTGATAAATTGTAAAATACTTAAAATAAGTAACCCAATTATTGCTCTATCAAGATGGGGATAAACGATTAGCAGGGTATATATCAAAAATATGGACAAGTCTAACTCTTTCCCACCCCATATCGGGCCGCTAAAATAATTATCACATGAAACGGTTGAGTATCCTTTGTATCTTGTAAAAAAATAGTAAACACCGCAAATGCTTAGCAGTCTAATAATTATATCAAGAGTCTCATATGTTTCTAATCTTATGAAATTATTGTATACCAATAGAAGAGACAATATAAACGGTATCAAATATGATGTTATGTAAAGATTTATCTTATTTCTTTTGATCTTATTATACCATAAGATTGCGTCAGGTATTTGTATTGATGAAAATATCATCAAGAAAATAACATTCTGTCTCTGATATTTTGTAAGGTTTTTTCTTAAAAGATAAATTGATACTCCCCATGAAAAAAGGAATGTTCCCAAACTGACCTCAAAGCTAAAACACATTGATACTATCTCTTACATATTAATATGCCTTTCTGCCGAGCTGAAACATCATATCGTGGGAAATTAATAAGAAGATACCTGTGAATATGTAGAGCAATAATGTATTAAATTGTTCAGATTCACTTGTTCTATGTATAGTTGTCCCTGGATTTGTCACGTTGAGGCCACCCGAAATATACTTTTCAGCTTTTTCTTTCAGGTTTTCATATTCTTTTCTTGTTATATTTACAATTTCGCTAAGATTAGACTCGGGGTAGTGGAACTTATTCTTAGGAACATTTTGCTGATAACTTAGTTCACTATACATTGCGTCGGCGACTATGGGTTTTGACGATTGGAACTTTTCACCCTGTTCAAGGGGTGTTGCCCTGGACCATTCATGAGGAGGTGCTATCAATATTTGTTCATCTATCGTATCATTCGTGTGTAATATCTCCCGGGGGGGTCTATCTCTCCTTTTCTTTTTCTTTTCATCGCGCTTGAAATCTTTCCCCCAGGCTTCTTCTAATGTGCAGTAATTATCATACATGGTTATATTAAGTTTAGAAAATATTTATCTAAAAAAGATATATATACAAATGTTTTTCTTAGAAGATATTCAAAATATGAGTGAAATGCTTAATGAAAATAAATATTTCATAGGGTTGATGATGATAATGGTGAATATTGGTTCGCGTTTCATTATTGAGGAGCTCAATGATGATCAAAGGAAGTTCATTAATAATCCTTATTTCAGAAGGGTGGTTATCTTTTCCGTTATTTTCATGGGGACCAGAGATATATTCGCTTCTTTTATAATTACTGGATTTATCGTGCTGTATTTATATAAATGCGAAACCGATGAAGAAGCGCCAACGGGGGGTGTGTCTAATATCAAGGGGCAACTTGACGCAGCGATTGATATACTTAAAATATCTAAAGACTCATTTTAAAATCTATGCGATTATTATAAATGGACCCAACGCTTACTGACCCCCCCGACGCCGATATGGAAGTTGATACCGATTCTGATCCCGGTCCTGATGCACCGGAAGATATGGGTGGTCCCGCCGATATGGAAGTTGATACCGATTCTGATCCCGGTTCTGATGCACAGGAAGATATGGGTGGTCCCGCCGATATGGAAGTTGATACCGATTCTGATGCCGGTTCTGATGCACCTGAAGATATGGGTGGTCCCGCCGATATGGACGTTGATACCGATTCTGATATCGTGATCCCCCCAGCCAAGAGTAAGAGGAAGACTCAGAGAAAAAAGAAGCGCAAGGAAAAAAAATGCACCTGCGAATTATCAATCGACGGTGAGAAATATACAATTACTCTTAGTTTAAAGAAGTATAAAAAAAAGAGATCAGCAAAAAAGAAGAAGGTTGAAATGTCTATTGGGGGTAGCAGACGGAGGACTCATAAAAAGATAAGGAAAAAGACCAGGAGGGTCAGAAGATAAATTATCTTGTGTTTAATTGATGATTTATCATTTAAAGTTGTTTAAACATATATATGGAAATATTATGAATAAATATAATAATGAGTTTGATTCGTGTGATAAAGTGAATCGCCCCGGTATGGGTGAGTTTTACCAAGATCACCAAATTAAATTAACCAAACCCACAATAAAGCAGAAACAAGCGAGAGGGTATCGCTCATTTCAGGGTAAAAAAAACATTGTGGGGGGTGAGGGAGTGACAGGATCAGTGTCCACTAATCGTACATTACCTGTCCACCATTCAGGGCAGTTCGCAATTCAGGAACAAGAGAGGTGTGAGCGCCATGAATCGTATGAATTATTGAAACAGAATCAGAGTGAGCTTGATGAAAGATTGAGACAAATGTCCCAACGAAAGAGAGATGCCAAAGAGCGACGCAAATCGTATGAGTTGCTAAACCGTAAAAAGACTCCCTTTGACAGCGGTGATAGAGGACTTGATCTGAATGATATAAGGATTATTGAAGAAGGTGGTGGAATTGTCACAAGAGATGGGGTTAGTCGTGTCAAACCTTTAAAGAGTGAAACTAGAGAAGATACTGCCGCTGACGCGTTCTTGTGTATTTTCTGTTTATACATTATTACTGTAATTGTTCGGGCTGTGGCGCCACCACCAGCGTGGCCAGGATTATATGGCTGATGTATCAAATGATCAATATTCCTTATTCTTTATTCTGGCTCATAAATAAGATTGAAGCGAGGCTTGGTATCGGTTCCATTGACACACTTTTGCGAAACCTTTTGACCGATCATGAGACCATACTTGGACATTTTCTGCCACTTAATAAGATCATCTTTTGTCTTCTTCTTGTCAGGTGGCTTGTGCGTCGATTGTTGACACCAGTTCTTGAAGTGATAGAAGATATCTTCAAACTCCGTGGGAGAAATAGTGACATTCTTTTCAACTATATTCGGAGACTCAACGCACAACTCTATGAATTGACCCAGAACATTATTTTCATTCCGGTAGTTCTTGGTGGCGTCCTTAACCTTTGCGGGGATAATATCGTCAATGCCGAATTTATCATACTGGACCCACTCCCTCATAAGCATACCCATAAAGGGGACGGCCCAGTACTCAAACTTAACGTCTTTGATGGTCTTGTCCATCGCATAGATATTACGAGATTCATCTATCTTTTCCTTATTATCAGTGAATGTAGACTCAAACGGGGTTACATGAACTCGCCTCCACGTACCATTATCATCTGCGGTAATATTGGGAAGGTCATTACACATGGTCAATAGCTTGAAATGAGGGATGAACTCAAAACAGTCCTTGAATAAGTGTCGGGCCTTAATTCTGTCACCACCTGTGAGCTCTTTCATAAGACCCACATTGATTTCTTCATTTCTTTCAGGTTCTGACATGACAACCAGTCTCTTACCCTTTGTCCCCGCCATTGCGGGGTTGGCTTCTTCGGCTCCACCGCGTTTCTTAGTTAGCATCTGGACCGGAAGACTCCCTGCATAATCTCCAAGGAGTTTGTTCATGAGATCAATAAGGACCGATTTACCATTACCGCCTCCTCCGGTCCAGACATCGAACTTCTGATCGCGGTTCTCACCGGAAAGACACTTAGACAACCATCTCCATACATATTTCCGAACACTTTCATCTGGAAATACTTGGTCCATAAACTTGTGAATATCTCTTTCAAAGAACTGAAAGTTTTGTGTCTGTTGGATCTTTAGCCAAAGATTATCAATAGACAAAGGGAGTTCGTGTGGTTCGACGGGGAACGTTATACCTGTGCTCATTGTGATATAGTCTTCGGGTCTCCCCTCGCGAAACATGTAGGTCTTAAGGTCCAGGACGCCATTTTCAAATCCCATGAGGTTCACATTTTCATCAAACTTCTCAACAACCTTCTTCTTATAAAACATATGACTGAGCCCACCCATGAGTGTTCTGACGTAGGGTTCTTTGTGCAGTTTCTTCTTAATATCGTCAGCGATGTCAGACAGTTTTGATTTTCCCTCAGTATCATATTGAGCTCCGATCAATCTATATAGTTCCCGTATATCGGTGTGAATACCCATCTTTAAATCTGTCCCCTTGATAGTTGTTTCCCACCGATGAGTTTCACCCTTGAAAACATACCACCAGTCGTCAATATCCACGGAGATATATTGGTCTTCAAAATATTTTTGAATGACAAGTTCAATCAGATAATGCGCTTCTGCCCCATTATTAACACTATTATCAACCATACACATCAGATTTTTCTGCATGATTTTCTTGTAGAGACCTGGGTCGTCGTGTTTCGCCCAGTAGTAAAGAGAACCCTTCCCGAGTGGATTATCACACGAGGTTGTACTGAAAGTCCTCCATTTGGCGGCACACCCCCCACTCCTTACACGATTGGATGTCCCCGCTGCGTAAGATGGATATTGTTTACTGAAATTTTCCCAATACTCGAGCATTTTATCACAGTTAATATTATGAAGACACAGACCCACATCAAGCCACTTGTTATATTCACAAGCTCTATCAGCCGATAAGCATTCCACCAGTGATATCATAAGGTCTAAACTCTCACCATCCAGCTTCTCTCGGACTTTTTCAGTGAGTTTCTTGCTCTTGTATGGATCATAAACACCGTCGCTAATATCTTCAGCACTGGTGGACATGGGTATTGACATAGTAGTATTAGTATCTATTCGCTTAAGTTTGTTCACAAAATCATCCCTATATTCAATCGCCGTATATGAATCTTTCAAAGATTCTTTGTGAAAACTCATCTTATCAAATATGGTAAGTGTGTCATATGTCACCGAACGTTCTTGATTGCTAATTTCAATCAATTCTCCGTCTTGGATGTAATAGACATGTGTTAACTCATAATGTTCTTCATTTTCTTTGGAACATAGGTAAGGTTGCCAACCAGAAAACTTACTATCCACGATAGTGTGCTCTTCAATATTTGACGGGGTAATGATAAAATTGCGAAACATCTCATCAACGGTATCACCGCAGAGATATTTGTCTATAAAACAACGGTATTCATCTTTTTTCATGATAACCTGGGGTATAACAAGATGAAGACCATCTTTTGATTTATATTTTGATTTTGTATTTTTTACAGGATAAGACTTACTTTTCTCTAAAACCATGATTTCACTCATAGAATCTCCATTGATCTCAACCACCTCCCCAAGCTTTGACCACAGAAACTTTATAAAAGTTTTGATAAACATCTCATCATACGGTTTGCCGTCGATAATTTCGTTGAACTTGAAATCCAAATCAACGACAAAGGGAATAAGTTCATGCATCTTCTCTACCAGAGGAGGGATGTGTATATCGTTTTGATGATTATAAATGATTCTCTTACTGAGGGTATTTAATTTGTGCGTGGGGATGGTCCATTTTCCACCCGAGATTGAAGTATGTGTAGATTTTTCGTTAGCTTTTGATATATACTTCTGCAAAAATGTTTGCAAATCTTTCTCTTTAGCCATCAATAATGAAATATATATATTATATTTTTAAATCAAATTTAGTAGTCAATATATATGAGTCTGTCCCTTTTGCGTCTTATCGCGTTATAGTATATTGTAGTTATTTTTAACACCGTATCAAATTTAATATTTACAGTTTTTTAAACACGAAATAATTTCACTTAAAGTTCTATTATAATTTAATAATAGTAATTGAAATATGCCTATCAAATCGCATTTACAGCGAATCGTCTCCAAGGACATGAAGTCAATTATAGAGCACGACTTAGAGTCATCGGGTATTTTTGTAACATTCAATGAGACCGATATAACACAGGCCCACGCCATGATTATAGGCCCCAAGGGGTCCTGCTATGAGGATGGTTTGCTATATTTTAAGATTGAATTCCCCACACAATATCCACACGTCCCCCCCAAAATACTATATCTCTCCCGAGGAAGTATTCGCATTCACCCCAACCTCTATAGAGGTAGGCGACAAGATGATTATTTAGGTAAAGTGTGTCTTTCTCTGCTGGGGACGTGGCAGGGTCCGGGGTGGACAAGTATTATGGATATTACAAGTATTCTTTTAACGATTCAATCGCTACTAACCAACGATCCATTAACCAAAGAGCCCGGTTATACAAACTCCACGGGCTCAATAAATGAAAGATATAACACGTGTGTGCAATATGAAACACTCCAGACACTTATCTTAAAAAACGCACTGGATATCCCCTACGGGTTAGAAGAGTTCAAACCGTTTATTATAAAACATTTTAAAGAGAACTTTGAATCGATCTTGCAAAGATATTCTGATTTCTCTAAAAAAAATGGTAGCGAAATGGTCATACAGGTTTCTATTTATAATATAAATATGCATATCAACTACAGTAAACTATTGGAAATATATAACTGTGAGATGCCAAAATTATTGGATTAAATTTGATATAATTCTATAATTATTATATATAGATATTTACAAAGATGGAACTAAATGATAACTACTTCTGCGAAATGTGCTCTAATATGAGGAACATTGTTAAGGACGAGACAGGCTCCCTTGGGTTTCACTGTAAATCGTGCAATGCCACCGAAAAGATTGAAGAGAAAGCCCTATGTGTTTACTCTGTCTCCACCAGAGATCTAGATAAGAGTGAGTTTCTCAATACCTGTTCGCATCTCACTCACGATATTACGTTACCAAAAATCGTGGGCAATGAAAACATCAAGTGTCCCAATACCGAGTGCGATATAGACGGAAACTCAATAACATACATAAAATATGATGACAAAAATATGAAATATATGTATATTTGTGACAGTTGTGGTCAAAAATGGAAAAATCTAATTGGGTAAATTTGATTTAAATAATATATGGTTATAATATAAGATAATATCATGGAACAAGGTTATGAGTATGAAGAGACTGTTGAACTTGCAAGAGAGTATAGTAATAATCACCAGTTTATGACAAAATATGCCGGCAAGCTGAGTCGCAATGTCACTATGCCCATTCTAACAAACTATGAAAAAACAAGGATCTTATCAGAAAGATCTTCTCAGATCTCTGATGGATCACAACCTCTTATCTCAAACGTGGAGAGATTCGGTAATGCATATGAAATAGCCGTTGAAGAATTAAAACAGAAAAAATTACCGTTCATAATCTGTCGCCCGATGGGCAATAATATTACTGAATATTTTAAGTTAAACGACCTTTCATATTAAATTAAAATATTATTGTATATATATATACAATATGTTATCTGTTGATGAATTTTACGGAAGCCTTCGGAAGTTTGGTGCGCAAAATATGTACTCTCTCTCTATCCTTGTGGGATTATTTTTCATCTATCTGATCGTAAATGCGGAAGAGGGGTTTATTAATTCGGGTGAGTATCCCGGTGTTTTTAGCAAGAGTGAGAAAGGAGCGCCCGCCAAAAAAGCACAATCTAATGATGACGGGCCTATTATACCCACCCCGAAACCGTTAAAGCAGGAACCCACCCGGACTATGAAAGATGAGACAAACTTTCTTGCCAAAAATATAAATGAAAATAGTGGCGATTATCTACTCCTAGACGATGGAATGATCCCAACACGAAACGGCACTAATTCACAATTATCGGCCGAAAGAAGTGGGTATGGAGATATTCAAGGTATTGTTGAGGGTAGGGCATTTCAAGAATTCGGGCAATTAGATAGCGGACAGGCGACCACCGGAGGGGGTGCCACAGGTGGTATGAAGGCATCGCCGTCTTCTAAGAAAATAACATTAAAACTCATATATGCACCATGGTGTGGCTGGTCCAAGAAAGCATTGCCCGATTTTGATAAGATAATGGGTGAAATGAACAATAAAACCATTAATGGAGTAACGATCGTTGTTGAAAAACATAACTCCGACGAGAACAAAGAGATTGTTAAGAAGTATAATGTCACGGGATTCCCCCATTATATTTTGGAGGTTTATGAGGGTGGGTCTGTGATAAAGACTGTAAAGGTTCAAGACAGGGATTACTCGGGATTAAAGAAAGTTATCATGAATAATTTATAAGCAGTTCCATGATTAATATTTTTTATCCACCACATATCTATTTTTATAATTGTGTTCATGACCCTCGGTATTCGCATTGTTTTCGTCACGATGTTCACGATCATATTTCCAGTAATCATCCGCACCTATTTTAAACTCACCTCTTTCACATGCTTTATACCAATAAACTTGGTCTTCTAATTTATTTGATTGAGCGTTATTATCTATCACCAGACACTCATAGTTCTCAGTACATTGGTCCATTACTTGACAAAACATTTCGAATGTCGGAAACATACCAGCATAGTGCTCGTATAACCTCTTTCGGTTACTCACATAGTTCTCTCTAAGAATAAACACATAGTCTATATTGGTCCTAAGATTCGGGGGGATACCCAACGCATATTGCATGGTTATCATAAAAAGGACTTTCCAGTGTCGCCCATTCATGAACAAACTTCTCACGTCTTTGTTCTTAACCCATTTATTATCGTATAAACAATCATCAAACACAACAAATAATCTCGGGTCTATATTCGATTGAGTTTTGGTTTTTTCAACCATCATTCGTTGCCTCTTAAGAACATTATTTACAATAGCATCTTGATACTCTTCATGGATAAACAGTTTCGGAACTAAACTAGAATAGAACTCGTTGGCAGCTTCTGTTCCCGAAATAACCTGACCACATGGGATATCTCTATGGTGAAATAGAATATCTTTGCATAAAAACGATTTACCCGTATTTCTTTTTCCAATTAAAACGACAACTTTATCATCTTTTATTTTATTCATATCAAACTTGGCTAATTGTATTTCCATAATGATAACTATATATAACTTAATAATAAAAAAATTATTAAGTTTAATCTTAGAAATAATTATTAAAGAAAAAGTATATGTCAATACATTTAGAACATCGGAAATGGAATCGTAAAGAGAGAAATGCTCTATACAAAAGTGTTAAAGATTTCTTACATATGGAAAACTCACAGTTATATTATCCCATAATGTCTCTTTATTTTTATATTCATAATACAAGGGATTCACATAAATGTATAGACTTTAAACGGAATTACTACCTTACCAAGATAACAGAGATTCAGAAATCATTTGAAATGAACTCAAACTGTATTCTTAAAGGAGATGTATATGATAGTTCTCAACAAGTGACGAAAAATAGAGATATATTTTGTAAATGTATCCCACTATTGGATCCCATTCATTTCATACTTAATAACTACTCGGTCTATTATAAAAGAAATCCTCTGCTTCCATCCAATTATTTAGCCAATACACATAATAAAATTAATAATATGGATAATATGGCCTATATAGACGTTTTTTGCTCCTTTCTTTTCAGCGAATTAACTGTCAAAAATAAACTACCGTGCTTCCCCCAATTTTACGGTTCTGTAAACGGTCTTAAAGATATTAATTACGATATTACCGACGAAGTTGACGATCTACAATTGAACACTGAGTTCTTAAAAACTGTCGGTAAATCTTTTTCATTAAAGGAAATAACATGCGGGGAAGACGAATCTACTTCGGGTGAAAACTCTATATCCAGTAAGGGTTCTATTGAGAGTATACCGAGAAGTGATATAAGTGATTCTGTTTTATCAGAAAGAGAACACGATAGTGAGTGTAGTTCTATGAGTAGTTATTATTCTGATATAGTAGTGGCTGAATTAAAAAAATGCCCCGCTATCACGCTATTTATAGAGAAATTGGACGGAACACTCGACGATTTAATTGAGAGTTCTCTTTGTTTAGATGAAATTAAATCGTGTTATTTTCAGGTTGCCTTCTCTTTAGCATATCTTCAAAAAATATATGGATTTACTCATAATGATTTGCATATAAGCAATATTATGTATGCCCCTACTGAAAAAAAGTATATATATTACAAGTTCAATAATATGTATTTCAAAATACCCACCTATGGAAAAGTTTTCAAGATTATAGACTTTGGTAGATCCATTATCAATTTTAAAAAGAAAATATTTATGAATGATGCTTTTTCTAAATATGGAGAGGCACAAGGACAATACAAATATTCCTCATCAATTCCATTTATGAAACCCGCCTATGGAAGTGAACCCTCTCAATTCTTTGATCTATGTAGACTATCTATAACTATCTTGGACGAGGTTAGAGATAAATATGAAGACAACATTGACAAACAACCCGAAGATATCGTCAACAAATATGATACACTAATGGAATTCCTCAAATATACGTCTACAGATATAAATAACATACGATTGGATAAACAGACAGACGATTTCTCACTCTACATAAATATATCAAAGTATGCTAAGAACTCTCTCCCCAGAGATATCATAACGAATGATTTCTTTAGGGATTACAGAGTTAAAAAATCACAGTTTCCTCTTAAAACATGCTATACACTTTCATTGGATACGCCCAGCGAAAATAAGTGATTCCGGGGACCCAGATCAAAACGGACATAAACCGTTATTAACCTCAACCGACACTATACTCTTTGAGCTTGCTTTATCGTATATTATATGAGTAATGAAAATCGTAAAAAATATAATGAAAAATAAACCAATAATATCTTGTTTGGTTTCACTATATTTATCTTCATTATATCTATTTTTCTCTCTTAATATTAAATAAATTATCAGGCATATTATGCTACTAGATACCAAACCAAAAATAACGGGGGATTCTATCATTATTTAAACGAACTATTTTATTTTTTATTTTTAGACACATTCAGTCAAAAAATGTGTATGATGTTTCTTTTGTGTTAACGTCAACGGTTTTATCACTCTCGTTGGCTATTTCTTTAACATCTTTAAAGAAATTATCTAATGTCTCTGTTTCATCGATATTTTCCTCTCGTTTGTCAAGTTTCATAATCTCTTGTAGCACTTTGTCGTTATTACTTGAGATATTCTCCAACGTTTTATCTATATTTTCATCAACCACCTTTTCACCCTCAGTTATAGAGCCCAGTGGACTCATAATTTTGTCCTCTTTCTTTACAGAACCGAAAGTTTTCATCCCTGGATAGAGTGTATCAAACGAAAACATCTTAACATCTTTATCGGGTGGTTTTTCTGTAACGATATTACCTATCGCAGGAGGAGTATCATCTATTTTATTTATTTGAACCAAACCGTCGGGCCCCGCATTGCCTCCACTTAAGGCTGGAACCGGGATAGATTCATCTACGACTGGCATAGTTATATCGTTCACAACTATATTATCTGTATTCTTCTTTATATCGGCTATGCTCGGATCTTCTGGATCATTGTATATGTTGTCTGTAATTGAGCTGGGCATATCCTGTTGGGTATCAACGATATCAACATTATCATATGTCTCCACTGCATTGTAAGTGGGAGTCTCTGTTTCACGCACTGTTTCAACCGTTTCATTAAAAACTTCGGGTGTGCGAGATCCATCATCTATATCATTACCGTTTTCTGTATCATTATCTGTTTCATTATCTGTATCATTACCGTTATCATCATTCTCGGTATCTATCTCCTGGATGCCCTGGGAATTATTCTTTTTCATCTCATTCAGTATCAGTTGGAGATCTAATTTTTCACTATTTTCATATGTATCTAGATGCCCTCTTAAAATCTCTTTAATGGGTAATTCTTTGCGAATAGTTGCCTCTATATTATCTTTTATCATTTCATCTACGCGGTTCATATTACGCTGTCTGTCGTGTCCGGCAACATTCTCATTATACAAATAGGGATTCTTCCATATATCGCGAGCAACATTGATGTATATTTTATGGATAAAATTGGGCGTTTTGGGAACTGATACATTTATTTTCTGGGTGTTTTGATTTGGACCAATAGACATAAGAATACGTGTATGACTTATAAAAACCGCTGTAACTAAATCCTCTAACCAATCGCACTTACTAATTTTTATTATACGATTCGTTTCCTCCTCTATTATTTCATTGTTCCAGATAGGTACATTTTCTAAAAGTTTCCTGAATATATTCAGGATGGGAATACCTGTTTTTGTTATATATATCTTTTTTGATTCATTGTATATAGAATTGAATCCATCAAAAACATGGGTGTGTAATATGTCTATTAATTGTTTTGTATATTCAACTTTCGCCTGAGCGAATACGGGGACATTTATATTATCCATCAATATGTTTTATATATATAATATAAATTGCGAGATTAAACTAATACGTCAAAACTTCCGAGGTGACATCGATTTTGTCATTCAGTATATATGATTTTTTACCATCTTTGTCAATAAGATTATTAAACTTAGCCAGTTTGTCACTTCTGACCTCACGTTGGATCATCCTCACGGGCTGCGAGTAGGCGCACGCATTAGAACTTATAATATTTATTTTGTCATCAGCAAGTTGTACGGTCATGTTTCTTAATAGCTCGTTATTTTCGCTTCCAACACCACATAAGTGAGAATAATCAGGTATTCTCAGATACATATTATTCATACCCAAACCAGGGTCTTCGATAATGGTTATGAGTTCTTTGGGGACGCGAATATCATCACTCCAGGTCCCACCTTTCAAATTACCTATATCTGACGAGTAGAAATCTTTGAGTTTTTCTTTATATGTTCTACTCGCCTTTATATCATTAATTACTATGTTGTGCATATTTAAATCTAGTGTTATATATTCTAATAATTGAGCTCCCTGAGAATACCCCGTTAAATGTATGTGAAATAAAACTATATTCATTTTAATGTTTTTAAAATAGTTAGTGATACTTTTTGATGCCGCTGGGATTACAACCGAGCCTCCAATTAATAAAGATAAAAAATCCGGCGCCTCGTCGTCGGCGCATGTGGGGGGGGTGCATGCTGTGAGTCTCTTGTTATTATCATTTCCCTTTGCCACATCGGTATAAATATAATCCATTAAATTATAATATTTATAACGCGGCGAGACTTTTAATTCATCACGTCTCGTCGGGATTTTTACCCCACCCCTTCTTTCAAGAAACAGTTCTACTATATCAGCACAGGTCAACGTATATAGATCTTCGTATGACTTTTGCGGAGCTATATCAAACCCTTCATAAATGTATAATATGAATGTCCCCTCATCTTCTTCCGTTAGACTCAGTTCAGAATCTGATTCCAAAAAAATCATCGTAAACTTATTACGTTCGCCAACCGTAGATGACAATTTCGCCAAGTGCACGTTCTCTGTGGGGTTTTCCCCCGGGATCAGTGATAAATCAGTGCTATCAGAAGCTTTATTAACTTTTATAAATGCACATATTCTGTTTGTAAACAGGGGGCCATTAGTTATTAATGTACCAATATCATCATCTGTTACTCCATCGCAATAATATTTATATTTATCTGAGACCCCTGTCACATACTTAACATTATGTATAGATATAGAACCATCATTATCAATAGTAAAATATGGTTCTGATGGTTCCGGATCAGTTTTTTTCTTTAATTCTATGGCCTCATGACGAAGTGGTGCATAATCGGGGTCCGTTACTCCCGCGGCAAAAAGGGAACTGAAACTTATTTTATCCTCTGAGGTTCTAGTATAGGACTCATCTGATAAAATAGTAGCAACTTTAAAAAATAATCCATCGTGATACATAGACCCATGCATATCGTCAGCTAATGTAAACTGGAACGTGTTTTCTTCCTCATATAATCCTTCGGTATAACTATTCCATAAATATATTACAAATACAGCTATTAATATTATCAATATGATTTTTGTAAACATAATAAATATACATAGAATATTAAATCTTTAAAATAACAATAGAGCGTTGATTAAGAGAGTTATGCTTCTATTATTCGCGTTGAATATAGATTTGGGCCAGTCAAAAATATGTATATCGTTGTTATTACCTAAAAATATATCATTAGTTTTCTCAACATCACGCTTTGTTGTAAACAAAGTCCACACGTAATATACCACTGATATTACCCAATAAATGCCGAACATTATTTTTCTGATAAAACCTGGTTTGGGAGACAAATACACCATTATATGAGTGATGATCAGAACGATAAATAGATATATCGTGAAGCTTTTCGATTGCTTCTTCCCACAATCTTCATCAGTGGATTTGAGTGTTCTTTCATAATCTTTCTTACCTCCCAAAATTAACAATATCAATACGCTTGAAATTACGCTCAAAACATAACCCGGGGGCCCCGTTGAAGACTCATCTCCACCACTAAACTTTGCGTGACCAAGTAATATAACGACTATAAAATACACAATCATTGAAATGTTCGCGTTTGTTTCCTCTGCGAATGAAATATTCAAAGCTATCACTGTTAATACAAGTACACCTAACACTTCTTTTGGTGCCTTCGAAAAATTCCAAGCACATAAAAATAAACCAAATATTAAGCAGACCATAACTGATCCAAATAAATATTGCCAATTGCTATCGTAATTGCAAGATGTGTCTTCACTTCTAAATACTTCTTCATCTTTGTAAGACACTGTAATTTTTATGTGGTCAGCTTCTCCCGAATACACCTTAAAGAATGTTGGCTTAATCTTCTCAATGGTTGTATCAGATGAAAATATATTTGTATATGTTGTGGTTGTATCATCGTTTAAAGTGTGGCTTATATTCACGTTTTCAGCGATGAAACTGAAAGGTGCCATGATATATAGATTCGTAAACGGCACAACGGCGGTCATAACCGATGCGTCTGAGGTGTCTGTGTTAGTATATTTCGTATACTCATCATCACCAGATTTATAGAAAAACTCCAGAGAGTTTGATGAGGGTTCTGTATTGGGTGTATAATAAACGATATACTCCGCATTTGTATCGTTGAACTTAACTGATTCGCTACTGTCGCCCCCGTATCTAATAACAAAGTGGGTTGCCCCCGACCTCCCCGGCGTAGATTCCACGCCAGAATCTAGTTTTGTCCATGTATATCCACCTCTTCCGTCATCTGAAAAAAAACAGAAGTACGCACCGATTGTTTCGTTAAATGTTGGGATCAATTTTGTCGGTATTTTCTCTATTCGGTTATATGTTATCTTACCGAGCTTGACATTAAGAATCGGCTCCATTACTTGGTCATTGTCATACATTTCAACGGATATTTCACCATTCACAGGGTCCGCAGCGACCACCAGATCATTAAGTTCAGCCCGCTTTTGCACTTGATAATACATTATGTCTTCTATTATATTTTTCTGTGAAAGACTTGTAGAGAAGACGTTCTCATCATCTGAACACCCCTCATACAATGAGTCGTTATATCCTGGAGAAACGTGTTTACCCCCTATCTGCTTAAGTTGGCAGCATTGGTCCCCCTAACAGCGTGAATATAATAGTTCATTACAGTCTACTCCAGAGCATGCACCAGAATCCGCACCAGAATCAGCACCAGAATCCGCACCAGGATCATCACCAGGATCAGCACCAGAATCCGCACCAGAATCAGCACCAGGATCAGCACCAGAATCAGCACCAGAATCAGCGTCGAGAACGGTATTTTTGTTTACACACACTATTTTATGACAAACGCCTGGTAATTCGGTATCAGTAATAGCGTCTCCAGTGATGTCGCCATCGGAATCGAGTCTTTGACTTAATTCGTTAATTTTGTTATTCATTTCATATGTAAACCTATATACTAAATCTTCTAAATCCCCACCACTTACACGCTCGGCTACATTTTCATAATCATTTATCTCACCGGTTTCACCCGAATATAGAGCTATGGGTCTGGATGGATTATTGTTGGTTTCCTCTATATTTGAAGAGTCCTCAAAACAATTTCCACACGATTTTGGACACATCTGGTATCCAGTATTACCATTTGAATCTATATGATGACATTTTTCATCGGTGGGACTCAACGATGAACAGCTTACACTTTTATCCAAATTAGAGACCCATTCGTCATCGTCCACACACACACCTCTGTCTGACTGTATGTTTAATCCTGTTAAAGATGATGAATACATGAAATACTATATAATACATTATAAAATATTAATAAGCAAATGACTCCAATGAATGGGTGTACTCATTTTTCTTGAATGGATCCAGTATTTCATTATTTATTCTATCGGCGATCCTGGTATTATCCATGGTGTTTTTATCAGTTGTCAAAACACACGTATCCCACCCGGGAATAGCATTATTAACCCTATCACCGTTGGTTACTCTATTGGTAAAATAATCGTTTTCTATTTTCTTAATATCTATATTCATCATATCTTCACCGGCCATAAGTGCCGCAGAAGAGAGTGTTGGTGATCTACCCTGAGCAATAATTTCCTTATTGGTATTTGTTTCTGCTCTTAAATACATATCGCTGGCCATATCTTGTGGATTAGAAGACCCTGCGATACCGATATAATCACTGTGGACTGTTTCTTTCCGAGTAGTTTTAATGTGATCATGTATTCTATCTGTGGGTAAAACGGTTACGGGTGCGGGGTTATTCATATTCTTGGTATTAATTACGGTCTCCTTAATGGTTGGTCTGACCGCATCTTGAGTTCCAACAGTATTGCCTTGAAATACGGACGATAATGGCCCACCGTGTTTAGTTATCTGTGTATTATCTCTTTCATTGGGATATGCGCGATAACTACCCTTGCTTAGATCATCATTTATCTGTGCAATCGGTTTAACATTTCTGAAAGTATCAGACTCTAATTGCTGTTTATCCGACTCCTTAAACGTCGGTCTTCTTTGACCAGAAATATTAGCTCCTGAAAAAATGGGCCCAACAACAGGTCCGTTGGCTTTCTGTCTATTGGTTTCCGGGATCACTTGTTCTGGTCTAAGACTCTTCGCACTAAAAGAGGTCGTTCCACCCAACCATTTATCTTCCGTATTTTCATAATCTTGATTAACCGTATTTTTGAATAATTGCCCTTCTTTTCCTCTATGAGCTATTCCCATACCGGGGTTAATTTTACCACCGAAGGAAACTTTCTGATTACCAAGTGTCCTGGTATTATCCGTTGAGTTTCTCTGAGCCTGCGCCATAGCTACATCCCGATTGACAGAACTTCTTTCGTGGATGGGGACAACTTTTTCCTGTTGAAAGGGTAAATCGTTGGTCCTGTTCTGACTAGTTACATATCTATCATGTTCCATCGCTGGTCCCGAATCTTCCATCCCAAAAACATTCCCAAATGGCACGGGTTTGTAACCTTCAGTTTCATGTTTACTCCTTCGATGGAAGGCTGATGAACCACCGTTGGAGGCATTCAGAGCAGTATTTTCCTGTAGATTAATAGACCCAGTTGATGAGTCGCCCTTAAAGAAAGGTTGCATTGATACTCCTCTATCATCCGAACCGAATATGTCTCTCGATACATTTACCCCGAGTAATTCACTAAAAATATTTTCTCCAAATCCCTCTGTGGTGTCGCCTATATCAAACACCTTGTCTTTTGCAGATGTAGCATCAACTACATTACTATTAGTCTGATATGCCTTTTCATGGGATTCTTTTAACATTTTTTTCTCCAACGTTTTGGAATCTTTAAAATTGTTTATGTCATATACATTTGTTCCACTCGTCTCTTGCATTTCGGGTTTCATCACTATATCTATGTTATGGCTCTCCTTGGAATCAAGTAAGTAGCCTAAACCAGCTAATCCTATAAAAATTACGCCTTCCATGGGATACTATATTATACTATAGATTCTTTTTATTTCGGGTGGTATATCCTCATCTTTAAAAAACGTAGTCATATTATCTTTAAAGAAACCTACCAATTTGAAATGAAACTCGTCCTCATATAATAATATAATCGTTTTATTGGCCGGGTCATATTCGTGATAAGTTGGGTAAATACCATATTCATTGGTGATATTATTAATTCTAAGAATCAATATATTTATTTCAAGTGCCTTGATTATGAGTTGAAACATTATGTGATCACCCCAATAATTATTACCACCTTCATTTATAAGATCGTGTAACTGTTCTTTACATTCTATTTCATATGGGTCCCAATTCTCATCAAAATCTCCGCTATCTTTAAGAACTCTGTAGGTGCCAATTATAGTGTCAAATATTTCATCATCAATGGACCCTGATACTATCTTGCGAATATCATGCGATTCATAGTAATCTTTTAAGCAACTGGTTAATGCAACCGATATACAGTGAAATAAACAATCACCCGATCCACCACAATCAATAATACCATATGGTGAATTATGATAAACTTTATCGGTATAACGACCGATAAATTTGATAACGTTCAGTGGGAGTTTGGTCCAACCGATAATATCCAAATGTGTATGCCAATTTTTTGAATTAATTATAACCTCAACGTTCGCTGCATTTATACAAACAAGGGTATTCTTTTCTGTATCATATAGTATAGAATCATGGAGATAATGGATCATTCCTAATACTAATTGATGGAATAATCTTAAATATTTTCTACTATTCTTATATAAAGAGTAACAGAATGAAAAATGTAATTAAGAATATGAGTAGATGTGATATGCTGTTTATTTTGTTTCTTATGATAGTTATAGGATATTTTGGTTTTATGAAAGATTCAGATTGCGGTTGCGGAGACAAATGATTAGCAAAACGTCTTGTGATTATCCAATGTATCTAGTACAGTATTATTTCCCAGTCTCGGAAAAGGTTCTATTGCGTTTGCTTGAGGATCTAAATGAAGGAACTGAAAACGGTTAATACCCTGTTCTTTTAAGTCTAATGGATTTATTTGAGATACTGATTCACTATTAAAAAAACCATCATCTTTAAAAAGCGAGACAGGTTTGACCCCCTTTGTTGGGTCGAACTTTTCTGAGGGATTATTAGTCGTGGGGAAGTTCAGTAACTTAAGGTCCGATTCTACATCTGTAAATTTAGAACCCACGCCGTAACCTGTTAGAGATGAATAGTTTCCCACCCCCTGTGAATATTTAAGATCTGTTTGTATCTCGTTCTGTGTCATATAATCAATCGTAAGCAGTTCAGAATTCATTAATATATATATTACATATAGAAATTAATTAAATGTCTTTTCTTGACATCTTCGCATATAATCATCATTTCTAGCCATTTGACGCGTGGGGAGACCACTCCGAACCCAATCTTTCATAGAATCTTCTGGTATAATGTGTTGCACATCCTGTATTTCATTTGCCAGTTTCGGGATCATCGGTGTAAAAATATTCCCGATTGTAACTCCAGAAAGGACATTACATGGTCTTTGATCTTTTGAGAAATTACCCGATTGAATAATGCTTTCATTGTCTACATCATGAAATCCATACATATAGTTACCCGTTGTCTGATAGGGTCTTTCGTGGAGCTGATTAATGTATCTTAAATTGGTTAATTTATCGGTACCGATTCTCATATCTGTATCCTTATCAATGAGACATCCCTTTTCACCCATCCATCCCTTACCACCGTCAAAATTAATAACCGGTTGGGACAATTGTAACTCTCTAGCATCTTTTAATTCACAATCACACCCATTGTAATTGTCTAAAAGATATTTACCGGGACCCCGCGACTGAGTAGTATCTATATCAATCGTTGCGACATCACTATTTAAAGAGCTCTTATTGTATAACGTGAAATCTTTAACGTCAACAGACTGCTGTAAGCACGAGTCTTCCATTTTTTCAACTTCTCCACTGTATCCAGAATAATTTTGAACCATCTGCTATATCTAAACCATATATTTTATTTATGATTAAGATGGACCTTGCCCCCGTCCCCCGCCATTGCGAAACGATAGACAATCTATCTGATTACCTTCTTTACACGTCGGGGGGGACCCATATAACCACTGGGCGAATGTCCCCTGATCATTGGGGACATCATTTCCGGGAACAGTGAAAAACTGTCTCTGTGAGTTTTGGTTATTGAATATGTCAGAGTACTCTTTAAAAATACCATCTTCAAAATACTCGTCTATTTTTTTTTGTATACCTTTGTTATCGAATGATGTGCACGCCTCAGAAACTTCCACATTATTTCCGTAATCAGATAATTGCGGATTCATGAAAGGATTATCTTTTGTAGGAATACGACATGAACCACTCATATCCCCAACACTATCTTTATTACCATTGATACTTTGAATTAAAGCTTCATCCAATTGGATGGCACTATTTTTCTTATATATGATGTAGGTTAATAAACCCACCACGATTGGGATGTAAAAAACATTGGTATTATTACGATTGGATAAAAACACAAAAAGACTGTAAAATAATGAGAATCTAAAAATCGCATTCAGTTTTCTTATAATATCATATTTCGAAGATGGAAATATCTCTAGAATATGGTTCCTATTATACAGTATTTTTGTATCATTCAACCAAAACTTAGTAAACATCTTATTATTATACTATAGATTAGTTTTTTTCATTCTTCTTAGCGAGTTTTTTCTTCAGTCTATCCCGTGTTGGGTTAGACTGACCGACCATATCTTTTCTCATAGTTTCCCTAGTTTGTGGGTGCATCTGTTGCGCCATTTGCTGGAACATCGCTAAAGGATTGGCGTCTCCAGACCCCATCATATTACCCATTTGTGAGAATAGATTTCCACCCATATCTTCACACATTTTCATAGCTTCTTTTTGAAGGTCTTCTTTAGATAGTTCGTCATTATCTACCCTATCGGCAACGACTTTGTTTATCCCATCAAATATTTTACCAATTCCGCCACCCGTTACTAACTTAGAGAATACTTCACCCATATCGCTATCATCGTTTAACCCACCAAGCATATCATCCATATTGATTGATTTTGAAACCTCCTCAGCTATTTTTCCTATCTCAGAACCCTTTATCATATCTTCTAAGAGATTAGGTGCAGTTTCTCCCTCTGCTTTATGTACATCGGTATGTGTTTCCGTATTGTCCTCGGTGTGAATCGTTTCAGTCTTAATTTCCTCACTTAATTCTTTTATATTCTTTAGATCCTTCATCAATACCTTATCTTTGGTATTCAATTCTAAATCCCCAGAGGATAAAGATTCCAGTGCATTCTTTAATTCAGCGTTTGCCCGATAAGACACATTCAGTAGACTGAAAGTCTGTAAATATTTCCAGATGCTCTCTTTAGTTTTCTCATTTATTTTAGATTCCCAAATGCCCTTGAAAGATACACCCGTTAGTAATATTTCCTCATTAGAAAAGATTGCTTCATCTTTAGTTTTGATCTGCTTTGAAATCTTGTTTATTCTATCCATAAACTCCTTCATTAATTCACTCTCTCCAAGAAAGAAATCGGATGAGTCTATGATTATACTATAATTATCATTAATAACGGATTCATATTCGGGGAAGCTGGTAGAAAGCTCTTTAACAAAAGAGCAGAATACCTTTAACAGATTTGTACTCAGTATATCATTATCCATTTATATATTCTTTTATTGTATTTAATATCTTTATACGCGCATATCTTTTAAATGAATTATTTTCTGCTATTCATAAACTCTTCGTATTTTTTATTAAAGTCGTCCTCTTTCTTATCTTGTCCGGAGTCTTCATTATCCAACATAGTCGGAACACGGGCATCTAAATCTATTGGTTCATAACCGCCTCCAAACTCTTTATGAAAACTGTCTTTAAAATTATCATCACTCTCACTAATCTCTGAGTATCCTATTGAACACCCTCCATCAGGACACCACGCCTCCATTTCGTCGGCAGACTCTTTAACAGCCGCCTTTTCATTTACTTGTGTGATCTTTTTAGCAAAATCATTCATGTAATCAAAAAGCGGTTCTCCCGAAATTATCTTTCCATTGTGAAATAAGGTGGGAACACTTTTTATAAATGTAGGAGATGGTGATATATCTATATTAATCACATCAAAGTGTTTTAAAAGATCATGTTTGGATAACCCGACTATCAATCGAATGGAGTGATCGCATCTTTTACTCATGAATATTTTTCGTTCGCTCATTTATAATAGTCATAAAAAAATCTATCTTAGAATAAACATAAATTTGATTTAAATATAATATATATACATTAATATAAAGTCACCATGAAAATCTCTATTGATAATCAACAATATGAAGAAGAGACAATTACATTTACCATCTCTGGAGATAGAGATACCGGTCTAGATAAAAGCATTGTAAACTCTATCAGAAGGATTCTCTTGGCGGAGATCCCCTGTGTTGGCTTTAGATGCGATGAGGGGTTACCGTCCGATCTTAAAATGGAGATTAATCATACCTCATCGCATAATGAGTTCTTACTTCACAGAATATCCCTAATACCCCTTTTCTTAGACCCATTTGAATATAATAAAGATTTCCTATTTCAACTCCAAGTTAAACACTCTGATAAAGATCCCTTCATGTTTGTAACAAGTGATATGTTTGAGATTTATCCACTTAAGGGTGAACTTGAAGATGTAAATCTTAATATTCTAGATATAAACAACTATGATCTATCTAGGAAATTAAGTGTCGAGGAGAAAAAGAAGATCATAAGACCATATATTTATAAGGATACACATCATTATAACCTCATAACAGAACTGAAAAACACCAACTCAAGTGATACTCAGGCACAAGAAATATCATTATATGGATCTCCGTCGGTGTCCAACGGGAAAGAGCACTCCCGATGGAAAGCCGTTACCGACGCAGTTTATACATTTGCAAAAGATAACGATATGTTTAAAAGTATCTCAAACGAAAAAGCTGATCTTAAGAATATCACCAATGAAGATGAAAGATTAAAGTTCATAAAATCATTGGAATTAAGTGAAAGTGAAAGATATTATCACCGAGATGTCAATGGAGAACCCTATATCTATGATTTTAAAATCACAAGTTGTCATTATTTATCGTCAAAAGATTTATTCCTTTTAGCCAACAATATTATGAAAAACAAACTGGTGAATCTTAAAAATACTATGATCTCATTGGTCCAGGGGAAAGAAACACCCATAAGTGTAACTAGTCGTGAAAATGCATCATCCACATATGATTTTATAATTCCGGGGGAAGATGACACATTGGGTAATGCGATTCAAAGTCATGCTGTTAATTTTATAGATGAAAAATCATTGATACATATCTGCAGTTATCGACGGTCTCACCCACTTGAAGAGCACATTATACTGACTGTATCTATAAACCCCAATCACAGAGCTCATGATGATAAAGAAGAAGCTAAATTAAATATTATTGTGAAAAATCTTGAAGATGTTATTAATGATCTGATTACCGTTTATGATGAGATTATTTCTGTCTCAGAAAAATTACTCTGAAAAGTTCATGATAAACCTTAACCTCTTAGATGGTGTGTTGTGCAGATAATTCTCAATTGTGCTCATTCGTATCTTATTACCCGACAATATATATATTTTATGGATCTCCCTTATCAAGGGTTTATATTCATATTGTACCTCTTTAAAATTAATCATTTTTTTGACATACACCGAAAAATATGTATCATACAATATTTGCTTGAGTCTGTGAAAAAACTCCCTCCCTTTTGCAAATACTTCAGTATCTTCTGGAAAATAACTTAAATATTCTTTAAGATTACCATTCTGTCTGAGTTTAAAATATAAGAGAGATTTATCATTAATATTCAATTTTATTTCGTTTGCCCGTTTAAATGGGGTCGTTAACCATTTATATCGCTTATTATCTACCGTATAAGTGATACCCTTTACTCGATGATCTGTAATATCTATATCATTCAGATTATCATGAACCTTTGGTATCTTAAATCCCCACTCTTCTTTCAATTCTATTTCACATTCATTTTCAGTATCATACACCTTAACAAGAATCACCTCATCATTCTCTATCCACGATATATTCCGATTAAGTTTATTCCGAAGGACAAATGAATATGAATATTCTTTATTGAGAGAATTATAATCAATCTGACACGTTTTTTCAAATAAATCTTTATAGGTGCTCTTTGAAAGCCACCGATTATTACACCCTATGGTAGATCGCGAAGACAGATTCCACTTATCATTGTTGTAAAATACATTTATCATTGTCCCATCATAAAGTTCTGTAAAAATATCACCAACGAGTTGAGTATCGCTAATCTCATACGATTTACTGGGCGGCAATACTAAGATCTTCTTATCTTCATAATTATAGACGACACCTCTAATATCTCTGTGCCATTTCTTAGTAATATTTTCGGGATTCATTTTCAAGATATAACAGTTTTCACGGGTATATTTGCGGTATATGATCTTTTCTTCTCTGAAAAACTTAACCATATCCCCACCATTGTTATCAAGAGCATCTTTGAGGTCCATTATATTTACTAATTATATATCATATAATTCTTAAGTATTAAAATCTAATATTAATATTCTAGTTTAATATATAGTATTCATTTATGAGTGAAGGTCTCGTTGAAATGAAAACAGATACGTGGGGTGATGTGGTCCAATGGGATGAAACCGAGGAATGGACCGAAGGGGAGACATGGGGGGATACCCAGGCCACGGGTCTTACACCCACTCTGGGGGATACATTCATAGTCTTATTAAAAGATAATAAAACTTTTGTGGGTAGCGTTAATATTGTAGAGAATCAAGATGGTAAATATTTCACACTTAAAAACAACGATAAATCTTTACTCTTCCAAACAGAAGAAGACGGTAGCGTAAAACTTAAAACAGACGAATATGAACTCTTAGATATCCAACGAATAAAAACATATGATATGAAATTACTAGAAATACCCGAAACTATTGAGGAAAAATACGAAAAAAATAGCGATATAGCTTATAGTCTCGTGGATGATAAAGACCGTATATATTCAAAACAAGAACTTAAAGAAATGCTAATTTCAACCCTTTACAGAGAATATAATGATCCGACTATAACCAAACCCATGGATGAGATAATTGAGTATGCCGAAATATTACTAGATATATCGGGTGAGACTATATATAAAAAACAAACCATGGGTAACTGGTGTATTCCCATAATATCAAACGATACAAAAATAATTCCCGGTGAAACCGAAACAGTAGATGAAATAAAAGAACTTAATGATAATGATATGCTTATCACAGACTCAAACACCCAGTCTAATAAAAATTATAATGGGCTAATGAAAAATCTATTACACTCCTGGGATAATATACTCTATGATGAAAATAATGAAGGACTAATGATAAATGACTATGAGGGAAAAATGTATCGCAACTGTCTTAATATGAACAATTGTTCTGGTATTAATGGATTGTATTCTTTTGACGAACTAAAAAACAATCGCGCCTTGAAAATACCCACCACTTTTGACCGAATTACCGGTGATTCTCATTTTATGGAATTAAGAAAACCAATGAAAGTAAACGTCACTGGAATTTTAACCGTTCCATATCATTTTTTCCCATTTCTGTGTGAGAACCTTCTTGATACTGATAAATTATCATTATATGAAAAATGCATCCTACAAGAATTAATGAAACAAACTAATGTCTACAAACGTGCACAGTTAAAAAATACAACAATAAACAGTAAAACCCTCTATAAAACTGATTCGTGGGACTATAAGTATGAACTCGGTATGTTTACTGTACACCGCCTAGACAGCAAAAATAAGGACGAGTTATTTGACGATATAGCTTACATAAAACCGAGTGTGAAAGACATCCTGGAATCTCTTGATGAAAAAATAGTAAAAACTCTGAAGAGTTATCAAGATATCACAAAATTGCTGATTAATTACGAAATCGATTACTCTGATTTGGATGCAGAATATAAGTTTGTAAATGATATATTAACTAAAAATACAACGTCTGTTACAAAGAGCTCAAAAATATTTAAAATAAAACAAAAGAAAACGGTAAAAAAAGAGCTAACAATTGAGACCAAAATAAAACTCGCCAAAGATATCATTTTCAGCATGCTAAATATATCTCTAAGAAATCTCTCATTGAGAAGATTTATTGATACGTTCTGCATAGATACTTCCCAAGATAAAGAATGGTTTATAGGCATACACGATAAAAAACGACTGCTCTGTAAACATTACTCATATTTATCCAAAGATACCGAATCATCGTTTTTTATGATGAAACAAAAATATCAGATGTTACCACCCAAAGACGGTAACATATATTGCAAAAACTGTGGCGAGTTTATCTGTCAAGAAGAGTTTTCACACGACGACGGATTCTCAGGAGATTTACCCACCTCCACCAAAGAGATTCTGATAGAGGAGAAAGATGTATTCGAAAAATATGATGAGAGTGAAATGAACAATATCGCGTTGCTTAAAGATATCTCACAGGGATTCGGTACCGACCTGAAGGACGAAGACTTGATATTTATAAATGATATATATATATCCCTGAGTGAAGATATAGTCGCAAATAAAAGATATGACACACTTAGTATAACAACCAGTGATGAACATCCCAGGATTGTTGACATTAAGAAGACTCATAAGAAAGATAAGAAAGCTCTGGCGAAAGGTATAAAATCGTTTCAAATCTTCTTAAAAACTACAAACAAAATAATGGTTTTCATGTCCCTATGTCTCATTATAATAACTATAAATATCCCAATTTATGAAAATAAATATATCAAAGATTTCAAATTATTCACGAGTGGTACGAGTCTTAATAAAGATTTTATCGGGAAAATAGTCTTAGTCATGAAGAAGGTGTCCCATACATTCGGTGAAAAATATGATAAAATATATACGGGACTGACAAATGAAACTAAACAATACGATGTCACGACTGTTTCAGAACAAATACATAATCTTATACGATTCTTCCTAACGAGTAATTTCCCCAAAATACTCACCAGATACGAAGAATACTCTACTTTCATAAAAAACGTCGACAATGTATATGTCGAATACGAATGGCCCGTATATAAACCACTGAGTAAAAATGAACTCATAGGTTCCATTAACGAGATCGTTCAAAATGATAAAACAAATGAACTATTATTACTCAAAACATATAACTCGATAAATGTTGAAAATGTAACCGGTATAACCACCATAGATAATTACGATATACACAATTTTTTGAACATAAAGAGAAATGAATTAATAAATACCGCGTTTCAAAGATTGTTTAATATCTCGGTCAGTCTTTACGGTGAATTAGAAAAACCCAGCTTTTTCATCGATACCAATGTAGAAAAACTGTATAATGAATCGAACGATGCCATTAAAGAAATATGCCTAAAAAGTGGTTGGAACGATAAGACAAAAACAATGGGTCCCGTTAAGTTCAAAGAGTTAAGAAAAACGTTTATACCCAATATCCTGAATTATATATACACAAAAAGTAATAATGACCTAGAACCATGCTTCACATTAAGAGAAAACTGTAATGAGTTTGTTCATGTAAACGTCAACAATTATGATTTGCAGATGATGAATGTCCCCTCTAAACGATTCTATTATCACGTTACACCCGATATATTTCCAAGTGTTAATTATATTATAATAAATGATGGAATGAAAGATAAATTGTTTAAAACCTTCGCATTTGATCCCACAAATAACGTAATCAAACGAGAGAATCATACTAACTATTTAGGTAAGTTTATAATAGATATTACCAATATAACAAAAATAGATATAGACGATAAAAGCACCGAATATGAAAAAAATATACCACGAAATGAAAAAAACTTTCATACAATAATATCATCTATACATGAAAAAAGTAGATTGAGTTCTTCGTATATAAATATGCCTAGCTCTGTCACCGTGGCCGGATTAAAATTACTCACACAGAGGTCCCATTTTAGTGAATATCAAAAACTACTGGAAGATTATCAGTTTGCGTTTGATTCCACAAAACTCATCACTCTCTTAGAATCATTGGAACTAAATAAAGACTCTTTTAAAGGATTACAGAAAGAAATAACTGACATATTCTTACAAATAGAAAATACAAACGATGAAATGTTGGCTACTATAGGAATACACATTTCACAACTGTTTAAAGATTTCCCACATCTACGTGAAGGTTTCCAAAGCATATTTATCCCCGGTAAGAAATCACACATAAAACCTTCAGAAGTTCACCGCGAAAACTTAGAAAAGTTCGGCCCGATCAATTATAGAAATCTAAGCGAAACAAATATAGAGGGTATCTTCCGATTATTGATAGAAGATGAAAGCTTCGACTTTGATTATTTAAAAGATACCACCAATGAAATCTTATACATTATATCTAATGTGATTAATAGTGGATATAAGAACCCGTATATACCCAAATCCTGGAGATTAAGTGATACCAATAAAGAATGGTTCAAGAAATATGTGGAAACTCATTATTTCTCACATCATAGGGATATCTATAAAAAAAATAACTTTAAAGACTTCTCAAAATATTTCGGCAAATCTAGAGATAGATTTATTGAGATGTATAAGACCCTAAAAGATATTACGAAAAATATAGAAATACAAAGAAACACCACCGAAAATGTTCTTTCTTCTCAGCAAATTTCTCTATGGAAAAATATATATCTTTCAATTATAAACGAATTACTGCATCAACACGAGGAAGACGTATTTGATGAAGAAATCAAACAGGATATAGAAAATATAGAGAGTTTCTCACTCGAACTGATAACGCATCTTTTAGAAAAAAGATATGATACCACGTGGGTCTATTCAAATAAAGAGAATCTAAGCGAATTATTAGGATTCCAAAAAGAAAGAGAAAAACAAAAACTGATCCATAAATTGGACGGTATGTCAAACGCTAAACGCCACGCTACAACTGAATTACACACCATCGGCACGAAAAATCATTTCAAAGCATCCGAACTAGATAATATGGAGCATATTGAAGACACCGACTATAAAAATGAACAAGATGATTATAATTACATAAATCAATTAATGAATGGATCATCAACTGAAGCAGTCAATTATGTCATCGAGGATGATTTAACCAATGATAATTACGACACAGGAGAGATCATGGATGATGATGGTGGAAATATGGGCTAAAGCTAGGTCCAAATAAATATGTATGTCATATATATAATGTCTGCCCTCGCCACTAACCCCCCGTCGCAAATACAATCGGATGGCCCTCCCCAAACGGGTTTTCCACCTATGAATGAACCACCGGGACCGGAACCTGAACCACCGAAACCGGAACCACCTAATACGGAGATACCTATGAACGCACCAACTACAGATTCCATGGTGCTGGCAGAACCGTCAAATACAGCGTCCATGGCGGTGGCAGAACCATCTCCACAAGAATTACCGCAACCCGAACCGTCTCCACAGGCATTACCGCCACCCGAACTATCTCTACCACCCGAACAATCTCTACCGCCACCCGGGCCATCTACACAAGAATTACCGCCACCCGGACTATCCATGAGTGATAGTTCCCAACCTTTACCCTCACCCCAAGATATCCCCCCCGAATCCAGTATAGTTTCAGGTCCAGATAAATCGGATATATCACCATATTCCGATTCAGACACTTCCGCAACCGCGCAACAAAACGACAATGCTGCGGAAGAAATTAAACAATTTACTGTTCCACAAACGTCCGATGATGATGAGACAGATTCTGAATCTACAGAGATCGTGGATGACGAAATCCCCAACCAAATTGATACAGAAGATCACCTTCCAGATGAACACGGGGATGAACATGAACATGAAGATGAACATGAAGATGAAGAAGATAGAATGGATCTGGAATCCTCCAGAGAAGAATTATTGGAGGATAAAATAAAGAAAGATATAAAACACGATGATTCTGGTACTACACTTGTTATAAATATCAAACTGGATGAATTGATTGATGTCATTAAAAAATTGACAAAAAAGAAAACCCGAAAGACTCGAATTAAGGAAATAGATGAAGATCTCCCCAGAACTAAAAAGAAAAAGAAAAAGAAAAAGAAAAAGAAAAAGAGAGAGACGTTTAAGAAGAAAAAGGCCAAAAAAACTAAAAAAGCACCCAAACCCCCCAAAACAGAAGAAGATTCTTTCTTAGATACTATATTAACTTAATGTATTGTAGTATATATGGTTAGAGTCTTTCTACTAATAGGGTTTCTATTTGTATTTTTATACCTCAACAGGGGACCCCTTGAAAACTATGACGGTTATGACGCGAAACGATTTTTACATTGTTCGGAAAGTCGTAAACTGCAACACTGGGACGAAGTTTCAGACTCGCATTATGAGGGGAACGGGGCGAATAATAATTATTTTATAGATGAAACTGATATCACATACACAGGTGGCAACGGAGACTTCTCTAAGTTTATGGATGTTTATGGTCTCAGAAAAAATCCCGAAACACTTCAGGCTCCAATATGTATGCAGAAAAAACACTTCCCCAACTCTTTAAACATTCCGTCGTTCTTCCGAGATATATTTCTGGAGGGTGATTCACCCGAGATACTAAAAGTTGAAGATAGCTACAAAAATATACTATATGATCCCTTTTATAAACATAGAGACGCACAAAATATAAAAAACAAACTAATACTGTCTGACAAAACAAATGAAATGATCCTCGACCAACACGCAGGTGCTGGGGAAGCTACACCCCACAATAACCATATAGAGTTTAAAAGATTTCATAAAACATGTTCGAAACACGATTCACTTGGGATTCCGTTTCAGTGTGGTATGAGAAAGTTTAATGAGAAAAACGCACACAAACAGTGTGAAGATTCTTCAGTTGGCGCCGATAATAAGGTCAACGATAAAGATTGTAACAAAATATGTTGCAAAAATAATTAGTCCAATGGATACTCATGGATCTTGATAATGTTTGTCAATTTTTGTATTATTTCCTGTTGCGCGATAATTATTTCATCTTTTCTTTTATTTTCACAAGAAAAATCTTTTGTATCACATTTTGTTGCTATAAAAAAACTTGTAGTGTAAATAACATCACCATCTATATCATAGTAATTGATTGGGACCTTCCATTGTCTTCCACAATTATTAAGGATAATGCTGTTTCCTTTCTGACAGCAAAACCCACCTCCCTTATAAAATAATTCATCTTCTTCTTTAAGAGTTAAGTATTTTATGTGAGTATCCCTTTCAAATGTGTATGGTAATTCTACTCTCAAATGAGAAACGAGTTCCGCTTTTATTTTACCTATATCATTCATTTAAATAAATACTATATTAATTATTTAAATGAATGACATCTTAAAGATAGAACCGCTTAAAGAATTGCTAGATTTATATGATGATAAAAATGAGGTTTTTGTTAAGTTCATGAATATAGAGACTCTGAACCAACTAGAAGGTTCCGTCTATTATGAGGAAAAGATAGATCAATTATTTATTTACGATAAAATATCGTGTGTAGATAAATCAACGCTAAATATCTTACATTATGGACAGATCATTTATTATTCTAAAGAAGATATCACCATTAAAAAGAAAAGCAAATATTGTATCCGCATAGATCCGGAAGATTTCTATATATTTTACACAAGATGCAAAAAGAAACTATCAAAAAAAGATATGGTATCACTTTTAAAAATATTATAAATTATAATAGTAATGAATAATTATCTTAAAATCTCAATAGTAGTGGTTGTTGTTTGCGGATTGGTATTTCACGAAACTAAGCCACGAGTTTTCTTCGATGAATTAGGCGATTTCAAATCCTTTGGACTGAAAAATGATGATACCATAATCCCCCTGTGGCTCGCACTGACTCTTATCGGACTTATTGTGTATAATGTCCAGATATTAAATGGTGGAAAATATATCATATGAGTTCACCCCATTTAGTAGATTACTCTCAGATAAACATTGGTCAACAAATAAAACAGACCATATATACACGAACCGAACGCATATCAATATTCTTGAATGGGATTATAATTATGATCTTATTGGGATCCCTTTGTTTTTTGTATTACAGATACCTAAATAAAGAAGAAAATGAAAAAATTGTGAATAAAAAAATCAGAGATATAAATAATCTTATCTATAGTTAATATAAGAAATGGATTCATATTACGAGGGGGTAAATGAGTATTATCGAGAATTGAATGGTGCCGCCAAATGTAAGGGTTGTAAAGAAGCTAAAACATTTAAAGAAAATAAGGGGGTCCTGAGTTTCTCATGTGGTGGAAAACATGATAAATGCTCCAGACAAATTAAGATTGAACTGTCCAGATTTATAGAATACAACGACACCCTCCACGAGTTCCAAATCTTTTTAAAAAGGAATAACACGACGGGGAAAAATAAAAGTATCAAAAAAGAATTAGAAGATATATTAAAATTGGGAAAAAAACAGCTTATTGAAAACAACAATATCACCAACAAACAAAAACTCATACACGACTACAATGACTTAAAAATTAAAACTAAAATAGAACAGTGTAAACTATTGCATGATATTAATGATAAAGACTACATAGGGAATGTGGACAAACAAGAACTGTCTAATAGATACTATACACTTAACAAAGTTTTGGGTGAAAAATATAACGAGATTTTGGAGTTATATGAGAGACCCGTGAATAATTATGTAATGATCCATAAGGGAAAAGTCTTATGAGGAAAACTCAGTCTTTCTTTGTATAAATAATCCAACATAACCCTCTATAGTCTTATTGATTTTATCGCTTAACAATACCAGTAACACTATTAGGAAAAATATATGAAGTATATATAACCATAGAATGCTTGCATACCGATTGTATTTTTCAATGGAATAAGTAAGAACCGATGTTCCATCACCCGAATACTGATACTCTTTTAATTTCTGTCTTCTATCTCTTAGACGACGCTCTTGTAACTCTTCCGAAGATAATATAATAGATGGGTCGGATAATACATCATCTAATTGTACAGATCTTTCGTCAGAGAGATCTATCTCACCACCTATCTGAGATTTTCTTATTCTTCCCTTTGTCCGCGCGTTCATAGGGTTATCCATCGTTCCGCAATACCCACCCTTCGTTGTGGGAAAACACGAACCACCAACCCCCTTACAACATTTGCTATCCCCATCGCTCGTACACGGCATAGGATCCCAATCACTATCTTTATTAAAACATCTCCGAATTAGTCTCGGTGGAGAATTATCTGCCTCCGTATAATGGACACCCCTCAGGACACCACCACAGCAGCTAAGTGTCACACCCTCTTCATATATCATTAAATGATATATCAGTGAAGTTATTAATAAAGATAGTAATATACATTTTAGAATCATCTTATATAATATACAAAATATAAAATATTTGCTATTGTATAAATAAATGGAAAATTGCTATCTTGTCTCATTTTTGCTCATTAACGCGCTATTTTGGAGTTTCTTTCCTCATATCGCACACTGTGATGTTCTAAATAGTCTTAATAAGACCCTTAAGATATCTATAAAATGTCCCAGCCACGGTGTTCACATTCTCATGGGTGTGGGATTTTATTTCCTAACACTCTATTTCACACAGCAAAGATATATTCACTCTATAATTAATTAAAGATAAATAATGTATAGTATTAATATAATGAATAATTTAGGATTTTTTGGAAATAGCGATGCCCCCCGTAATGAAAATATTAGGCCCGTGAATACCAACACACAAGTTGTGAATACTGTGAATACAAAACAAATACTTGTAGTAGACATACGAGGTCCAACTAGTACAGTCCTAACAGCTAATAATAAAGATTTAACCAAAACAGGTAACTTCTCAATAAGTTTACCACAAACGATGAAAGTAGATGCAATATGTGAGGTTTATCTAGATTCGTTTATAACATTCAATGGGGACGTCGCTGATATTCCTGAAAAATCTGCGTTCTTATTGAAAATAGATCAATTTAATATCAATACTATGGGTGCATCTGACCAGAATAGAGACCAAGAAACTGGTCAGATAGTAAATGATAAATATTCCGGACGTATTGTTATCCCCAATGAAAATCGTAGTGTAGAAAATTATCTAACTACGACCACTCATAAAAGCAAAAAGCTCAATTACATATGTGATATATTGCCGAGTCACATATCCAAGGTATCGGGGAGTATAACCAATTTAGATGGTAACCCAATTTTTGCTTCCGATGATTCAAAGAACTCTTTAGTATACACTTTGTTGAATATTACAACCATGTCCAAGCCTGAATGGCTTAAGGAAAGTGGAGCGCAAATGGAAACTTACGAAAAATTATTCATACCGTCGGGGGCAAGTATACAAGTATATTGCATGGGGGGTGGCAGTCCACCGAGTGCCCCCCCCACCGCCAGCGACACGCCTATACTTGAAGGACACGTCTCTTCCAACGTAAATAAAGACTCATCCTTGATATATATGTCCTCCTCAGTATTAAGTAGCGGCGGCGCCACCTTGTATGATACCGCTGGCCATGTCAATTTTATTATTAAGTTATCTGATATAAAATATGCAGGTCAGTCAAGTGCCGCCGATCCAATGTATATCTATACGCAAGATATTACTATCTTAGAATCTGAATGTAGATTTATAGCGGAGTTTAATCTTATAGAAAAGAAAATGTAGGTTCATGCTTACTGAAAATAAACTATATTATAAATATAAAGAGTATGAGCAATATGCCAAAAGTAATTGTTAATAGTGCGCCCAGAACTACGAGCAAGATAACTGTTAATTATGAAGATGTCGACGACCTTGAAAACAAAACCAGGCTTCAGAATGGTATTCAGGGTTACATCCCCTTTGTAGACAATAAAAACCCTAACCCCGATAAATTATACATATCCAATGGTTTAGGTGTTCAAATAACTAACAATGAACAAGGTCAACCAGTATTAAATACACTAATTACTAAATTAACAAACTTGCAAGGAGGTCCAGTTGAATCTTATGGATATAATGTACAACCTAATAGACATGATCATCTCATAACGAAAAGATATGTTGATACTCTCGCAAGAGGCTTGGATCATAAACAAAATTGTAAACTGACAGATAAAATAGACCTAAGACTTAGATTAAAAAAAGAAACAATAGATATAGATATTGATGGTTTTACTTATAATTTTGTTGCTGGTGCAGCCCTTGATGCCAACCCTGAATCTGATTCGAGCGCAGCAGCTTATTATTACGAGACGACCAAACCATCTTATTTTTTAATAAAAAAAGACGCTTTAAATACTCAATTAGTCCCTGCACTTTTTACAGACCGTAATCATAGATTTTTGATACGTTATGGTATCTTGAATGATGATGATGACGCTAATTCTGAGACTTTGTTAGTATCAACGAGTTCTAGCCTCACCTCAACTGACACATTTCATTGGCATAGAGATACTACTCATAAAGATGACGGTAATGCAGCGATAACAAACGGGATTTATAATGTTATATTTTCGACTGATCCACGTATTACAAGTTCTCCAGCAATTTCTGACTGGTGCATAGTACACAGAACTTTAGATTTTGATTTAGGATATGATGTAATCGGAGCATATACAACTGTAGAGAAAAATGTAGATGGAGAATCTAAATCAGGTATTGATACAACTGGGAAAGCTTTTTATGTTTTTTCTCCCGGTGAAAACTCGGAAGAATTTATCGCCGGCGAAGTAATTGTTGGAGTCGATAAAATACACTTTACAGTTTCACACGGTATCGATTATAATCAAGGGACAAATATTGTTATAGAAAAGGATACAAATAGGATTAGTGTAACAGATGATGTTTTCTTACAAGGTACTTTTCAGGTTCAAGGAACAACGCGACTCCAGGGAGCTCTGAATGTTCAGGGGACGACCAACCTTCAGTCCTCCACAACACTTCAGAATGCTTTGACTGTTCAGGGAATCACAAATCTCCAGGATGATGCGACATTCAAGAAAGCTCTGAATGTTCAGGGAACGACCAACCTTCAGTCTTCCACAACACTTCAGGATGCTTTGACTGTTCAGGGAATCACAAATCTCCAGGGAGCTCTGAATGTTCAGGGGACGACCAACCTTCAGTCTTCCACAACACTTCAGGATACTTTAACTGTTCAGGGAATCACAAATCTCCAGGGAGCTCTGAATGTTCAGGGAACGACCAACCTTC
>Ga0114994_10000151_pt1 | contig 39766 bp, 48 predicted proteins | sample ArcticOcean_MG_C_9_FD_87043 | JGI IMG/M metagenome (GOLD analysis project Ga0114994, IMG submission 87043) | Marine microbial communities from western Arctic Ocean - ArcticOcean_MG_CB2_152 | ecosystem: Environmental > Aquatic > Marine > Oceanic | place: Arctic Ocean: Canada Basin | collected...
ATCATATTTATTTAAAAGCAAATCATGAACCTTTAATTGGATTGCGGCACGAGCATATTTGTCTCTAGGGTTAGTTTTAGAGAAAATTAAATCCAGTTTTGGTTTATTCATAACTTCCTGGCCTCTCATGGTATTTGCCTTTCCACTCTTTCTGCCCAGCCGCGCTTCTTGCTATTGGCCCAGTAAACGACACGAGCTGGCTCCTTTTCAGTTAAGAACATTTCTTCGTAATGTATTGGCTTTGAATTTTTCATAAATTGATTAAGCTGTTCTCCTTCAATTGATTTAGAGAATATACCTTCCCCGTTTTTATCGTCAAATGCAACCAGAATTGATTGATAATCATCCTTAGGCATTTCATGACGCTCAAGATTAACTAGGTGATAAAAAGAAAACATGAAACTTTCTTCCCATTCTTTATCGTTTTTATATGGATGCGGGTTGGGGGGAAAGTAGTTTTCTGCTGTATACTTTTGGAAGGATTTTTTCTTAAAATGTATACCTGCATATTTTTCATAGTCGCGTAGACTTCTTTTATTTCCTAATCCATATTCACCTAAGTCTATTCCGTTATCTTCTACTCCGATAAGCTGTCTAATTCTAGCTCTTGCAGAATCATTACCCTTCCACCACATATCTTCTCCGCGCTTGCTTTGATCATCCCATACTAGTTTGCCCGCCCTTTCTTCCCTCATTGTTGCATGCCAAATTATTACTTGGTGTGGGTGGAATAAATCATATCCATGAGTAAAGCTGCGAACACTTAAATTTAATTCTTCGCCCGCAAAGAAAATATCCCTATCGTGCTTAACATCTCTAGCCCACTGATTAGTTCCGAATGCAAAGTGCCCACTTAAGAATCTAGCGGGATAAGGTTTTTTTAAATCTTTCCAATCTCTAACTCCAGTAGGGCGGATAAAGATGGTGTTATGAGGGTAAAAGCATGCCGCCTCTGAAAGCCAAGGCTCTTGAACTCTTTCGTCGGGGTCATTGAATGGATTGTAGTATGGCAGGTATCCTCCTATAATTGGATTGTGACCTTCGCTCGTTAAGTCTTCGTGCCATCCAATCAGAGTGCTGTCCCAGTTTTTATTAAACCTGTGATGCGAGTCTAATTGGCAGACAAAGTCTTCATCTGTTAGGAGTTCTTCGTTGATGATTGCTCTAGCCGTAGCCAACCCTTTAGCTTCCTTATAGGGCATGTCATAAATCTTAAATCTATCATCTTTCCTGTATTCATCTAAATTATCAAAGCCATCTTCTTCACAGAACTGCCTGCATATACCAAAGTGTATTCTCTCTGGAAATTCCGCATTTTCTAGAGCACTCTTGATGGTGGGAATCAATTCTGGCTCTCTATAAGCTGGAAGGTGGACTAATATGGTTTTCATTTAGTTAGGTATAACTCCCTCTATTATGGGCATCCAGTCTTTAGATTTAGAGTGAGGCCAAATTAGCCATGATTTAGGTAATTCTGAAGCTTCGAAATTTCTCCACAGTCTGACAAATTCGTCTTTAGGATTATCCTCTAGTAAGTTTTTAACTTCATCTTCTGATGCATCTAGCCTTACCATTTCTTTTCCGTTTTTATCCTTAAATGCAATAACCCATACATCATAATCATTTTCAGTAAATGTAGGTTTATGAACATCGATACAATACTTAAAGTCAGATACAAAACTTTTTTCGTATTGAGACTTAATGGAAAACGGAACGGGGGGAGGCTTTCTATCTATAGTGAATTGTTGAATTTTTCTATCCTTGAAACGTATCCCTGAGTATTGCTCATAATCCTTAAGCGATCTAACTTTTCCGAGCCCATACTTAGGTATATGCTGCCTTCTGAGGGAATCCATACCGTGAAGCTTTCTGTATCTAGTGAAACTATCTTTGTTTAATTTTTCCCATTTACTTACATCATCCCAATGCCTAGACCTGCCCTCCCTGGTGTAGTGATGCCAAACCCAGGGTCTGTGGAGATGGAATAGATCATAACCCCAAGTATATGCCCTAGTGCTTAAAGAGCTTTCTTCTCCATGAAAGTATAATTTAGGATCGTATGGAACTTCCTCGCAAAACAAACCAAGAGTAAATATAAAATGACCACTAATGAACCTAGCTCTCTCTGGGGAAGAGCCTTCCCAGTTATTAATTGTCTCTGGGAAAATAAATATGGGACCTTCCGGCATAAACCTATCGATATATGTTCTCCATACATCATCAAGCCTTTTCTCTCCTTTAATGTCTGGGTCGTATGAGGGTAGGTAGGATGATAGTAGGGGTTTTTTACTTCCTTCTTTTTTAAGCTGGTTTAAAGTTTCTTTAAGCTTTAAATCCCAATCTTTAATGAATCTATGGTGTGAGTCTAGCTGAAAATAATACTCTTCTCCGTCGTATAGTTTTTGTATTTGATGTCGAGCATGGCATACCCCTAAACTATCTTTATAGTTAGTTTCAATTATTTTAAAGCTTTTTCTTTTTTTGTATTTACTTAAATCATTAATCTTATCTTCAGCTTTGAATTGGTTTGAGATTGCAAAAACTAAATTCCTTGGATTCTTTGCATTTTTAAGGCAATTTTCTATCGTTGGAATTAACTCTGCATCCCTATAGCTAGCTATTGATATGAATATTTTATTTTTTTTCATTTTCAAAGATTTTATTTATAGTATAGTAAAAAAAGTCTTTCAATTTTCCATCAGATTCTAATAAGTTTAATAATTTTAAATCACCTTGAATTTTATCAGGGCATTCTAATTTTTTTTCTCTTATTTCTTTTAACATTTCTTCATCTATAGATATCCATGCCCCTTTTTTCTCTATGAATCCCCACAGGTATAACATATCTATTATTTCTTTCTCTCTCCATATCGAATTGCCGTTTGTTCTTCCGTATTTAATTGGGTATCTGATTTCTGCTCCGGTTTTTTCGTTTATACTTTTTCTGAATTTTATTTTACAATAATGACCTATAGGGTTACCCTTGTCTTCAATCCTTGTGGCTGATGGATTCTCCCACATTATGTCACTGGTGTATCTTTCTGCAAATTCCAGAATGAAATTTGCATAGTGCTTTATAGCATTACCTCCAGCCTGTTTTGCTTTTGGTCCACCCCTAGATGCATAAGGGTTAGATGAAACCTCGACTCTAACCTGAGATGTCAGTATCATCATGTGTCCCATTTTGGTAATAGGCAGGACCATTTTTTTAAGGAAGACGGAAGTTACTAAAGCTCCGCCGGCAACCTGTTCACTTTCCGCAAATGGCTTATCCATGTCGTTCATTCTGCATAATGCATCTACACTATCGACGATAAACATATACCTCTTGCAGTCATCATTATTAAAAACTAAATCTCGTATAAGTTCGAAAACTTTTTCGAAAATATTGCAATCAAATACGAAGAACTTCTCAGGGTCTAGGTCTAGTCCAGACCTAGCTAGCATTTCCTTGCTCAGTCTACCTTCGCTTTTTATTACGACAACCATTCCTTTGTTGCCGAAATGTTTCTGGAAATTTTTAGCTACAGATAGAGCACAGCTTGTCTTGCCTCCTTCGTTTACTCCTGTGAATCTGTGAGCTCCGGAAGGTAATCCTCCGCCTAAGGCTAAGTCTAAATTCAAGCTTCCACTCGGTATTTTATAGTCTTCTTCGTTGAAGTGATTGAAGTGGTATTTTTTATTATCCTTATTGTCTAAGAATTTATTTATTTGATCTAATGTTGAACTCATAATAAGAAGCTTCTGATTGTTTTTGGTTTTACTTCTATGAGTATATCATCTCCAGACTTATCTGTCAAGATTATTTTGTCAGGCTTTGGAAGTACATAATGGAACTCTTTGTATTTTTTATCAAGTAAATATTTTCCGTAATCTGATTTCAAAACAATCAAGGAGTCCCAGTCTTGTTTGAATTGAACCTTTTCCCAGAACTCTATATTAGGGTATAGGGCCATTAAGTCCTTGAGCATTTTATATTCCCTACTCCAGAATGGACCCTTGATTGATTTTGGAGGAGTTATTATTCTTAATACTATTTGCTTTTTATTTAAAGGCATCAAAATATGCTAGCATACTTTGAAAGATAAGCCAAGCATTCATTAAAGCTTTCCAGCCACAAGGTATACTTAGATTATTTTTGTCTACCCCCCCGCATCCACATTCGAGTGAAGAGTCGGATCTTAAGTTGTTATCCCAGCAGCTTTGTAACCAGTATTGGTCGTGAGGATATAGGCTTCCAGGATCAACTTTGCAGCTTTCAAGGCAGAGATCATATGCTGTATGTGAATTCATCTCATCACAGTTGTCTCGTAAGTCAGGAGTGTCTGACTTGTTGGCATAATCTGCATACCAAATGCGAATGTTATAATTTAATGGATTTCCTGTTGTTGAGTTTACAAAGTCTATCGAGTTGCTTTGGTGGTTGACTGACCAAGTGACGGTTTCATTCAGAGCAGTCCCTTGATGGGGCCCCCCGAGTTGAAGCGAGATTTCTGTAGGGTGATCCATTATCCCTGAATTACATAAATAGTCTATTACTATTTCGAATGTACCATCAGACTCTTCTTCGGATTTTAAATAAAAACCTTGTGGACCCACGTCGTAAGGAGTGCTAGATTGAACCTCGGCTCCTGAATTGTTATATATTTTATAATCAAAAGACTTAAATGTTCCATTTATACTTAATCCTTGACCCCAATGTGGGTCATCTGTAGGTGCATCTATCCATTCAAAGACTTGCCCGGAAGCCATTACCCCTGTCTGTCTTATGGACTCGCAGTCTTGATATATGGATACAACAGGAACATATGCAAGTTCGTATTCATTGTTATAAAAAACCTCAGGCCCTGGTTGGCTGTGTACTTCGTACTCCGAGAAGCTCCCATCGTAATTGGAGCTCTGGTACGACTCATAAGAAACAGGTACCCAAGGTTTACTAGTAACAATTTGAGGAAAAGGTATCGAAAAGCTTGATTGGTTGCCTGCTTCAACATAATTACGCATAACAGAGGCCATCCCCCCGTTGCAGTATCTAGCAATACGGTCACTCTCTTGATTGCGAGCATTTACCGCTCTTCTTTCGCACATTTGACAGGAGTAATCAGATGAAATTCCATAAGCTGAATCCTTGCAGGGCTCTGTAGTATTGTCTAAATAGTCATCTATATCTAAAAATTTATCCCAATCAGGAAAAGAAACTTTTGCCTCGTATACATAAATATATAAGTCTTCCTCTATTCCATCATTAGAGACTATTTGGTCTGATTCACCTGAGCCTAATAAAACATCGCCACCTTGAGTATTAATGTCCATTAGGGATCCCTCTTTGCCTATGTATTTGTTAGGGATGGTTATGCTATCACTCTTGATATAAATTCCTTCAAATGGCTGATCGTGAGGTTCGTTGCCTATGGTGAGGTTTGGTATATGCAGGGACCCGTCTAAGTTTGTGAAGTCGTGGTACATTTCTTGATCCTTTATGCCCCCTTCAGTAAAATCAGAGTCCTTATCTAGTAATAGATTGCAGGCGGAAACCGAATTAAATTTAGGTTTATGGCTAACACTTATGATATCTTTTTCTTTAGATAAAAAATACCTACCACCCTCTCCTTCGAGGTCCCTCATATTAGTAAATTCTTCTCTCATTGATTACTTTTTTTGAATTAAATTAGAAAAATCATCCGTTGAGTATTGGGTTTGGTTTGACCTATTGATTACGGAATGAACACACATTCTAGTTTGATCTGAATGAGCTACATCTTGAGATGAAGCGGAGCTTAAATCTTCCCTGTCGAAGTCCTTGCTTGCTGGCAATATGTGTATTTTTCTCTTATAGTCGGACGAGTAGATGTGAACTTTTGTGCCATCGTAATAAAATGCATTGCTTTTATCTTGATGAAACGCTACATCTCCAGCTTCTATCCTTTCTAAGTTGGGAAAGGAAACACTTCCATCTTTAACATGTATTTCTTGTGCAAAGATTCTAGCATCACATTCCGGGCCAGGGTTAGTGCTTGGAGTTAAGCCTGACGGCCCTATAGATAAATAGGTTGAGTCGGATATGGAGACTTCCTTGTCGTGATTAGGTCCGAAGCATTCAACTTTCTTGTATTCAGGAATATCGCTTGGGATGCTTGCGTATTCAGCCAAGTGTGGAAATTTTCCATTTTCACCTATTGACCCAAGCTTTCCGAGGAATGGTAATTTAGCATGACAATCATATTCAAACTTTGATAGCACTGTTTTTTCTTCAGGGTCGTTTTTTTCAGCGCCTCCTAGCAAGAAAAATTTATCGTTTTGGTCTGGGCTGTATTCTCTTTCCTCTGATTCAGATATAGCATCGCCTACCTCTATCATTGAGGTTCTTCCTGCGGAATACCTAAGAAGGTCTTCGTTACTAATTACGTTTATTAAGTCAGCCATAAAATTTATTAACTATGCCGTTGGAGTTATGGTAATGGTTGGAGTAATCGTACTAGTCGGAGTAATCGTACTAGTCGGAGTAATCGTACTAGTCAAGGTCGGAGTGACTGTCGGAGTAACTGTGTTGCTGACCGTAATGGTCGGAGTGACTGTCGGAGTAACTGTGTTGCTGGCCGTAATGGTCGGAGTAACTGTCGGAGTAGCTGTGTTGCTGGCCGTAATGGTCGGAGTAACTGTGTTGCTGACCGTAATGGTCGGAGTGACTGTCGGAGTAACTGTGTTGCTGACCGTAATGGTCGGAGTAACGTTAGGAGTAGTCGCAATCCCGCTACCACTGCATGATTCTGGATTCCTGTCAAAAGCCTCATCAGGCAGGCCTGAACCAGATGTTGTGTAGCCTGGGGAATTTAGCTCCCATTTGGAACTATTGCCGTGGACTACCACCTCAACATGGCTCGTTATTTGCTTGCCATTAATTGCTATTATAGCCACGTCCCCTGAGCCTACATAAATTATCGAACTTTCAGCCTTAAGGTCCTGATTTTCAACATCTATGCCGACGCTGGGAAAATCTTTACCTATCCCTAGCTTTTCAAAATGTATAGGCTTGCCAAAGCTTCCAGAAAAAAAATCAAACTCATGAGTGCTCCACTTCTCGGAAGGAGAGTCAAATTTTAAGCCAAAATCTTCGCCATAATCTGAGTCATTGAATTTATAATCTAGATTGGAGGATGTGTCCGGACAGTCAGACGTGTCTGTTTCTACTAGTAGCTGCTTCTCTTTCCCGAACTTAATCTTAGCAAATTGCAGTATCTGTTCATGGAAGTCATTATCATACATTCCCAGCCACATGTAATCACTATCGTATATTTTGTCCTGTATGGCTGCATAATATTCTTCGTCTGAGTTATAGTCGTCTTTATCTATAAATTCTATTTCTTTATTTATTAAAGATTTATTTAGGCTTAAAGCTTCCATAACTTATTTAAAACTTAACTTCTGTTTAGTTTAGTTTCCCTATTGTTATTTTTAAATTTTTTAAAATATATTCAGGTAGGGTGTTTTCAGTTTTAGTTTCTTTAGTCTTTTTTAAGAGAGAAGCTCCTTTTTTGACGAAAACATGATCTAGATCGCCGGCAGGCTCTGAGCATTCTTGTGACATAAAATATATATACACACAATTTATTTAATAAAGAATTAAAAATCATCATCAAGGGAGCCGCTTTGTTGGTATTCTCTAACCCTCCTCTCGAAAAAATTACCCATAGCTTGAACATCAACAACTTCACCTAGCCAAGGGAAAGGATTTTTATCGCTAGGAAATCTGTAATCTAAGCCAATAGCCTCAAGCCTCCTGTTACCTATGTAGTGCATATAGTCCACAAACATTTCTGCATTTAGACCCAGTATTCCAGTTGGAAGTACATCATGAGCATAAGCTATTTCAAGCTCGACAGCTTTTTTGATATGCTCTACGAATTCTTCTTGTATTGATTTTGTCCAAATAGATGGGTTTTGTTCTATTAATGTGTTTATTAAATATGTACCAAATGCGATATGAGAACTTTCGTCTCTAAGGGTGTATTTAATTTGGTCTGATATACCCTGAAGCTTGTTTTGTCTACCTAAAGCTAGGAGCATAGCGAATCCGCTAAAGAAAAAAGTTCCTTCACAAACGATCCAATAAGTCAAGAAGTTTCTTAAAATTTCTTGCTTGCCCGACTTAGTTTCTGGGTTAAAATCTGACCTACCTAGGTCGTTAGTTATACCCATAAGGAAGTCATCCTTAGCTTTTATGCTTGGTATTGTTTCGTAGGCATTAAATACTTCCTCTACATCAAGGTCTAGGCTATCGCAGATATATACTACCGTGAGGTTGTGAAGGCTTTCTTCAAAAGCTTGACGAAGTATGTACTGCCTGCACTCAGCATCCGTAACATATTTGAAGGCACTAAGCAAAAGATTATTACCAACAAGAGACTCAGATCCAGCAAAAAACCCAAGGCAGCGCTTGACAAGTAGTTTCTCATCTTCAGAAATTTCATTATTTTTCCATTGTTTTATGTCGTCTTGCATGGAAATCTCGGTAGGCATCCAGTTATTTGCGCAACTTTTTAAGAAAAGGTCCCATGCAAACTTATGTTTATGTGGTAAAATTCTATTTACCCCTGCAATATTTTTAGTTAAAAGTTCTCCGGTTTTTGTTTCCATGTTGTATATATCGTTATGATTGAATAATCAGATCACATTATGATAATGGAAAATACAAAAGAAGTCAAGACTTAAATGTAATAACTCTAATCTTTGTAGACTGCGCAGACCGAAAGGCCTTGATCGGAACTCACTGTTGTTGTTAGTTTAATTGAGCTATTAAAATCCATTCCGACACTTGGGGTGAATTCGAAGTTTGCCGCTCCTGTATCTGGAACTGTGAATTTTATTGCCTCGGTTGTGCCATTTTTTATATTTATAGTTTTACCCATAGAAGCATTGCCAGTTACGCTAGCTTGAACTCCATAAAGAACTGCGGCAGTATTGACGAAGTCGCCATTAGCCGAAAGTGTTTTGGTGGTAGCTGCAGAATTAACTCCGCTAATGTTAGCATTGACTCCGCTAATGTTGTCATTTAGCTTCTGGTTCAGGCCGCTAATGTTAGCATTGACTCCGCTAATGTTGTCATTTAGCTTCTGGTTCAAGCCGCTAATGTTAGCATTTATGTTGTTTAATTCTGAGCTTATGTATGAGAATGATAACGGGGACCAAGAATTAAGTGAATCGTCTTTTAAGTATATTTCGGAGTTAGCCATGTATTATACATACACTTTAAAGAGTTTCTTTGCCTGAAAAATTAAATATTTTTAGTCTTTAGCTAAGAAATAAGATATAGAATATGGATCTGCTGTAAATTTTTTACATCTTAATGGGGAATAGAGCTCTTGAGGTTTTACTTTTTTAGGTATTAGTAAATTATCTAGAGATAAATCAGTTTCTTTTAGGATTGATGTTATGTATATGGAGTGACCATCTAACTCGATTGTTTCGCTTTCGTTAATTTTGCTGGATTTTATTTGAGGGCTCATTGATATTATATATACACATTAACTGTAGTTAGTGTATGAATGTTGATAGAGTTTTAATATTGACATCAATAAGATTCTTCCTAGAGGGTGTTTTATTGTGGAGAGGGCTTGAACTTTTAACATAATGGTAGTCTAAGTTTAGAAGGTTAGATATGTTCCAATAAAGCGGAGAGAAAAAATTAAAACTAAACAGTTCAATTATCTTAGTATTTTTTTTACAAAAAATTAAGTTTGCTAGACTTGCCCCATGTGGGGAAATTATAATTTCAGCGCTCTTAAAAATAGCAGCCTGCTCTAGGATAGTTAAGTTTTCTAAAATAACCTTTTTGTAATTAAGTTTATTTAAATAACTATATAGTTCAGTTTGATTTGATATTCCTCCTCCTTTATTTTTTTCTCTATGTATATATATTTTTTTAAATTTACATTTCTTATTTGTTTTAAATAAATTATTTATAAATTCAATAGACCAGTCTGTTATATGTATATGTCGGTTAGGCTCGCTGGGTATAATTATATTTTTGAATATATATTTTATGCCTTTTTCTTGCTCGACTAGCTGATTCTCTGATATACCTATTCTTTTCAAGCTTTCAATTACAAAGGGCCCCTTAATTGGGGGTATTAAGAAAGTTTTTATCGTGGATAGATCTACTCCGTCGTTAATTAAAAGTTTCAACCTGGGAATTACTTGACATATCCAATGGAAGTAATTGCAGCTAGAATCCATAGATAGTAATACTGACTTGTGTTTAACTATTTTTGTGTATTTAACCTCCGGAATCTCAAGGTCGTACTTGGAGGAAATATCTGTAAATTTTTTGACCCCTATGTTACTTATTAAGCAGGAGCCGCAATTGTTTAATGCTAGGATTGAAATATCTTCGCAATATGATACGTATGAGCTTGAGTGATTAAACAATTTTACCTTTTCGAGATACCTAGATATACTAGGATCAATAAATTTATCGTTTGTTACTGGTTTTTTATTAAAATAAGACGGTTGGGCTTTTTTGTAATGATAATTAAGTTTCCAGTTTTTTTTAGCCTCCTTTATGTATTCAGGTAAATTCATATTAATATTTAATATTTAATATTTTATTATCTATAGATCTAAGAATTGATTTAATGAAGCTCTGTGGGTTGATTAATTCTTTATCTATTAATTTACCCTCTATTGAGTGAGAACCTAGAATCTTTGCATTGATATCTGGAAAGTTTCGCATAAGGGATGTATCCTCCAGTATATTTACAGCATGCCATAGTCCATTCATTGAAGTTTTGTATTGGTGGAATGTTTGAATTTTATTTAAAACCTCAAAATTTACTATATCTTCGCCACAATGTAGGCCGGTTAATGTAGATCCATGTATCGAGTGCCAGAAGGGAACTATGGTTAGGAAATTCTCCCTGAGTTTGCCAAAGCATAAATTTATTTTTTTATCATTTAATTTTAATTTATTAATATAATGTTTTAATACTAATTCGGGATTCCATTGGAACTCGTTATGTATGTTACTCCATGTTAATTGGCTCGAATTTTCTAAGCTCCACTCATACCATTCATTCAAGAAAAAATCTAAAATATTCATTCTTTTCTTGACATTTGCTGAACTCCCCATGCAAAATCTATCATTAAGACCCATGAGGTGGTTGTCGTGCGCGGGAAAATAGATGTTTTTATTACTTAAGTTCGATATGTTGTCCAGTGAATTAAAAAAATGTAAGTCTGGCCGGGACCATATGACCCAGTCATACTCAAAGCCTTCTTGGGATTCTATACCTTCTATCATTGAGCAGCACTGCTTCATCGAGCTCCACTGGTTTAGATTGCCTTCAATTCCATGCCTCTGCCTGCACATGTTTTGATCCATTGATAGCTCCTTTTTTGAAAATTCTGGGTCTTTTTGGAATTTTATTTCAAACCTGTTAAATAGAGGTTTTAATTTTTTTAATGCTTTGATGCTACTTTTGCTTGTGTTTTTGTCTGGAAAATTGCCAATGAAGTCGGTATTGTCTGGTAAGCTGTTTATGATTCTAGCAATATAGGAGTAAGAAGATTCGCTGAAATTTCTAAGCAGAGATGACATACATAAGGCTATCCTAGTAGAAGACTTATCCGCTTTGTTTAGTTTTATTGAGTTTGGTTTTAATTTTTTCTCTTGTTGGGCATTTATTAATTGAGAATTTTTTACATGATTTAATTGATCTAGCTTTAATTCTACACCTTCCGTCCAGTTGGCATGGTGGACCATTATTTTGGAGCAAATGTCTAGGGTTTTGAGGTTTTTATATTTAAAGCCAGGACTCCAAAATCTATTTCTGGGTAGTGTTCCGTAGTTAAGATTGCACAGACTTTTATCTTTCAGTAATAACTGCATGATGTGCTGCTCTCCGGCTCCTGAAATATTAATAGATTCTTTCAATTTATTAAGCACAATATCCATGAATTTTGAAACTCTGGCAGAGCATTTGCATATAAAAAATCCTGAGCATATTTCGTTTTTTGTATTATTGGACTGGAATAGTATGTCAAACTTTTCAATTTTTTTAATAAGGAAGGGCTTTGTTTTTTTTAAGAATTGAATATCTACGTCTGAGCATATTATGGTATCGCCTGTATTGTTATCAATAGCCTCCTTCCAGTATGAAACTTTTTTATATTGAGTTTTTTTCCAGCCAGCTTTTCCATAAGATCCTGAGGGGCAGGGCTGATCGGGGTCCATTAAGTGGTGAACCTCATATTCAATAGATGCGGTAGGTAAAAACCAGTCGCTAAAGAAAATTTCATGAGATGGTGTAAAAAAAGTGTATATTTTCAATTTAGTTTTTTAATTTTAGTGTAATTTTATATTGATGAGTAACATTATTTTAAATGTAGGCGGGCTGCTATTTTCAAATTCAGCATTTAGATTAACTTTGCTTTTTATTTCTAGAGCTATGACAGTAATGAACTCAACCCTTTCAATCGGTAAGGGAGTAACTAAGTTGGGCGCAGCTTTCGTGTTCGGGGATAGGGATAACTACGATGTTAATTATTAAAATTTAAATCTAAATAATTTATCATCCTCGTTCCTGTAAAAAAAATATTTATTGATGTCATTTGTTAGTTTTTTATTATTGCATTTGAGTATAGATTCATCATAGTAGGTATCGCCTATAGGGCAGTAATCATGTTTTTTTAATAGTTCATACCTCTTGATATATTTCCTGTTTTTAATGCTGCCATGATGTAGTGAAGAGATTGTATCATCATTACAATCTACCTTACCCTTTATTAATTCGCCCCACTCTTTAGACCAGTTGAAATAATCCTGAAAATATGAAGGTAGCCTTAATTTTAGTATGGGGTGGTTTTGCATTATTCCATATAGATTAAACCCCTTAGAGAATGAAGCATTCCATAGTAGACTATCTCCTCCTCCCAGTATGGCTTTGTCATACAGTTTGCAGGATTGTAGTATGGAAGATTTAGATGCCCATGCATAGCCAGTTTTGTATACTGTGTTAATTGACTGTGTGTTTCCGGATATCTTCCAGTATTTGACACACCCGTCTCTGTATACTGAGTCATCCTTGTTTATATACTGCCTGGATGTAGAGAAAAGTTGACACAAGTTGCTTCTTTGTAACTTTTCGACAGTTTCTCCAGGCCAGTGGCTATTATTGAATATGACATCCGCATCGAGCCATGCTATATTCTCATAACCCTGATAGATGAGTTTGGATATTCCTATGTTGAGTAGATTTTCTTTATGCCATAGAATTTGGTCTGAATATACTTTAAGGCTATTGATTTCACTTGGTAGTGAATGCTTTTGGTTTTTGTAAATTAACTCAACTACTAATAAATTATTAACTTGCCTAGATGTTTTTTTAAAAAAAACAAGAAAGTTGTCTTTTTTTGATTTATAATTATATGGATTGAAGTAGCAACAGACGACTCCTAAGGATTTTTCATTAGGCATTTTATTATAATATGTAAAATATTATAAATGTTTTGTTTTACTTTTTCTATTTTTTATTTAAATTAGACTTGAATTTATTGTACCAATAGTGAGAGCTTCGCCTTAGAGACTCATTTGAGTACCTAACTAGCTCAAGCATTGAGTCGGCTAGCTCTGCTTTATTTTCGGAAAAAGAAGAAGAGCTAGTTACTTGAATTTCCTTAATTATTTCTTGAACGAAGTCAATGTAGGGGCATGTATTGCTAGGCACCTCGGGAGCTTCAAGCTCATAATCCTTTAATGTCTTTTTATTCATCTTAATATTAAATACACTAATTATTTAAGCCTAAGTTTTCCAGAAGATTTATTGTCTAGAAAATCTGCATAAGTACTCTTTAGACCTTCTTTTATTGTGATGCTGGGACTCCATCCCATAGAATTAATTATGGATGTATCAAGTCTTTTAACTGGCGTTCCGTCTAGAGTACTCAAGTTGTAAAGTATGTCTCCCGTGAAGCCTACCACTTCTTTAACAAGTAAAGCTAATTCAGAGATCGTAATGTCGGACCCAGTACCTACATTAATTATATCTGGTAGGCTCTCCTTGTCTAATAGAAATAATATGCACATAGCTAAATCACTGGCGTGCATAAATTCCCTCCTAGCTTTTCCTGTGCCCCACATTTGAACATAGTCTTTGTTGTTATTTTTAGCTTCATCAAATTTTCTTATTAGAGCTGGGAGGACATGTGAATTTTCAGGGTGATAATTATCATTTTTGCCATATAAATTAGTAGGCATTAGTGAGTGGAAGTATACCCCGTGCTGGTTTCTATAATGCCTGCACATTTCTACACCTGCTATTTTAGCGAGAGCATAAGCTTCGTTAGTTTTTTCCAGAGGACCTGTTAGTAAGTATTCTTCCTTCAGGGGTTGGATTGAATCTCTGGGATATATGCAAGAGCTTCCGAGGTTTATAAATCTACTAACCTTGTTAACTAGGCAGGATTCGGTTATGTTTAAATTAATTAATAAATTATCTTTTATGAAATCTGCAGGGTATTCTTTGTTTGCATAAATCCCGCCAACTTTTGCGGCACAATTTACAACAATGTCTGGCTTTACGTGACTGAAGAATGAATTTACTGAATTTAAATCGCAAAAATCTGCTTCATTTCTAGAGCAATGAATTGGGTTATAGTTTTCTGATTTGCTTAACGTTTCAAAAATTGAAGAGCCCACCATACCTCTGGACCCGCAAATTAAAACTTTTTTCACTTAGATGATACTAAGCGATAATCATTTTCATACATTTTTTTTACTAAGCCCTTAAAGTCAGTCTTTCTTTTCCATCCAATTTCAGTTTCAGCTAGTTTAGGGTCTCCGCAAAGCTCGTGAACTTCTGCGGGCCTGTAGAATTTTTCATCAACCTCGACTATGACTGTGCCATCTTTGAGCTTAATTTTTTCACTCAAACCATTCCCTGAAATTAAATACTCTATTGATGCTAAACTAAGACATTCTAAAATAAAATCTCTGACGGTATGCATTTCTCCACTGCCTAGTACATAGTTTTTAGGTTCTTTTAGATTTAGCATCAGCCATACTCCATCCATGAAATCCTCAGCATCACTCCAATCTCTACGAGCATCAAGGTTTCCCAACTTTAATTTAGGAATAGGATTGTTTTTCTCTATTGAGTGTTTTATTTTAGCCACACCGTTGCTTATTTTTCTAGTTACAAAATCTAAGCCCCTGCGAGAACCCTCGTGATTGAAAAGCCAGCCTTGCACCGCATATAATTTATACGATTCCCTGTAGACCCTGACTAGGTGCCTAGCGGCACATTTAGCTGCTCCATATGGGGATTGTGGGTTAAGGGGGTGCTTCTCGTCCTGAGGCGAGTATTCAACATCTCCAAACTCTTCTGAGGACCCTGCATTATAAAACTTGCAGTGTGGTGCGAATCTCCTGATTGATTCAAGTATATGTAATACTGCATTAGAATCGGTTTCCCATGTTTGTATGGGATATTTCCAGCTACCAGCCACAAATGATTGGGCGGCGAAATTAATAAAGTAATCTGGCTGAATCTCTAGAATAACATCTCTTATACTGTGAGCATCGTTTAGATCCATGTCTAAAATATGAAACCTAGGGTTCCCTTCTAGGTGTTCTATGTTTTCGTGATTTTTTACGCTAAGTCTTCTTACTGTTCCAAATATTTGAAAATCAGTAAATTTTAATAAGTAGTCACACATGTGACTTCCATCTTGACCTGTTATTCCTGTAACTAGTACTTTTTTCATTTAAATAAAATACACTTATTGTTGATATTATTTTCTACTTAATACTTATTTCTTTGGTATTTCTTAACACATTCAACTATTTTGTCATCTAGTTTATGGGGGAATGAATCTAGTAATTTTATGTCTGTCCAGACAAAGTCAGTATGCTCTTCGTTTAAATCGGGAATTACCTCTGATTTAATCTCGCTCATATAGACGTGCAATAATGAGTCTTCCTCATATAGTGTTTTTACATATTTAATGTCTTGAATTTTTAAATTTATGCCAGACTCTTCTTTAGTTTCTCTTGCAGCACAGGATATTGGACCTTCGTTCTTCTCTATTGAACCTGTAAAAATTGACCAAAACCCACCAAATGGTAATGGGTTTTCTTTAGTACCCTCCGACCTCTTGCATAGGAGAATTTTGCCATTACATATTAAGCCAACCCCTGAGTACCTATTCATTGGCAGGACTCGCAGGGTTCTCCATTTTTCATAGATTCAATACTGCAGGCAGATGCAGGTTTTTGATCGGTTGATTTTTCGATTTTACTTGCGGCCCTATTCCTTAGGTAGTAAGTAGTTTTTAGACCAGACTCCCAGCATTTCATGTATATATCATTTAGATATTTAAGGGAGGTTGAGCTGTTGTACAAATTAAAACTTACAGCTTGATCTATCCATTTTTGCCTACGAGCATTTACTTCTACGAGTTTCATCATATCTCTATCAAATGCTGTTTTGTATTTATTTTTAATATCCTCAGGGATGAATCCATTTAACAATGATAAGTCTCCGTCAGCGTCCTTAACCATATTAGATATTTCTGAATTCCATAACCCAAGTTCTTTCATGTCGTTTACGAAATGAGGGTTTGTTATATAAAAATTACCGCTCTTATTCTCGTATACAAAAAGCACAGAGAAATTAGGCTCTATACTTTGCTCTACTCCGTTAATATATCCTATAGTTGCTGTGGGAGCAATAGCCATTACGTTAGAGTTCCTCATTCCGAATTCAGCAACATGAGCTCTGACTTTACCCCAGTCTTTAAGTGTTTGACCATGGCCAGTTAGAGGCTTGCCGGTAACAGATGCTTTAGGTACTTTTTGTTTACCTTTATAAACCATTAAGTTATTGTAGGAATCAATCGGAAGAATATTTTGACTCCAGAGTGACCCATCAAAAGTTTCGTAAGATCCTCTCTCTTCCGCCAATATTGAGCTTGCATAAATTGCTTCGCATGAGTAAAATTCATAAAACTTGTCGTTCCATTCAGCAGCTTCATCGCTGTCTATTATGATGTTTTGCTTGTGAAGTACATCATGCATTCCCATTATACCTAAACCTATAGGTCTATGCCTTAGGTTTGAATTATTAGATTCCCTGGTAGGATAATAATTTATATCTATTACATTATCTAGCATTCGAATCGCCGTGTGTATTGTATTTTTCAACCTATCATAATCTAATGTATGATTATTTTCACCGTGAGATGAGGCCTCCTTCATGTGATTCAATAAATTAATAGAGCCTAAGTTGCAAACAGCTGTTTCTCCTATCTTGGTTTTTTCACCCTTGCTATATTCTGAGGGTTTGGTGTGTAGAGTTATTTCAGTGCATAAGTTAGAGCTAAGAACCTGACCTTCATGTTGATTTGTGTATCTAATATTACATGGATCTTTAAATGTACACCAAGGGTGTGAGGTCTCAAACAAAACTTTGAGCATTTTTTTCCATAAATCTTTTGCCGCTATTTTTCTGAAATTTTTAATTAATCCTGCTTCAGCCGACTTGCACATTTCTGAGTAGTGCTTATCAAAGTCTTTACCAAACCTATTGTGTAGTGTCTTTCCGTCTTCTGTTTTAGTGTCTTTTGGGTCAAAGAAATACCAATCATCTTCGCTCTGAACTCGCCTCATAAATTCATCGGGTATCCAGGCTGCGGTATTCATGTCGTGGCATCGAAGCCTTTCGTCTCCGGTGTTCCTCCTTAAGTTAAGGAAGTCTTCAAAATCTAAGTGCCATGGCTCTAAGTATGCACAACCAGCTCCAGGTCTTTTACCTCCTTGGTTGACGGCTACAAGTAAGTCGTTAAATATTTTAAGCCATGGAACTAACCCGCTAGAGATTCCGTTAGTTCCTTCAATGTGAGATCCTGTGGATCTGAAAGGGGTGACATCTAGGCCTAGACCTCCGGCAAATTTAGACTTCCTAGCTTCTTGCCATGCTCCGTCAAATATTCCATCTATACTATCATCAAAAGTGTTCAAATAGCAAGAACTTAATTGGGAGTGTGTGGTTCCACTGTTAAATAATGTGGGTGTAGATGGAGTATAGAGTAATAAACTAATTAAGTCATAGAACTCTATAGCTTTTTCGTTTTTATTTTCTTCGTTTATCGATAGGCCCATTGCTACCCTCATCCAAAAAGATTGAGGAGTTTCCATTACTTTGTTGTCCAGCCTAATGAAATATCTATCGTACAATATTTGAGCTCCTAAATATTTTAAGTTCTTATCTCTAGTTATTCTTATAGATTCTGACAACATATTTAGGTCAAAGTCTAACAATTTAGGGTCAAGCCTGCCTTCTTTAACTAACTTTTTAGTATTTTGAATAAAGCTTTTTCTATATTGTAATCTAAATGTATCTGAGTCTACCCCTTCGTTGAATACTTCTTTATATAAATTGTTTAATAATAATCTAGCCGCTGCATAAGAGTAGTTTGGTTCTTTTTCTATTTTTTCTCTGGCCGAAAAAACCAAAGCTTGGTCAATTTCCTTAGTAGTTATCTTATCAAAGAGTTGAAGTTGGGCGTCAAGAACTATTTCACTAGCTGACACATCTTCTATGTTTTCGCAGGCTCTTAGTGAGCTTGCATTAATTTTATCCACATTAAATTCTTCTAATCTTCCATTTCTTTTTTTAACTTTAATTTGCATCGTTATATATTGTATGTTTTAGGGTATATTCTTTCCACTATAAGAAGGAAATTATTAATATAGCATAGAACTAGAATAACATCAAGGATAAAAGTCAATAGTTATTAACAATTTATCTCATTGATGGAAGCATTTTACTATTATTGTTGTGGTTATGGTGCGCTGGAGAACCCCATTTATTATTAAAGAAGGAATGAGCCATAGCCTCTTTTTTTGAACTTTCTGAATTTTGTTCAGAATTACTTCTAGTGGCGGCTCCGGCGAAATGATAAAAGTTACAGTTGTACGTCCTTTGCATTTTGAGCCCCCAGTATTCACACTTTAGAAAAAAGTCCCAGTCAACCACGTGTGGGGAAGGGTAGAGTTCGTCCCACCCGCCTAGAGCTAAAAAGTCATGTTTATTCATCGCAAAAGGAAGTGTGGAACCTTCATCTGTGATTTTATTTTCCCTCAGAAGTACTTCTTGCTCTTGAAACTCACCAATGTTGAATATTGCTGGGTCGCGTCCAAAATCTTTAATGATAAACTGAGGAAATATTGAGGGTTGGGGCTCAATTTGGTTCAAGCTTAAGACTGATTTTGGTTGCAGCTCTTGATTTATGACTGTATCCCAGTTTGACGGAAATATATTATCATCATTAACCACTAATATGGTTTCGTAAGTGGAGTTATAAACTCCTAGGTTGGTGGCGACTGAAAGCCCTTGGTTCTTTTGTAAATTGAGTACTTTAAAATTATTTTCAAGCTCTTGATACTTATTAATTACTGATTTATTTAAGTCAAAAAAACCATCAGCCACAACTATGACTTCAAAGTTGTTTCTCGATGATGGATTTAAGTACAGGGACTTTATGCAAGCGTCTAAATGCCCTGGCTCTTGGTATGTTGGTATAATTACTGATATCATATTTTATTCCAATTTGTTAAAGGAGATAACCATTTGGTTTCTCCATGGGTTGAGTAACCTGGCAAGGGTGTAATTAATAACTCCTTATTATTGCCTAATTCTAGAAACATTTGAAAATCATTTGGATGGGTTCCTGATGTGTGTTTTCTTAAGATGGATTCACATCGTTTTAAGGTAGATACCTTAGCGGCAAAAGTCATGGTTGTACTATTAGTTATCTTCCAGTGGCAACTATTGGTTAGGTATACCTTGGTAGTTTCAGCCCCCCCATCGCAATATGGGTTGCCGCCTTGTGAGGGCTCTAAATATTTATCAGGATGATCATACAAAGAAACAAATGATGTCCCTAGGGCAAACCCTTCTTCTAGGGCTTTTTGGGATTGAAATTTGTGTAGGTAGTCGTTTTCAATGAAATAAATAATTTCATCATCAGGAGATGTAAGAGCTTCGTCTAAAGCTAAATTGAATGTTCCTGCCCCATGCCCTATAGACACTTCTTTTAGGAAGAAAGGAAGTACTTTAGCGCCTTCCACTTCGTGTTTTACCATATCAAGAGTTTTGGTAGAACAATTATCTGCTATTATTGACCATTCTGCATTAGTGAATTCTTTGAGAGCATTTTTTAAACATTCTCCATTATTAATATAGTCAGGTTTTACTTTCTTGTATCCAGCATCTGATATTCTATAGATTATTTTCATGAGTCTTTATCTTTTCTGTTACCTAGGTTGGGTACATGTTGTATGCCTGTTAGTGTTTTTTGGATATGTGTTTTATTTTTTATTATATTCCATAATGCATGACTAACTCTGAAGTCTCCTGATCCCCAAGGTTCCCATTGGGCTTTTTGTATATATTTAGAATGAAACATAAGACCTATACCACTTATGTTAGCTGGAACGGGTGGAGAAGTTTCTAAGTTTTGGCTATTTTTTCTGGGAATAATATAGCCCGGGAATTGAACATCCCAAAAAAGTAAAGTGTCATCATTTTTTATATGACTAACTATTTCTGAAAGAGACTCGCTTGAAATGAAGTGGTCATCATCGTCTAGAAACATTATCCAGCCCTCTTCAACTAAATCATACATATCATTTAAATAAGAGTTCCACCAAGCGGGGCTGTCAGAACCTCCGTACCAAAAACTTTTATGTTGGTCGTGTCTGTATTTTAAAGGATCTATGTATAGAAAGCTTTCTCTATGTTTTTTAATGTATGTGCTTGCAGGGTGTTCGTCTGTACCTACTATATGTTTAATGTTATCATGTATTTGTGAATCAATACTGGCGCAACAATCTCGAAAATAGTTTGGCCTATTTGACGTTCTTGTTAAAATGTTTATTTTTTCTGACATACTTTATAGACCTTATGTAAATTTTTCCCTATCAGGCAAAGTTCTTTTAATTCTTCTGGGGTAATACTGCATTTATGGTCGGACCCATCCATTGACTTAGAAAGAGTAAAGTGCCTCTCTATAAAAGATGCCCCTCTAGCTATAGCTAAAAGAGACATTTCAATTCCATGGGTATGGTCAGATATGCCATGGTACTCAGAGTTTGTATAGTCTACTGGTTGATTTGCATAGTCTTGGTATTGAGCCGGGTAAAGAGATTTACAAAATAAATATTTTACATTATTGTAGTTACCCATTATTTCTTTAGCGTTTTCTAGAGATTCCATTCCTAGGGCAACATAGGTAGGCTTGCCTAAATCACAAATAACTTTACAAAAGTCTGGGGTTTTTTTGACAGATCTAGATGCAATCTTGTATCTTTTGCAGTCATGTTTTTCTGTCCATTCTAGTCTGGTCTCATCAAAAACACTAAAAAATGGTTCTATGGATTCTTCGTTACACCAATCAAGAACTCTTTTAAATTCATCATAGCTAAACTGGCACCGCTCTCCTTCTGGTATTAATTTTGGTTCGTCTGCGAAAAGTATTTTAGGTTCATATAATTGAAATTTTACTAAGTCCGCACCGTTAATGGAGGCCTGCCTAATGAGTTCATGACACAGGTCCATGTCGCCATTATGATTAATTCCTATTTCAGCCGCAATGATCACGCTCATAATATTTTTAAAAATTTATTGTGTAGTTTTATATTTCCTTAACTAAAGACCGATACTCAAAAACTTTATTTACAAACCAATCAAACCTAGGTTTCAATGACTTAATGATGTGGCTTTTTTGTATGTCTTCAAAATTAACAACAATACTTGGATAGGGTATTAGGTTTAAATAGTTAGCTATTGATCTTCGATGCGAACCATCTCTGTGTTTAATGTAACCCAGATAATTAATTGCCCGCGGTAGATCATATGGTTGTAATTTAACATTTTCACAGGAACCATGTGTTCTGCTGTTATGAACCATGCTTTTAGCAATAGACATGTTATGCAAAATAGTTTTGTAAGTGCCTCTTATTCCGGCTTCTTTGAATTTTTTTTCCCTTAAATTTGTATCGTAATATTTTTTAAAAATATCAATTCTATAATTAGACATTTCGTTAACGCCCATAGCTTTTCCAAAAACGGTTGCTTCTAAAGCACTTGGCTTAATATCCATTTGAACAATGGAGCCAAGGGAACCTTTTGTTACACGAGGTTCTATCACACCACGTTCAAGTTTCTCTCGAAAAATTTCAAATTCTAACCAATCTTTTGCATTTTCATGGGGCGGTTTTTCTGTTAGATTGGCGGGTGACCCACACTTAAGTGGAAGGCCATCTTTATACCATTTAGAGTTTACTAGTTTGAATTCCATCATCGTTTCCCTAGTATAATCGGATATTCTTGGTTATCATTAAGAATTTTAGACTGAAAGCCGTATTCACTAAAAAGTTCTATTATGTCATCAGCTGTACCATATTTCTTATAGTAGGGTACAGCATGACCTTGAGCTAAAATTGTAGTGACTTTTGTATTTACAAGATAATCCATAAATTTTGAGATGCCTTGAGCAAAATCAGGATGATATAATACCTTTAACGCAAATAATACCGTGCATTCATCAAGGAGGTTAAGGTTGTTTAAAATATCTAATTTTTTGATTTCAACATTATTGAGAGTGAGATCAGATAAGAACTCGCCTTTTTTATTTAGCGAAATTAATTCCCTAGAATGTTTAATAAACGAATCTTCCATCTCTATTCCTATGACTTTTTTGCAGAACCTTGAAGAATAAAACGAATGGAATCCAGAATTACAACCAATGTCTACAACTACATCATTAGGTTTTAATATATCGGAAATATAAGGTAATACACCTTCTGTCCTAAAGATGGCCCTCTCAGTTCTATCTGCTGTTTTTTGATTAAGATCTATATAGTGATACCATGCTTTTTTCATAAAATTATTTTTTCTAAATCTATTATATCATTTTTTGTATGAATGTCTAGCCAATTTGTTATAACAAAACCGTTGTAACTTATTTTACCCTTGTGAGAACTTACAAAATTTCTATAAACATGGACTGCTCCGTTGTGAATCAAGTCTTCTCCTGTGGTATGCACTTGCCATAAGTCATTATTAATAAGTTTATCTATGCATTGATCTATTACTGGGCCTGTGATTTGGGGAGAATTTGCTTGTAATAAAACTATAATGTCATCGTCTTGAGCCCTAATGGATTGTGTAAAATGGTCAACTACTGGCTGAGTCCATACATCATCTCCAGCCAGTTCGGGTGGGCGATCAATAATATTAAAACCAGCACATACGTCTTTAATTTTTTGATCTTCAGTAGATATGTAGAGGTTGTTTTCGTTAATATATTTTGATTTTAAGGCGGCATCTATTGTCCAGCGAATTAAAGGTTTACCTTTTAAGGGGTAAATATTTTTACCTTTGAGTCGCTTGGAGCCGCCCCTAGCTGGTATTAAACAATGGATCATTTTTTAATTCATTAAATTTTAAATTTATAGTTTCAGTGATATGGGAAAAGTCGTTATTTATTGCATTATTAATTTTTTCCTCAAAGTTTGATGGGTTTAATTTTGAAAAGTCGTGCTGGCTGGAATTAATGGATCTTGATTGCTCTATTCCTCTAATGTCAATAGGTAATAGGATGCTTTTTATTCCAAGAGATAAACTTAATAGGTGCGAATGAACTCTGGTTCCAATGTGAAAATCGGAACTTTTATGAGCACCTATAAGTTTTAAAGGACAGGATTCAGTTGATATATGTTCAATGCCTAGGTTTTCTGCATAGTTTTTGGCTTTATTTGAGGAAGGTTCATACCCGTGGTTGAAAATACACGTAATATTAATTCCTTTAAAATGTTCGTTAACCTTAGAAAGTAAGCTTAGTTCTTGGGTGGTGGTGTTTCGAGATAAAGAAAAAATTATATTTTTAATGTCTTGATTGTGATTGAATTTTGTAACTACATTGCCCGAATTGAACCAAACACTGCAGCCCGAAAAAGTGGAGTTAATATTATTAAAGTCGAGAAGCTCTTTGGTGTTTTTGCCTCTAGTATATATAATACATTTTTTTAAAAAAGATACTGTTTTTTCGTTGAATTTTTCTTTTACGTGTCCATTTAGGCCTGAGCCAAAAATTATAACTTTATTGTTTGTGTTGCCAAGTGGATATATGTTAGGATTAAAGTTGTTTTGGATGCAGGGGCCTCCGGGAACTACCGTATAGTCACTTTCGTTTGATATTTCTATTTGACCTTTACTTAAAGAAGACCAGCCGTGCGGTACTAGCTGTTTAATGTTGAAATTAAAAAATTCAAGCAAGCCCTTCATTGAGTGTGTGATCAAATGATCACCTGAATTAAGTTTAGCTCTAGATAATAATGTTACTGTTTTCATTATTGTATGCTGTTTATTTTAGCGGTATCAAAACCTTTACTAGTTAAAGATTTTTCGTGTTTAAAGTATTTATAAAGAGGTAGGTTTAAATATTCAACATTAAAATGTTCGTCAAATCTATCTCGAAGTTCAATTTCTTCGCCAACTCTTTGGGTTGAATATCCACCGACAAACTCTAGGCAGTCTAGCCTAAATAATATTCCGCACGCTATTGGGTGTTTTTTTGCATTTTTTCTGGCAATAATTTCTTCATTAAAATTAACTTCAATATAATCGCAAGCTATTGCATGAGACTTATTATGATGAGCATGACTGTAAAGGAATAATAAAAAGTTTTCATTAATGTAATCATCTGCATCGACTCTTACGACATATGGAGATCTGCACTCAGACAAGCCCCTGTTGCAGCTATGGCCTAAGCCTAAGTTTTCTTCGTTAAAAATTACTTTTATGTTCTCTTTATTATTCCAATAATTTAATTGAGAGCAGCTATTGTCATTGCTCTTGTCGTCAATTATTATAATTTCATACTCATCTTTTTTGAAGTTTTGATTCAAGCAAGACCTTATACAACGATTGATGTATCTAGCGTAGTTGTAATTAGTGATTAATATTGAAACTTTTTTCATTTAATATGTAATTAACGATATTGTCTGTTCCGTTGGTTGTGAGATTATCGTTTAAAAAATTATTATTGTCTTCTTGATTGAGCTCTTCATTGGAAGAGTATGGTAATATGTGGCTTTTGTGTTCGTTGAAATATTTTAATGTATATTTGCAGTGAGAGTCTGAATATAATGCATATGTTTTGCAACCCATAATTTTAGCTATAGTAATTAAACTAGAAGGGAACCAGAAATATGCATGACTTATGTTGTTAAATAAATCGTAAAAATCATCAGATGAAAAATCTTTATCTATTGATTCAAGGTTTTCTAGTTTCATTGGGCCTAAGACTTTACCTTTAAATTTTACATGATCATGTTTTTCGCAAATAATTTTTACTTTTTCTTCTACACTTACAGACCAAGGCCTCGTGCCTTCTTCTTTTGTTCCGAAAATTACTGCATCATTTGGTTTATTAGTTTTAATTTCTCGATTACAGAAATAGTGGTCTAATCTTGGACTGCCTAGAGCTGGCACTTGTTCTGGCTTGCAGCCGAATTTAACCATTAAATCTTTACCTACTTTACCCCAAGTAGGGTGAGAAATGCTTCCTCGTAAATTTCCCCTGTAATGGCCGGCCCCATAGTAGAGCATGGGGGATCCGTGTTCTGTCGTAATTACTGGGATGCCTTTTGATGAGAATTCTTTTAATAATTGCGATCCAGTTACCCACCAGCATTGATTTAGTATTACCAGTTTGGGTTGAGGTAGTTCTCCTTTTCTTATTTTGCTTAAATTATGCCTACCTTGATGTTGTTTTGCCTCTTTTGATATTCCAGGGCCTTGGTGTGAAAATTCAGAATCAAGGCAGCAATCTATATTGTTCTCTTTGAGTTTTAAGTAGAGTGGGTATAAGTTTTCAAAGGAATAAATATACGGATCTGAAAAAAGATATATCATAAATGATTGTGTTCTTTGTTGGATACTGATGAGGTAAAATTTTCCCAATCTTTCTCAGGTCTAACTTTTAAATTTAAATTCCAAGCTGACTTTAATACCATTGGATCTATATTGTTGTCTTGCATTATATTAATTAAGCAGTTTATGTCCTTTGGAAAACATGTGCCACCGAACCCAGCTTTTCCGTCATGCCCTGGAACTTGATAGTGACTGACTCCGATTCGCCCATCAGTCAAAACTCCCTTAATGATATTATCCCAATTTAACTCTAGTTTATCACAAAGTAACTTTACCTGATTAAAATAACTAATTTTAACAGCAAAAAAACAATTAGCTACATATTTTACAGTTTCTGATTCATCACAAGTCATTAATAAACAAGTACAGCCAGGAAATCTTTCTTTGTAAAGATCCACTAGCAAGCTTGGCCTACCGTCTATTGCGGTAAACTTTGATGAACGACCAACTATATTTCTAGAGGGCGTTATGAAGTCTAGTTTAGCCGTTCTAGCCGTTAGGAATTCAGGCGAATGCACAATGTTAAGTTCTGGGTATTTTTTTTGAAGTTTATTTGTGGTTCCGATTTTTACGGTAGACTTTATGACTAATAGGCTCTGAGTTTTTAATTTAGCTGCTTGATTGAATATGTCTTCTATAATGGATAGGTCGCATTTCCCGCCTTCGCTTAAAGACATTGGTGTTGGAACACAAATAAAAACTATATCTTGTTGTAAAGTATGTTCAATTAAATCACTTGATCTAGAATTGTCTTTATCGTAAATTTTTACTTCGGTATAATGTTTAAAGCCTTCCGATATTGCAGAACCAACAAATCCATTGCCTATAACCCCTATGCTTTTCATTGTATCTTTTCGTAAAATTTATTCTGTCTTTCCTGGCGATCAATACTTTTAATGTGTGTTAGTGCATATTCAATTGTTTCAGGCAACTTCACTCCGGTTTTGGCTCCAGTAATAATTTCGTGAACTTTGTTTTCCCATTTAATGTTGAAATTATTCTTGAAAATTCTGCATTGATAGTCAGGCCAGTTGACCCATTTATTCTCAGTAACCTTCCATTCCCATTTTTTAATATGAGCTTCAGTTAATCCATTAACTACATTGATTCTTGGAACTAAAAATAGGTCAACGTCTAGGTTCGACTCCAGTATCTTATGTAAGTGAATTACCGTTTCATCTGCAGGTATTTCGTCGGCATCGATTTGGAATATATAATCTCCTTTGCATAATTTTTTTAGATTATTTTTAAATGCTGCAAAATTACCATTGAGCTTAAATGTGTTTTTTTTAAGTTTGAATTTTCTTAAAACGCTGGAAACTTCTTTTGTGTGATTGTCTTTATCTAATTGAACTACGATTTCGTCATCTTCTCTTTTTGATGAGGTCAGCATTTTGAGTAAAGACTCTAGTTCTATGTGTTCATTGCATGCGGTAATTGCGTAGCTTATTTTAAAGTTCATTATTTATTGTATTTTGTGTCCTTGGGTTTTCAACAAAAATCTATTCCATTTATTTTCTAACATATGCTCTTGATGCTTTACGACTTGATCCTCGTTCTCCCATTTTGTTTGATTGATTGTTACTGATGGGCGAATGGAGGGTATGAAATATATTGGAGCTAGCCCTCTCAGCTTATCGCAGAAATGCCAATGCTCCAACTGACCATCGGAAAACCATTCAGCCTGATTGAAGTATTCACTCTTGATAAAAACAAAACCTCCGAATGATCTGTACACATCGATTGGTTTATTCTGATTAAATAACTCTCTATCAAGCTTGCGGTAGAATGGGTTGGAGCTCCAAGTCATGCATTGATTTAAGTCGTGATCAACTAGGCTCCAGCTATCATAGTACGAGGTTAAATCTCTTGATCCCATTTTACAAGGAACATTTTGTCTAATGTTTGGTGTAAGCATTGAGAAATTTAAATTCAAAAAATTGAAATAATCATTAATTATATTTGGACTAAACTCTACATCGCTATCGAGCACGATTGTAAAATCAGAATCAACAGGTTTGCCTAGTGCGGCCATGCTATTTCTAATTTTAGCCATCTTTACAACCCTAGCTGACTCCATTGTTGAGCCGTAAGATTTTTCGTTTAAGGTTTCAGACTTTAGCTCGCCGTTCTTATTCTCAATCCACTCGGATAAAATTTTAGCAGTATTATCTTTCGAGTCATTTTCGTAAAAAAAATATTCAAATTCTGCATTTGTAATATCCTCCATCAAGTCTAGTGATGATAAAGTTTTATCTATATAATCCTCTGAATCTCTAAATAAACTAAAAACGGAAATTCGGTATTTTTTTATTGACATAATCTATAATCTATATATAATCTATAGTATTATATTACCAAGGACATATATAGTCTATTTATTATTAATATATATTATATATAACCTATTAAAGTACAGAGTACTTTATTTTCCGATAATTGATTAATTGAAAAGCATGATTATAATCTTGACTTTACTTATTTTATGAGGTAATATATAAACCATATTATGAATAACGAAATCAAAAACTATATTGTTTCTTCTGCAGGATGGGAGCTCACCGTTGACCACACAGATCATGAATCTGCGGCCACATCAGCATTGATAATGGCAATGTCTATATTTGGTGACAACCTGAAGGTTTCAACCGTAATGATGGTAGATGTTATGGATCCAGATGGAAATACAAACACTTCACTGACTGAGTTCGTTCCTACATATCTGGCATTCAAAAGAATGGGAGCCCTCGCTATATCTAAAGATTTAAAGGAAATAACTATATCGACTAATTAATTAATGAAATTAAATATATTGAAAAACTCAGGATCAATTAAGATGCCTAAAAATAACGGAGATGCGGGGTACGACTTAATAGCTTCTAGTGACCCTAGGGTTGTAGGATCTATATACCAAGGTCTTTACTATACATCCATATCGCACATAGAATATGATACTAAAATTAAAATTCAACCAGAATTAATTAATGAAAATTACGAATTCTTCATGTTAATGTTCCCTAGGTCTAGTATCAATAAAACAAACCTACATTTAGCTAACTCTGTAGGGGTTATAGACTCTGGATATACAGGAACAATTAAAGTATGCTTTAAATATTCGATGCAACCTGAGGATATGAAAATAGTTGAAGGCAAAACCTTTAGGGGCAATAATTCAAAAGGTATAGTTTGTTCAATAAATCCTCAAAGAATCTACCAAAAAGGGGACAAAATTTCTCAACTTATTCCTTGCAAACATGAAGATCTTTTAATAAACTATGTAGATGAACTTAATCAATCATCAAGAAGTAGTAATGGATTTGGGAGCACAGGAAAATGAATAAACTAAAACAGCTAGAGGACAATGTGTTAATCTCTCATATTAAAAATCAGTCAAATACTGAAGAATGCCTTTCTGAATTAGTGAATAGGCATTCAGGTTTATGTATATCAATGATAAATGGATATGTATCCAGTAAGGACAACGAGAGCTTAAGGCTTGAATTAATTAAAGAAAAAGAGTACCAAATCTACAATTCCGCATTAAAATTTGACCCACTAAAAGGATCTAAATTCAGTACATATCTTGGCAATGAAATAAAATGGAAATGCTTAAATATTTACAATAAAAATAAAAAACGAAAAACCATACAGGTTGAAGAGAACTTGATTAATTACTTAAATTATCACAATCAGGAAGAAAAAAGTGTTGACAATAGTGAGATTTTTGGTAATATAATACAACAAGCAAAATCACACTCAGATCCAAGAGTGTTCGAGATTTTCACATTAAGATATGTCGAAGGAAAAAACAATTCAGTAATGCCATGGAAGAATATAAGCTCAAAACTTAAGATGAGCATACAGGGTTGCATAAACATACACGACTTAGCACTAAAACAATTTTCTACAAAAATCAAAAGAGAGATAAACCAATAATGATGAACAAATACATGGCCATAGGCAACTTAACACAAGATCCACAATGCAAGGATGTTGGAGAAACTAAAGTTTGTAACTTTGGTATAGCAATAAACGAATTCTTCTATAAGAATCAGCAAAAACAAAAAACTACACTATTTATAGATATAGAAACATGGAGCAAGCAGGCTGAAAACTGTGTTAAGTTTCTAAAGAAAGGCAGCAAGGTTGCGGTAGAGGGTAAATTAAAAATGAACTCATGGGAAAAGAACGGCCAAAAGTTTACAAAAGTTTTTTGTTTGTCTGATAAGGTACACTTCTTGGGGTCTGACGAACAGAACTCAACGAAAGCTCCTAATGCTAAAGAAGCAAAGAAAGAGGTCTCCCTTTCCTCGAGCTCAACTAGCAATAACGATGTCGATGATGTTGATATAGACGACATACCTTTTTAATAATGGAAAACATAATATACAAAGGTGCAATAAACTCATTAAGCTTTGGTAATGTATCTTACAATATACTAAGAGAACTTTACAGAAAGAAAACAAATGTTGCCTTTTTTCCAATAGGAGAAAACTTAGACTTTAGTGCGTTTGATAAAGTAGATGAAGGGTTTAGGGATTGGGTTATATCTATCTCTCAGAACAGATTCCATTTAGTAAATAAAGATTATCACACATTAACTCAGTGGCATATTAATGGGGCAGAAAATAGAATATCTAAAAGCCAGACATTATTCTCTTTTTATGAGACAGACCAACCCACCCCAACAGAGAAAGCCTTAGTCAGCCTCCAGGATAACTGTATATTTTCCAGCAAGCATGCATACGACTCGTTTAAGGGTGTTGGTTGTGATAACATACACTATGTACCTATCGGCTTCGACGAAGACTTTACGGCTAGCAATGATGAGTACCTACCCAATAAGGTACACTTTGGTTTAAGTGGAAAATTTGAGAAAAGAAAAAATACCGCCCAGATAATTAGAAATTGGGCCAAAAAATATGGAAATAATTTTGACTACCAACTCTCATGCTGTATAACTAATCCGTTTTTTAAACCAGAACAAATGAACCAAGTTATCAATCAAACCTTAGAGGGTAAAACTTATGGCAACATAAACTTTTTACCTAGATTAAAAACCAATTCTGAGGTTAACGAATTAATAAATGCGGTAGACATTGACCTTACAGGGCTTAGTGGAGCCGAAGGCTGGAATCTTCCAGCCTTTAATTCGACCGCTTTAGGTAAGTGGAGCATAGTGATGAACCACACATCTCACAAGGATTGGGCTAATAAGAAAAATTGCATATTGGTCGAGCCGGACAATGTGGTTGATATATACGATGGATCTTTCTTTACTAAGGGTTCGCCGTTTAATCAAGGAACCATGAATATGATTTCAGATGAAAAAATGTTAGACTGTTTTGAGAAATCTGAAAAGTTTTATGGAAAAAAGAATAAAGAAGGTTTAAAATTACAAGAACAATTCACATATAAACAAACATTAAATAATATATTAGAAATTATAAACAATGAAAAATAATTACACACTAAGAGAAGAGGGGAACAGAATATTCATGTGCTGCGGCAAGGCTGGATGCCCGAGCGTAGCTCTAAGCGATGAAGGTCTTATTGAAATTACTGATGATTTTGGAAACACAGTTAAAATGAAAACTCAAGAAGCTGAACTCATTAAGAGTGCGGTAGAAAAACTGTCCAAAAGCACCAGGAAAGATTAGAGTGAAAAAGCCTAGCAACGAAGTTATATTATGCTGTCCTTCTGTACCATGGAATCCATGTTGCCCGTCTCTAAAAATAAATGAAGAGAAGAGTCAGTTTACAATAACTGATGACTATGACAAAACCATAACAATAGACAACAAAGATATACCTAAATTAATAAATGACATTAATAGAATTACTAGCATGCATATCCCTAATGTGGATAATCAAGGATAGTTATATAACTTTAAAACCTAGAGAATTTTTAAAATCCAAATCTAAATTCTTAAATAAATTATTAAGCTGTTCACTATGCCTTGGATTTTGGATAGGCTTTATACCAGTATTAGTAGATATGTTCTTATTAAATTTCCAGCCAACAAATAAAGAAATTGCAAGAGTAAGCTTTTACCCTCTAGCGACAGCAGGAGCATGCTGGGTTGCTGATTCATTACTCAATATGGTTCAAGAAATATGGGTATATTACAAGAACATAAGAGAAGAAAATAATAAATAATTTGAAAAACAAAACATAAAAAATATTATAAAATATGAACTTAGAAATCGACCCAAGATACAGTACATATTCACTCTCTATAATACTTCACTTAATTCACAATAATGAAGATTACAAGAATGAGTGGATTAAAAAATACCCCAAAACAGAAAGCTTCGCTACAAACTTTTTTAATAACGAAAATTGCGGATGCAGACCCAAGCTAGTAAGTCAATACAAAAAAGACAGATTTCATGCAGACGTAATGACGGTAAATTTTATAAATTCAAACGAAGATGTAATTGATTTCGATAAGTTCTGCGAAGAGAATGGGGGGCAAGATTTAACTGGTCATGTTTTTGCAATTCCAGCATCAGAAGGTCACTATCAGGATTTTCTTGCAGCAATTCAACAAAAAAATGCAACTTTCTCTCATTTTAACACAATCCAGATTAACGAAAAGATATTGTTAACATTTTTCTAATGCCTATTTATACATTTTCTCACCCCAAGAACGGAAAAACTATTGATTTATTCTTCTCTATGAAGGATGAAAAAAAATATACCGACAGCGATGGAACTAGCTGGATAAGGGAGTATTTATCACCACAATTAAACACTAGCGGATCAGTGGACCCATGGGACAGTAAGGGCTTTGTAAGTAAAACTAACAACAAAGGAACATTAGGAGATTTACTAGACAGAAGCTCCGACCTATCAAGTGCTAGAGCCCAGCAAAACGGCGGGGTGGACCCTGTTAAGGAAAAATATTACGAAAACTATTCTAAAGAACGTAATGGAGCAACTCATAGAGATAAAATCCCAAAAACTTTCGAAAATAAACACATAAAAATAGATACATGAGTATACAAATATATAAGCCCAACAAAAGTAACTCAGGGTTTGCTTTCAGTTTTTATACTGGAGAAAATTTCAAAGATAAATCTCCGATATTATTTATTAATGCCATAGCTCAACACTCTTGGGACGATTCAAGAAAGGTTGGTTCATTTTCTGGGAACAAAAAAAACCAAGAAAAAAATATAAGTATTAAATTCAATCAATTCGAGTGCGGGTCAATAGTTAGCTCTATAATCAACAGGTTCGAGTGGAATACATACCACTCATTTGAAGATAATAGAACCCAAATAAAGCTATCTCCATGGGATAAAGAAATATCAACAACTAGAATTAATCAAAAGACAAAAGAATCATATCAAGAAAAGTATAAAGTTCCCGCATTCGGTCTATCTATAACAAGAAATGGAAGCCAGACATTTAAAATACCGCTAGAACCTGGAGAAGCTCAATGCTTAAGAATTTTATGTGAAGAAATCGTAAAAAAATCGTGCGAGCATAATGTTTATAAATCCACAAAAAAGGTAGAGCCAGAAGAATACGAATTTTAAATGAAAAAATTAAAAGTATTAATTCACAGCAATCACTCTCGAGCTAAAACAGGTTTTGGTAAACATTTAAAAAACTTAATCACATATTTGTATAAAACAAAAAAATACGATATCATAGAATTAGCAAACGGCAAACAAGAAAACGATCCTTCTCTTGCTACTATGCCTTGGAAATGCTTAGGCTCTCTACCTAGTGACCCTAGATTAATACAGGAATGTAACTCAGATCCCAATAAGGGCAGGCTGGCCAGTTACGGCCACTACATGATAGATCAAGTGATCAAGAATGAAAAGCCTGATGTGTATTTAGGGGTAGAAGATATATGGGGCTTAGAGGGGTTATGGAAAAAAAAGTGGTGGAAAAAAATACACTCAATAGTATGGACCCCCATTGATAGTGTTCCGTTATTGGATAAACATATAGAGGGTGCATTAAATTCCAAGAAGATGATAGTTCAAGCTTCCTTTGCGATGAAAGCTCTAGAGGAAAAGGGTATAAAAAATACAGAGCTACTCCCGGTACCCCTAGACCCATCTAATTTTTTCAAGATAAGCGATACTGATAAACTAAATCTAAGACTTTTAAATAATATAGGCAAGGATGACTTTATAATCGGTTTTGTTTTTCGCAATCAACTGAGGAAAAGTGTACCAAACCTACTAGAAGGATTTAAAACTTTTATTAAAAATAATCCTGGAACAAATGCAAAATTATTATTCCACACACACTGGAATGAAGGTTGGGACATTCCGAGGTTATTAAAAGAAAAAAACATAGATCCTAAATTAGTATTAACCACTTACTTTTGTGATAAATGTAATAAATATGAAATAAAACCATTCTCAGGCCAGGAACTAGACTGCAAGTTTTGCGGATCTAAAAAGTCCCAACAGACATCTCAAATAAACAGGGGAGTTTCCGAGTCTCAATTGAATGAAATTTACAATTTAATGGATGTATATTGCCATGCATTTACATCAGGAGGTCAAGAGATACCAATCCAAGAAGCGAAACTTTGTGAAATTATAACCCTAGTTACTAATTATTCATGCGGAGAAGATTACAGTTCTATAGAATCTGGAGGCCTACCATTAACTTGGAGTGAATACAGAGAGCCAGGGACTCAATTCATTAAAGCTTCAACCGATAGCTCTAGTATAGAGTCTCAGTTAAAAGTTGTTTTTAATATGAGTAAAAAAGATAGAAGTTCCATGGGCAAGATTGCAAGAAAATTCACTATAGATTTTTGCTCAATTGATTCCGTTTGCTCTAAGTTTGATGATATTATATCTACAGTCACTCCCTCCGATTGGGATTTCAATCTAGATTACGAAGTTAAAAACGACACATACAATCCCCCTGAAATCAAAGAGGACAGAGAGTGGGTTATTGATTTGTATAAAAATATACTTAAAATTAATGCAGAGGAGGAGGATGTGGCTGGAATAAACCATTGGGTCTCCAGGCTTAAATCAGACTTAAACAGGCAGGCAGTCTATAATTATTTTATAGATGTAGCCAGAAAAGATAACTCAGAAAATAATAAAGTTCCATTTGAGGAGACCTTAGATCCAGAAGATAAAGGCAAAAGGATACTATTTGCCTTGCCCGGCTCAAGTATAGATGTATTTAATTCAACATCTTTATTGAAATATATAAAAGACAAGTACCCAGATAATAATATTTATTATGCCACTGATAAAGAAAATTTTGAAATTCTTTTTGGTAACCCATATATACATAAATTAATTCAATACGACCCAATAATGGAAAATTTTTCATGGGCAGAAGGTCAAGGATCTCACGAAGGGTTCTTCAATTTTGTATTAATACCCCACACTAACACCCATAAGGCTCCTAACTTTATACACGGAGATAAACATAAAATAGAATACGATATAAATTATGCATAAACTAGAAAGCTTCGCTCTATCATCTGGGTCTAAAATTGAAAAACCTTTCATAGAACAGTGCTTCTTTCCTATATTGGAAAAGAAATTTATATGTATTAGTCAGAAATCAGAAAGCGAATCTAAGAAATACGACTTTTTTGATGATGTAATTTTTCATATAAAACCTTTCTTGGAAAGAAACGGAATATCTATAGTTGAGATCGGGAGTAATAAATCTAGGCCAACTTTTTATTCTAAGACTTATTCAAATTTAACCACACTTCAGTCTAGTTATTTAATTAATAAATCAATATTATATCTAGGCAACTATAATTTGCATGCGAACATAGCTGCTCACTTTAATAAGAAAGTAATATTTCCATCAAACAATGATTTCACTGAGACTTTTAAACCTTATTGGTCTAAGAAAGATTTGTGCAGCATAATCACTCCAGACCTTAAAATCAAGCCTACCTTCCAGAACGAAGAAAGCCCTAAGACTATAAATAAAATCAACCCAGAAGATGTCGCCTGCGAAGTTCTAGACCTACTAGAAATACCTCACAACCTTCAGAACATTCGTACAGTTTTCCTAGGGGAACTATACAAAGATCCGATCATAGATTTAATTCCCGAAGAATTCAATGTTAATGCAATGAATATATCTGGCCCAGTAAACATCAGGTTTGATAAAGTTTTTAATCCCCAATTTCTGAATCTTTGCGAGTCTCTTAAATTAATTAATATAATAACAGATAAAGTTATACCTGTAGAGTATATTAAAAATATAATAAACAACATAAACTCAATAACATTTTTTGTAAATTCAAAAACCACAGAAGATGAAATGAATGTCATGCAGTCTATAGGTAAACCTTTAGTTTTATTATGTAAAGAATCTAAAAACATAGACAAACTCAGGCTCAAATTTATAGATTACCCCATTAAACTATTTACGACATTAACAAAAAAAGATTTAAACCAGCCGGTTCTTAGTGATTTAAAATTTCTAAGCAAGAAAAACATAATAAGCAAAGGTAATGTATTCAACTCTTATTTATCATTAAGCTTAAATAAAAATGTTTCATCTATAACTAATTCTAAAGAAGTCTGGGAAGACTTGCCATATTTTAGAATTTTTAGAGAAAAAGCTTGACCTAACAATACATATGTGGTATTGTATTTAGATGCCTAAGAAAAAAGAAACTACAGTAAATAATTCCTCCGGCCCATTATTATTTAAGAGAGATGAAAACGGTCTACTTATTAATAACCAGTATGAATTCAACGAAGATGGTTCCGTTAATTGGAGAGCAATGATAAGAGAAGAATATCTATTTCCTAATAAGTCTTGGTTTGATTTACGGAAAAAAGATATGCCAAGATCTATAACTGGGCTACAAGATCACCAATTATTAATAAAGCTAGGAGGAATAAAAGAGCTTGCTAGAATGAGAGGGTTTTCTAAAATTTCTTACGATTTAATAAAATCTGAAATAGATCACGTAGCAGTAGTGTGTAGTATATTATACATTCCTAACTATGAGACCTCAGGAGAGCCAGTTTTATTCCAGGATGTAGCTAATGCAACAATTGAAAATACTAGTAGTTTTGCCAAAAAATTTCTAGAAACAATAGCTTGCAATAGGTCATTTGTTAGGTGTGTTAGGAACTTCTTAAATGTACATATTGTAGGAGACGACGAAATAGATAAGTCAGACAGTCAAAAGCCTCAACAAAACAACGAACTTTCTCCCGTCGGATTCCTGAAAAAAGAACTTTCAGAGAATCACGGAATATCTTCCTACGAAGAATTTTTACCGGAATTAAGGGAAATGCACAAAGCAGGAAACCTTAATATAACAACAGACATAATTAAAACTTGGAGCGGCTTTAATGACATATCCCCCAAAGACTGCAGGGTTCTACTTTCAATTTTAAAAAAATAACACCTACCCCCTAATTCCAACCTGAGACGGAGGGGATTCAATAGTAAAACTAGATTCTTTATCTAACTTCTTAATAGTAATTATCATATTCTGCAAATCTAAGTCTTTTAAAATTTTAGCCTCACCATTAACTTCAATCACTGGAACTTTTTCTTTTAACTTAGTTTTAATTATGCCATTAGCCAGGCACCAAGTGCCCCTAGTCTGCACGGTATTTCCTTGTTCGGGCTGGCACTTAAAATCACTATCGCTAGTGTCATGATGATAGCTTGAGTGCGAATTTTCATCAATTTCTTCATAAAATTCATCCTTCTCATAATATTCTTTACTAAATTGATTTTGTGAAGGTTTGTGTAAATTACTAGGAGTACTATCACTGTCGGAGTTAGAAAAAGTAACTACGGATTCAGCGAATATAGTTATTCCATCTGGATTAGACTTAGAAGTCTTAAACTCCTTAGACGATCCATTAACAGTAGGAGCTATACCGTCTGCAGTCGGATTTTGTACCCAATGAAACTTAATATTCTCATCATTTATGTCGTCTTTACTCCAAAAAAACCTTTTACTTTTTGAGAGTATATCACCCTCAACATTTACCTCAAACCTTTTATCAAATCCAACAGTTTGTTTCTCCGCTTTAACTATAGCATTATTGCAAAAGCATCTCACAGCTAAGAAATAATCAGACTGTGTCATTGATATTGCATTTACCCCAACATCATCCTCAGAGCTTATACCCGTCCATGTTCCATCGTTTTTTTGATAACTAAGGATATTAGCATCTTGTGAGTTTTCTACTTTTATTTTCTTTGGGTTTTTTGGATTAGGAGGACCTATTGAGTTTCCTCCTGGAGAGTAAACATGAACTAAGACTGGCAAGAAATTAGTAGGAGCTAGACATTTAATTTTCCCAGAACTAGAAACCTTTACTATTTTTTTATCATCATTCTTAGAGAAAACAGGCCCTCTACTATCCGAATCCCATCCCGCTCCCCTGATTCCATCTGTACCTCCACCAATAGATTTAGCTAGTTTGGCTCTATATTTCAAGCCTATATCTGGAAAATTAATATTAGCTTCCTCCCCAACTCCTAAAGTAATAGCCTGAGTTACCTCAAGAGCGGTATTTTTATTATCCATTTTAGAAAGATCAATAGATCTAGTTCCATAAACAAAATCCGCATCCTCATAAACATTTTCAGAGGTCAGATCTCCTGCTAGACCCGAGGCTAATTTAATGGTTTTCTTAAAACTATCCCCTTTTTCTATATCGCAATTACAATAGTGCCCATTTTGATGGTATCCTAAACCTTCATCTTTAATCGTTGAATCAATCCCGTCCTCTTTTACATTAGAATTGTCTAGATCATCAAAACCTTGATCTCCTGCCCCAGCATCGCATAAATTAACAGGTACATCTATAGGTATTTGCCAGCTACAGTTAGCTTGGTCCTTGAATATTACCATAGTTTTACCTGGCTTTGCTGCGGTCATAGTAAAAGTGTGTGAGTCTTCGTCAAAATTTTCATCAACCTTGAAGTTATCTCTGTTTATTTGCTCCGGCCCCATAGTTCTCATTTCTGGTCTAAAATTGTCAGCAGCTACTGAAACAGTAGTGTCAATATTAATTATGTCAGGGTCAGCAACAACAGCAAACCTCATATTCCCCAGGCCCCCTATAATCTTTATTTTAATTTCCTTTCCCTGGGGTATTGCTATTCCATTTAATCTTCCAAAACGTCCCGCAATATTATTAACACAAGATCCTCCGCCAAATGCAAGTTGACCTCTGCCCGCAATAGCGGCAGCAAAACCCGCAACCTGTATTCCTTTTATTCTATTGTCTGTTATTCCATTACCTTGAGCCTCGACACAATAATCAAGACATCTTCTAGTTATTGTTAATGTACCTTTTATTTTATTATCGTTGCCAATAAAATCTTCACCATCAATCCAAATGTGACTTTCTGGATTATTTCTAAACACTGTGTTTTCAACAAAGTTTATAGTTCCACCATCATCTCCTGGCTCATAATCCCAGGAGATGATTTTATTAATCTTACCACTAGAGCAACACTGTTCGTTAAATTTGAATATATATTCTGCCATAATTAAATATTTTTCTAAGTAATAGTACTAGTCGGAGTAATCGTACTAGTTGGAGTAATCGTACTAGTTGGAGTAATCGTACTAGTTGGAGTAATCGTACTGGTCGGAGTAATCGTACTGGTCGGAGTAATCGTACTAGTCGGAGTAATCGTACTAGTTGGAGTAATCGTACTAGTCGGAGTAATCGTACTAGTCGGAGTAATCGTACTAGTTGGAGTAATCGTACTAGTCGGAGTAATCGTACTAGTCAGAGTTGGCGACAACCCTGGA